>Ga0224531_1001434_pt1 | contig 10538 bp, 7 predicted proteins | sample CBST100metaG_FD_179876 | JGI IMG/M metagenome (GOLD analysis project Ga0224531, IMG submission 179876) | Peat soil microbial communities from Stordalen Mire, Sweden - C.B.S.T100 | ecosystem: Environmental > Terrestrial > Soil > Wetlands > Peat | place: Sweden: Norrbotten County, Stordalen Mire... | reverse complement strand
AATCGTCTCATCGAAGAGTTCATGCTTGCCGCCAACGAGTGCGTCGCCACCTGGCTTGAAGACCTGGGCGTGCCGTCGCTCTACCGCATCCACGAAAAGCCCGATCCGCGCCGCGTGGTGCAATTTGAAGAGCTGGCCGCGGCCTTCGGCTACACGCTGGGCATTGGCGCTCTGCCGGTCAAGCGCATCCAGACCCGCGGCGACAAGCGGGACGCCTACGGCAGCGGACGCAAAGCCCGCGAGATCGAAGTGCCCGAGGACATTCCGGTCACGCCGCGCATGTATCAAAAGCTGGCCCATCGCATCGAGGGCAAGCCGGAAGAACGGATTCTGAGCTACCTGATGCTGCGCTCGCTCAAGCAGGCGCGGTACTCCGAGATCAACGAGGGGCATTTCGCCCTGGCCGCGCCCAGCTATACGCATTTCACGTCGCCCATCCGGCGCTATCCAGATCTGATTGTGCATCGCATTTCCAAGGCCCTGTTGCGGGCCGGAGTGGTGGGCAAGGGCGAGGTTGCCGAGGGTCGGCAAAACTCCCCATGGTCGCATCCGAATGAGGGGCTGCCCGCTAGCCGTGCGCCGCACATCAATGCCAAGGCAATCTACGCAGGCGAGGCGCCGATTCCTGAGGCAGAGCTGGCGCAGATTGGCGAGGAGACGAGCCTGACCGAGCGCCGCGCCGCCGAGGCCGAACGCGAACTGGTGGAGTGGAAGAAGGTCCGCTTCATGCAGGACCGCGTCGGCGAAGAGTTTGAGGCGCTGGTGCTCAATCCGGCCAAGTTCGGACTGTTTGTGGAGCTGACCGACCTGTTTGTCGAAGGGCTTGTCCCCATCGATTCGCTGCGCAACGACCGCTACACCTGGAGGGAGAACACGCACGAAATTGTGGGCGACCGCAGCGGCCACTGCTATCGCGCCGGAGACCGCGTGCAGGTGATTCTGGACCGCATTTTGGCCCAGGAGCGCAAGCTGCAATTCTCCATGGTGGAAGCGGGCATTCCGCTGACCGGCAAGCAAGCCACACCGGCCAAGCCCAAGGCGAAAAAGAAGAAGGGCAAAACCTCCCCGGCGCGCTCCCTCAAGGCTCGGAAAAGGGCTGGAACCAAGGGAAAACGGGGCTACTAGGGCATTTTCGCAGTTGGTGTAATGAGGCTTTGAAAGGGCGCAGCTTCAGTCCCAAGAGGGAATGCTTCTCCCTCTATGCCACCAGAAGAAATGCGGCAAAAACCAGAACGGCCTCCCCTCGGAGGCCGTTCTGGTTTCTTCTGCCGCTCCGTCTACGGCTTCCACACAAATGTAGCTACAGCGCCCGCTGGCAGCGTCGTCGTGGCCGTCTTTCCGTGAAAACCGATGCGCAGCTCCTGGCTGGCCGTTCCCGCGTTCAACGTATACAGCACAATCGTTCCGTTGGGGTTGCGGAAGGCCACGTCCTTCAACGGCGTCCCCGCTGGCTCATCGGAAGCGATGCGCACCGCGCCGGGCAGCACAAACTTGCTCGCCTGGCCCAGCACATAGTAGTCCAGCTCGGGCTTCACGGTGGCCTTTTCCGGGTCGCTCAGGTCAATCGTCACTAGGCCCCGGCAGATATCGCATCCGCCTACAAACGGCCCGTGCTTCTGGTCCGTGGCCAGCGCCCATAAAACATAGCTCTTGGCCCAGTTGCGCGTTACGGCAATCAGCTCCGCGGCTTCCTCGGCAAACCCGTTCCCCTTCTGCCAGGTTCCGCCGCTCGATTCGGTCACCCACTGGTCCTTGTTGGGAAATTCCTCGTGGTTCCTGGTCATCGCCGCCGGATCGCCAGCGTAGTGGTGCCACGCGGTCCCAGCGGCCACGGCGGCGGCTTTGGGGTCTTTCAGTACCGTCTCCGGATAGTCCGGCCGGTCCCAGTTGTGGTCGTAGGCCATCACTTTCGGACTCAGATGCGCCGCAGCCAGCGCCGGTCCCAGGTCGTTGCCGAAGAAGGCAGCCTGCTCCGCAGCCAGCATCTGCATGCCGCTATAAGTGGGCGGCGCATAGAGCGGCTCGTTCTCCACGCTCAGCGCGTAAATCGGCACGCCGGCGGCTTGATAGCCCTCCACGGTCTTCACCAGGTAGTTGGCAAAGGCCGGATAGAACTCCAGACGCAGGCTCGACGGCTGCTTGCCGTCCGCGCTCGCTCCCAGCATCGATCCCGAGGTCTTCATCCATCCCGGCGGGCTCCACGGCGTCAGCATCACGTGGATCGCGGGGTTCACGGCCAGCGCCTTCTTCAGCAGCGGCAAAATGTACTCCTGGTCGTGCTGCATCGAGTAGTGCTCCAGCTTCGCATCGGCACTCCCGGCCGGCGTTGTGCAGGCCTTGGCCGACTGTTCGCACAGGTCGTCGTAGGAGTAGAAGGTCACCGCCAGGTCCGACGAACCGATTGGCTGGCGCAGAAACCCCAGCGCAATCCCGTCCTTGCGGCTGAACAGCGTTTTAAAGGCCGCATCGGTCTGCGCCGGGGTCAGCTTCTTGGCAAACAGCCAGGCCGCTGAGTCGGTCAGCGAAGCGCCAAAGCCGTCGATCTCCTGAAAGCGCTGCGCGTCGTCCACGGTAATCAGCGGCGCAATCACCGGCAGGTCCGGTTTAGCGCTGAAGTGCAGCGTCTGGCGCGGAGACAGCGCCTCAATTAAGTCCGGCGTGGTCTGATACACAGCGACCGACTGCGCGCCGGCCGCAGTAGCAGCAACAGCAGCCAGCCCAAGGCAAGCGGCAAAAAACGGGTAACGCGGCATAAAGCCTCCATCAGACGGAAGAAGAATCCTAGTGCATTTGCAGGACTGCGGGAAAACCGCTCACCCGCCGGGCTCAAATGCCCGTAAACACAAAGGGCGCTCCCACCTTTGGGAGCGCCCTTCGCAAACACGTGTAGCAGGTTTGCTTACTTCTTTTTGCTGGGCTTGTCGGCCTTGAAACCAGACTCAACCTTCTGTCCGGCCTGTGCCAAAATGCCCTTCACTTCACCCGCATAGGGACCGGTGGGAGCCAGATCCAGATACTTCTGGTAGGCATCCGCGCATTCCTGGGGCAGAACAATCCGCTGTGTCTTGGCGTCGATCGTGGCCTTCCCGATCAGCCCCTGGCCCTTGAGGTAATAGAGCAGAGCCTGGGTCGGATCGATCTTGATCGCTTCGTCTGCTGCGGCAACCTGGGCGTCCGCATTGTTCATCTGGAAGAAGATGACCGCTTCGTTCTTCAGGTAGAAACCGGCCTGCGTCGGATTCACCTTGGCGGCTGCATCATAAGAAGCTGCTGCCTCGGGAACCTTGCCAGTGCGCGCATAGATTTCGCCCAATCCGCTGTTGGCCAGACCCTGAACGGCGATGTTTGGCTTCTTCGCGGTGGCCTCGATTTCGAGAACCTTCTTGAAGGTCGTTTCGGCATCTTCGTACTTCTTCAGACCGGCCTGCGCCTGTCCCAGCTGAGCCCACAGAACAGAAGCGTCCGGCTTGGCCGCTGTGTCCTTCAACATCAGGGCTTCAATCTCGGTATACTTTGCGGTCTTGATCTCGGCCTCTTTGGCGTCGATTGCCGCCTTGGTCGCGGTGGCGCCCAACTGCTGGCTGGCCGTCACACGTGCGGTGTCGGCGTCATGGATATCCTGGGTAACCAGCTTCAGATCGGCATTCAGGTTCTTGATCACTTCGTTGGCCTTCATGGCCTCGGAGTTGTGCTTCCTCAGATCCTCAAGCTGCTTCTTTTGCTCTGGAGGCAACTGGTCAATGTACTCCTTGCGCGACATGTCGATGTCCGCCGCGGTGTCCTGGCCAACCACAACCTTCACGTTTTCGATCTTGTCGGCTTCCTTATCCGCGGGCATGCCGGCAGTGCGATAGACAAGGGTGTAGATTCCAGGGGCCGCTTCGCCCTTGAAGTCGCCAGTCGGTTCAACCTGGAAGACGCCCTTGTCAGAGGTCTTCGCGGACAAGCCGGGGCCAGACGCGGCCCGGTCGGTCCCGATAAGGGTCACGGTGCCGCCGGTCTGCGATGCTCCGGTCGGATTGGTCACGTGACCGTGAACCTTGCCCGTGGGAACCGTGGGTGCCGTGGGTGCAGGTTGCTGCGCAAGCGCGGGGACGAGGGCAAAAGCCAGCAGGCCCAGCCAAAGTGAAATGGTGCGTTTCATTTTCTTCTCCTTGGGAGCGGCGGGAACCAGGGGCCCGCAGGCTCATAAAAATTATTTTTGCCGGTCCACACACCGGCTTGCGCTCAAACAGCGTTTACCCGGTAAATGTGCCCTTGCAGACGTGTGCCAAATGGCGGCGACTACCAAATCTTTTGTGCCTTGGCGACCGGTATCTTCTGTGACCGGGCTACCGCCGCGTCACAGATTCCGGCTCGCAAACTTTCCCATTAGCTGAACTCAAGTTAAATCCAATCGAGTACCCGGCACAAGAGCAGGCCATGGAAAACAGTACTTGTCGCCACGCCACGAACCGCGCGCAGTCCGATGCGAATGAAGCCTTGAGCCCGGCTGCAGGTCCGATTACCCCGCCATCAGGGATACTACGCCGGCTACCGCCAACGTATTCACCTTTCCCCAACGTACTCGTCTTTTATGGTAGTGCCACCTGAGCACGGCGGCCTGTGGTCTGTATCACAATCTAAAATAAAAAGATGGCAACTACAATTCGAACCGCAACCCCGGCAGATGTGCCGCAAATTCTCGCCTTCATTCGCGGTCTGGCTGCGTATGAGCGCGAACCGGACGCCGTCACCGCGACCGAGGCAGACCTGCTGAGGGACGGCTTTGGGTCTAACCCGTTCTATTCTTGCCTGATAGCTGAATATTCCGGCAAACCCGCCGGCTTCGCCTTCTACTTTTTCAATTACTCCACGTGGACGGGCCGCCCCGGTCTCTACCTCGAAGATCTCTTCGTCAACCAGGAGTTCCGTGGCCTCGGCGTCGGCAAAGCCCTGCTTCAGCAGGTGGCCGCCATCGCCGTCGAAAAGAATTGCCCCCGTCTTCAATGGGAGGTGCTCGACTGGAATACTCCAGCCATCGAGTTCTATCGCGCCATGGGCGCCGAATTCCTCGACGAATGGCGCAATGTGCGCGTAACCGGTCCCGCCCTGGAGCGTCTGGCCGGAGCTGCTGAACCTGGTATCCCGGCGGTTCCGGCAAAGAAAGCAGAGGCTGCACTGTGAAGATTCGTGTGATTGGTGGTGGACTGGCCGGCCCCGAGGCTGCACTGACCGCCGCGCGGCTGGGCTGCGAAGTCGAACTCTACGAGATGCGGGCCATGGTCGACGGCGTTCCGCGCCTCACCCCTGCCCACCAGACCACTGAGTTCGGCGAACTGGTCTGCTCCAATTCGTTAAAGAGCGAATCGCCCAACACCGCGCCCTGGGTCCTTAAACAAGAGATGCGCCGCGCCGGTTCTGCCCTTATGCGGTTTGCCGACGAAACCGCCGTTCCTGCCGGCCACGCCCTGGCCGTGGATCGCGTCGAGTTCTCGCGGCGCATCGCCGAGGCCATCGCCGCCGAGCCGCGCATCCGCGTCATTCGCGAGGAAGTCACCCATCTCGATCCGGCCGACGGGCTCACCATCCTGGCCACCGGTCCCTTGACCTCCGACGCGCTCAGTGCAGAAATCGAGCGCCTCACCGGCTCTGGCCACCTGGCCTTTTACGACTCCATCTCCCCCATCGTCGACGCCGAATCGATCGACATGGAGCGCGTCTACTTTGCTGCTCGCTGGGACAAGGGGACCGCCGACTACATCAACTGCCCCATGGACCGCGAGGAATTTGACCGCTTCCTCGACGCCCTGCTCGCCGCCGAGCCTGCCGAAACCAAGGAGTGGGAAAAGGCGGACTACTTCGAGGGCTGCCTGCCTATCGAAATCCTGGCCCGCCGTGGGCGCGACACTCTGCGCTACGGCCCCATGAAGCCCGTCGGTCTACGCGACCCGCGCACCGGCCGCACACCCTGGGCGGTCGTGCAGCTCCGCAAAGAGAACGTCCGCGCCGACAGCTACAACCTCGTCGGCTTCCAGAACCATCTCAAATTTGGCGCTCAGGCTGAAGTGCTGCGTCTCATTCCCGGCCTTGAAAACGCCCGCTTCCTGCGCTACGGCCAGATCCACCGCAACACCTACATCTGCGCGCCCGTCTTGTTAAGCGAATCGCTGCAACTCAAGCAGGAGCCGTGGCTCTTCTTTGCCGGGCAGCTTTCTGGCGTCGAGGGCTACACGGAGTCCATCGCCACTGGCCTTCTGGCGGGTCTCTACGCTGCCTCGCTGGCTCAGGGTGTGGAACCAGTCCCCGCTCCACGCAGCAGCGCCCTAGGCTCGCTGGTCCACTACATCACCCATGCGGAAGTGAAACACTTCCAGCCCGCCAACATGACCTTCGATCTGCTGGAGCCGCTGGAAGAGGAACTGCGCAAGAAGATTCGCGACAAAAAGGAACGCCACCGCCTGCAATGCGAGCGCTCCCTCGCCGCCTTCGATGCCTGGTGGGCGGTGCAGGCTCGGTGACTGGAGCCATGGCGCAGCTCTAAGTCAGCTTTGCTGCCACAATGGCCTCGGCCGCCAGCACCGTCTCTTCCAGAGTCAATTGGGTCGAATCCAGCACCACTGCGTCCGCAGCGGCCTTCAGCGGCGAATCGGCGCGATTGCGGTCCCGTTCGTCGCGGGCGCGCAGGTCGCGGATGACCTCTTCCGGCTTTATATCGGCCTTGGGGTCGAGCTGGTCGAAGCGCCGCAGGCCCCGAACCTCAGGAGCTGCATCCAGGAAGATCTTGACTTCGGCATGAGGAAACACCACAGTGCCGATATCGCGTCCTTCCATCACTACGCTGCCCTCTGCGCCCAACTGCTGCTGCAGCTTCACCATCCAGGAGCGTATGGCTGGATAGACACTCACCCGCGAAGCGGCGTCCGTGACGGTCTGGTTGCGGATCATGCCGGTCACGTCCTCGCCGTCCAGCAGGACGCGATTATGTTCATCTCCGGGTTCGAGGCGGATGGAGGTCTGCGCGGCAAGTTTCTCCAACGCCGCACTGTCTTCCAAGGGAACAGCCGCGCGCAGCGCCTTCAGGGCAAAGGCCCGATACATTGCGCCTGTTTCCAGGTTCAACAGACCGAAATGCCGGGCCAGATGCTGTGCAATGGTGCTTTTGCCCGCGCCGGAAGGGCCGTCGATAGCGACAATGATCTTCCGCGCAGGCTCAACCGGGCGCAATGCTATTTCGTCTGCACTCATCCGCGCTTCTTCGTATCCTGCTTGGGCCGGGCCGTAAAGCCAAACCGCTTGCTGTTTCCGGCTTTGGTGCCTGCCGTCAGGGCCGGCTTGCGGCTACTGTGCGCCGGTCGCGCGTCCGTCCGGGAATCCGTGCGCGGCATGCTGCTGCTGCGTACGGGGCCGCTGGGCTTGCCGGTGGTCTTTGCGCCGTTGCCGCGGCTCCACGTCGAAGCGGAAGGCTTCGCCGTCCGTGTGCCAGGAGCGCCGCTGGAGGGGCGGCTGCCGTTTCCGCTGGGCCGTGCGACGTTGCTGGAACCGGTGTTGGTGTGTGTGCCGTTGCGTTTGCCATTGGCGCCGGGAGCAGCATTGGCGCTCCAGCGCGCACCACTGGCAGGCCGGGAATCCGAACTGGGGCGGCGGGCCGGGCGACTGCCTGTAGCGGACGTTGCCGGCTTGCGGTCGCGGGAGTGGGTGGCCGGACGGCTGAAGTGTGGCCGCGACGCTGCTGGTTTTCCAGCAGGAGCAGCAGCGGGCTTGCGGGCGGCGGGCCGCGGCGCGATCGATTCGACTGGCTTGGGCGCAGCGGGTGCAGCAGGCATAGCAGCTACGATTGGCGCTTCCGCGGCGGCCTGCAACACAACAGGCTCTGCAACCACCTCATCCTCTTCACGAGAGTGCATGAAGTATGCGGAGGCGGGCATCGACGAACTGGAGTAGATGGTCGGAGCCGGGGCAAACTCGGGAAGCGTACCCGCCACATAGAAGTGGGGGGCATGGCCCAGAGAAATGTTGTGTACCTGACGCGTCGCTACCAAGCCACGCAGCACTTCGCGGATCTTGCTGCGCGCTGTCAGAGGCGACAGGAACAGTTCAACCTCTTCCATGGTCGCGGCGATGACCGCCTGCAGATAGATCGAGGCCAGCACCGAGATCGCGGTAACCTGCGAAGTGGATGCGCCTTCGGCGATGGCTTTTTGAAAGCGCTGGCGCAGCAGTTGCCATTCGGCAGTCTGTCCAGGAGCAAAAACAATGGGAATAATGCGAAGCTGTTGCCAGAGCTCGGTGATCGCGCGCAAAACAGCGCCTTCGGTCACTTCCCGGCCCAGGGCGCGGGTCAAATCGGGAATGGTGGCATCGCCAGCTTCCAGCAGCTTGTAAGTCAGCACGGCCAAAGGCGAAACCTGCCGCGACCCGGTCAGTTGCGGACTACGCCGCCAATCGCGGTCGCCGCGCAGAGCATACACGTAGGGCAGAACCCAGGCAGCCACCACAAAATCCGGCTGCTCACCGGGCTGGCCCAGAAGGTTCAGCCGCACCGCCACGCCGTCTGTCTCCAGGCGCACCAGCAACTCTTCGGCTACCGCAATATGTTTGGGATCGGGATTTGCGTTCCGCTCACCGGCTACTGCCTCAACAAACGATGGCGCGATAGACGAGGAATACTGCCGCCGGGGCAGGAAAAGACACAAGCCGGTCTCCTCAATCCACGTCCGGGCATCCTCTATCGTGAGTGTGCCGTGTCCGTTCTGGCGCATCCTTTCGGAGCGCGCTGCTTCCAATTGCTCTGCTGTCAAAGAAAAACCTCACTTCCAGGCTGGCGTAGACGCCGGGCTTCCCTCTCTCCTGAGAGGAGGACTGCCACCTTCCACGACACTTTAGATGCGATGGAAGGCCCGCTGGATCTCCTTCCAAGAATACAGCAAAGCTATTGGACGTCCATGCGGGCAGTTCGTTGGGTGCTCAGTTTTTGCCAATTCTTGAAGCAGCCACTCCATCCGGACCGAGTCCAGCGGCGTATTCACCTTGATGGCCGAATGGCAGGCGATGGAAGCCGCAATTCGCGTCCTGAGGGCCGTAAGATCCTCATTCTGCTTTGGTTCATCCGTGTCTGTACCGGATTGCTCAATTACTTCGCCCAACATTCGCTCCAGAGCCGCGCCTTCCAGCCCCACCGGCGCAGCCTTCACCGCAAGTGTTTGTGGCCCAAAGGGTTCCACCTCAAACCCATTGCGCTCCAATTCCTCTGCAATGCGCGCAAATACCACCATTTGCCAAGGCTTCAGTTCCACCAGCAGCGGCATCAATAAGCGCTGGCGCTGCACCCGTTCCACCTGACGATCGCGCAAAATTTTCTCAAAAAGAATTCTTTCGTGTGCCACATGTTGGTCAATTATCCACAGGCCATCCTCACCAGAGGCCAAAATGAACGACTCCCGCAACTGCCCCATCGGCCTCAGCGAGCCCAGGTGGTTCAGGTTCGCAGCGGCCTGTTCGGCCTCCACCTGAACCGTCGCGGCAGCCGTATCCGATCCCAGGTCCGCCCCACCGGACGAGGCAGAGGAGCAGCCGTCGGCAATCGGCGGCGTAAACAAAGCGGAGGCGGCTTCTCCCCAAGCCTTCTGGTCGAAGGCGCCCGCATCGAAGGGCAGCTTGCCGGGGAGGAGCGAGGGCTGCCGCGGGGTCAACTGGAAAGCGGCAGCGTTTTCGCGGGCGGACTGAAACGCCACGGGATCGGAATCCGCCTGCGGCGCACTGTCTGGCGCGCCGGGCAGTGGCGAAGCAGAAGGCGGCATGAGCGAAGGGCTGGCGGCTGGAGCGGCATGGGCAGCGAGAAACCCTGCCGCCGGGCGCGCATTGATCAGCGCGGTGCGCAAGCTGTCGCGCACAAAATCGTGAATCAGGCTCTGCTGGCGGAAGCGCACCTCGGTTTTGGCGGGGTGCACGTTCACATCCACCTCTTCGGGCGGCATCTCCAGGAACAGCAGAACGACTGGAAAGCTAGAGGGCGGAATCACGTTGCGATAGGCTTCGGTAATCGCGTGCAGCAGCGCCCGGTCGCGGATAAGCCGCTTGTTTACAAAGATGTAAATCGAGTTCCGGTTGAGCTTTTGCAACTCCGGCTTGCTATAGAAGCCGCTCAGCCGCAGGACACCGGGATCGCGCGCCGGCTCGTCGGGGTCCTTCTTCCAGGGGGGCGGCTCAGGCAGCCCGCCGTGGGCCAGAGGCGTCTCCGCGGCCACAGGCAGCAACTGGCCCAGCGTCTCCTTGCCAAATATCTGGTAAATCCTTTCGGCTATGCGGCTTACAGGCGGAGCGGAGAGGATGGTATGAGTGGCCGAGACCAGTTCGAAGTGCATCTCCGGATGCACCAGCGCGTAGTGGGTGACTAGAGCGGTCACGTGGGCTAACTCTGTCGTCTCAGCTCGCAGAAACTTGCGCCGGGCCGGCACGTTGAAGAACAGATCGGCCACGGCGATGGTGGTTCCGCGCGGCAGGGCAGCGTCGTCTACATGCAGAATCTTGCCGCCTGCTATCTCCATGCGGGTTCCTGC
>Ga0224531_1001428_pt1 | contig 10565 bp, 8 predicted proteins | sample CBST100metaG_FD_179876 | JGI IMG/M metagenome (GOLD analysis project Ga0224531, IMG submission 179876) | Peat soil microbial communities from Stordalen Mire, Sweden - C.B.S.T100 | ecosystem: Environmental > Terrestrial > Soil > Wetlands > Peat | place: Sweden: Norrbotten County, Stordalen Mire... | reverse complement strand
CGAGTAGTGCGCCTGTTCGGGGGCGCCTTGCTTGCCGCCGATCGAGGCGATGTTGACGATGCGGCCGTACTTACGGGCACGCATATGCGGCAGCAGCGCCTGGGTGACCAGGAACTGACCCTTGGCGTTCACCGCCATGGTGCGGTCCCATAGCGCTTCGTCCAGGGTCTCGATCGGGCTGGTGATGAGGATGCCCGCGTTGTTGAGCACCGCGTCCACTTGGCCGAACGCGGCAATGGCGGCCGCCACCATCGCCTGCACCTCCGCCTTCTGGCTGACGTCGGCGATCACGGCGAGGCTCTTGCGTCCCAGCGCCTCGATTTCCCGTTTGGTGGTGTCCAGCACTTCGCGCTGCCGCTCGATGTCGTTGACCACGACGTCGAAGCCGTCGCGCGCTAGCCCGAGCGCACAGGCCTTGCCGATGCCGCGGCTGGCGCCGGTGACCAGGGCGACGCGATAGGGTGACGATGACTGCATGGTTCCTCTCCTTCGCTTGTCAGTTGCCGGTCGTCGGGCGCGGGAAGTGCCCTCAGAACAGCTTGATGTCACTGCGCATCACCGCGAGGCTGACAGCGGCGATCATCACCAGGCCACGAACCTCGTTCTGAAGATAGAACGGTGCGCCGAGCAGGTTGAGGCCGTTGTCCAGCATGCCGATGATGACGACGCCGACGAGCGTGCCCTGCACACTGGCCCGCCCCGGGCGGAACGCGGTCATGCCGAGAAACACCGCGGCGAGGCTGTCCATCAGGTAGGGTTCGCCGGCGTCCGGCTGACCGGTGCCCAGCCGCGCGGTGAGCATCACGCCGCCCAACGCCGCGCCGAATCCGGATAGCGCGAAGGCGTACATGCGCGAACGGTTGACGTTGATGCCGGAGAGCCGTGCCGCCTGGATGTTGGCGCCGGTGGCAACGACGGCACGGCCGAGGCGCATGCGGTTGAGCAGCACGTAGCAGACCCCCACCACCAGCAACGCGATGATGATCGGCACCGGCACCACGCCGAACAGCCGGCCGGTCGAAATCCAGTAGAAACCCGGCGGGAACGCGGCGTAGATCGAATCGCCACCGTCATAGGCGTAGTTGGCGCCGAGCGCGATCGGCCCCATCGCCAGGGTGGCGATCATCGAGGGGATGCGCAGGCGCGTCACCAGCAGGCCGTTGACCAGCCCGATGACAATCCCCATGACGGCCGCCGCCAGGATGGCGAGCGGCCACGGCAGATGCGACCACACCATCAGGCCGGCGGAGAGCACACCCCCAAGGCTCGCCACTTCGCCCACCGAAAGGTCGAACTCGCCGCTGGCGACCGCGATGGACAGGCCCGCGGAGGTCACCATCAGCACCGAGATCTGCACCAGGATGTTGCTGATGTTCGCCGCCGAGATGAAGCGCCCGCTGGCGAGCGCGAAGGCGACGAAGACGACGACCGCGGCACCGACCGTGCCGTAGCGGGAAATCGCGGCGCTGAAATCGAATCCGGCCGCGTCTTGCGCTGGCGGTACACCGGGGGCGCTGGCAATGTGTTTCATATCCGCTTCCTCAATTCACTTCCAGCAGCAGCCGGCTCTCGGTGAGCTCGGTGCGCGGAACACAGGTACTGATGGTTCCGTGGGCGATGCAGTAAACACGGTCGCAGAGCTTGATGAGTTCGTCGAACTCGGTGCTGGTGACCAGCACCGAAGCGCCATGCCGGGCCAGCTCGCGGACGACGGCGTAGAGCTCGGCCTTGCTGCCGACATCGACGCCTTCGGTGGGGTTGGCGAGTAGCATCAGCGGCGACGTAGTCTTCTTATTGTGCGCGAGGCGCGCGAGCCAGCGGCCGAACACAACCTTCTGCTGGTTGCCGCCGGACAGGCTGAGCACCTCCTGGTCCGGGCCGCTGCACTTCACCCGGAGCCGCCGGATGATCTCCTGCGCCATGCGCAGCACCAGCCCCCTCTGCATGAAGCCGTTGCGGCTGGCTTGCTTGAGCGAACCGGTGAGGATGTTCTCCTCCATGCTGAGACGGGGGAACAGCGCCTTGCGCAGCCGGTTGTCGGCGATTAGGTAGATGCCGTGGTCGATCGCCTCCTCGACGCTGTGCGGCAGGCGGGAGAGCCCGCCGAGCCGGGCGGCGGCAGCGACGGCGGCATGCGACACGCCGGCCATCCGTTCGAGCAGCTCGATCTGGCCGGCGCCGAGCACGCCCGCCACGCCGACGACCTCGCCCCGGTGCACTGTCAGCTCCGGCACGGCGAGCCGGTCCATGTGCAGGTCGTGCACGTGCACGGTGACATCGTCGGTGCTGGCGTGGCTGGTCCAGTCGGTATCCTCGATGGCATGGCCGACCATGATGTGCACGAGCTCATCGAGCTTGAGCGCGGCCACCGGCCCGTCATGCACCTTGCGTCCGTCCTTGAGCACGGCGACGCGGTCGCAATGCTCGAACACCTCGTTGAGGTGGTGGGTGATGAACAGGATGGAGACGCCGTGGCGCTTGAGGTCGTCGAGGAAAGCGAATAGCCGCCGGCTCTCGGTGAGCGTCAACGAGGCGGTGGGCTCATCGAGGATGAGCACGCGCGGATCGTTCGCCATCGCCTTGAGGATGTCGAGGATCTTGGTCTCGCCGGGATCGAGAGCTTCGCATTCGCGATTGAGCTCGACGTCGACGCCGAAGCGCTCCGTCAGCTTCTTCGCCACGCTTCGCACCGCGGCGGAGTCGATCAGGACGCCGCGCACGGGCTCGCGCCCGAGCATGATGTTTTCCGCGCCGGTCAGGCACGGGATGATGGCGACCTGCTGGTGCGCCACCGCAATTCCCGCCGCCAACGCGTCGGCAACCCGGTGGAAGGCGACCGGCTTGCCTTCGATACTGATGTTTCCTTCATCCTGCAGCACGGCGCCGCAGATGACCTTCACAAACGTGGACTTGCCGGCACCATTGGCGCCGACCAGGGCAAGCATCTCGCCGCCGCGGAGGTCGAGATCGACCTCGGCCAGGGCCACTGTACCCGCGAAGCGCTTGCCAATGCCGCGCGCGGACAATCGAATTTCGTTGGACATCCCGCAACTTCGCGGCGGGCGGAGCTGTCGCCCCGCCCGCCAGCGCCCTTCAGCCCTTCATGCCCGCGAGCGCGCGATCGCGGTAGATGTAATAAAGATCGGTGGCGTCATAGGTCGGCTTGCCGGGTTCCGGCAAGTTCACGCCCTTGACCAGCAGCGGAGCTGGGAATTCGACCGTTGGTACCGGTACAACTTCCTTGGCGCCGCGCCCCTTGCCGACGATCTCGTTGATCATCCAGCCGCAGTAAGCGCCCCACAGTTCGAACGCCTGCGCGCAGGTGGCGATCTGCGGAGAGTTTGGCTTGGCCATGCGTTCCAGCGCGGTCGGATGGCCGTCGCAGCCAACCACGAAGACCTTGTCCTGCATGTTGCGCGAGATGATGGCCTCGGCCGCTGCCATCGCTGGCTCATCCCACGGACACCAGATGCAGTCGAGATCGTTGCCGTAGCGGGCCAGCCAGTCGTTCACCACGTTCTGCGTGGTCTCGTAGAAGCCAGAATACTGGATGACTCGCTCGGCATTCAGGCTGATCCACTCGTTCTCGGTCAACACCGCCTTCATCACCTTGCCGCGCTTGCGGGTGCCGTGATGGAAGTTGCCGATGATGGCGCAGATCTGGGCCTTGCTCTTGCCCTGGCCGAGCAACGTATCGACCATGTGCTGGGTCATCTGGCCGCCCATCACCCAGTTGTTGGAGGTGATGTCACCGATCGCCGGCGCCTGCCAGCCGGAATCCAGGCTGAAGAACGGGATCTTCGAGCGGTCGAGGTCGGCAAGCGCGGAGTGCGCAGCGGTCAACGTGCCGTACATCACCAGGATGGCGTCGGCCTTGGCGGTGATGGCATCCTCGACCTGGCTGATCAGCGCGCCAGGGTCGCCCTTGGCGTCGGTCTGCGTCACCTGCCAGGTCTTGTCCAGGCCGGTGTTCTTGAGCCAGGTCTGAAAGCCGGCCCAGGAACGCTGATCGGATTGCGCCGTCATCTGCTGCGCGATTACCGCCAGATGCACCGGCTTGGCAGCCTGTGCCATGGCCGGCGTGCTGCCGAGGGCGAACTCGGCCAGCTTTACGCTACCCAGCGCGGCAGCACCCATCCCCACGCCTTCGAGCAATCCTCGGCGGGTTGGGCCGCCGGTTTCGGCAATAAGACGTTCCGTCATTTTTCTTCCTCCACTTTTTCATCGCGGCTGTGTCGCCGCGACTGTCGTTGCACTAGAAAATAGGCTGCCTGCGGACTGGGCGCGCCGGTTCGGGCGGGGTGCCGCGCCCGCGCATCAGAGCAACAGCCCCAGCGGATCCTGCATGGCATCCTGGATCCGTCCGAGTAGCTCGGCAGCTTCGTTGTCGCCCAGCGCGTCGGCGCGATAGACCAGCAGGCATTCCGCCTGCGCGGCGTCGGCAGCGGCGACGAGCAGCCGGGCCCGCTGTCCCGGCGCCAGCGCGGCGAGGCAGGGGCGCACCCCGGCCCGGCCGATCCAGGTGACGGACAGGGCTGCCGCGCCGGCGGGCGCCGCGTGGCGCTGCGCGGTGACCGTACCGAGCGTCAGTCGGTCAGCATCGTGCAACACCACTTCACCCGCCTCGCTCGGCCAGCCGATGCTCACCAGCGGGAACTGCGCGGGCAGCGCCCGCAACGCCCGCGCGGCTGCCTTGATGAAGAAGTCCTCCACCGCCAGCGGCGCATCGCCGAGCCGTTCGCGCAACGTGGCGATCGGCATCAGGGCGATGCTGATGGCGCAGGCGCCGACCGCTGCGGTCGCGGACGCGACCGGCGCAGCCTCGACGGCAGCCTGGCGCACCGGCGCGGCTGCGCCGGGTAGCGCCGCCAGCACGTCGCGGGCGCCGATACGGCCGCGTCGTCCGGTGCCGGTGAAGCTGGCCAGGGCGATGTCATGCTGGCGCGCCAGCCGCCGCGCCAGTGGTGTGGCCCGCCGGCGGACGGCATCAGCCTTGTCCGCAGCAGGGAGAATCGCAGCAGCGGGTGCCGGTGCCGCGGCAACAACGGGCGGCGACTCGACCGGCGCCGCTGCGACGACGGGTGACGGCGGCGCGGCCGGTACGGCGCCATCCTCCGCCTCGTAGCGGCAGAGCGGATCGCCCACCGCCACGTCCGTACCTTCGGGTACGAGGATCTCGATCAGACGGCCGGCGCACAGCGCCGGCAGCTCGACGACGGTCTTGTCGGATTCGATCTCGACCAGGGTCTCGCCGCGGCGGAAGACATCGCCCGCGTGCTTGGTCCAGGTCGCGACCCGGCCGGATTCCATCGTCTCGCCCAGGCGAGGCAGGGTGAGTATTGTAGACATCAGGCCAGCATCCGCTCGACGGTCTCGGCAATCAGCCCGCTGGACGGGATGCTGCCACTCTCCAGTGCCGGGCTGACAGCGACGGGAATGTCCTCGCCGGCCACGCGCACCACCGGGTCCTCAAGATAATCGAAGCACTCCTCGCTGATTCGCGCCGCCAACTCCGCGGTCACCCCGGCGGTCAGCACGCCCTCGCTGATGACCATCGCCCGCCCGGTGCGCTCGACCGAAGCAACGACGGTGGCCATGTCGAGCGGGTTGAGCGTGCGCAGGTCGATCACCTCCGCCGCGATGCCGGCCTTGGCCAGCGTCTCGGCGGCGGCGAGCACGGTGTGCACCATGCGCGAATAGGTAACGATGCTGATATCTGTGCCGGCGCGGCGCACCATGGCCTTGCCCCAGGGCACCGGAGGCGTCTCGAGATTGGCCTGCTCCTTGCGAGCGTAAAGCGCCTTGTGCTCGATGAACACAACCGGGTCGGGCAGCGTGAGGCTGTGCCGAAGCAGATGGTAGGCGTCCTCGGCGGTGGCCGGCATAACGAGCCGCAGGCCGGGTGTGTGCATCACCCATGCCTCCAGACTCTGCGAATGCTGTGCGCCCGCCGAACGTCCGGTACCGCCCTGGGTGCGCAGTACCATCGGCACGCCGATCTGGCCGCCGAACATGTAGCGGATCTTCGCCGCCTGGTTGGCGAGCTGATCCATGACCAAGCCCAGGAAGTCCACGTACATCAGCTCGGCCACTGGGTGCAGGCCGGTCATCGCCGCGCCCACGGCGGCACCAACGATCGCCGGCTCGCTGATCGGCGTGTCGAGCAGCCGGTCCGCACCGAAGCGCGGCATCAGGTCCTTGGTGACGCCGTAGGCACCGCCGTAGCGGCCGACCTCCTCGCCGATGACGAAGATGGTGTCGTCCTCTGCCATAGCGTCGGCGAGTGCCTTGCGCAGTGCGTCGCGATAGGTAATTTCGGTCACGGTTCCGCCCCTCATGCCCGCGCCAGCACACGCTCAAGCCGGGTACGCAGCGGCTCTGGCTCCGGCTGGCCGACGGCGTAGACGTCGCGGAACATCGAGCTGAGTGGCGGGGGCGCAGCCGCCGCCGCGAAATCGAGCGTTGCATCCATCTCAAGGCCAATCTCGGCGTCGAGCGCGCCGAGCGCCGCCGAATCCACGCCTCCGCGTTCGAGGAGAGCCGCCCGCGCATGCTTCACCGGGTCGCGCGCGCGGCCTGCTGCCTCTTCTTCGCTGCTGCGGTAAGGGCTCTTGTCCATCCGCCCGTGGCCGTAGAAGCGGAAGCACGACACGACAAGGAATCCTGGATGGCCGGCGCGCGCGGCGTCGGTCAGTTCCTGCGCGGTGTGGAACACCGCCTCGACGTCCTCGCCATCGACGGACTTCGCATTCAGGCCGAGTGCCGCGGCGCGCAGTTCAAACTGCGGCACACGGGTCGCCTGATCGACACGCGTACCCATGCCGTACTGGTTGTTCACGCACACGAACAGCACCGGCAGATCCCACAGCGCGGCCATGTTCATGCTTTCGTACAGGATACCCTGATGCATCGCGCCATCGCCGAAGAACGCCGCCGAGATGGCGTCCTTCTTCAGTCTCTTGTAGCTGATCCCGGCGCCGACGACGTGCGGGATGCCGCCGCCGACGATGGCGTTGGCACCAAGATGGCCGAGAGTGCGGTCGGCGATGTGCATCGACCCACCCTTGCCATGGCAATATCCGGCTTCCTTGCCGGCGATTTCCGCCATCATTCGCTTCGGCTCGGCGCCGCGCGCCAGGAAGATGCCGTGCCCGCGGTGATGCGTAGTGAAGCTGTCCTGCGGCCGCATGGCCGCACACACCCCTGCGGCCGCGCCCTCTTCGCCGATCGACAGGTGCAGCATCGAGCCCGCCGTCTGGCCGCGCACATAGAGTTCGGCGACCCTTTCCTCGAAGCTGCGGATGCGGCGCATCATGCGATACAGTTCATAGAGCGGCGAATTCGGCAGTGACGTCATCTTTCCGATGCTTTCGTAACGGACTCAGACCGGCGCACGCAGCGCCTTGAGCGCCGGATACAGTGCGACATAGCGCTGATAGATCTCGTTGTATTGTTCGACGAAGTGCGGCCGCGGCTCGATGCGGCGGCCGGGACGGGTCATCGCCGCGATGCCTTCGTCGATGCTGGCGAAGCGGCCTGCGCCGGTGGCGGCAAGGATGGCGGCGCCAAGCGACGGCGCCTCGGCCTCCTCCGGCACGATGAAGGTGCGGCCGGCGGTGTCGGCGTGGATCTGCAGGAACAGATCGGAGCGCGTCGCGCCACCGCCGACGACGATCTCGTCGGTACCGCAACCCGCCTCGGTGAAACGGTCGACGATGGCGCGCGTGCCGAATCCGATCGCTTCCATGATGGCGCGGAAGATGTGCGCGGAGGTGTGGTGCAACGAAAGTCCGATGATGGCGCCACGCGAAAGCGGATCGGTGTGCGGCGTGCGGTTACCCTGGAAATGGTCCAGCACCAGCAATCCGTCGGCGCCCGGCTCGAGCTTCGCCGCCTCGACGTTGAGCGCCGCGAGGTCGGGCGAATCGTGGGTCAGCCGGCGCAGCCACTCGATGATCGAGCCGGTGGAGGTCTGCCCGCCTTCGAGAATGTAGCGGTCCGGATACACGGCATCCTTGTAAGTGCCCCACAGGCCCTGCATGTGTACCGGATGTTCGCACACACCGAACTGCAGGTGCGAGGTGCCGGTGATCAGGGCGAGCTGGCCTGGCTTGGCGACACCAAGACCGATCATGCCGATCAGCGCATCAGCCCCGCCCTGAACCACCTTGACCTGCCGCGGCAGCCCCAGATGCTCGGACGCCTCAGCGGTAAGCGGCCCGATCACCTCGCCGGGCGCCAGCACCTCCTGCGGCCATTTCTGCTGCAGTTCCTCCAGGCCAAGTTTCGCCAGCAGCGAACTCGGCCAGCCGCCCCGCTCGCTGGCGTAGTGCCAACGGATCGAGACATTGTCGAGGCTTGCGGCGCGGCGCCCGGTCAGCCGCATGGTCATGAAGTCCTGGTACTCGCAGACCGTTGCTGCACGCGCGAACAACTCGGGTTCGTGGCGCTTCATCCAAAGCGATTTCGGAATCATCCATTCCGCGGAGACGGGTCCGTGCCCGGCGCCGTTGACCCCGAGCGCCACGTCGCCGGTAGCCAGCACCGCGTCGGCTTCCTTGCCGGCGCGTACGTCCATCCAGATGATCGCCGGGCGCACCGGGCGGGTCTTCTCGTCCAGCGCGACCACGCTGCAGCACGTGGTGTCGAGCGCCATCGCCTCGATCTGGCTTGCCGGCACACCGGAATCGGCCACCGCCTGCCGGACGGACCGTGCCATCGCCCGCCACCAGTCCTCGGGGTCCTGCTCGGCATGGGACACGGCCCCGAACTGTGTAGTATAGGACGTCGCTGCGTTGGCGAGACAATGTCCGTTGAGATTGAACAGGCGGGCACGGATGCCACCCGTGCCGCCATCTACCCCGAGATAGAAACCCATGACGTGTTCGCCTCCGAACGCGGCCAAGTGGCCGCGTCCATCGCTTTGCCTCACCTCTGTGATGCGGCACGATGACTTTATCTGTTGGCGGTGACTTTTGTCGGGGCTCAGGACATTTGTCAATGGGGTAAGAGAGCAGTAATTTCAGACGCGAGCTCAGGCCGGTTGGAGAGGACGCAATGCTGAACCTGAACCTGGGGCATGAGTCGGACGAGGCGCTGATCGTACGGACGGCGTGGCTCTACTACATGGACGGGCTGACCCAGGAGGCGACGGCGAAGCGGCTCGGGCTGCCCCGGACCCGTGTGGTCCGGCTGCTGTCGGAGGCGCGCAACCGCGGGCTGGTCAGCATCACCATCCAGCAGGATTCGATCCGGGACCTGGAGATCGAGGCGGAGCTGGCGCGCCAGTACGGCCTGGATTTTTGCCTGGCCACGCCACCGACCGGGCTGCCGCGACGGGAGCGCGATGCCGCGCTCGTTGAGGCGCAGGGTCTGCTCGCCCGCCGCGCCGTGGGCTCGCTCGCCGCCAACCTGCTGAAGGGCAAGCTGCTCGGCGGCCATCCGCTGACCGTGGGCGTCAGTTGGGGCCGCACACTCGAACAAATGGCGCTCCATCTCGGCGGCGTACGCAACCCGAAGGCGCAGTTCGTCTCCCTTATGGGATCGCTCACGCGCAACTCGGCGTCCAACCCGTTCGAGGTGGTGCAGGCGCTGGCAGCGCGTACCGGCGGCGAGGGGCATTTCCTGCCGGTGCCATTCGTCGCCGATACGGAGGCGGACCGCGAGGTTCTGATGTCGCAACGTTCTGTCGACGATGCGCTGACCCTGGCCTGCTCGGCCGATCTCTATCTGATCAGCGTGGGGGAGCTGGCCGAGACGGCCAGCCTGCGGCAGCAGGAAATGATCTCCGCGGCCGAGCTGGCAAGTGTGCGGGCGATGGGGGCGGTCTGCGACGCGCTGGGCTTGTTCTTCAACAGCAACGGGCAGCCTGTACAGCACGAAGTCGCGCGCCGTACCCTGGCGATCGACTTGGAACGGCTGCGTGGTCGGGACGTGGTGTTGCTGGCGGCCGGCATTCCGAAGACTGAAGCCATCAACGGGCTGCTCAGGACCGGCTTGGTCAAGGGCCTGGTTATCGACGGCGACGCCGCACGCCTGTTGATCAACCGGGTGCAACCCGCGGCCGGGAACGGCCGTTCCTCGCGGCGCGGTGGGCCTTCTGACCTGAGTACGACCTCTGCTCCGGTGGCCCCACGGACACCTCGGGGGACGCCGCCACGGAGGGCATGATCTGCAATCCCTGACCCGGCCGGTGCCGGGAAAAGGACCACCGGGCGACCGGTTGGGCCCCACGGCATCTCACCCACGGACCTGGCCTGTCCATGGAAGAATCTGGAGACGCGGGGGATCAGGCCGCCGACCTGGCTGCTTGCCGACCGCCTCACCAAGGCGACCCCATCAGGTTCGGGTCATTGACGATAAGCACCGCTTGCCCAAGGACACGAGCTGGAGCAAGCGCCGATGAGCAGCAAAACAGAGAGCATGCGGATCTGTGGGGTGGCCGGGACGGGTGGGAGGAGTGGCGGTAACCGCATGCTCTCCTACTCCCCCGGCATTAGACAAAGCAGCCCGCTCGCCAGCGTCACGGCGGCATACTCAAGCAGCGGCCATCCGCTGACGCTTAC
>Ga0224531_1001427_pt1 | contig 10566 bp, 6 predicted proteins | sample CBST100metaG_FD_179876 | JGI IMG/M metagenome (GOLD analysis project Ga0224531, IMG submission 179876) | Peat soil microbial communities from Stordalen Mire, Sweden - C.B.S.T100 | ecosystem: Environmental > Terrestrial > Soil > Wetlands > Peat | place: Sweden: Norrbotten County, Stordalen Mire... | reverse complement strand
GCGCCCAGGAAGAAAATCCCTGATCTGCTCCCATTGCAAATCACTCAATTCATAACGGCTAACCGACATACCTCCACTTCAACAGAAAACAATCCGTCGGAAAAGTGTATATGTCGATACGCCCTAGGGATTAGGGAACAGACGACGCGACCCAAATTCGATCTATTCCTTTGCGCCCGCCCCATACTAGGACACACACAAATCTCTGATCCCCGATCCCTGTTCCCTGTTCCTTCGCTTTGCGTTATGATTCCTTTCGATCCCTATGTCTTCCGCCTCTTCATCGCCGCAGCCGCACGAGTTCGAGGGTGACTACCGCCCCGCCACGGCAACCATCCTCGATCCGGTCAACGCCCGCATCGAACCGGCGGATTTGGCCTATCTGATGCGCTTGACCGACGCGCTGAACACCACGCTGGATCTGCAAACGCTGCTGGGGCGCACCGCCGAGCTGGTTCGCACCGTCATTCCTTACGATGTATTCGCCATTCTGCTTTTGAATGACCACACGCACGAGCTGCGAGTGCGCTTTCAGATCGGCCACTCACCGCAGGCCGAGCGGCTGCATATTCCGCGCGGCCAGGGGATCGTGGGCCAGGTGGCGCAAACGCGCCAGCCGATTCTGCTGAACGACGTTTCCAACTCCTGCGATTACGTCGCCGTTCATCCCGAGGCTCGCTCCGAGCTGGCGGTTCCGCTGATCGCCAAAAACCGGCTGATCGGCGTGATGGATCTGGAAAGCATCAAGAAGAATTTCTTCCGGGCCGAGCATCTGCACGTACTCACGCTGACGGCCTCGCGCATTGCGCAGTCGATTGTGAACGCGCGGCTGTACAATCGCGTTTCGCGCCAGGCGCAGACGCTCGAAGTGCTGAACGAGATCGCCGTCGAGCTGGCCTCGATTCTGGAACCCAACCTGCTGCTGGAGCGCATCGGCCAGCTATTGCGCCGGCTGATCGACTACCAGATGTTTTCGATCCTGCTGCTTGACGAGAAGGGGGAAACGCTGGTGACGCGTTATGCGTGGCGCTTTGGCTCGGCGCATGCGCCGGCGCGCCGCATCCCCATCAGCAGCGGATTGGCCGGCGCGGCGGTGCGCGAGTGGCGGCCGATCAACGTTCCCGATGTGGGCAAGGACGCGCGCTACGTCGCGACCAATGCCGAAACGCGCTCGGAGCTGATTGTGCCGCTGTTTTACAAGGGACGCGTTATCGGCGTGCTGGATTTGGAACACACGCGCGTGGGATTCTTTAACGAGCGGCACGAGCGCATGTTGACCACGCTGGCCGCGCAGATCGCCATCGCGATAGAAAACGCGCGCCTCTACCAGACCGTGCACATGCAGGAACGGCAGATGGAGCGCGACATTACCACGGCCCGCGAGGTGCAACTGCGGCTGCTGCCCGCCGAAACGCCTACGCTGGGCCACGCCGAACTGGCCGTACGTTTTTTGCCGGCGCGCACGATCGGCGGCGACCTTTACGACTTTTTGGATTACGGCCCCGACCGTACGGCGATCGTGCTGGGAGACGTGAGCGGCAAGGCGGCGCCGGCGGCGCTGTTCGCGGCGCTGGTGAGCGGCATCATGCGCGCCGCCGCCGTGCAGCAACCCGCGCCGGCCGAGATGCTTGGCCTGCTGAATGACGCCATCCAGGAGCGGAAGCTGGAATCGCAGTACGTGACGATGCTCTTTGCGCTTTGGGAGGACCAAAGCCGGAAGCTGCGCATCGCCAACTCCGGCGCGGTGCAACCGTTTATTTGTCACGAGGGCCAATGCGAGATTCTTCGCGCCGAAGGTTTTCCGCTGGGCATGTTTCCCGAGGCCGTCTACGACGAACACACGGTTGAGGCCAAGCCAGGCGATCTGGTTGTTTTTGTCTCCGACGGCATTTTGGATGCCGAGGACGAAAAAGAAGAGATGTACGGCCCCGATCGCCTTTCCCAACTGCTCTGCGCCAGCCGCGACCTGCCTCCCGCCGAGATCGCCGATTCCATTCTTGCCGATGTAGCCCGCTTTCAGGACAACCACGAGCGCTTCGACGACGAAACCATCATCGTCCTCCGCGTTTGCGAGTAGCCTAAAACCGCGAAAGGAGACTCATGATCCCCCGAACCATCATCGAGCCATTCCGAATTAAAACCGTTGAGCCGATCCACTGGAGCACGCGCGAGCAGCGCGAGGAGTTCCTCCAGGCCGCTTACTACAACCTGTTTCTGCTGCCGGCGGAAGATGTTCTGATCGACCTGCTGACCGACTCCGGTATCAACGCCATGTCTACCCATCAGTGGGCCGCCGTGATGATGGGCGACGAAAGCTACACCGGCAGCAGCAGCTTCGACCGCTTCCGCGATTCGGTGCAGGAGATCTTCGGCTACAAGCATGTGATTCCCACCCACCAGGGGCGCGCCGCCGAGCGCATTCTCTTCGGCACCATGTGCAAGCGGGGCGATATCATCCCCAGCAACAGCCATTACGACACCACGCGCGCCAATATCGAATTTTTTGGCGCCGAGGCGATGGACCTGCCGATCGTCGAGGGCACGCAGTTGAATGCGCAGCATCCCTTCAACGGCAATATGGACGTTCCCTTGCTCGAAAAGATCATCGAGCGCGTCGGCCCACGGCGGATTCCACTGGTGATGCTCACGATAACCAACTGCCCCGTTGGCGGCCAGCCGGTTTCGATGGAAAATGTTCGCCAGGTGAATGCCGTCTGCCGGCGACACAATATTCCTCTCTACTTTGACGCCTGTCGCTTTGCCGAAAACGCCTGGTTCATTAAGACGCGCGAGCCGGGCTACGAACAGAAGACACCGCGGGAGATCGCGCTGGAGCTCTTCCGTCTGGGCGACGGCTGTACGATGTCGGCGAAAAAAGACGGCCTGTCGAATATCGGAGGCTTTCTCAGCACCAACGACGACCGGCTCGCGCAGCAGGAGAAAGATCTGCTGATTCTTACCGAGGGGTATTCGACCTACGGCGATCTGGCGGCGCGCGATCTGGAGGCGATCGCCATCGGCATTCATGAAGCCATCGACGAAGAGTATCTGCGCTACCGCATCAGTTCGGTTGATTACCTTTGCCGCCATCTGGCCGAGGCCGGGCTTCCCGTTCAGCAGCCCGCCGGCGGACACGCCGTCTATCTGGACGCGCGCGCTTTTTTGCCCCATATTCCTCCGCCGCAGTATCCCGGCGCCGCGCTGGCTTGCGAAATCTATTTGGAAGGCGGCGTTCGCACCTCGGAGATCGGCACGTTGATGTTTTCTTCGGCCGCGAAGGTTGACCTCGTCCGTTTCGCGATTCCGCGCCGCGTCTATACTCAAAGCCACTTCGACTACGTTGTTGAAGTGCTTGCGGAGGTTTGGAAGAAACGCGAGAGCATTCGTGGCCTGCGTTTGACTCACGAGGATGTCTTCATGCGCCACTTTACAGCGCATCTGGAACCGATTGCCGATGCGGCGTCACCGAGCTAGGATGCGCCTGATTCGATAGACTGGAGTCAATCGCACTTCTACCGGAGTTCGCTTGACCGCAGCCATACAGGATCGCCTCATTCGCCCAGCCTGCAATATCGCAGGCAGTTTGCGTCTGCCCGGAGACAAATCGATCAGCCACCGCTACGCGCTGTTGGGCGGACTGGCCGAAGGGATCTCGCGCATAAGCAACTTTTCGACCGGTGCCGATTGCGCATCGAGCCTGGCGTGCATGGAGGCGCTCGGCGCCAAGGTCGTTCGCACCGGTCCCGAGGCCGTGGAAATTACCGGCGTGGCCGGCCGCGTGGCACCACCGAGCCAGCCGCTCGATTGCGGCAACTCCGGCTCGACGATGCGCATGATTTCCGGGTTGCTGGCGCCGCAGACGGGCCGCTTCACACTTGTGGGCGACGCATCGCTTTCCCGCCGGCCGATGGAACGCGTACGCAAGCCGTTGGAGGCAATGGGCGCGCGCATTGCGCTCACCGAAGGCCACGCGCCGCTCACGATCGACGGCGCACCGCTGAAGCCGATCGACTATACGATGCCGGTTCCCAGCGCGCAGGTAAAAAGCTCGATTCTTTTTGCCGCGCTGCAAACCTCGGGGCTGTCTGTTGTGCGCGAATCGCTGCGCACGCGCGACCATAGCGAACTGGCGCTGCGCGCCTTTGGCGCCACGCTTACGCGCGAGGCCAACGCGATTTCCATCGCCGGCCCGCAATTGCTGCATGCCATCGACGCCGCGGTTCCGGGCGATCTTTCTTCGGCGGCATTTTTTCTTTGCGCCGCGGCGATTTTTCCCGGCTCGAATCTGGTTTTGGACTTTGTCGGCTTGAACCCAACGCGCGCCTCGCTGCTAGACGCGCTGACCGCGCTGGGCGCGCAAATATCGGTTCTGAATCTCGAAGAAAAACATGCCGAACTGGCCGGCACGGTGCAAATTTCAGCTCCCGCCGAAGGGCTCGGAGAGACGAAAATCGACGGCCTGCTGGCGGCGCAACTGATCGACGAGTTGCCGGTGCTGGCGGCCATTGCGCCCTTCTCGCGCGGCGGCATGCGCATTCGCGGAGCGCGCGAGTTGCGCGTCAAGGAATCCGACCGCATCGCGCTGGTGGCGAAAAACCTTCGCGCCATGGGTGCAGAGGTTACGGAATTCGAGGACGGTCTCGATGTGGCCGGCGGCCAAAGGCTGCACGGCGCCGAGATCGACTCGGGCGGCGACCATCGCATCGCCATGGCCTTCAGCGTGGCCGCGCTGCGCGCCACGAGCGAAAGCGTCATTCACGATGCCGGTTCGGCGGCGATCAGCTTTCCAGAGTTTTTCGATCTGCTCGACCGTGTTGCCGTACGCTAGAGCAAATTGCCTGATGGTATAGAGGGGAAAATTTTTTCCTCAGGGGCTAAAGCCCACGATTTATGGGCTTCTTTACGGCATGGCTGAAGCCGTGCCCCTTCAAAGCCACTCGACACCTACAAGAGATTTGCTCTAGCTCGCTACACAGCCAAAAAGGCCCGGCGGTTGCCGGGCCTTTTTGGCTGTGCGTAGTTGCGATACGGCTATTGGGCGGGCGACGCCAGGGGCGCGGCGGTCTCCGGTTCTTTGCTCGTCTTGACCGGCGTAATGCCGGGAACTATCGGAACCGCGCTGACATTGCCCGAAGCTGCTTCCAGCAAATTGATGCCGTAGTGCTGCAGGGTCGAGGCGAGGGTCTGGTAGAGGCCCGCGCGATCTTTGGCATAGGCGGCGTGAGCGCTGATGAGGCTATCTTCCGCCGTGGCGAAGTTGCGCTGCTGTTGCAAGACCGTGGCCGTAGTTGAAGCGCCCAGCCGCAGCTTGGTTTTTTCCGCCTCCAGGCTTTGCAGGTTGTAAGCTCGCGTAGCCTCGGCGGCGCGCACCTGGGCGCGGTCGTTGTTCAGCGCGTACATGGCGTTGACGACCTGCATGCGGATTTGCGTATAAAGCTGCGCCAACCGCAACTCGGCCTGACGGTACTCCATCAACGAACGGGCCTGGGTGGATTGCGCTTCGCGGTTGCGGATCGGAACGGTGAGGCTGAAACCGATGCCCTTGTCGGGAGCTGTGCTGTTTACCAGATCGGAAAGCACGCCGCCGTAATTGCCCGGCGCGGTATTGCCCGAAACGGTGCAGGTAACGCCATCGAAATTGCAGTTTTTATTGACGGTGCCGCCGACAATGCTGGAGCCGTAAAATCCGTAAACATCCAGCGTGGGCAAGAGCGCGTTGCGCGCGCCCTTGAGCGTGATCTCGTCGTTGCGCAAGGTGAGAATCGCCTGCTCCAACTCGGGCCGCTGCTGAAAGGCCTCCTGCACGAGCGCTTCGACCGGCTGACTTTCTTCGGCGAGCGACTCCAGACTGATCCGGTCGGTGGGAATAACCGGGGCCGAAGAGAGCGTCGCGTCGTTCAGGTTGCGGGCGATGGCCTGCTTGATGATCTGTTGCTGGTAGTTCAACGCGCTCTTGGCGCTGATCAGCGACTGCTGGTCGGTAGCCACGGTCGATTCGGCATTGACCACGTCAAGCGGCGCCATCGAGCCTACTTCCAACTGCTTTTTGTTGTCGGCCAACAATTGATCGCTCTGGTCGAGCGCGTGCTCCTTGGCCTGCACGTCCTCATAGGCCTGCACCAGTCCCCAATAGATCGTCTCCACCTGGTTGACCGTGTAGAGAATCTGCTGGCGGAAGGAGGAGTCGGTGATGCGGCGGTTGTTCTGCGTCTGATAGATAAAGCGCTTGTTGACCCAGATTCCGGCCCCTTGCAACAGATGCTGGGTCACGGTGGCTTTAAACGAAGAGGAATACTCCGGCGTATAGCTAGCCAGCGTATTGCTGGAGGTTGTGCGGCTGTTATTCCAAGAAATCGCCAGAGCGGTTCCAGGGACAAAACCCTGGTTGTAGGTAAAGTTGTATTCCCCTGTATTGGTGGAGGAGGCAGGGCTGAAAACGCTGGTTTGCTGGGATCTGCTTCGTTCCTGTTGAATCGTTCCCGTAACCGAGGGGTCGAGGTTCTCGGGCGCCGGTCCCGCGCCGCCGGTTGTCAGCGTCAGGCCCGAACTGCCAGAACCCGCGCCGCCCGAACCGCCGGAAGTGCCGCCCGGACCGCCGCCCGAGCTGCTGGTGGAAGAAGCGCCGGTCAAGGTGTTGGCCACAACGCTGGTGGGCACGCCCAGCGGCGTTTGCCCGGCATTGGCGCGCAAAATATCGGTATCGGCGATGTCGAGATCGTAGCGCGCGATGGCGATGTCGTAATTATTCTCAATCGCCAGTGCAATGGCGTCGGAAAGGCTCAAGTAGATTTTGCCGTCCTTCAACAGGTCGCCCAGGCGCACGGAATTGACGAAGCTGGCCTTGTCGATCGTCGTAGGCCGGTAGACGTTGACCGGATTGCGCAGCCAACGGCCGAAGGGCTTGGAGAAATCCCGGTTCGATGTCCGCAGTGAATACGGCTCGGTCTGGACGGGACGCGGCGCGACCGGCAGATTGGAGGCGGCGGAGTCAGGCGCTTTCGCACCGGCTCCATACTGCTGCGCCATACCGGAAGGCATGGTCGCCACCAGCGTCAGCAGCACTGCCGCGACGGCGCGCAACCGGCTCTCCGCTGGCCGGGTTGAAGCGCGTCCGCACGTCGCTTTCGGAAGATCACCGCATGCGGTTTCCCGCGCTGTATCCCATACATCATGCCTGTTCAAGTGCATCTGTTCTCTCCATCCATCCTGCACAACGGTAAAATTTTTTGAGCCGGGACCAAGTATGGCTGCAAATTACGAGCTTCTCTAAACGATTATCGCTGTTGAGAGGCAGCTTTGGCTCATTTAGCCATTACGAAATCGATACCCTGGCTGTTCCATAAAATGCGGATTCGTCGATTTTTTCGCTTTAGAGCAGATTGCCTGATGGTATAGGGGAGAAAGATCCCTCAGGGGCTAAACAGGTTGCGGAAAAACATGGTTGAGGAAGATCGAAGGTTAGCAGGGCCTAAAGGCCACATTGATTTGATTGCGTTTGCGGCACGACTTAAGTCGTGCCCTGTTACAAAACCGCTCGTTGAAAGACATTCTGCGAGTTTTTCCGCAGCCTGTGAAGCCCACGATTTATGGGCATCTTTACGGCACGGCTCAAGCCGTGCCCCTTCAAAGCTGCTCTACACCTACAATCGAATGGATTTTTGAAAAGGCTGGAAAGCATGGGGCGAATCGAGCGTCGGCGCGGCTATTCTTTGGCGGGGGTCTGGATTTGCGGCTCGGGCACGGGCTGTTGCGCGGAGGCCAAGGGTAGGGTGAAGTGGAAGCTGGCGCCTTGGCCGAGTTCGCTTTCACACCAGATGCGTCCGCCATGGGCCTGAACGATGTGTTTGACGATGGCCAGACCGAGGCCGGTGCCGCCGGACTCGCGGGAGCGGGCCTTATCGACACGGTAGAAGCGCTCGAAGATGCGCTCCAGGTGCTCGGAGGCGATGCCGGGTCCGAAGTCCTGAATGGTGAATTCAACCTCGGAGGCGAGCAAGCGCGCGCCCATGCGGATGCGTTTGCCGGATTTGGCGTACTTGAGGGCGTTTTCAGTGAGGTTGCCGAAGACCTGGTGCATGGCGTAGGAATCGGCCATCACCAGAGCGTCGGGCGCGGTGGCCGATTGCAGCTCGACGCCGGAGTCGCCAACGATGCCGGTGAGCGAATCGATAGCATCGCACAAAAGGCCGCTGGCGCGTACGGGGTGCAGCGCCAGCTTGTAGTCGGGGTTTTCGACGCCGGCCAGCGCGAGCAGATCTTCGGTGAGACGGTTCATGCGGCTGGCGTTTTTGAGGATGATGCCGAGAAATTCGGCGGTGGTTTCGGGGTTGGTTTCAGGATCTTCAATGAGGGTTTCAACGTAGCCCTGGATCGAGGTGAGCGGAGTGCGCAGTTCATGGCTGACGTTGGCGACGAATTCGCGGCGGGATTTTTGCGCGGCTTCAATGCTGGTAACGTCATGCAAGACGACCAGCGCGCCGCCGGTGGGCAGAGGCGCGGCGTTGACCTCAAAAACGCGGCCGGGCGAGAGGATGCTGGCGCGGCCGACGCAGAGCTCGCGGCGTTCGAGAGCGCCGCGCACAGAGGCTAACAATTCGGGATCGCGAACCGAGTGCACGAGCGGCTTGCCGGGAGCAAGCTGCGGGCCGGCGACGTGCTGCATGACAGCGTTGGACCAGCGGACCTGACCTTCGGCGGTGATGGCGACGACGGCCTCCTGCATGGAGTCGAGCATGACGGCCAGATCGTGGCGGCTGCTTTCAATTTCGTCGAAGTCCTGGCCAAGCCGCTCGGCGGTGCGATTCAAAGCGATTTCGACGGCGGTCAACACGTCAGTGCCAGAGACGTCGAGACGGGCGGCCAGGTCGCCTTCGGCGATGCGATGGGCAAAGGCGGCAACGCGTTTGAGGCGAGCCGCGGTGCGGTGGGCGACGATAAACGCCAGGAGAACGGCGGCGGCAAGGACGATCAATCCTGCCCAGAGAGCCGCATGAGTGGCGTTGGAAAGCGCAAGTAGACCGGCCGCCAGAGCGTAGATTGCCAGCAGAATAAAAAATAAGCCGAAAAGTTTAACGAACAGGTTACGCGTCATGATGGAAATCAGCTATTCGCCCTTGGGCAGTTCGAAACGGTAACCGGCGCCGCGCACGGTTTTGAGATAGCGCGGATCTTCCGGGTCCACCTCGATTTTTTCACGAATGCGGCGGACGTAGACATCGACCGAGCGGGGAGTCACGAAACGAGCGTCGCCCCAAACGGCGTCGAGCAGATGATCGCGGCTGAAGACGCGGCCGGGATGGCGTGCGAGGTAGTCGAGCAGGCGGAATTCGGTGGCGGTGGTGGTGGTGAGCGTGCCGCGAACCGTCAATTGCATGGCGCTGGCGTCGATCACGACCTCTTCAAAAGAGATGATCGAGGGCGAGGATGGACGCTCGAAGCGCCGCAGCACGGCCTTGACGCGCGCCACCAGCTCGCGGGTGGAAAAGGGCTTGGTGATGTAATCGTCGGCACCTAGATCGAGCCCGAGCACGCGATCGTTTTCACTGGCGCGGGCGGTCATGAAGATGATGGGGATTGAGGAAAGGCCGGCGTGGGTGCGCAGACGGCGGCAGACATCGAGGCCGTCACCGCCGGGAACCATGATGTCGAGCAGAAACAGCACAGGCGGCTTGCGCTCGGCGTCGGGAATCAGATTGGTGGGGGTGTAAAAAAGGCGAGCCTCAAAGCCCGCTGCTTCAAGGTGATGCTGCACCAGTCTGGCAATGTCGGTGTCGTCTTCCAGAACAAATACGGTTTGGCTCAAACCTTCCGTCCTCGCCCGCGGCCAGGTTTGGTTAAGAAAGGCCTCGGGAACCAAGAACAGAGTAATGCAAAGAGGCAAAAATAATGCAAACGTTTGATGAATTTGATGAATGAGGGGTTAAAAGCAGGGTTTTTGGGGAGGTGATCGAGAGATTGGCGAGATAAAGCTCGGCGAGCGGATGAAAGAGGTAGAAGGGGGCGCGCGGGTTTGGAGAGCGGCGCGGTATGACGAACAAAGAACAACCGCAGGTCTTTCGACTGTCCGTCGCAGCAGACAGAGGCGACCTGTGCTTAGGATGACAAATAATTTCTATTCAATCACTTGAAAGATCCGCCCATCTATTATGGCTCAGTGCTTTTTAGCAGGCTTGGGCGCGGGCTTTTTTGCTGCCGGTTTAGCCGGCTTTGCGGGCGCGGGTTTGGCTTTGGCTGGAGCGGGCGCGGGTTTCTTTTTCGCCACGGGCGGTTTGGGCGCGGAGTTGGCCGGGCGCTTCGGTTCGACTTTGGACGTGGGCTTGGCGGCGGCGGTTTTGACCGATTTAGCCGGCGCGGATTTAGCTTTGGCTGAAGCGGGAGCAGGCTTTATGGGAGCGGGAGCAGGCTTTTGGGGAGCGAGCTTGGCCTTCTCTGGCGCGGGTTTGGATTTTGCGACGGGAAGGGTTTTTGCCTCGGCTGGAGCGGGAGCTTGCTTTATGGGAGCGGGAGCCGGTTTCTGCGCTTTTTTCACGGCGGGCGCGGGCTTCTTGTCGGCAGCCTCGGCGTCTT
>Ga0224531_1001417_pt1 | contig 10600 bp, 5 predicted proteins | sample CBST100metaG_FD_179876 | JGI IMG/M metagenome (GOLD analysis project Ga0224531, IMG submission 179876) | Peat soil microbial communities from Stordalen Mire, Sweden - C.B.S.T100 | ecosystem: Environmental > Terrestrial > Soil > Wetlands > Peat | place: Sweden: Norrbotten County, Stordalen Mire... | reverse complement strand
AACAAGAAGAGAACAGAAGGCGAACGAACAGCGTCATTGCCCTGTCGATCGGGCTGGCCACTCAGACGCGCCCGTACCGCTTCTCGACGTACTCGTCCAGAATCACCTGGAACTCTTCGACGATCCGGTCGCCTTTCAGCGTGGTGAACAGTTTGCCGTCCACATACACCGGGGCTTTCGGCTCCTCGAACGTCCCCGGCAGCGAGATACCGATGTTGGCGTGCTTCGATTCGCCCGGCCCGTTGACGATGCATCCCATCACGGCCAGCTTCAGCTCCTCGACGCCCGCGTACCGCTTCTTCCACTCCGGCATCTGCTCAACCAGGTAGCCTTGAATCCGCTCGGCCAGCTCCTGGAAGTAGGTCGAAGTCGTCCGCCCGCAGCCGGGACAGCTCGTCACCTGCGGCATGAAGCTGCGAATGCCAAGCGACTGCAAGACCTGCTGCGCGCAACGAACTTCTTCGCTGCGGTCGCCGCCCGGCGTCGGCGTCAGCGAAACGCGGATCGTGTCGCCAATGCCCGCCAGCAGTAGCGGCGCAAGTCCTGCGGTCGAGGCGACGATGCCCTTCATGCCCATGCCTGCCTCGGTCAGTCCGAGATGCAAAGCATAGTCGCAGCGCGAAGCGAGTTCGGTGTAGACGTCGATCAGGTCGCGTACGCCCGAAACCTTCGCGCTCAAAATAATCTGGTTGCGCCGCAGCCCGTACCGTTCCGCCGCCGCGGCGTTATCCAGCGCGGAGACCACCATCGCCTCCATCATCACGTCGCGCGCGGCCAGCGGCTTGGCGCTCTTCGAGTTCTGGTCCATCATTTTGGTCAGCAGCGCCTGGTCCAGCGAGCCCCAGTTCACCCCGATGCGCACCGGCTTCTGGTGCTCGACCGCGACCTCGACCATCGTCCGGAAGTTGTCGTCGTCCTTGCGCCCAATCGAGCAGTTGCCGGGATTGATCCTGTACTTCGCCAGTGCCTGCGCCGTCGCGGGATACTTCTTCAGCAGCAGGTGCCCGTTGTAGTGGAAGTCACCGATGATCGGTGTCTCCCAGCCCTTGGCGCGAACGGCCTCGACGATATACGGCACGGCCTTCGCCGCCGCATCGTTGTTCACCGTCACCCGCACCAGCTCGGAACCGGCCCGCGCCAGCGCCGAAACCTGCTGCACGGTCGACTCCACGTCCGCCGTGTCCGTGTTGGTCATCGACTGCACCACCACGGGCGCGTCCGAGCCCACCACGACTGAGCCAATCTTTACCGAAACCGTTCGCCGACGCTCGATCTGAGGCATAAGTTCTCCAACCCCAGTTTACCAGTTACACTAGCATCAAGGCCCGGTAGCTCAGTTGCATAGAGCAGCGCACTCCTAACGCGAAGGTCGGCAGTTGGACTCTGCCCCGGGTCACCACATTTCAGATGCTTTACCGTCCCGCCGCCGCGCGCTCGGTCGGCACGCGCGCGCCGCTTAGCCCGCCCTCGTAGCGCGCCACGCCCTTGTACAGGCTCTCCGCCACGCGTTCGCGGTACTCCGGATCGCGCAACTGCTCCGCGTCCTTTGGGTTGGTCACAAACGAGATCTCCGCCAGGATCGACGGCATATTCGCCCCGATCAGCACCACGAAGGGTGCCTTCTTCACCCCGCGGTCTTTCAGCCCCGCATTGTTCTTCTGCAACCCCGCGTAGAGCGAACCTTCCACGTCGCTGGCAAACTCCCTGCTCTCGGCGATCTTGTCCTTCAGCGCGATCTTCTTCACCAGGTCGCTTAGTTGATGGATCGACTGGTCGCTCACCGCGTTCTCCCTCGCCGCCACATCCAGCGCCGTCGGGTCGCTGGTGAAGTTCAGGTAGTAAGTCTCCACTCCTCGCGCGCTCGCTTCCGGCGACGAGTTGGCGTGGATCGACAGGAACAGGTCCGCCTGCGCCTTGTTCGCGATTGCCGTCCGCGTCTCCAGCGGGATAAACGTATCGTCCGACCGCGTGTAGATGATCTCCGCGCCCAGCCGGTCGTGCAGCAGCTTGCCCAGCCGTAGCGCCACGTCCAGCACCACGTCCTTCTCCTCGATCCCGTCCACGCCCAGTGTGCCGGAGTCATGCCCGCCGTGCCCTGCGTCGATCACAATGCGCCCGATCTTCAGTCCCAGCGCGCGCACCAGCGATGTCTCGCCATCGGCCGTCGGCACTGCTGCCCGTGCTGGCGTCGCATTCGCCACAACGGTCGTCGCTTTGGCCGCGGTTGTAGAGCCGCCCGCTACCTTCGTCTTGCTCCTGCGCGTCTTCTTGCCGGTACCCGCCGAAGTGTCCGGGCCCGCATCCGCCGGTGTCACAACAGCAGCATTCGCTGCCTCCGCATCGCCTCTCGAACCTTGAACCTCGAACCTCGAACCTGCTCCCGTCTCCACCACCGCCGAGATCGGTTTCGATGTCGGTTTGCTCGTCGCTTCCACTCTCCCCGGCAACTGGCTCAGGTCGGCAACCTCGCTGGCCGAGTTCGCGCTCTTCGTCGCCACGCTGTTCGGCACGGGCCGCGCCACCGTCGGCTTCACCGTAACTGCCGCGCGCGGAGCAGGCACATCGCCCACCGCCAACCCAGCCACGTAGTCTTTGTTCCCCGTCGCCTGATCCCTGTTCCCTGGTCCCTGTTCGCTGTTCCCTGCCTCTTTGCCTCCATGGATGTCGATGATCAGCCGGTACGGGTTTGGCAGCAGAAACGCCGAGTACTCCGTCACATCGTTCACATCCAGCACCACCCGCGTCACGTCGTCCGAGTACTGCGCCGCGCGCACCTTCTTCAGAAACCCATCGTCCGTCACCGCGAAGCTCTTGCCCACCAGCTCCGGCGCCAACCGCGTGCCATGCAGGTCGAAGTAGATGCGGTCCGGGTTCGGCACGCGCGCCGCCTCATACGTCACGTTGTCACCCAGGTCGATCGCCACCCGTGTATACGTCGCCGTCGACCAGTGACGAATCCCAGTCACTAGCGCCGGCTTCCCACTGTGTGCCTCGCCGCCAGCCACGGCGCCAAGTGCCCCACTCATCGCGGTCACATCGCGAACCGGAGTTCCCGCCGGCTTTGCCAGTGGGGTTGGACGGGGGGGCTGGACCGTGACCAGGCGCTGCTGCGCTGCACCATTCGCCCCCGCTCCCGATGTCTGCGCCATGGCTGGCAGCGACGAGACTCCGCTCTTTGTCGAACGCACGCCGTTGGTCGCCCCATTTGTTGCAGCATCGCCATGGGCCGTGGTTGCAGCCAGCTTTGCCGGTTGTGTCGAATGACTGGGTTGGTCCGCCACGGAAATGGGTGCCCCGCTGCCTGCGCCGAGCTTCTCGGAGGGTCTCGCCACTGAGACATGGGTTCCAGCCGCAACCGATTGTCCCGTTTTTCCTGATCCCTGATCCCTGATCCCTGTTCCCTGCGCCAGAGAAGCGAGTGCAGCCCTCGCCTCTTCCGCCTGCTCGCTCCTGGCGTGCTCCTTAAGCAGCAGCTTGTACCTCTCTCGTGCCGTCGCCGCATCCTTCAGGTCGTTCTGCGCAATCTGCCCCTCGGCCAGCAGCGCCTGCACCCCCAGCGAGCTTGCCGGATACTGTGTGCGCAGAAACTCATACTGCCCCACCGCCGCGTGCAGGCTCTTCTCATCGTGCAGCGTACGCCCCTGCTCAGCCAGCAACTCGGCCACCGCATTCACCGCCGCCACCGCATGAATGTCCGCCGGATTGGCGTGGTAGATCGCGCGATAGGCATCCATCGCCTGTGTGTAATCCGCTCGCGTCCGTGTCTCGTCGGGAATCGCCTCCAGCGTCTCCCGCCCGCGCTCCGCCTGCTCCCATGGCGTCAGAGCCACCACCTTCTTCGCCGCATGGGCCCTGGCCGCGGTCGTTGGTTCCGCGCGTACCCGCGCCGCGCCGCAGCACATCGCCGCAACACAACTCAGCGCAATCCCGCACGCCGCACGCCGCACCCACCGCATCTGTTTTATGGGAGACATCTCTCTCAGTTTAAGTCGCGCCGCACCACCGCCCCACGCAAAAACCACCCGGTACTCCCCCCGATACCCCCAGCATTTGCTTTAGCTGTTGTATGTTCCTGCTGTCATCCTGAGCGTAGCGAAGGACCCCGACACTCTCCACACGCCACAGCCGCCCGAACCTTTCTCCCACAAAACTCCCGCGCTTGTTCCCGATGACCCCCTACCCGATCAATTCCCCCACCACCTCGGCCGCCTTGGCCAACGCGCCGTCGAGAGCACCCGCATCGCTCCCGCCCGCCTCTGCCAGGTCCGGCCGCCCGCCGCCCTTGCCGCCAACCAACGCCGCCAGCGCGCCGACGATCTTGCCAGCGTGTACCTTGCTGGTCAGGTCCTTCGTCACGCCCACAATCAGTGCAACCTTGCCGTCTGAGGCCGCGCCCAGCACCACCACGCCCGATCCCAGCTTCCCGCGCATCTGGTCGACCAGGTCGCGCATCGGTCCACGCTCCAGCCCATCGACGCGCTGCACCAGCAGTTTCACGCCCTTGACCTCGACCGCGCTCGCATCTCCAGCCGCAGCCGAGGCCGACTTCATGCGCGCCGAATCCAGCTCGCGCCGCAGCTTCTTCATCTCCTCTTCGGTCGCCGCAATCCGCGCCCGCAACGCATCCGCCGGTGACTGCGAATCTGCACCTCCGACGATCTGCCCCACCACGCGCGCAACCTCATAGTCGCGCCGGAACTCGCCCAGCGAGCCCCAGCCAGTGACCGCCTCCACGCGCCGCACGCCGGACGATACCGACCCTTCACCGACCAGCTTCACCAGCCCGATCTCGCCCGTTGCCCGCGTGTGCGTCCCACCGCAAAGCTCAGTCGAAAAATCCCCGATCTTCACCACGCGAACCTTGTCGCCGTACTTCTCGCCGAACAGAGCCATCGCTCCCAGCTCCTGCACGGCTACGTCAATCGGCACATCCACCATCGTCTCCACCGCCGTATTGGCCAGCACCTGGCGGTTCACGATCTCTTCGACCTGAGCCAACTCTTCCTCGGCAACACCGGCGAAGTGCGAGAAGTCGAACCTCAGCCGCGCGCGGTCCACCGACGAGCCCGCCTGCTTCACATGCCGCCCCAGCACCTCGCGCAACGCCGCATGAAGCAGATGCGTCCCTGTATGGTTCCGCGTCACCGCAGCCCGCACCTCGCCATCGACGAGCGTATCCACCACATCGCCCACCGCGATCCGCTCCCGCGCCACCACGCGATGCGCCCACACGCCCTGCACCGGCTTCGACGCCCCGCTCACATCGGCGACGGTCGTCGAGTGCCCCGCGCCCATCAGCCAGCCCACATCGCCCACCTGCCCGCCCGAGTCCGCATAGAAGCTCGTAGAGTCGAGCACAACCTCGCCCGCGTCTCCGGCCTTCAACTCCGCCACACCCACGCCATCCTTGACCAGCGCCAACACCCGCGCCCCATCCACGCGCAGCGCCGTGTACCCAGCAAAATCCGTCTTAGCCAGCTCGCGATAGACCGGCGACGCCGTCTTCTGCGACCCACCCTTCCAACTCGCCCGCGCCCGCGCCTGCTCCTCTTCCTTCGCCTTCTCGAAACCAGCAAGGTCGAATCTGAGGTCTGCGTCTCGTGCAGCATCCATCATGAAATCTAACGGAAGGCCGAACGTTTCATACATACTGAATGCGACTTGACCAAAGAAAGTCGGTCCTAAAAGACCTTTCTGATCCTCGAAGTCTGGATCATGATTCAGTTGATACGCTTCCCACCGGAGCTTTGAATTTGCTATGGCCGAATCGAGATTAATAGTCCCTTTCTCCAACACGCGTGCAAACTGCAACTCCTCCGCAAGCACCACCTTACTCACCCGCTCCGCCGTTTCCTTCAACTCTGGATAGGCCACCTGCATCTCGTCGCGCACCGCAAATACCATCTCGTGCATGAAGGGTTTTTCTTGCCCAAGCAGCCGCCCATGGCGAATCCCGCGCCGCAGAATCTTGCGCAGCACATACCCGCGTCCTTCGTTCGCCGGGACCACCCCATCCGAAATCAAGAAAGTAGCCGCCCGCGCATGGTCCGCAATAATCCGCAGGCTCGCCGCATCCTTCACATCGCTTACGCTCGCTTCGGCCACCGTCATGCCTGAAAATCCCGTCAACTTCATCGCGCGCGCAATCAGCGGTGTAAACAGGTCGGTCTGATAGTTTGACAGCACGCCCTGCATCACCGCCGCCACCCGCTCCAGCCCCATGCCCGTATCGATCGAAGGCTTGGGCAGCGGACTCAGTGTGCCGTCGCTCGCGCGGTCAAACTGCATGAAGACGAGGTTCCAGATCTCCACATACCGCTGGTCGTCGTGCGGAAAGGGCTTGTCCTCGCCGGTCTCGCTGGCGGTGACGCCGAGGTCGTAGAAGATCTCCGAGCACGGCCCGCACGGCCCAGTCTCGCCCATCTGCCAGAAGTTGTCCTTCAGGCCCATCTCGAAGATGCGCTCGGCTGGAACTCCCGCCTCCACCCAGAATTTATAAGCCTCCTCGTCGCGCGGCACCGCAGCGTCGCCCTCGAAGATGGTGATGTAGAGCTTCGCCGGATCGAGCCCGAACCACTCCTTCGAGGTCAGCAGCTCCCAAGCGTATGCAATCGCATCCTTCTTGAAATAATCCCCAAAAGAAAAATTCCCCAGCATCTCGAAAAATGTGTGGTGCCGCCGCGTAAATCCGACGTTCTCCAGGTCGTTGTGCTTTCCGCCCGCCCGCACGCACTTCTGGCTGGTTGTCGCCCGCGAGTACTCCCGCCGCTCCGCGCCCAGGAAGACGTCCTTGAACTGGTTCATCCCGGCGTTGGTAAACAGCAGCGTCGGATCATTCGCCGGCACCAGCGACGACGAGTGTACGCGCCTGTGTCCCTGCCCCGTGGCAAGCGAGAGCTTTCCCTCAAAAAACCGCAGATAATCTTCGCGAATCTGGCTTCCAGACCTGGTTTCCATAGGTCTTTAAGTCTATCAGCGGGGCCCCCATTCATCGCGGCTTTATCGCGATCCGGGGCCCCCGGCGAGCGAACTTTGCTCGTCGGGGTGGGGTGAGCGGGATGAAAGACCTCAGCTTTACTTGAATTCCACCGCCGCCACGTCTCCGCCCATCGCTCGCCCCGCCGGCCTCACCCTCGCGCCATCCGCCGCAAACGCCTGGTCTGTCCAGTCCCAGCCCGTGTGATACAGCACAAACAGATGCTCTCCCGGCCGCGCGCGCAGCGCCTCATATTCCACTACCGGCAGTCCCGTGAAGCTCCCGATGTGCATCGCCGTCAGAGCCATCGTGTCGTGCCGGTTCCAGCGCAGCTCCTCCGCGCGGGAGTATACCAGCGTCATGCGCGCGCGCACATCCGTGTCCGGCTCATAGTATCGGTCCTCCTCGAACGCGCCCATGTCCTGCACATATAGCCGCCCATCCGGTTTCGCGTCCAGCGCCGCCTTCACCTCTGCTGGCAGCACCAAACTCGTCAGCCGCGCCTCCGTTTTCTTTTGTTCCGCATGAATTCGCGCCGCGCCCGCGCCCACAATCCCCACGCCCAGCACCACCATCGCCGCCGCAAAGACCCCATCGCGCCGCAGCCACGGACTGATTGCCACCGCCAGCATCGCGCTGATTGCCACCACTGCGCCCAGCACATAGCGCACCTCGATGGAGTGCGTCACATACCGCGCCAGCAGGTAACCGCAGAAGGGAAGCGCCGCCAGAGTCAGCATCAGCACCCACTCTGCCGCCGGAATTCGCGCTTCTCGCCCGAAGATCTGCCGCGCGCATCCCCATACCAGCGCCGCTGCAAACGCCACCAGCACAACCATCCATAGATGCTGCGCACTCAGGCTCATCCGCGTGTAGTCCACAAAGATCGACCGGTAGGCCCGCGTAATATCGCGCAGCCCCACCGACCCGGCGTTGTAGTAGTTCTTATGGAAGACGGCTGCCGCCTTCAGAAATGGAATCGTCGCTGCGAACCCCGTCATCCCCACGCAGATCGCCGCACACACCGGCCAATCCATCCGCCGCCGCTGCAAACTGCGAAACCCCTCCGCTGCACAGATGGGCGCCAGCAGCAGGATTCCGAAGTAGTGCGCATTGATCGTTGCCGCAATCGCCGCGGCCAACCCGATCAGCGCCCAACCGCGTTGCCTATTTCCCGTGTCCCGCGTTGCCGGGTGCCCCATACCCCGGTTCTGAGACGTGGGTTGAGTCGCCATCTGCCAACTCAACAGCGCCAGTGCATACAGCCCCAGCATCAATCCATAGGGCCGTCCCTCGGCCGAATAGTAAAGCGTTGCGGTCAGCGCTGGAAACGCCGCAGCCACCGCTCCGGCGCGTTCCCCCGCCAGATTCCTTACGAAGAAGAACAGGCAGAGCTGCATCAGCAGAAATCCGAGAAACGCAGGAAACCGCAGGGCAAACGCTCCTACTCCAAAGACCTTCATTGCGCCATGCGACAGTAACGGATAGAGCATCGGGTCCAGCGAGATCGGTTCCGTCCGTTGCACATGCACCAACTGGGACACCGTCGGCACGCTCTCCGTCTGGAAGGCGTACATCTCGTCCTGCGACATCGGCTTGCTATGCGACCAGGTCAGCGCGAGCGCCGCCGTCAGCAGCACAAACACCACCGCCAGCACGCGCGCCAGCCTGCACTTCGCGATTCCCGAACCCATCGTCGCGTCTGCCATCAGCTTTCGCCCACCGTCGCGTTGCACACTTCAAGCCGAAGCGGTACCACCCGCGACACTGGGGCTGCGACGCTGGTCGGCTGCACCACCGGCAGCGTTGGCATAAACATATTCTCCAGCCACGGCAGACGCACAAACAGCAGCAGCACCATCACCGCCACCGTAGCGGTAAACCACAGCATCAGCCCTGGCTCGCGATACAGCTTCTCCGGGTTCTGCACCGCGCTGTGCCGCTTGAACGCCAGCTTGAAGTAGACGGCCATCACCAGCGCCACCAGCGGAAACGCCAGCAGCAACTCGATCCGGTAGCGAATGACGAACGCCCCGAAGAAGAGCATCGCCGTCGACGCATAGAAGACCACGCTCACCAACAGCGACTCCGGTGTATAACGCTTGAAGCTCGCGCGATACGCCCCCGCCACGCCGCGGTCGCCAATCTCACGCAGCTCGCTGAAGCGCTTCAGCGCCATGAAGTAGCAGCCGATCATCCAGTAGCACATCAACAGGCTCAGCGGAGGCACTAGCCACGCCGTCACTGCATACCATCCCAGCAGCATCCGCAGCGGATTGTTTACGCTCTCGGTCAACACATCCAGATACGGCACGTCCTTCGTCCGCAGCGGCTTGATGTTGTACACACATCCCATCAACCACAGCGCCAGCGCCGTCGCCGCAAACGGCCGCGAGATCGTCCAGCCAATCGCCACGCCCGCCACCATCATCAGAATCCACTGCGAGTAAGCCGCAGGAATATTGACCAGCCCAAGCGCCGCAGGCCGGTTCTTCTTGGTCGGATGCAGCCGGTCGAAGGGCGCATCCAGCACCTCGTTGAGCACATAGTTGCTGCACGCCACCAGCGTGATCGACACAAACGCCCACACCAGCGTCTCCGCCAGCCGCCAGGTCAACAGCCGTGGATAGATGCTCAGCGGAACGATAATCCCCGGCAGCACAAACAGGTTCTTGATCGAGTGGTCCAGCCGCGCAATCGCCAGATGCGCCCGCAACCGCCGCGAGAAACTCACCTTCGTCTGTGCCGTCTCACTCATGCCGATCCCGTCATCCCCTGGCCATTCCTACACGCTCACTCTCTCATCGCAACCGACAGGCCCAGTATATCGGCGAACCCACCGTTCGTTCGATGAACGGCAGATCACACCTCCGGAGCCCACGTCCAACCCTCCACCTTATACTCCGGGTCTTTCGGCATCGCCAGCCTTGCAAACTCCCCGCGCCGAGCCGTCATCGCCATGCAGCTCACCAGCGCGTCGAAGGCGTCCTCGCCGCCGCGCGCCCGCTCCATCACTCCCCGCGGCAGCGCCGCATAGGCCGCGTCCTCACGCCGCTTCTTACGCAGATATTCCGCCCGCGCCGCCGCATTCGACTTTCGCACCGGCCCCGTATTCAGCCGCGTATACATCTCCACCACCATCGGAAATCCAACCCGGTCGAACGGCCACACCCGGAATCCCGCCTCCCGCAACCGCCGCAGCACTGGCATCCCGCGCAGCGACGCCGTCCCCACGCTGCCCGCCCCGCCGATCTGAAATACGCTCTTCGGCCCAATCCCGCGCACTCTCTCCGCTCGTTCTGCCTCGGGAATCCGTGCCGCCAGTTTACAGTCGATATCCGTCGCCCGCAGCATCCGGTGCAACCCTTCGCCGCAAAACTCCTCCGGCTTCGGATGTTTCCCCCAGAACCTCCGATCCTCACACTCCGCCGCCAACCACCTCTCGCCGTGCTCCCGCTCGACCAGTTCCCAGAACTCCGGCCCGTCCTCGCACCCCATCTCGCCGCGCACGAACCACGCCGGAAAGCTGAAGCAAAAATCCAGCCCCACCACCATCCGCGGCGTCTCCCGTGCCATCTCGATCAGCCACTCCCCAACCTCCGCCCGCGTCCGCCCACCCTCTAG
>Ga0224531_1001416_pt1 | contig 10601 bp, 9 predicted proteins | sample CBST100metaG_FD_179876 | JGI IMG/M metagenome (GOLD analysis project Ga0224531, IMG submission 179876) | Peat soil microbial communities from Stordalen Mire, Sweden - C.B.S.T100 | ecosystem: Environmental > Terrestrial > Soil > Wetlands > Peat | place: Sweden: Norrbotten County, Stordalen Mire... | reverse complement strand
TTCATCCACTGCACCACGGATGCAACTTATGGCGAGTGCAACCCCTTTGAATTAGGTGCGCGAGAGTAAGTTTGGCCATCTCCGCGATTTTCATCTGCAAACATCGTAATCCGCGCTAAGCTCTGTCTCATTCCGGCATGTTTCAAGTGGGCCGGATTTGCGAGGAGACGCGCATGAGAGATTCCGGCACTCATCTACGAACCATTGCGAATCAGGATGGCGCTGTCATTCTGAATTCCGTGGCGGGAACGATAACAACGCTCAATTCTACGGGAGCGTTTGTGTGGCAGGGGTTGGAACGCGGTGAAAGTGCGGACATGATCGCACAAAATCTGGCGCGTGAAACAGGAGAAGAAGTAACCGCAGTTAGACATGACCTGCTGGAATTCATTGGCTCCATGAAGGAAGCAAAGCTGTTCACCTGTTCATGCGGAGGCGGTACGGTGCCACAGGCACACGCTGGTTTGCCGAAGGGAGATCTCGATGAAGCGTCTCGTTTTTGAAAGCTGGCTTCTGTTGCTCTACTTCGAGTGGAACCTACGGTTCCGTGCGTTCAAATCGCTTCGCAGGATCGTAGGTAATACGGCTGTTCGTGCAATTGCATCGACTCGATTGGTCCCGAAAGAAAAGCTGTGCGAAGCGATGGATCTCGCCTGCGTGTTCTATCCCAAGCGCGTGCTCTGCCTACAGCGGTCCGCGGCGACGGCGATGTTCCTGCGTCGTTACGGATGGAGCGCCGAAATGGTGATCGGCGCACAGGTTCTGCCCTTTCAGGCTCACGCCTGGGTAGAGGTGGACGGCGCCGTCGTCAACGATAAGCCATACATAGCGGAGATCTTTCAACCGTTGGAGCGCTGCTGAGCGGGAGGGCGTCATGAGCATACTCTTCGGAATTTTCAAACAAACTGACGGCATCGTTTTCGATCAGCAATTGCGCGAGTTTGGCAGCACCACTTCGCGATATGCGCCCGAGGGAACATTTGCGATAGAGGCTGGATGTGTGGGCATGGGATTTCAGCCGTATTCCACAACCAGCCGGTTCGCTCTTGAGCAACAGCCGCGACGCGACGATGCAGGAAATCTGCTCACTTTCGATGGACGGCTCGACAACTATGAGACCCTGCGTGAGGCCTTGCACGCCGAAGGCACGGCGGCCACGGATTCAGGACTGGTCCTTGCGGCCTACCGGCAATGGAACGATGAGTGCTTTTGTCATTTCGTAGGAGATTGGGCGCTCGCGCTGTGGGATGCCAGAAGCAAACGCCTGTATCTGGCACGTGACCACGCCGGAACGAGAACGCTCTATTACCAGAAACGAAAGGACTCCCTGGTGTGGGCGACCTATGTCGATACTTTCTTTGCTGGCAACACTACGCAAACGGTGGACGAAACCTATGTGGCTGCGTACCTGGCCGGTGCGCCCAGTCAGGACAGAACGCCCTACGCGGATATTCGAGCCGTGCCTCCAGCCCATGTTCTTATCGTCAGCGAGCGTGGCATGGCGCTCAAGCGCCATTGGAGCTGGATCGCGGAGGACCGCATCCGCTACAAGAATAGCGGTGACTACGACGCGCACTTCCTTCATCTCTTTGGACAATCGGTAGCACGGCGTACCGCGCAGGGAGAGCCCATCCTTGCCCAACTGAGCGGTGGCATGGATTCGACTTCCATCGTCTGCATGTCGGATTACTTACGCCGGCAAGCTGATCCGCACAGCATCCTTCTCGATACGGTCTCTTATTACGACGATACGGAACCATCCTGGAATGAGAAGCCTTATTTCACCATCACCGAAGCCCACCGTGGACGCGTTGGTCTCCATGTCAATGTCTCGATCCCTCGTCGCAGCTTTCAGCCTACCGCAAGCGATTCAGGCGAAGTATTCTACCGTTGGCCCGGCTTCGATAAGGAGTCCTGGGAGCACGAGCAACGGCTTTATGAGCAACTCCAGCCCTATGGCTACCGCATCCTTCTCTCCGGCATTGGCGGTGACGAATTGCTGGGCGGAGTTCCCACCCCGATTCCGGAGTTGTCGGACACACTTGCGGCTGGCAACCTTGTGGAGCTGTTCCGCAAGGCGACGCGGTGGTGCGTAAAGACACGTACCCCAGTCTTCCATATGCTTGCGGATGTTTTCCGGTCCACCTGCGCTCTGTATCTCCCTATGCGTTCTGACCGGGTGCCACCTCCTTCATGGATGAGTTTACGGCTGAACCGGCTATTGGAGGAACTGCCTTCATATGCTCCGGGCTCAGAGCGCCTTTTCGGTCTTCGTCCATCCGCTATCTTCGCTGGACGCGCGTGGTTGTCCGTACTGGAGTCCCTGCCAAGCCGCAATCCGGAGTTCTTCTCCCGGTACGAGTATCGCTATCCCTATCTGGACAGAGACCTGGTCGATTTCCTGCTTCGCGTTCCGAGAGAGCAGCTTGTCCAGCCCGGTAGACGCCGGGCCATGATGCGGCGCGCTCTCGCCGGCATCGTTCCCGAGGAGATTTTGGAGAGAAAGCGCAAGGGCTTTATCGCTCGCCAGCCGCTCGCTGTTCTGCAGAACTCTTCGACAGCGATTCGAGCGCTTTTTGCTGATTCTCTGGCGGCAGCCAATGGCTGGGTCGATTCCAAACAATTGCAAAGGTCAGCCGAGCGGATTACGAGCGGACAGGACACCGAGTCATGGCCAGCATTCCAACGGTTCGCCGCCATGGAGATTTTTCTCCGAAGCATCGCCGCCAGCGCACCCCAGGCCAGCCTTGAGCAGCATGAACCACAACAGAGAATCCGAGGTGGATTCCATTGGCTACGGAACAACACTACGTTTGTGGAGGATGCACGATGACCATGCCGGAAGTAGATCGCGAAGGTATAGTGTGCCAGGTCGCCATGATTCTGCCTTCCCGCGAGATTCTCGTGGAAGACGGCGCCGAAACTCCATCGTTGCCACGCATCGTGATTCCACCCTGGACGCGCCTGGGAGAATCCGTGACCGCCGCCATCGCGGATCGATGGCATCTTGCGAGCCTTCTGCTTTCCTGCGCGCGAGATGATTTCTCATCCGGCCTTCTTGCGATTGTGGAGGTTCGTTCGCCCGTGACCAGTCCTGAACTGACGCCAGTTCCGGGCAGCATGATCGTAGAACAGCTACCGTCCGGGCTGAAGGACCCACTCGATAGAATTCTTCATAACCACGTTCCCGGCAGCGAGCCGTTCTCCCGCCTCGGGTGGCTTGACGAAGCGCTGACTTGGATTCAGGCGTCCGTCCCCGCTGGCAAAATCCCGTTTACAGGCAAAACGTCTCAGTTCAATGCCGGCGGTCAGTTCCAGCTCATTCGCTTCGACACAGAGCGTCCGCCCGCATACTGGTTGAAGGCCACCGGCCATCCCAACACCCATGAATACGCCGTCACCACGTTTCTTGCGTCGCGTACTCCCGACTATCTTCCGCGCGTCGTAGCGGCGCGGCCGGACTGGAATGCCTGGGTAATGGAGGAGCACGGACAGTCGCTCTATCACTCTCTCAGTCTGGCGACTGCAAACATTGCGTTGGTCCGCCTAGCCGAACTGCAGAAGCGATGGGTTGGACAAGAAGCCGCCCTGTTGGCGCACGGATGCCATGATCACCGGCTTCATATACTGCGCGCGCAGGTTGACGCGATCATTGACTACCTCGACGAAGCGATGCGCCGTCAGACCTCGACAAAGGTTGCGCCGATGAGCCGGGAGCGCCTCGTCGCACTCGGAGAAATCCTGAAGGAGACCTGCGCCGCAACCCTCGAATTGCCCATCCCGGATACACTGCTTCACAACGACATCAGCCCAGGAAGCATTCTCTTCGACGGAAGCACGTGTGTCTTCTCCGATTGGGCGGAGGCATATCTCGGCAATCCGTTCCTCACACTGCAACAGTTCTGTTCTCACCTTGAGCGCTGCTGCTCTGACGCAGTCGAATGGATACCCGGACTTCGCAGCCTCTATGGCCAGTGCTGGATGGACCGGCTCGGCGCATCCACGGTGGAACGTGCACTGGTTCTTTCTCCTCTCCTCGCGGTTCTCTCGTATTTCTATGCGCATGGAACGTGGCTGAAGCATCCCGATTTCGAGGATGCACATTTGGCCGGTTACCACCGGAGTATGGCGAGGATCATGGAACGGCTCGCCAACGAAAACACTTTGATGGAGGCGCTATGCTAGTCACTTCATCGCCGTTTGAAGAGGTGGTAGAAACCCTGCACGGGACGCCCGTTCACGATCCTTATCGCTGGCTTGAAGACAGCACGTTGCCTGATACTCGCGCGTGGATCGACGCGCAGCGGGCGCAGCTGGAGCGCTACTTCGCCGGGGCTCCGCTCCTTGATGCTTTCCGTGACCGCGTCCGGGAGTACCTCGTGTGCGCCGACCTCGATCAACCCTGCTCGGTGAATGGAATGTTCTTCTATCGGTGGCGAGATGCAGAGAGCGAGCAATACAGCATCCGCGCTCGCGGTCCAGCGGAGGGCAAAGAACGGATACTCGTTGATCCATCGAAGGATGGGCCGTTCGCCACTGTGCTGATTTGCCGCATCTCCAGCGATGCGGCGCTGCTTGCTTACGAACACAGAATTGGCGGCGAACACACTCGCGCCATTCGCATCGTCGATGTACGGCAAGGACGTATCCTTGAGGACTTTCTGCCTACCGGCTACGCACGCGGTTTTGTCTTCGCTGCCGGGAATCGAGGTTTTTACTACTGCCATGAGCCTGCGACGCCGTCTGAGAGCGGTTGCAGTGAGCACGTCGTTCGCTACCATGCTTTTGGCGCATCGCCGGATGACGATCCCATCCTCTTTCGCGTAACGAAGTCTCCCGATAGCAAACTGGTCTTGATCGGCGACGATAGTCATCTCGGTTGCATTCACTATGAACGGCACGACGGAACGTATACAGCCAACCTTTATGTCGCCGTGCAGTCCATGACGCCGCACTGGCAATGCGTCTGCACGGGCAGGAGCACGCCATTCTCGGCGATGCTTCGCAACGGCGAGATCTTTGTCCAGAGCTGGGAATCTGCGCCCAACGGCGAACTTATCTGTCTTTCTCCAAGCGGAGCAAGGCTCCGCACGGTGATTCCGGACACGGGCGAGGAGATCAGGCAACTCGCCGTCATCGGCGACCGGCTTTATGCTGGCTACGTGATCGACGCCGAGCCGGTCATCCGTATCTGGAGTCTTTCCGGAGAGCACCTCGGAGAGTTGCCCGTCGATCAGAAGGTTACGCCACAGCTATGCCCAGCCTACAGCCAGAACGCGGACAGTCTCTTCTACATCACAGAGTCCTTTCACCAGCCTCCGGCCGTCTTCCGTTATCACCCCGAAGGCCAAAGCTCTGAATTGGTCTTTCGCAAGGACATTCGCTCTGCGACGGAGAGCTATGAGGTCGAACGCGCGACCTGCATCTCCAAAGACGGAACATCGATTCCCATGTGGCTGGTTGCAAGCAGCAAACCTCTCCAGAGCAGGCAACGGCCGGTTATCCTCACGGCCTATGGAGCTTCCGGATTTTGTATGCTGCCGCAGTTCACGGTGTTCGTCTCCATCCTTCTGGAATTAGGTTTCGTCTTTGCGCTCCCTCTCATTCGGGGCGGTGGAGAATTTGGCAGGAAATGGCATGAGGCCGGACGCAGGAGAAATCGGCAGAAGTCCATCGATGATTTCCTCGCAGCCTCGCAGTGGCTCGTCGACCAACGCATCACGACGCCGCGGCGATTGGCCATCTTTGGTGGGTCGTTCTCCGGACTCCTGGTTGCTGCCGCAGTCACACAGCGTCCTGATCTCTTTGGCGCCGTGCTCTGCCTGTCGCCGCTGCTCGATATGGTCCGCTACCATCTCTTCGACCGCGCCGTTGTATGGGTGGACGAGTTTGGAACGGCGGATGACGCTGAGGACTTTTCTGTATTGCTTGGCTATTCTCCATACCACCACGTAGAGGAAGCGACCAACTATCCGTCAATGCTTTTCATCACCGGCGAGCGCGACACGCGCTGCAATCCCGCGCATGTGCGGAAGATGGCGGCCCTTCTTCAGAATCGGCACATACAGAAGAACCCCATCCTGGTGGACTACAGCCGCGAGCGCGGGCACGCGGCGGGGATGCCGCTATCTGTGCGGATTGACGGACTGGCGCGGCGCCTCTTCTTCATCGTCACAGAGATTGGGCTGGCTTCGGAGTTGGAGCGCGATCGCGATGTGTAGCGCCACTGCTCCTATGCCGCCCAGTAAACCTAAAGAAAGGAGGAGAGATGGAATACGTAAAACCAACCATTCTGACAACCATGCAGGCCTGCAGCGTTATTACTGTTGGAGTCAATGGTTGCAACCCGTTGATTAAGGCGTTTGTCCTGCAAGACGCCTGTGATCAAATTTTCCACCGATCTACCAGCGGTGCCTATCAGGCAGATGAATGAAGACGCTGCAAACAGCTCTTTCCCCTGATTTGCCAACAGCCGTCGCGCCGGACTTGCTTGCCGGCGCGGAAACCATCCACCTCTAACCGAAGAAGGAGATTGACCATGTCTGCATATGTGAAACCAACCATCGTTTCTGTCGTACGTGCGTCGAAGGCAATCGCAGTCGGAGCAAACGGCAGCAATCCGGCAACGAAAACGGGTGGGTTGCAGGATTCCAAAGATCCCGCTTTCTGCCGCTCAACCTCTGGTGCCTATCAGGCTGATGAGTAGCCAGGTTATAGAACTGCACTAACAGTATCCGTGCTCCTCACTGGGGATACGCATGAGATTGATTCAACATGCCGTATCCCCAAAGAGGATCTCCGCAAAGAAGAACCAGACACACTCAACCCAAGACAACACTTCCGCTTGTCTTAATTGACTTTGTCTGCGCTATTCTGCTCCTCTCTCAGCTTCCTCCAGCGCGCATACTGATCCGCCTTAATCGGATCAGGACTCTCATATCCCTGCAGCCAAAAGCGGAACCAATCGGCGTTTTGCTCCAGCGACTCCATCCTCGCTTGGGGAGCATCGGGCATGTGTCCCTGGTTTGGGAAAAAGTGTAGTTCCACCGGCCTTTTTAACTTTTTGAGTCCAATGAGCGTTTCATACTCTGTGGCAAGGAAGGGTGGAATTTGTCCGGGTACATCACTGGTGACTCCGTGTCCCATAAGCTCTATAAGAAGAGGCGAGTGTACTTTATCCAGATTGAACGAAATGGAGTATTTGATCCAGTTCTTCAAAGCCGGACCGTAAGGTGATCCTCCGTAGATGTTGTCGTACCCCACAGACGCATGGTTCAATAGCCAGTATTCGCCGAGACTGTATTCCACATTATCGGCGACGCTTGCCGCAGCAAAATGGAATGTGCCATGAGCCAGCATGAATTCTACGTACCAGCCCGTGCGGCTGAATCCGATGATGCCGACTTTCGACGGGTCGATCAGGCCCTTGGCGCTCAGATTCTTGATACCGCTCTCCCATATGTCCATCTGCTGGACGGCCTCGGCGATTCCAGCGGGATATTTCGACGTCTGCCTGCGCACAATCTCTTTCTCCTGATTGTGGTTTTCAGAAAATGTTCTGATCAGGTACATCATCCCGCTGTTGGCGATGGGTTGCGGCGCGAAGGCAGGATCGTGATTCACCCCGGAGTCACAAACGAAGCTACTGTTGTCCTGCTGCCCTTTTGTTTGGATTACCAGGGGATACCTGTGTCCGGGCACATAATTCGTGGGCAAAAACAGCAGGCCGTGAACTTCCATGCCATCAGAGGCATACCACTGGATGTGTTCCGCCCTTGCCAGCGTCACATCGGCAAGCTGTGGGTTCAGGTTCGTGATGAGTTGCGCAGCGCCTGTCTTGAGCTCAAGGGTATAAAGGTTTGGCGGAACGGACGTCGCTTCATACACGCCCACTACGATCTTGCCGTCACTGACCAGTTGTGAGAACGGATACGGCCTCTTGAAAGGAATGGTTACGGAAGATGCTTTTATCCATGCATTAGTTCCCTGATGGAAGGTCGAAATAGTTCCGTTGTAGGTTTTTACGACAAGATCGCCATCTGGGGTCCATGCCAATGGGGATTGATGGTGGGACGGCACACGCGACATAATCTCTTGGATTTCACCCGTCTCTGCATTGATCCAATATAGATTGGCATCGGAACCGGCAATTCGTTTTTCCTCGATGTCGCGTTTTTCCCAAAGACTGTTGATTGGAGCTGGCGCAGTCATGGCAAATGCTTTACTATTCTTCGACCAAAACGGGATCGTTCCGGCATAAATCGATTGGATGGGGATGGTTGTTTTGCCACTTGAAAGGTCGTACATCACGGTAATGATTGCTGGCGTTCCGTATCCCAAAATCAGTTTCACATAAGGATGACTCTTCCAGTTTTCAGGAATAGCTTCTGCGTCATAGGCGAAGATCAGCCGGCTTCCATCGGGCGACAAACTCAAGTGCTGAAGCTCGCCAAATGCACTCAGATTTCGATGGATGAACGGATCATTGATTGTGATTTGTTTGGGCGTAGACCACTTTCCGTCAGCATTGCGCCGACTGATGAACAGCGCACGCCTCACGCCCTCTGGATCTCCAGATGTCGAATCAGCCGTGATGAGTTTGCTGAAGGTGTTCCCGGCTGAGTGTGCGTTTGCTGAAGCGGCGGTGACACTGCTCCGGTATACCGTGCTGTAGACTATCGTGTCTTCATCGCGATCCAAGGTGTACTCGAGAATGCTGGTTGGCGCCCGAAAGAAAATGCTTTCCTCTTGGGAGGTGACATCAACGCTCTTCACAACCACAGCGTCCTGATCACGCGCCAGCATGAGGACATGACCTCCGTCCTTCCTCCAATGAAGACCCATGAAGTTTTCGCCCTGTGCGATTAGCTTGCCATTACCGCTCTCTTGCCCTTGCCGGAGATCCTTGATGTAAAGCCGAAAGATATTCCGGTTGTCTGTAAGGTCTGGCGCTTTCACCTGATAGACGACATGAGAGCTGTCCGGACTGATGACGATGGGATCTCTCGGGTCAGCTCCCACGACGTAGTTGACATCGACACAGTCTCTAGCTGTCACCGGGCGAATTTGCGCCAAGCTCGACATCGCTGCGAATCCGAGCAAAAGGCTTGTTCCGAAGATCAGAAAATGCGTAAGCGATATTCTGCGTGATTCCATTTGCACAGTACTCTCCTATTGCTGTTTTTTGTGGAATAAGTTGCCTGGTTTGGAGTTGAGTTAGAAGATTACCTTCAAGGCCAGTTGGAGTGAGCGGGGACCGCCCATCTGATAGAGCGAATTCAACCCGCCAAGCTGGCTATTGAGAGTGTTGTAAGCGTATCCGAACTGCGTAGCAGACGAAAGGTTACTGTAGATCGCGCCGAAATTCGGGTGGTTGAATAGATTGAACGCCTCGGCCCTGAATTGAAGATGGGTTTTACCTGTCAAAGGAAATTCGCGCCGTATCGCAAAGTCGGCCTGCCAGCTTGCAAAACCTCTCAGAAAGTTGCGCGGCTCGTCGCCGAGATACCCACTCGCTGGCGTAGTAAACGCTTTGACATTGATGACCCTGCCGCCTGGAGCGCTGGGAACCTTCAGGTAGACAGGGACGTCAGAAACCATGTCGGCGCGAACGTACTGCTGAAAACCGTCTGCAAGCGGTGTGTATCCGCTATATGCATCAATGGGCAGAGCAGACCTGGCAGAGATGCGTGTGTCCAGAGACCACGCTTCCGTGAGCAAATGCAACACCGCTTCATTTAGGTGGCCCGAGACATCATAGGTGACCGCCGCTTGAAAGTTATTCCGTATATCGAAATCAGAGTTGCCGCGCAACAATCCTTCATTATTGATAGCATTGCTGGAGTTGTCGTCAATTGAGTGCGACCAGGTATAAGAGAGAAGGGCCTGCAGCCCGCGCGAAAGCTGACGGTCATATTGAACTTGAAGCGCGTTATAGCTGGAAAATGCTTGATTTCTGATAATGTAGGCAAGGCCGGACGCGGTAAAGTTTGGATTTCCAAGTCGACCTGGATAATACAGGTATTCGGTGAGCAAGCGATGGCTGCCTGATCCAAGATAACTCAGGGTCAACGTTTGTTTACCTCCGAGGGCCTGTTCGACCGCAACATTCCACTGAAGTGTGTAAGGCAATTTGAGGTCGGGGGAAAAGGCGAACACTGTACCGTTGTAGGGTGGATCGGCGCTGGCCGTAGGCAGCGTGGTCTGCGAACCGGATAGAGGAAAGCCGACGTTGGTCAGTGTTTTCGTTGCCGCGTATCCGAGACCGCTGATGCCTTGCGATCCAAGCGTGTTCCCCGTGTCATAGAAGACGCCAAAGCCAGAGCGCAAAATGGTTTCGTAACCTTGGTGCTGATGCGCATTGTACGCAAACCCTATGCGAGGTGCGAAGTTCCTGTATGTCGTATGCCATAGAGGCGTACCTTTCGGCGCGACCTTGGCGGTCACCAGGTCGCTGGTCTCATCAAGCGTGTACGGAATATTCCCGTATCCATCTCCCGGTGGTGGATTCAGTTCCCAACGTAATCCGAATGAAGCGTTCAGCCGGGTTGTTATTCTCCACTCATCCTGCGCAAACAGAGAGAGATTAGTATAGATAGGCC
>Ga0224531_1001415_pt1 | contig 10602 bp, 6 predicted proteins | sample CBST100metaG_FD_179876 | JGI IMG/M metagenome (GOLD analysis project Ga0224531, IMG submission 179876) | Peat soil microbial communities from Stordalen Mire, Sweden - C.B.S.T100 | ecosystem: Environmental > Terrestrial > Soil > Wetlands > Peat | place: Sweden: Norrbotten County, Stordalen Mire... | reverse complement strand
CGTAGTGGCCGAAGGCTCCAAGTACAACGCCGAGGGCCTCTGCAAGTACTTTGAGGAGCACGAACTACTGCTGGGCTACGAGTTCCGCTCCACGGTGCTGGGCTATGTGCAGCGCGGAGGCGTGCCCACCTGCAACGACCGCCTGCTAGGCACCCGGCTGGGCTCCGAGGCTGTCGACCAGATCGTCGCGGGCAATACCGGCGTGCTGGTGGGCATCCACGGCGGCGAGATCATCACGACTCCGCTGGAGGAAGTGGTTGTAGGGAAAAAGCCGCTGGATCCCTGGTTCCTGAAGGTTGCGGATATGTTGGCACGGTAAGGGAAATCAGCGCGCTTCGACCAGAGGCGCAACAATCAACCTGAATTGGCCTGGGAGGAACTTTTGCTTCTGTTCCGACCAGCGCCAATAACGGCGTTCGACCTTCTTCAGTTTGTCGTTGAAGGTCGAAGTCTGCGTTTCCTCCAGGGAGTTGCCGGGAAAGCGCAGGAACGTACTCCGTTGCTCCAGGGTATCCTCAGTGCCTAACGTCAATTGCGAAAGATAATCCTGCGTGGCCAGCGTTTGCACCAGCTTGCCGTTCAGGATTGAATAGACCTGCGTCTGATTTGCGACGACTCCCGAGCCGTGATTTTCATTCACATGGTGGAGAACAATGTCGTCCCCATCGGAATGGCGCAGGGACATGATTTCGTACGAGTACGGCCCATCCCAACAGTTGATTTCCTGGTGATCGATCACATGCCATGCGTTCTTCTTGGGATCCTGATCTGATCCTTTGAGGAGATAGAGATAGCCGGTTACCCCTGTTCCGCCGCGCAAGAACACAGCGCCATAGTCAGCCTCGCCCGGTGTACGGATCGGCTTAAGCTCGATCGTTTCCCCTGGTTGAAGTCCTTCGGCGACATATTTGGCGATCACTGGATCGACGCCTAGCCGCGCCAGCAGGCTCGCCTTTTGGCCGGCGTCGGCCAGGCTCAGCATGCTCTCCATCTCGTCCAGTTTGCCGAGAGGAATGTCGCCATCGACTCCTACGCGAACATACTGAGCTGTCGCCTTGTGGATTGGGAAAAGGGCAAGGCAAACGCCACAGACAATCAGGAGTTTCTTGAGCATTGATGGATGATCTCCTCAAATCTGCGATGCGACCAAGCAGAAACTCAGGCCTGCGGGTTTGAGGCCCTCAGTTCGGCCACAATCACGGCTGCGGCTTCGCGCGCCTGGTCGCCCTGATCGGGCGGGAAGCTGATGGCGCCCACGCGGGCATGGCCGCCGCCGCCGTAGCGCTCGCAGACTTTGGCCAAGTTCACCATTGTCGTTGGATCGACCTTGGTCCATGGATTTGAGCCGACGGAAACCTTGGTGCGGAAGCTGGATTTCGACAGGCCGATGGAGTACACGGCGTTGGGATGCAGATAGTAAGGGATGAACTTGTTGAACCCTTCCAACGGGTGGTCGGTAATGTCGAAAAAGATGGTGCCGTCGCGCTCTTCGCTGCGCTCGCGGATCAACTCAATGGCCTGGGCGTGGCGCTCCATCAGGGGCGGCAGCAGGTTGGCCACAAAGGGCTGACTGAGCACTTCGGCCAGCGGCATTTCCGTTAGTAGCGGAATGAGCCGCGGAATGAAGGCTGGGTCCTGGGACGCCTCGATGATCAGCGTCAGCTTCATGGCGGGGGCAGGCATTTCGACGGCCGACTCGGGGCTCTCATAGAGCGCGCCGTCTACTATGTTGGCCCAGTGGATCAGCTCCGCAACCGGCTTGGTGTCGAACCCGAACTTGGTCGAGGCGATGTGGGCCAGAAAGCTGGTGCAAGAGGTGTATTCGGGATCGAAGAACTTTTGCCCCGGAGGTGGCGTGTTCTTCTGATAATCCAGAAAACTCTGGCGGTCTTCGTCGGTCAAAAAGGCCGACAGGTGGTGATCGAACCACCACGTAATTTTGGGCGAGGCGGAGTATTTGAAGTCGACGATGGCGTTCTCGTCGCCGGTGAATTCGCTGTCGTCAAACAGCGCTCCAGCGCGGTGTACGAGGCCGTGATATTCATAGCTTGCGCCAGCGCCGATGCACTCGCGGTGGAAACGGGTGAACAGGGAGGCTGAGCAAGCTCCGTCGAAACATTTGTCGTGATAGAAGACGCGAACCTGCAAAACCTGAGTCCCCCTGGTAAGAAAAATCGAATAGCCAGAACTGTTAAGCATCAAGGGCGCAGCCTCTTGTGTCAAGGCGGGGACGGTTTTTCGTAGCTTTCCGCGGCCCAGGTGTTCATTTATGAACGGCCGGATTCAATACCGAACAGAAGCTACAGGCTTTCCAGGTATCGCCATAGGTTTAAGCTGTTTGGAATCAGCGAATCGTCTACCCTTTGGTTTGGCCGCGAAAATGCACTTTCCTCAAGCGTATTTTCAGCGGCAAAATCATCGTAGGCTCGGAGTTCTCAATGCACACCCTGCTTCAGGATCTGCGTTATGCGCTGCGGCAATTGCGAAAGTCGCCCGGCTTCACGGTGGCCGCGGTGCTCACGCTGGCCATCGGCATCGGCGCCAACACGGCGGTTTTCAGCAGCATGGACGCGGTGGTTTTGCACCCGCTAGCTGTGCCACAGTTGGACCGCGTGGTCACCGTTGCCGAACAGCAGCAGAGCGGCGCGTACAAGCCGGTGACACTGGCCAACTACGAGGACTGGAACCGCCAGAGCCGGTCGTTTGAGGCACTGGCCGTACGCACCGGCATGGACATGAGCCTGACCGGGGCGGGCGATGCCGCGCAGGTTCGCACCGCGCTGACTTCGGCCAGCTTCTTCAATGTGCTGCGCGCCCAGCCGCTGCTGGGCCGGGTCTTTATCGAAAGCGAATGCCAGCCCGGACGGGATGGCGTGGCTGTGCTGAGTTACGGTTTCTGGCAACGGCGCTTCGCCGGCGATCCGGCCGTACTGGGCCGCAAAATCGAGCTGAACCAGCGCATGTATACCGTCGTCGGCGTCATGCCGAAAACCTTGCAATACCCCTCGGATACCGATGTCTACCTGCCCTTTGCGCCCACACCGGCGCTGCTCGCTGACCGCGGCACACACAACTACCTGGTAACGGGCCGCTTGCGCCCTGGCATCACGGTCAAGCAGGCCCAGGCGGAAATGCGCATCCTGGCCGATCGTCTGGCGAATGCCTACCCGGCGACAAACATGGGTTGGTCGATCAAGGTAGAGCCGCTGCTGGACGGCATCAACGGCGACCTGACGCCGCTCTATTACCGGCTGATCATGGGCGCCACGCTCTTTGTGCTGCTGGTGGTCTGCGCCAATGTGGCCAACCTGCAGTTTGGGCGCGGCATTGTTCGGCGGCCAGAGATGGCCATGCGCACTGCCCTGGGCGCCAGCCGCTGGCGCATCCTACGACAATTGCTCACCGAGAACATCCTGCTGGGACTGATGGGAGCCGCCGGAGGGCTCGCCTTCGCTGGGCTGTATCTGCACATCATTCTCATCACCATGCCCGCGCGCGTGGCGCGTTTCATGGCGGGCTGGTCCAACACCTCGCTGAACGGCCGCGTGATGGCGTTGTCGCTGCTGCTGGCCGTGGGAGCGGGCCTCATTTCCGGTATTGTGCCTGCCCTGGAGGCGCTGCGCCTCAACCCGGTGGATCAGTTAAAGGCAGGGGCACGTGGAGCCATTGGCTCCGCCAGCACACACCGCTTGAGAAACATCTTCGCCGTGGCGCAAATCTCGCTAGCCGTGGCGCTGGTGATTGGCGCGGCACTCATCTCCAAGGGCATGGGCGCGCTGCTGCACGAGGCGGACGTCTACCATCCGGCCCAGATTCTCACCTTCACCGTGAAACTACCTGTCACCCGCTACGACACACCGCAGAAGCAAGCGGCCTGGTACACCGACAGCCTGGCGAAGCTGCGCGCGCTGCCCGGCGTCACCCATGCCGAAGTCAGTTCCGCGCTGCCTTACAGCGACAATGCCTGGTCGCGCGATTGCGTCCTTGAGAACCGTCCCGCGGTGCCCGGCAAATTCCAAAGCGCGCTGCAACTGCCGGTCAGCAGCAGCTACTTTGCCGCCTTCCACATCCCCATCGTCAATGGGCGCGCCTTTACCTCCGGCGACTCGCTGGATTCTGTCCCGGTGGCCGTCGTCAGCCGCAGCTTTGCGAACCGCTATCTGGCCGGTGAAAACCCGATTGGGCATCGCCTCCGCATGGGCGGACCCAATAGCCATGAGAAGTGGCTGACCATCGTCGGCGTCGCAGAGGAAACCAGCTACTCCACATGGGACCAGACGCTTCAGCCGGCCGTGTACATGAACGTTGCGCAGATGCCGCCGGACTGGGTGACGTACGCGATCATGACCGACGGCGATCCACTGGCGCTGGCAGGGCCAGCGCGGAAGGCTCTGGCCGGGCTCGATGCCGCACTGCCGCTGGACACGGTGATGACCTACGCGAAATACGTGCAGCAAATGCTGACCGGACTGATCTATGCCGCTGCAATGCTGGCCATCGATGCGCTCATTGCCCTGCTGCTGGCCGCCATTGGCATCTTCGGCGTCATGGCTAATCTGGTCGGCGAGCGGACGCGGGAGATCGGCGTGCGGTTGGCGCTGGGCGCACGCCGCGAAGATGTGCTGGGCATGATTTTGCGCCGGGCGTCGTGGCTGACTGCGATGGGTCTGGGCTGTGGGCTTCTGCTGGCCTTCGGGTTGGCGCAGATGGTCGCCAACCTGCTGCGCGGCGTCAGCCCGCACGATCCCACGGTCTTTGCAGCCATTACGGCAATCATCGCGGCCATCGCTCTGGCGGCCAGTTGGTTCCCGGCGCGAAGGGCATCGCGCATCGATCCCATGGTGGCCCTGCGCGACGAGTAAGTTGAGGCCTCAATGGAACGCGCAAGACAGTCTTGACGTAGAGTATCTTCAGTAACTCTCAGCACTTACAATTGCTGTTTTGAACTGGAGGAAGCTCTTGCAAGCCATGGATCCGGAGATTCAGCCCCCGGCGGAAAATCTTGCGCCACAATCCGACGCCACACCAGAGGTCGCGTTGGCACATGAACCGTTGGCGGAGCTCAGCCAGGACGAAGCAGAGTATCACGGCCTGCGCTGGATCTTTATCGGCAGCCAGGGGTTGCGCGCCGGCTGGTCGGCAGTGCTGTTCCTGGTGTTGACGGTCCTCTTTATGGCCGCGCTGGGCACCGCCGCCAACGTCCTCATCAAGCAGATTCTCCACATCAAGACGGGCGGCTTCACACCCGCCACGGCCATGCTCCAGGAAGTGATTCTCTTCCTTTCCCTGCTGGGATCGGGCGCTCTGATGGCGTTCTTGGAGCAGCGACGCATCTTGGACTACAACCTGACCGGGCCGCGCCGCCTGTTTCACTTTGCTGGTGGCCTGGCGGCGGGCTTTGCGGGGCTCTCCGCGCTGGTGGGAGCCATGGTCTGGGGCGGCTGGCTGCACTTTGGCCCGGTGGCGCTCTCCGGGGCGCAGATTTTCGGCTACGCGGCTGTATGGGGCGTGGTCTTTCTGCTGACGGGTCTGTTTGAGGAGGGCAGCTTCCGCGGCTACCTGCAATACACGCTGACACGCGGCATCAACTTCTGGTGGGCGCTGGGGAGCGTCGGCGCAGTGTGCGTGGAACTGGCGCTCACGGCCAAGGGACAGGGCGTATGGGGCGTCTACGGCATCGCTTTGCTGGGACTTGCTCCCTGCTGGATATTGCAGGTAAAAAAAGTGCCCACGGCACCCTTTTGGCAGGCGGCCTGGGTCACCTCAACGCTATTCGGCTTTATCCACACCGGCAACAACGGCGAAAACTGGATCGGCATCTTTGCCGCGGCGGGCATTGGTTTCATCTTCTGCGTCAGCATCCGCGTTACCGGCTCGGCGTGGTGGGCCATCGGCTGCCATGCAGCATGGGATTGGGCGGAGACCTACTTCTACGGCACCGCAGACAGCGGACTGGCAGCGAGCGGGCACTACCTGACCACCACGCCCTCAGGCAACGTGCTGTGGAGCGGCGGCACGGACGGACCCGAGGGCAGTCTGTTGATCCTGCCGATTCTGGTGCTGCTACTGGTGGCGCTGCTGGTGCTTTATGGGCGCAGAAAAGCCGCGGCCCCGCTGTTCGCCACGGAACAATAAATCTGCTTGCATCCGCATGAAACGGACGCACCAAAGCTCACTCTCATCGTTCAAAACTGGGATCGGCTACAGGTTCAGGGAGTTATCCTGTAGCTGACCAATGCTTAATTTCAACGCTGTGAACCGACTATCGCCCGCATTCATTCCTTCTCGCTTATCTGCTTGTCTCAAACGCCGCTGGGTGCGGTTTCTGTTGTGGTCCGTGGGCGGTCTAGTGGCCTTCCTGCTTGTGGGCACCGGCGCAATCGTGGTGTGGCTCAGCGGGGTGGCGAAGACGGCACTGCCGGCGCTGGATGGAGAACTGCATGTGGCCGGGCTTTCTGCTCCGGTAACCGTGCAACGCGACGCGCATGGCGTGCCCCACATTGACGCGGCCACGCAAGACGATCTGTTCGTCGCGCAGGGCTATGTGACCGCGCAGGACCGGCTTTGGCAAATGGATGCGCTGCGGCGCAACGCCGATGGCACGCTGGCGGAGGTTCTTGGCCCCTCGCTGGTCAAGCACGACAAGGCGCAGCGGGTGCTCCAGTTCCGCCCCACAGCCCGCCGCATCTACGCCAATCTGGCCCCGGCCGACCGCGCCCGACTCGACGAGTACGCGCGCGGCGTGAACCTGTTCATCGACCAGCATCCGCATTCGCTTCCCGCCGAGTTCAAGCTGTTGTTCTACCGTCCCCAACCCTGGAGCGGCGAAGACTCTGTCGCCGTGGGCCTGATGATCGTGCAGATGCTCGACATGCATTGGAGCGACAAGCTTTCTCGTGAGCTGATTGAGAGCAAGCTGCACAACCCCAAGCTGGAGGACGATCTCTATCCGATCGGCTCGTGGCGCGATCACCCGCCCACGGGCGTCCAGTTGGACCTGAGCCAGCCGCATCAACTGCCGCCCCCCACCACGGACAGCGACGACGATGAAGAGCGCACCGAGACCCGGCTTGACCCCTCCGGCCTTCCCGGAGCACTCGATGTACCGCCAGCCTTTCGCGAGTTGCTGGGCCTGCCCTCTTGCGCCGATTGCACGCCCGGCTCCAACAACTGGGTTGTCGCCGGACGGCACACAGCCAGCGGCAAGCCCCTGCTCTCGAACGACATGCATCTGGGCCTGACCGAGCCCAATATCTGGTTCATGGCCGACCTGCGCGCCCCCGGCTACCACGCCGCCGGAGTCACGCTGCCCGGCATGCCGTTTGTCATTGCCGGACACAACGAGCATGTGGCCTGGGGCTTTACCGCTCTCTATGCCGACGTGCAAGACCTCTACGTGGAGAAGCTCGACGGCCACGGCAACTACCAGGCCATCGATGGTTCGTGGAAGCCTCTGGCCGTGGACCACGAAGTGATTCACGTGCGCGGAGGCAAGGACGTAACCGTCGATGTGCAGTCCACGGCGCACGGGCCGCTGCTCAATCCCATCCTCGCCAAGGAGTCCCGCCCCATCGCCCTGAAGTGGTCTCTCTACGACACGACGCTCAACTCGCTTCCGCTTTACCAGATGAACGTAGCCTCCAACTGGACGGAGTTTGCGGCGGTGATGAGCACCTGGTCCTGGCCCACGCAAAACGTGGTCTACTCCGACGATCAGGGGCATATCGCCTACCAGTCTGTGGGCCGGGTTCCGCTGCGTCCGGCGGGTCTGCAGAGCGTGCCCATTCAGGATGCGAATCGCGAGTGGCAAGGTTACATTCCCTTTGCGGCGATGCCCAATGCGCTGGACCCCAGCTCGGGCTTTGTGGCCACGGCCAACTCTCGCGTCACCACCCCGGCCTCACCTTATCTGCTCTCTCTGGAGTGGGTGGACCCCTACCGCGCCGAACGCATCTACAAGGCACTGCAAGGCCGCGATCAACTTACGCCGAAGGACATGCTGGCAGTGCAAACCGACGTCTACAGCGAAGTGGACCAGGAGCTGGGCCATCGCTTTGCCTACGCCATCGACCACGCAGACGGCGTCGATGACCGGCTGCGCAAGGCCGCCGACCTGATGCGCAGTTGGGACGGCCAGTTGACCACCGACTCTGCCGCCGCCTCCATCGTGACCCAGGCCCGCCTCGCCTTCTGGCCGCTGATTCTCACACCCAAGCTGGGCAAGGACGCCGAGAACTACCACTGGGCCGAGTCCAACTTTGCCGAAGAAGAGATCATCATGCACGCCAGCCCAGACTGGCTGCCGCCCGCCTACAAGACCTGGGACAATCTGCTGACCGACGCCGTGCGCAAGGGAATGAAGCAGGGCAAGGCTCCCGCCGACGTGGCTCAGTGGACCTATGGCAGTTGGCACGTGGTCGACATTGAGCATCCGCTGGCAGATTTCCTGCCCCGGCTGGGCCGTTTGGTCGGCACCGGCGCTCATGCGCAGAGCGGCGACACGACGACCGTAAAACAGGTAGGCCTCGCCTTCGGCCCTTCGCAACGCTTCACCATGGACTGGAGCGACATCGACGGATCTACTGAAAATATTGTTCTGGGCGAAAGCGGGAACCCGTTCAGCCTCTACTTCCGCGATCAGTGGAATGACTGGTACGGCGGCACGACGTTCGCCTTCCCGTTCAGCCCCGCAGCGGTCAACGCCGCAACCAAGCACACGTTGCGCCTAGTGCCATGAAAAGACAGGGGTCAGAGATCAGAGATCAGAGATCAGGGGAGGCTGCGCACTGGGGTCGGCTCTTCGACTGGGTGCCCCAGGTCCCGTTTTTGGGACCTGGGAAAGCAGTAGGCTGGCCACGCCTCATCGGCCCGGCAATCATCCTCTTGGCGGCGGTCGTAGCCTTGGCCCCGCAACTGGTGCACGACAACTCCTGCGGCCACGACTTCGACTTCCATCTCCTCTCCTGGCTCGACGTGCAGCAGAGCTGGCGGCACGGGCTCTTCTATCCGCACTGGGCGCCCAGCGCCAACTTCGGCGCCGGAGAGCCGCGCTTTGTATTTTATCCGCCGCTAACCTGGATGCTGGGCGCGGCCTTGGGACTGGCGCTGCCCTGGCAGTGGGTGCCCGTGGCGCTGACCTTCCTCCTGCTGGCGGGCACGGGGTTGGCCACACGGGCGCTGGCCCGGCAGGCGCTACCGGACGGAGCAGCAACCCTGGCCGGCTGCGCGGCGCTGTTTTCCGGCTACGCCCTGTTCACGGCCTACGAACGCTCGGCGTTTGGCGAACTTTCCGGCGGCCTGTGGATTCCACTGGTTCTGCTGGCGATTCTCCGCGACCGCAATTCTTCTGCACCTGCCTGGAAGCGCGCTCTGGACGGCTCTGCGCTGCCTCTCGCGCTAGTCATGGCTGGCGTGTGGCTGAGCAATGTTCCCTTGGGCGTGATGGCCAGTTACCTGCTGGCGGCGGTAGCGCTCGTTGCGGCCTTGCTGAAGAAATCCTGGGCGCCGGTGCTGCGCGCCGCGGTTGGCGCTGCATTGGGCATTGGACTGGCCGCTCTTTATCTGATTCCCGCTATCGTGGAGCAGCGCTGGGTGGATATCCGCCAGGCCATCGACGATCCCGGCCTGCTGATCGAAAACAGTTGGCTCTTCGCGCGACACGCTAACCCGCTGCTGGAACTGCACGACGTGGAGTTGCATCGCGTCTCGCTGATCGCAGTGGGCATGATTGCCGTGGCCCTCACAGGCGTACTGGTCAGTTGGCTGCGCGGCAGTCTGCCGGCAAAGCGCAGCTGGTGGATCCCCCTGGCGCTGATCCCCGTCGCGATTCTGTTCCTCCAGTTTCCAATTTCCCTGCCGGTGTGGAATCTGCTGCCCAAGCTCAGGTTCTTGCAGTTTCCGTGGCGCTGGCTGGTCGTGCTGGAAGCGCCCATGGCCATCTTCTTTGCCTCGGCTGTCTGGTGCGCAGGGCGCTGGCGGCGTGTAGCCGTGGTGGCCCTCTGCACGGCCTTTTTCCTTACCGCAACGGTGGCTGCTGGGCGGCTCTTCTTCCAGGTCTGCGACGACGAGGACGCCGTGCAAGGCACTCTGGACGTCTACCGCTCCGGCGCAGGCTTTTTGGGCACCGACGAGTACGAACCTCCGGGCGCCGACGACACCCTGGTCCCAAGCGGCCTGCCCGATTCCTGCCTGACCAGCGATCCCGCCGTCGTTCTTGGCAAAGGTGCGGAAGGCGCGATTCCAGTCTGGAGCGCTGATCAGCACAGTTGCGACGCGACCTTCAGCGCTGCGCAGAACCAGACCGAGCATCTGCGTATCCAAGCATTTGCCCACCACCCCGGCACCCTGATCCTGCGTCTGCGCAGCTATCCCGCCTGGCGGATTCAGGTAAACGGCCAAGCCGTTACTGCCCTGCCCCAGCGCGAGGACGGCCTGATGGCGGTGCCCGTCCCGCAAGGTCCGGTCGACCTGAGCGTGGACTGGGCCGCGACCCATGATGCCGTTGCCGGACGCTGGCTGAGCGCGTTGGCCGTGTTGCTGCTCACTGGTCTTTGGTTTTGGGAACGAAAGCTGGCCCCGTCTCGTCTATCATGAAAGAAATGC
>Ga0224531_1001414_pt1 | contig 10602 bp, 9 predicted proteins | sample CBST100metaG_FD_179876 | JGI IMG/M metagenome (GOLD analysis project Ga0224531, IMG submission 179876) | Peat soil microbial communities from Stordalen Mire, Sweden - C.B.S.T100 | ecosystem: Environmental > Terrestrial > Soil > Wetlands > Peat | place: Sweden: Norrbotten County, Stordalen Mire... | reverse complement strand
CCCCCGGTGTCTTCCGGGAGCAGGAGGAGATCAACGCGCGCTACCTCGACTCACTCACGGTCGATCGGCTGCTGCATTCCTTCCGCCTCACTGCGGGCATTTCCTCCAGCGCCACGCCCTATAAGGGTTGGGAAGACCCCGGCTGCGAGTTGCGCGGGCATTTCGCCGGAGGACACTTTCTGTCTGCCGTAGCGCTGGCCTCGGCCTGCTCGGGAAACAGTGTTCTCAAGAGTCGCGGCGATGCGCTTGTTTCCGGTCTCGCCGCATGCCAGGCGAAGAACGGGAATCACTACCTCAGCGCTTACCCTGAAGATATCTTCGAACACCTTGCGCAGGACAAGCCGGCGTGGGCGCCCTTTTACACCTGCCACAAAATCATGGCCGGCCTCATCGATATGTACGTCCACACCGGCAACACCGATGCGTTGCAAATTGCCGAAGGCATGGCCGGATGGGCAGCGGGTTTCATGGGTGGCTTCGGCATCGATCAGCGCCAGCGCATGTTGCGCAACGAGTACGGAGGCATGAACGAAGCCCTCGTCAACCTTGCGGCGATCACCAAAAAGGATCGTTACCTCGGCGCAGCCCGCCTCTTTGAGCAGCCTGGCTTTCTTGATCCCCTCGCCGGGCGCCGTGACGAGTTGCAGGGCCTGCATGCAAACACGCACGTGCCCAAGATCATTGGCGCGGCCCGCATGTATGAGGTCACCGGGGATCGCCGCTACCGCGATATTGTCGAGTACTTCCTTGCTGAAGTTCTCACCGCGCGCAACTACGTCATCGGCAACAACAGCCTCGATGAACACTGGAAGACGCCCCCGGATCAGCTCAAAGGGACATTGGCCTGGACCAACGCCGAGTGCTGCGTAGCCTACAACCTGATGAAGCTTCAGCGACACGTCTTTAGCTGGACTGCCGATACGCGCTGGATGGATGCTTACGAACGCACCCTTTTCAATTGCAGGCTCGGCACGCAGAATGCGCAGGGCCTCAAGCAGTACTTCTTTCCCCTCGCAGCCGGCTATTGGCGCGCCTATAACTCGCCCGAAGAATCGTTCTGGTGCTGTACGGGCACCGGCGCCGAAGAGTTCGCCAAGTTTGCAGACACGATTTATTTCCGCCGCGGCAACGACATCTTTGTTAACCAGTTCATTTCATCCACGCTGGTCTGGCAAGACGAAGACCTCGTCCTCGAACAGATTACGCAATTCCCGCGCGAGCAGGGGACAACGCTCAAAATCAAGTCTACACAGCCGAAGCCGCGCACCATCCACCTGCGCATTCCCAATTGGACGACCAAAGATGCGCAAGTGAAGATCAACGGCCGCCCGCTCGAAGCAATGTCCGATCCGGGATCATATCTCGCCCTCCGGAAGATATGGCAGAACGGCGACACCATCACCGTCAGCTTGCCCATGGAACTGCGGCAGGAATCACTGCCGGGCGACGACTCCGTCGCCGCCGCGCTGTACGGCCCGCTCGTCCTCGCCGCCGATCTCGGAGCAGGTCCACTCGAAGAACCTTATCGAATTATTCACAGCGGTGACACGGTGCCGATGAAGCTGCCCGCAGCGTCTCCCTTGCCAAAAGTTGCCGCGATGCCGGATGCAAGCACGAAGCAATGGATTCAGGTCGAATCCGCTTCGGAACCGCGCTTCACCGTTGCCGGTGAGAGCGCAAAATACCAACTTTTGCCCATGTGTAAGATTGACAATCAGCGCTACTCTGTCTACTGGCAGATGCAAAGTCCCAAGAAGCAGAGCTAACGCGTAGAACGAATCACACACAGAGTTCACGCACAGTAAGCGTTGGAACGAGGTTACCTGATGAAGATACATTCATTGCAACATTGGGCATTTCCGGTCATTACTTCGATCTTCCTTTTTGCCGGCGCCTCGCATGAGGCCAAAGCGCAAACCTGGACCGCTGACAACAACAACGGCACCTACTCCAACCCGCTTTTCTATGATGAGTTCGCCGACCCGGACATCATTCGTGTAGGTGCTGACTTTTATCTGCTTGGCTCATCGATGCATGCCATGCCCGGGCTTGCGGTGCTGCATTCGCGCGACCTCGTAAATTGGGAGTTTGAATCCTACGCTCTGGATAAGCTCGACCTGGGCCCCGAATATCGTCTTGAAGATGGCAAGGATGTGTACGGACAGGGCATCTGGGCGCCAAGCTTCCGCTATCACGACGGTGCCTACTATATCTTCGCCAATGTAAACGGTCGAAATACCCAGATGTTCCAGGCAAAAAGCCCGCGTGGGCCGTGGACGCACTCGGAGATGAAGCGGAGTTTCCACGATCTATCCGTGTTGTTCGACGACGACGGCAAGGTGTACGTGGTATGGGGCTATGGCGACCTGCACATCGCGCAACTCAACAGCGACCTTACGGATATCGTTCCCGGTACGGAGCGGCAAATGCTCGCCAGAGATTCTGGCGTGGGCGAGGGCTCGCACCTCTACAAGATTCACGGCAAGTACTACCTGACGAGCGCATGGTATATGGGGGTGATGCGCCTGGTCATGGCACGCGCCGACAAGCTGACAGGACCTTGGGAGGTAAACCGGAACATCAGTGTAGGCGAACAGTTCGGGCAGGCACTCGGTTGGCGGCTAAGCACCTTCCGTCCACCGCTCACAACAAAACCGCCGTATAAGATTTCCCCACCCGACGCATCCGCCTCCGCCATCGGCCGCATGGCCATCCATCAGGGCGGTATCGTGGACACACCGACCGGCGAATGGTGGGGGTTGAGTATGGGCGAGGAAAACGCACTTGGGCGCGTCGTCACGCTCTCGCCCATCACCTGGGTGGACGGATGGCCTTACTTCGGGCTACCGGGCAATCTGGGAAGAACTCCACGCATTTGGGTCAAACCCAATACTGGCTCCGGCGAAAAACCGCACGCTCCGTACGCGCGCAGCGACGACTTCTCAAAGCCTCGGCTTAAGCCTGTCTGGCAATGGAACCACGTGCCCGTCGACGGGAAATGGTCACTCACAGAACGTCCGGGCTATCTGCGCCTCCACGCCCTACCTGCCGATGACATCTGGCATGCGCGGGACACGCTGACGCAACGTGCGATTGGACCTCACTCGATTCCGACGGCTTTGATGGAAGCTTCGGAACTCAAACCAGGCGATGTCGCAGGGTTCGCGCTGCTCGTTCAACCGGACGCATGGATAGGAGTGGAAAGAACTGGCGATGGCCTGACACTTGTGCAGCACGACGGCCAGACCATGCTGGACCAGCGCGTCCCCTTGCCCGGAAGCCGCGTCTGGTTGCGAGCGGATTGCGAATTCACGTCGCAACTCGCCAAGTTCAGTTACAGTTTCGACGGCAAGGCATTCCACGACATTGGCGAAGCGTTTCGAATGGTGGGCATCGGAGTCACGTTCCAGGGCGTCCGCTATGCGCTGTTCAACTTCCATCGCGGAACCGGTGTGGCAGGATTTGCAGACTTTGATTCCATCACAATCAAGGAGCCGAATCCACATGGGATCACGCGGCCAATCCCGTATGGAAAGCAAATTGAGTTGAGCACACAGGGGCATCAAGCGAAATTCACGCTGTCGTCGGCAGACTCTTCGCTACAAGCTCGCGCGGAGAGTGCATCTGCATACACGGTTGTGGATCGGGGGCTCGGCCGGGTGGCCTTGCAAAAGGGCGAGAAGTTCATCTCAGTCGCACCGGATGGTCGCGCTTCAATGAGCAGCGGCGCACCTGGACCAGCCGAGACCTTTCAATGGATCGAAACCTTCACAGGAAAACTCACGCTGATGTCGCTCACGACGCACCGTTATCTCCGCGTCGAGTTCGATACAGGCGCATTATTGGCCGATAGCCCTGGGCCGGAGCCCAACGGACCGGAAGGCGTTTGCTTCGACTGGAAGCAAATCGATACAGTGGGTACAGTGAACCGCCCCATCAGCCCTGCTCATTCGGTCCCCGCTCGATAAAGTCCATCAAGCCGGGCCTCGACAAGCTCACCGAAGTCCGGCTTGATGGCGCAACCTCACTGACATTTGAAGTTATGAGCGTCGTTCGTGTCTCCATGCCCCAAGTACTGGGCGTGTTTGGGATACGCGCCCAGCGGCCGGCTTCGACCAGGAAATGCCTGCCCCGTAGCGATGACGAACTCCGGTACAGTTCCTTTCTCAACCCAGTTCGCCACTGCTCCGAGCATGTCGAACTGGGCAAGCGCCGGTCCTCCCCCGAAGTGGCGCATCCCCGGTGACAGGAACATTTCGCTCCACTCGAACACCTTCTCTGCACCGCCATCGGCATTGCCTGATATGCGAAATCAAGATACGACTGCTGATCGCGCATGAATGAAAAATCAAACGGCCCGGCCTTGGCCTTGTGTCCCGTATCGGTGCTGGCCACCGCGAACCCGCGGACGAGAGCGGGTTTGTCGCCCGCGTACGATGCTCCAAGAGGGTAGGGCACAACGCCGTTGCCGTCGCTACCGCTCTGCATCATGAAGTCCCCATTCCATGCGGTTGCATCAGGCATGACCAGCGCGAAACCGACACTGAACTCCTCGCCGTCCGCACCTTTGCTCCGGTTGATCACGCCATCAACGCGGCAGTGCGCAGGCAACGGGCCGATAGCCGGAGCACCGGGATACGCAGGCGGAATCTTTGTGCCTGCCGGAATCATAGCCGCCTTCGCGATCTCGACGCCATCCATCTTGAGATGGCCTAGATCCGCACAGAGTTTGCCGAGCGCAACCCCTCGCAGCGAGATCAGCACATTGTTTCGATTGCGGATCGAGGAAGGCTGAGCTGGCAAGAGGAGACCAGACTAACGCCAACGCGCTCTGGTTGAAACCGCGATGGGCCGATACAAGGCCATCATCGGTCGTTGCCTGCAAGGACGAAGCTTCTCTGGCCGGAAGGTCAAAGCGGCGGCCGGAGTGGCCATCCTCAATAGAATGCTCTACGCAGGCCGCCCCGACTCGGTCCGCCGTCTAACATATCGCTGCGTAAACACACTTGGAAAATGGAACGCTCGGTCTTCGCTCGATCCATGCAACAACGCCCATCCACGGCGCCGCCGCGATCACGATTGCGAGCAAAGCCGATCTAATGATGAGATTCCTCTCTTCGTCGAAAGTGCTGTGTGTCTGATGCAGCCGCGCAACAAGAATTACTTGGGATGCGGAAGAATGCGGACCGCTGCAACTCGTACAGGGCAGATTCGCCAATCTCATTCCACAATTCTCGATAGTGCTGAAACCCGCCCTGCACTCATCTGCTGCTATTTCGGCATCCAGATCTTGAAGTTTCCACTGCAGTGAAGCATACTCATCATATACAACATACCGTCAAAGTACCGTTGTTCTCCAACGGGAACGGGCGTGCGCCACAACTCCTCGACAAAGTCTCTGACATTCTTTTGATTGCTGGCTGCCAGGCCTCCCACCGTTGCCGCAGCAACCATGCCAATGGAGTGGCGCGTGGAGAGAGGTGCTCCATCAAGCGTGTACTGGTCTGGGAAGGTGCTAATTCCCTCGTGAATCAGAAAGCTCTGCACTCTGTTGCTCAGTTCGATTTCATGCGAGTCCTTGCGCCACCAGGAATAGTCGACCGACCAGTTACTGACGGTTCGCCAGGAATCATAACCGAACTCAACCGGTTTGCCATCCCAACCGCGTAGTGGAGAACCATCCATGTTGTTCCGGTCCGGGGATAGACCTGTTTTCTGACCTACCACTCGATAGAACATCCCCCGGCTAGCGTCCGCCGCGGTCGTCCAGAACTGTCTGTCTTCCTCGGGCCCCCAGCGCGCAAACAACTCGTAAAAGGCGGGCAGATGATAAGAGGGGTCGGTGTCGATTGAGTCTTTACTGGCCAAAAAGCGCACCATAAAGTAGGTATCGTTGACCATCGGTCCTGACCACGATAGGCCATTATTCCCCCCGAAGCCTAACCGCGGAGAATTTGGGGCGGGGGGCTTCTCGCCACGCTCGATAGCCAGATTGGTGTTTGCTTGTTGCCGCTCGGTGTTGTTCGGACTCGTAAAGCTGGACGGCGTGGGAGCGAAAGGAGAGTCGTCGGGGTGAATCTTGAGCGGTCCCATACCGGAGAGAATGGGATGGTGCCGCATCTCCCTCAATATCCGCTCCGCCTGTTCCTGGTAGTCATATATGCCCTTTGCATTTCCCCAGCGGTGGGCGGCGAACAGAAGCGCCATTGCGTAATACTGCTCGCCATCCGGAGCTGGGCCCGTCGACCGCGGTGTGCCATCGGTGTTCATGGACCATGCATAGAACCCCTGATTTGGATTCTGCTTGTCCGTGATGAGCATGTAAGTGTTCGACCAGTTCCAAAGGGCATCGAACTCGCGCTTCTTGTCCATTTGAACCGCGATCATCATGCCATAGCTCATTCCCTCGGATCGAGCATCGTTATTGGCCCAATCCGTAATGTACGCGAGCGGTCCGTTATCGTTTGAACCGGCTTCGAAATAAACACGTTCGGAGAGTGCATCGCCATGGAACAACTGTTGGAAGGCCTTATCGATCTTGGCGCGCGTCTCTTCCGGGGAGTGCCCCTGTTCCTTGAAGAGGTTGCGATAATTGCCGCTCGCATACGCGCCCCTACCGTCCCCCGGATGCGGAACGGTTGATACAGCCCGGGAGGTGATGGCCGCGGATTGCTCCGCTTGAGACGGCTGCCCTGAAAAGTTCGGCGCGATATGGAGAGCGTCCGTGGGGGCCTGCGCGTTGCACATTTGTGCCGCAAACACCAGCAGAGCAACTCGCAAACACCAAGGGAATTCAGCGATCCGAGAAAGCATTCTTGCTCCTTTGAAGTCAGTCAAATTGGATTATAGCTATCGAAAGAACAGGCGGCAAAGGAATGAAGCCGCCGTGCGAATTCGGCGGCCGGCAATTTGAGGCATTCTCTCCGGGTTTCAGCGGAAGAGGAGCAGACACAAAGCACGTCAGCTCATGCTTGAACAGTTGCGCCGCCGCAACTTCGCCGACACAACCGTTCGCTCTTACCTGCACGGTGTGGCTCACTTCAGCCGGTACTTCCGGCGTCTGCCCGATCAGCTGCCCCTTTTTGCATTCCGAACGCCACAGCGGTGTAGATAAGCATCGCGGACGTTCGGAATACAGAGTGTACGGCTTTTCTTCGAGCGGCGTTATTGGAAGAGCCGCGGAGCGAAGTCCTGGAAGGCTCGGCGCCAACTGAGCCATTCGTGCGCGGTGCCCGGCGACTCAAAGTACACGTTGTTGATGCCGGCCTTGGTGAGCGCCTCGCTGAACTCCTTCACGCGCGGCCCTTCCACCGAGCCGGTAGACAGGAACAGCACTTTCACCTTTGCATTGAACTCCGCCGGATCGGCAAAGGCGGCCAACGCTATGAACGCACTTCAACGCTGGTAACCAGCAATTTACCCTTCGAAGAGTGGACCGAAGTCTTCGGCTCCGAACGGCTCACCGGCGCACTGTTGGACCGGCTTACTCATCATGTCCACATCCTGGAGATGAACGGCGACAGCTTCCGCCTCAAGCACAGCCGCCGCAAACGGACCCCTCCTGCCGAACGCTGAAATCCCTCACCCCGCCGAGCGCGCCGCGGGGGAGCAGGGCCTCTTTCGCTACGCTCAAGAGGCCCTGTTCCCCCGCAAATCCCTGCTTATCGTTCGCTCTTCTGGTAACCTTTTGCTCCGCCCCAGTGGTCTACTTTTACTCCGCCCTTGCCCCCCCTTTGAAGGTGAAAAAGTATATAGCAAATCTTGTATAATCGCGTCTATTGCGATACCATCGGTGTGATGGCACCTAGAGAAGAAGCCTCATCGGCCGCCGAACTTCACTTTGAAGGGGACTCGCTGGAGGTGCTGTCGGACTTTCCCGATGAGGTCAAGCGGACACTCGGATTTTCGCTGCGGCAGCTTCAAATCGGCAGAGAGCCGACATCGCAGACGCGCAGCATGAGTTCCATCGGCCCCAGCGTCTACGAATTGAAAGAGGCCGATGAGCGCGCGTGGTACCGGGCGATCTACCTGTCCAAAGTGGAGAACACGATTTACGTGTTGCACTGCTTTGAGAAGGAGAGCCGCAAGACGGACCGGAGAGACATTGAGGTTGCGAGGCAGCGCCTCAAGCTAGTCAGGCAACGATTGCAGGAGCAGAGGGCACATGAAAAGCGCAGCGGTAAATAGACCGACCCATATCGTAAAGGGAAACATCTTCGACGCCCTGGGCTTCTCTGCATCGGAAGCCAGCGCGCTGAAAATCAAGGCGGAGATTCTGTCCGCCATCCTTGAGCATGTGCGGACCACGGGCTACACGCAGGCACAGCTTGTGGACATTCTGGACGAGTACCAGCCGGCGGTGAGCAACCTGCTCAAGGGCCGAATCTCCCAAGTGAGCATCGAGAAGCTGTTGCGCTATGCCGACCGGCTGCAGTTGCAGACGAGCATCGCAGTGCGGCCCATAGATGGGCGAAGCCGCCGTGTGAGAATCGAGGCCACGGCAAGCGCACGACGCCCAGCGCAAAAGCTGGCAGCGGCAGTTTAGCCCGCTTCGAGCTTTTCAACGCATCGCATGATCTCTTTGGCGGGAAATTGCTCAAAAAACGCTATAGGGACTTTTGTAGGGAAAGTGCTAAAAAAGGCGTGTAAAAGCGGGCAATCCCTGCACAGGTCAGTATACTTTCTGCAAGCCGATGCAGTTTAGTGCATATATGCACCGCAAAATGTAGCGTTTACCGAATGCCGGAGAATCTCCGCGAGCCCATTGGTGTTCAATGGCAAATAATGTGTTGCCTTGACGCAAGAGAGCGCATCCGGATCTACGGGGGTACATTTGGGGGTATAACGAACGCATTATACACTATCTATATGATAATACGATGCTTATAAAGAGATACGACCAGTCGTGCCAAAGCTACTGAACTACCCCGGCCTCTGAACCGAAAATTGCGTCGAGCATCAGGTTCTGCGCGGCCACAAGTTCGTCGTTGTCGGTTTGCGTGTAGCAGTTTAGCGTACCGGAGCCGCAGACGGCACAGGAAGTCATTGGCTACTATTCCCGGCGTATCGCTGAAGCCGTGAAGCTTCCTTCTCAGTTTACCGCCCTAGCTCCCAAGGTTAGGGAGTTCTTCGAGGACAAGGCGTTCGGGCAATGGGCAGATTTGAACGACCACGAAATTGTGAAGGCGATGAGCACGCCGGTGGCTCACTACGTTTGCGTGGATGTTTTCTCGAAGGCACTGAAAAAAATGACCATCGCCGAGCAGGAGCCCACGTTGCTGGAGCCAGAACGGATGCTCTTAACCTGCCAGCCGTTCCCTTGGTCGCGGCAGGTTTGGGAAGGCGTGAAGACGGTCTTCAATCTCGTGCCGTGCGACAACGGATTCGAGCGCGACTTCGCAAAATTCCTGGACAATGCCGCCGATGTTGAGGCGTTTGCAAAGCTGCCACAGCCGTTCGCATTCTCCATCGAATACACGGATGGCGGGATGAACTTGCGCTCCTACTAACCGGACTTCGTGGCTGTGGATGACCACGGCGTCCGCTGGCTACTGGAGACGAAGGGTGCCGAGACCGATGACGTGCCGCACAAGGATGCAGCGGCCACGCAATGGTGCGAGAACGCGACCCAACTGACGAAGACGCAATGGCAGTACCTGAAGATTCCGCAGAAGGCGTTCGAGTTGTTGCAGCCAAGCCGCCTGGCCGACCTGAAGGCGCTGAGCCCGGTGACTCTGTTTTGATGTGTGGTGGTGATGAAGGCGGCGGCGCTATATAATTTGCGTTCCCAATTTTCCGGGCGACGAGGATAAGGGGCTTTTCGATATGCAGCACTCCTGCTATTCAAAAGCCCTTTGGACTATTGTGGAAGGTAAAACGCTGTATCCGCAGGCGCGGCAGTTGCTTATCACGGCAGACAGCGGAGGCAGCAATGGCTCGCGGTTGCGCCTTTGGAAATTGGAGTTGCAGAAGTTGGCGGATGAAACGGGCCTTTCGATTTCCGTCTGTCACTTCCCGCCCGGCACCAGCAAGTGGAACAAGATAGAACACCGGTTGTTCTCCTTCATCTCCTCGAATTGGCGCGGCGAACCGCTTCGGGATTATGAGACGATCGTCAATCTGATCTCTCGCACGACGACCGCCAAAGGGCTGCAAGTGACCTGCCGCCTGGATCGCCGGAAATACCCGACTGGCCGCAAGGTAACAAACCAAGAGATTAAGCGAGTAAACCTGAAGCAGAACAAGTTTCATGGTGTATGGAATTACACCATTCGCCCCTCAATGCATTAGCCAGAGGATGTCCCGCGCGTAGTTGAAAGTTGCCAGCGGCGGTTGGGTTGATGTTACTACGCCACTGCCTGTTGAGTGGCGAACTGCGATTCGCTCAGAATCGCCTCCAGGGTCCAGAGTTCGCGATAACCCATGATCCTGCGGAAGTTCTTCTCCGTTCTCAGGAAGGCCGAAGCCAGCCAGCGCCGGACCATGGAGCCGTTTTGCCAGTTGGTGACACGACGGGTTCGGATGCGCACTCCGGCGTGCGGGCTTTCTATGATGTTGGTCGTTGCCAGCAGCGTTGCAACGTGGGCGGCACACCCAGCCGGT
>Ga0224531_1001413_pt1 | contig 10609 bp, 4 predicted proteins | sample CBST100metaG_FD_179876 | JGI IMG/M metagenome (GOLD analysis project Ga0224531, IMG submission 179876) | Peat soil microbial communities from Stordalen Mire, Sweden - C.B.S.T100 | ecosystem: Environmental > Terrestrial > Soil > Wetlands > Peat | place: Sweden: Norrbotten County, Stordalen Mire... | reverse complement strand
ATCAAATTCAACTTGTCCCCGGTGCTGAAATAGTCGCTGAATCGATACGACACACAGGGAATCAGTTCATTGCGTAGCCGTTGCCTCTTCGTCAAAATAGCGCATGAAGTCATGTATATAGTTCCCCAAAGTTTCGCTCACGGTTTCGCTCACGCAAGAGCTTGCCGCCAACCTGAGTTATCGCCAGGGGTACTATGCGAACAAGGTGTTCAGCCGCTTCACCACCGCCGACAAAGAGCGCCAACTGGAAGATGCGTTGATGCTCGAAGATCCCATCACGGAACTCTCCATTGCCATGGAGATCGATCACTTTCAACTTAACCGCGCGGAGTATTTTGTTCCCATCACCGTCAAGATTCCCGGCCGCGAACTGGCTCTGGCCAAACGCGGCGGCGCCGAGCATACGCTTATCGATTTTATCGGTGAAATCAAGGACGAGATCGGCGGTTCAACCGTCAGCAACGTGCGCGACAATGTCAACATCAAGCTCTCGGATGCTACCGCGGCGGAGCTGACCCATCGCCCTATCGAGTACGACACGGGCTTCACCCTGCTGCCGGGAAAATACCGCATCAAGTTTTTGGCGCGGGACGATGAAACCGGCAGAATCGGCACCTATCAGACCACCTTTGTCATCCCCAATCTGAACAAGGAAGACAAGCACGTCGCGATCAGTTCGGTGGTGCTCAGCAGCCAGCGCGTGGAACTGAGCGAAGCGCTCTACGATGCCGCCAAGGGCAAGGATAAGGAGAAGGAAGCAACTGTCAATCCGCTGGTGCAGGAGGGCCGGAAGCTGGTTCCCAGCGTCACCCGTGTCTTCAGCATCAGCCGCGAGATGTATGTCTATCTGCAGGTTTATAAGCCGTTGCCGCTGAACATTACGGCAGAGAGCAAGACCGTCAATCGGGAGGGCTTGCGTCAGGCTGGTTCGAGGCCGGCCGTGTTCGCCTATGTCAGCCTATATCATGCCGGAGCCAGAGTTCTTGAAACTCCGCCCGAGTCGGCTGTTACGGATAGCAGTAGCCGGCTGGGAATGATGCCTCTGCGTTTTAGCCTCGACCTTGCTCTCCTCACCCCAGGTGAGTATGAGTGCCAGGTAACAGTGTTGGACCCGGCGACCCAACGATCCACCTTCTGGCGCGCGCCGGTGCTGCTCGTTCATTAGCATGTCAGTGTTTTCGCATCGAAGGTAAAAGATATTGGAGTACAAGCAGGAAGCAGTACGGTTAGAGCATTTTCGGAATACACATAGACTTTTTAAGAACCGCGAAAGATGGCTTTTTCTTGGGGAAAAAGCCACTTGAGAGGATAGCCTCCGGGTACAGCTACTTTGCTTTTTCTCTAGGTCTCTGACAGCATAATTTCGTACCTCTGGTTCGTGCTTTCCCAGGTCCCAAATTCGGGACCTGGGGGCACCCACCGTTGGTACAACTTCAAGCTGTCAAAGGCCTAGCCAGCTGCCTCTTTAAACAGGAGGCAGCGGGCGTGTTGTATATATCCCCGGCAAAGCCCTTTCAATGTGCTCCCAGCATGACACTGGGGCTGCATTGAAAGAGCAATGCTTACCGGGCCGTACGATAGATTTCTGAACCGGCGAGCAAGTAGGCGCCAACCCCGTACACATAGCTGGACGTTTCCGTGAACGCGTCCGGCGCAGCACCAACAGGCTGGATGCAGCCAAGCCGGCCATCGGCATAAACGTGAGTCAGCAGCCCCGCCCACGCCTTGTGGACAGCGGGCTCGTATGTGGCGCGGTCCAGGATGCCTTCGTTCACTCCGTAAGCCAGCGCATAGGTGATGAAGGCGCTTCCTGAAACTTCAGACAGCAGATAGGAATCAGCGTCAAGCAGCCCCGGCCGCCACAGTCCATCCTTGCCCTGAATGGCCAGGGACGCGGCCGCCATCTCCTTCAACAGCGCCACATACTTCGGACGCAACGGAGAGCCGGCAGGCAGCACCTTCAGAACGCGGACAATGCCTCCCATCACCCAGCCATTACCGCGCGCCCAGAAGATTTTTTCGCCGTTCTTCTCGTGCTTGTCCAGATAGGTTGCATCGCGCGAATAGAGTCGTTTGGAGTGGTCGTAGAGCAGGTCGGTGGTAAGCGTCCACTCGTGATCCATGTAGGTCAGGTATTTCTGGTCGCCTGTGGCCGCGGCCATATCGGCAAAGACGGGCGGGGCCATGTACAGAGCGTCGCACCACCACCAGAGCGGCGTGGCCGGATCGTCGGGTGTAGCCATCTCCTGATCCAACCGTGCGCGCATCGGCTCCAGCATCTTCTTGTCTTTGTGAATCTGATATTGCTCAAGGTACATCTGACCCACGGCCTGATCGTCGGCGTGCAGCATGCGCGGCCCAGGCTGCCACTGGAGCCGCTCGCCCAACTGCAACATGGCCTGCTTGTACTTGCCGCCAGCCACCGGCTCAGGAACTCCCATGAAGCCGGTGTAGAGCGTGGCCCAGGTCCAGTCGGTCTGGGCTTCGTCGGGCATCCGCGCGAGTTGCCAGTCGGCCACGATCTTCATGGCCTTGCCAATATCTTTCTTGGTGAACTTGGCGGAAAGATTTCTGGCCAGCGGACCGGCTGTGGCCGGCGTGTCTCCCGGTTCGGCAACGGGCGCCTTCTGCGCATGGGCAGCGAGGGGCGAGAGCAAGGCAAGCAAGCAGGCAATGGCAAGCGCCGGAATGCATCCGGAACGTTTTATTTGTGAAGAAAAATTGCAGAATTGCATGTGCATCTCCAATTAGAGCGTTTTCGGAAATGGTGTAAACCCAAAATTCATTGGTATCCCACCCTTTCCGCAGAAAAAAGCGGAAAGGATGGGGCACGGAAGTCTACAGCAAAAGCAAAAATGCTCTAGGTAAAGTTTCGTTACTGTGATCGGCCACATGGACAGGCTTTGAAACGAATGGGATCAGGCTGCGCCATCCTCGTTACAAAACCAATCGGCAGCCCCTGCTTGAGCATTTTTCGAATACATGTGCAGTGGCAAAGAGTGTGCAAGGCGGCCCGCAGCTAGCGAGTACGCGCCGGGCTATGGTCGGGGACATCCGGCCTCAGCCCACGTGCTTCCAGGCGCGCACAGAGTAGTTGTTGCACTTTCCTTCCACGCTTCCCTTTCCGTTGCTCCAGCTCAGGCGGAACGAATTTTCGCCGTCCTGAAGCGCGCAGGAAAGCGAACCGTCGCCATAGACCCGCGCAGTCAGGCGGCGTGTTTCCGGGGCATCGGCAAACAAGCCGACATCCGCCCAGGGCACAATGCTGCCGCTTTTGACGTAGACCGGTATCTTCTCCGTGGAAGCCGGCACAGACAGTTCCGTGCCTCCTTGAAGCGGCTCACCTGTCCAGAAATCGTGCCATGCGCCATCCGGCAGAATCACGGTACGGCCGGGCTCTCCGGCAAACAAGGGCGCGACCATCATGCGGTCGCCGATCATGTATTGGTCATCGACTTCACGGAGCCGCTTATCCCCAGGCGCGTCGAGAACCAGGGCGCGGAAAGGCGGCGTGCCATCTTCGGCGTAGCGATGAAAGGCCGCACTGAGATAGGGCACAAGCTGCATTCTCCAGCCGATAATCTCACGGCAGCGAGCTTCCAGCTTTTCCCAGCCATTCAGCAGTTGGTCCGCATTGTTCATTTTCCGGTTCAACTGCTTCCACGGCGGATTCTTGATGTACCAGCCGTTCACCATGGCCAGCGGAGAGAAGACCACGCTTTGCAGGCGGCGAATCAGGTCTTCTTCGCTGACGGCGTCCCGGACCTCCGGGCACCAGAGCAACCCGCTGAAGCCGGAGTTGGCCAGCGCACGGATGAAGTCGCGATGGTTATACAAATCGCTATAAAGTACGAACGGATAGGGGGTGGCCAATGCACCGCTGGAGCGGACCAGACAATAGGTGGCGTGCCGCCGTTTGCGGAATTCGTCCCAAATAGCCATCTGGTAGCGCAGGCCGAAGACCGAGTGCATCTGTTCGCCATCCACGCCGGAGGGAAAGGAGCTGCACTCCGGAAAGGACCAGCCGCCGGTGTAATCGGAGTTGTCACACTCATCGAGCTTGAATCCGCTGATGCCCAGATCGATGAGATTCTTGCCGTGAAACTCACCAAAAGCCTTGCGCGCTTTTTCTCCGGCAAAGTCGGGCACCAGCCCGCCCCATACGCCGAAGCTGCCGGCATTCGGCTCGATCACTGGGAACAACGGCGATGCCGGATGGGTGAAAGCGTGTTCCCACAAATTCACCTTGTAGTGCATATCCGTGGCGGCGCGCACAAAACCGGCCGGATCAGGAAAGCGGTCATTGTTCCAGACGAAGGTGCAGGAGTAAGCATGCGTCTGCCACCCAGGCTCCAAGCCAAATACATCACAGGGAATCTTGCGATCACGAAATTCGACGGCCAGCGCCAGCGCGCTCTGCTGAGTGGCCCGCGCCTCCGGCCGATACCAGAAGCCCAGACCCCATTCGGGCGGCACGACTCCGCCACCGGAAAAGACGTTGTACCGCCGCACGGCGTCCAGCATTTCAGGCCCGGCAAACAGATACACATCGACGCCCGCGGCACTGGGCACCTCGACGGTGATCTGGCCAGCATCGCCTTCCTGAAGGTTATGTGTGTAGTTCGGGTCCGGATTGTTTCCGGTGACCGTCTCTGTCGGATGGTTTGGCTTGGGCCGCGCACTGCCAAAATAGAACGTTGCATAGCGCGCGGTGTCGATGAGGATGCCGATTCCACTCGTCGTCACATAAAAAGGTACCGGGGCGTGGGAATCGCCAGTGTCCATCTTGGGATCGGCATTGACGCGGGTGACTTTCTTTTTGCCGCGCTGCGCAAACGACATGAGTTGCAAGCCGAGGCCGTAGATTTGCTCGCCGCGGCGCAGCGGCAACTGGACCGTGCAACCGCGCGCCGTCCGTTTGCCTTCAATCGAGGCGAGTGGCGCGGTGTCCACGCGAGGAAGTTTTTCAAAAGCTGCTATTTGCGGAGGAACCAGACGACTGGACACCGGGGTAAACTTCTCCGGCGTACCAATGGTGGCCCGCCACACGCCAGGGAAAACAGGCTTCCAAACAAGCGCCCTGGCTGAAGTTGGAATTGCCGCAGTTTCCGCGCCAAGCAAACGAGAAAGGCCTGCCGCAGTTCCGCTGGCCATGAGCCCTTTGGCAAGAGTACGTCGGGTAATCTTCATTGCAGCCTTCAATTTCTTTCTCCGAACAGAAGGATAGGTCTGTCACGTTCACGAGCTATGCAAAGTTTCAAAGTGCACTCGACAGGTGAATACCGAGTTTTTCGTTCCTGTCCATACAGACAATATTCTTTCGGCGGCCCATGCGGGGTTGCAAGTAGAAAAAATGGGGCGCACAACCGGCGCCCCATTTTTCTGTTGTATGAAACAACTGCTGTTTGTTTTAGAAGGTTAACCGCGCTCCCACCTGGATGAGGCGTGGGCTGGCGGCGGATGTGATCTTGCCGTTGTTCCCAGACGCCAGGCTGGCCGTCGGCGCGTTCAGGCTGACTAGGTTGAAGGCGTTGGTGGCTTCGCCGCGGAGCTGGAAGACCACTCCGCGCTGCAAATGGAAATCACGCAGCAGTCCCAGGTCGATGTCGCGATAACCCGGCGCGCGCAGGTAGTCGCGCGGCGTGTTGCCGTCCGCTCCGCCAGGGCCGATGCCGAGTCCGGGACCGTTGGCCGTGAAGGCTGCCGTGTTGAACCATGCATTACTGCTCACCGAGCGGCTGCGATGCGGATCGAGGAAGGCATTGACACCCGGAACCAGGTTCGGACGGTTGGAGTTCTGGCTGTCAAAGTTCTTGTTTGAGCCGGTTGAGATGCTGAACGGCGCGCCGCTTTGCAGGGAAACGATCGGCGAGATGGTCCACCCATTGAGCGCCTCCTTCATGAGGAAGTTCGATCCCCTGTAGTAGTCGATGTTCCACATGCCGGAGATGCTCGCCACGTTGCGGCGATCATTGTCGGCGGGGCCCTTTTCTTCCCAGAGGTTCTGGAAGTCCTGGGCGGATCCCTGTCCATCGCCATCCGGATTAGCGCTCTCAATGTTATGGCTCCAGACGTAGAAGCCGCTGAGCGTCAGGTTGTGGGTCAGGGGCCTGTTGGCCGAGATCTGAAGCGAGTGGTACGACGCAGTCTCCCGAGATTCGAGATACGTTACGTCGCCCAGTGTGTGGTTATTGTTGTAGGGGCGCCGGGCATCGATGCTGGCCTGCGATGTGGTGGCTCCGGCCGCGTACGGAGCATAGTTCGCATCTATGAATAACGGCAGATGACGCGTAAGCGTGCTCACATAAGCGACGGTGGTGCTTATGTTGAAAGGCAACTGGCGTTGGACAGCCGCGTTCATCTGGTAGGCCAGTGGCCACTGATAATCCTGCGCAATGGTTTCGACCGCAGCATCGGTAAGGAAGCGCGGATTGGCCGTGTTGTAGGTGTATGGGAATGGATCTCCGCTCGGGAAGGAGGCTGCATTCCCGTAGACGTTGCTGAACGAGGTGATGGAGTTGAAGGTCTGCCGAACGGCGAAGGGCTGCGCGTTGGCAGGCTGGTTCCACTCGTTGGCCGCCACCGAACCGTAGAAAAGGCCAGCGCCAGCGCGTACGGCCGTTTTGCCGTCGCCGAACGGATCCCAGGAAACGCCGATGCGCGGTGAGATGTGGTGATAGCGGTTATCGGTAATGCCACGCGGCACGCCTTTATCGCCCGGGAAGAGCATCCCAAGCGGGGCCGATGGCATCTTGGTGGATTGCACGTCGGGAACGAAGGTTGCATTCCGGTCATGGGACTCGACGGGCGCCTGTTGCATGTCGTAGCGCAAGCCAAGGTTCAAGGTCAGGCGTGGCGCAATGCGATAGGTGTCTTGCAGGAACAGCGCATAGTACCAGTTCGAAGTAACTGCGTAATATGGCGTGTCCTGCTCCATTGTGCTCACCTGACCGGTGATGAAGTCAGACAGCGCATTGCCGGTCGTGGTCGGCGCCGATTTTGAAAATGAGAAATTGCCGAAGTTTTCCAGGTTGCCCGCTACAGGATCTTTTTCCAGGGAAATTTCGCCGCCGAAATCCAGCGAATGCTTACCATGCGTTTTGCTGATCATGTCGCGGACCGAGTAGAAGGTCGTAGCGTTTACCGGACCGGCCAGCGCGCCTCCGGCGCTAAAGTATCCCGAAATTGAGAGCTGCGGAAGCGTCTTCGGTCCCTGTGTGGTAAAGGTCGATCCAAGGTCTTCCAAGCCAACCGTCGGAAGGTTGGTGCGACCGCCGACAATGCGCGTCAGGGTCAGCCAGGCTTGGTTCGCCGTATTCGCGTTAATCGTATGTACGTCACTGATATTGACGACATGCTGGTGCGAATAGGACTGGTTGATCATGTAGGGAATATTCCCGTTCCCATACGCGTTCTGAGTTGTTTTCAGGAAAAAGTAACTGGCTGCGACGTGATCTTTCTCTGAGATGGCCTCGTCGAATTTGCCCAGATACTCATCCTGGTGCGTCGGTCCAGTGAAAAAGCCTGTGTAGCTGGCGCCGCCGGTCGTGACCGCCGCGCCGGTCGGCGAAGGAATGTACTTCGAGATCAGTGTGGCCGCCGTGGTATCCAGCAGGCTAGAGGGAACGCAGTTCGGCGTGGCTATTGCGCATTTGGCGCTGCTGTTGGTGCCATTGACCTGGGTTGTGGTGCCGGGCATGTAGACCGTGAAGGAATCGTTTGTGAAGTCACCTTCGCGCTCGGCTGCCGTGGGCAGAATGCCGCCGGTCAACTGCTGGCCGATGACCTGCCGCAATCCCGCATAGCTGAAAAAGAAGAACGCCTTGTCGCGCTTGATGGGACCGCCAAAGGCGCCGCCGAACTGGTTGCGGTGATACGGCGCGTTGAAGGTGGAATTCCACGGCGTGGCGTTCAAATCCGTGTTGCGGTTGAACTCAAACAGGGAGCCGTGCCACTTGTTCGTTCCAGAGCGGGTGACGGCAGTAATCACCGCGCCCGACATGCGTCCGTACTGAGCAGCGAAGTTGTTGGTTTCAATACGGAACTCTTCCAGCGCATCGGGATTCGGCAGCGGGTTGCCATAGTTGCGGAGGCCTGTCATATTGATGCCGCCGTCCAGGTAGTAGCTGACCATCGGTACGCCGGCGTCGATGCCGCCATTGATAACCACTTGCGTCGACGGGACGCCGTACTGGAAGTTCGGCGTTCCGCTTGGATTACTCTGTCCGCTGGCGCTGTTGGACATGACACCGGCAGTCAGGGAGATTTCAGCATAGGCGTTGCGGTTGACCAGGGGCAGGCCGATGATCTCGGCGGGCGAAACAGTTCTGCCCAGTTCGGCAGTGCTGGTCTCAACCAGCGGCGGAGCTTCTGTAACCGTGACCGTCTGGCTTGCGCCGCCGATTGTCAGCACGACATTCAGGGTCTTGGTCTGATCGACCGTGATCACCATGTTCTGCTGAATAAACTTCTTGAAGTCGGGCGCAACCGCTTCCACTGTGTACGTGCCAACCGGCAGGTACTGAATGCGATAGTTCCCCTCACTATCCGCGACAGCGGAGCGCGAGAAGCTGGTGGCGACGTTGGTGGCTTTGATTGTAGCCGTGGTGACCATTGCGCCCTGCTCGTCTTTTACTGCTCCGATAATGGTACCTGTGATTTGCTGTCCATAGGCGATGAGACTTCCGCCGATGATGAGGACGAGCAGCGCAATAAATCTCATGCTCGCCGATGTCCAAAGACATCTTGTCCAGTTGTCTGATTTCATACTGCCTCCAGAACTTGTTTCGTTTGATATTTCTGCCTGGCGAAAAAGTGCCGCGCCGATTGCACGTTGCCAAAGAAATAGATTGCGGTTTTACCTTGCAATTTTCGGAATATGCGTCCTGTCACATGGAAGCCGCTCCTCACGGCTTCAAACCGGCAACCGGCGTTCAAGGTTTCTCCATGAACCGGACTGGTTTGAGGCCGAAGAAATCACCTGTTTTTTGGCCGTTTCAGGGTTGCTCTTCAATTGCAACTTGATCAAGTCAATTCGCGGTGGAGACCACTGTGGGCACCACTGTAGGGAGGATGGCCTGCTAAGAGGACAACCGCCTAGCATACAGTGCAAGAATCATTGAATCAAGGAGTTGGGAAAATAGCATCATCGTGCATGTCCTCTGCTATATGGTCTGTGGAAGCGGCTTTTCGGCACTACGGAACCCGTCGGGTTTGCCCCCGCTCCATACTCTGTTCGGACCAGAGAGAAATGTACTGGTTGAATTGAGTAAAATGAGGGTTGCCTCGAAATGTGCTCAAGGGGCATTTTTCTCAAGAAAATGACCCATTGCACGACGTAACAAGGGCATGGAAATTCTGGAACCGGTCTAAACCTTGCATAAACTGGGAAAACCGCTGAAGCGAATGCCTATGACAGAGCCAACCCCGCAGACTGAAGAATCACTCAATTCCGAAACATGCTGGGCGCTTCTGGAGCGTGTTGCTGCCAGTCCTCAGTTGCGACGGTCGGCCCGCTTGCAGGAGCTTCTCCGTTATGTAGGCCAGCGGTCCCTTAAAGAGGGCTGCGGCCAGGTTCATGAACAGGAGATAGGTTTCAAGGTTTTTGGACGACCCGAGACCTATGACACCAGTGTCGATAATATTGTCCGCACCAATGTAAGCGACCTGCGCAAGCGCATCGAGGCCTACTTCAAAGCAGAGGGCTTGCTGGAGCCGGTAATCCTGGAGATCCCCCGCGGCAGCTATGTTCCGGTTTTCAAATGTCGCCCAGTTCAACCGCAGCCCGAGGCAGAACCTCCGCTCGCCGTCCCTGTTCGCGACGAACCTACTGACGCTCTTACCGATTCCCGTTCAAAGCTTCCTTTCGACAACACAGATAGCTTGCCGGAACGGCACATTGCAATTTCCAGGCGCGTGGCGATTTGGGCTCTTGCCTCGTTGGTATTCCTGGCCCTGACTGCCGGAGCTGCGTGGAAATATTGGCCAGCACGCCAGGAATCAGCCGTGGACGACTTTTGGCGGCCGATCTTACATGACCGAGGCCCGATTTTGCTGTGCGCAGGCGGCAACACCTTTGCACAGAACCCCGTACCTGGATTTTTTACCGCCGGCAAGGAAACCGACTATCCGTATTTTTCCTTGCAGACGGAAATCTCCACCACGCTGCTCAGTACCCTGATTGAGCGACATGGGGCTACGCCGCAATTCAAATTTGCGGCATCCACTCCTTTGCCGGAACTCCACGAGTACCCGGTCATCCTGCTGAATGCGTACAACAACCAGTGGACGCTCCGCCTGGTGCAACCTCATCGTTTTCATTTCGCTCCTCAGACGGACCAGGCGATTCTGGACGGGATGAAGCCGCAGGAGAGTTGGAGGCGCGACCCTTCTGTCCCTTACTCGAGCGCAGACGACTATGCCTTGATTGCGCGGTACTGGGACACAACCACCGACAACTGGGTGGTTGTGCTGGCCGGTCTTGGCCGCAACGGCACCGAAGCTGCAACTCAATTTGTCGTAAGCCCGCAATACATGCAGATGCTTCGGAATCAGCTGGGCAGAAGCTTTTCCAACCGAAATATCGAGGTAGTACTGAAGGTCAGCGTCA
>Ga0224531_1001409_pt1 | contig 10643 bp, 7 predicted proteins | sample CBST100metaG_FD_179876 | JGI IMG/M metagenome (GOLD analysis project Ga0224531, IMG submission 179876) | Peat soil microbial communities from Stordalen Mire, Sweden - C.B.S.T100 | ecosystem: Environmental > Terrestrial > Soil > Wetlands > Peat | place: Sweden: Norrbotten County, Stordalen Mire... | reverse complement strand
GGGCCCCAAGGGATGGCAGGCTGCCGACGTGCAGCCTCTCTAAATCCTAAAGGCCGGGATTCCGGCAGAATCTAGCGAACAAGCTCGAGGGCGGGAGAAATTCCTGTCCTCGTTTGTTTTTTTGCGCCCAAGAATCAGTTGAGCCGCCAATACGCCGCATTCAAAACTACGGCAAAGCTGACCCATGCCCAGTAAGGCGCCATCAGCCAGGCCGCCACGGGAGCAACTTGGGCGAAAACCAGCGTCGTGGCTCCGATCGCGATCCACAGCACTACAATTTCAGCCTGCGCCAAGCCAATGGCATGTTGATGGAAGAAGATCCAGGACCAGGCAAGGTTCAGCGCCAGTTGGACCAGAAACAGCCCCAGCCCCCACGTCCGCAATGTTGAGGGAGCAGTTTGGGTTACCTGCCATGCCGCAATTGCCATGAATGCGTAGAGAAGCGTCCACACCGGGGCGAACACCCAGCTTGGCGGTGCGATTGCCGGCCGCGCCAGCGTCCGGTACCATCCCGCGACCTCGCTCGCCGTCCACCGGCCTCCAATTCCAGCCACTGCAAAGCAGAGTGCAAACCAGAACAGCAAACCGATCCAGCGCATGCCGGTCCTCCTGCTGAGATGGATTCTCCGTACACGGAAAAGGCTCTCCCAATTTGAGCGAAACGTCTACGCAAAAAGGATGCCAGTTCATTTTCGGGCTCATTTGCAGGCTCTTGCGGCCAGCGCCACTCGACTTTGCCCACGTTACCCTTCTATCCTCAAAGTGTTGGCCGTGTTTTTTCTTTACCCGGCCCCAATGGACTTCAACCCACTATGAGCACACAGACAATTGCCGTACACCTGCCCGATGGGGCGGTTCGCGAAGTGCCAGTCGGCACAACGCCTCTTGATATAGCCAATTCCATCTCTCCGCGCCTGGCCGCGGCCTCCGTGGCCGCACGGCTGAAGCCGCTGACCATTCCGCAGCCGACGGAGACTTGCTGTTGCGGCCATGCGGATACCGAAGAGCCGTCGGATGAGGCCGAGATGTATGCGGCCGGGGACGCTGGCGCCACGCGTCTGGTCGATCTCACGACGCCGCTGACTGCGGATACGCGCCTGGAGCTTGTCACCGAAAAAGATCCCGAGGCGCTCCATGTGCTGCGCCACTCCGCCGCACACGTGCTGGGAACCGCGGTGCTGGAGCTGTTCCCGGAGGCCAAGCTGGGCCACGGACCGGCCACGGACTCCGGTTTTTTCTACGACTTCTATCGCGAAAAGCCCTTTACGCCCGAAGACCTTGCCGCCATCGAAGCAAAGATGCTTGAGGTCATTGCGCGCGATGAGAAGTTTGTCCGCGAATCCGAACCCCGCGAGCAGGCCCTTGAAGAATTTGGCCGTGACGGCGACTTCATGAAGACGCACTTCGTGACCAAGTTCACCAAGCCCGGCGACCAGGTCAGTTTTTATCGCAACGGCAAATTTCTGGACTTTTGCCGTGGGCCGCACGTGCCCTCAACCGGCCGCGTGAAGGCTGTGAAGCTGACCAATCTGGCCGGCGCTTACTGGCTGGGCGACGAAAAGAATCCGCAGTTGCAGCGCATCCACGGCACTGCCTTCTTCTCGAAAAAGGATCTTGACGCGCACTTTGCGCGGCTGGAAGAAGCGGCCAAGCGCGACCATCGCGTGCTGGGCAAGCAACTGGATCTGTTCAGCATTCAGGAACTGGCCGGCCCGGGACTCATCTTCTGGCATCCGAAGGGCGCGATGGTCCGCAAGGTGATGGAAGACTGGATGCGCGAGGAGTGCATCCGCCGCGGCTATCTGCTGGTCTTTACGCCGCACGTGGCCCGCATCAATCTGTGGCAGACTTCCGGCCACGAGGGCTTCTACGCGGACAACATGTTCACGCCCATGAAGCTGGACGATGCGCTTTATCGCCTGAAGCCCATGAATTGCCCGTTCCACATCCTCATCTACAAGAACACGCCGAAGAGCTATCGCGACCTGCCGGCGCGCTATGCGGAACTGGGCAACGTCTATCGCTACGAGCGCTCCGGAACCATGCACGGACTGTTGCGCGTTCGCGGCTTTACCCAGGACGATGCGCACATCTTCTGCATGCCGAGCCAGATTGAGGACGAAGTTATTGCCTGCATCGACTTTGCCGAGGCAGTGCTGAAGACCTTCGGCTTCAAGGAATTCAAGGTGGAGCTTTCCACATGGGATCCGAGCGATCGCGCACACTATGCCGGTTCGGACGAAAACTGGAAGCTCGCCACAAACTCTTTGGAGAGCGCGCTTCACCGGAAGGGGATCGATTACAAGACCATCCCCGGCGAAGCGGCTTTTTACGGCCCCAAGATTGACATCAGGCTGGTCGATGCGATTGGCCGGTTGTGGCAGCTTTCCACGGTGCAGTTCGACTTCAACCTGCCGGCGCGCTTTGAACTGGAGTACGTGGGCGAAGACGGCGAGCGGCATCAGCCGGTCATGGTTCACCGCGCCCTGTTCGGTTCGGTGGAGCGCTTCTTCGGCGTGCTGATTGAGCACTACGCCGGAGCGTTTCCGCTGTGGCTGGCGCCGGTGCAGGTGGGCCTGGTTCCGATCAGCGAGCGGCACCACGATTATGCTCGCAAGGTCGAAAAAGAGTTAAAAGAGGCTGGCCTCCGTGTCGAGGTTGACGACCGCAACGAAAAGATGAACGGCAAAATCCGCGACTTCGCCAACCAGAAAACGCCGTACACTCTGGTTTTCGGAGACAAGGAAGAAGCCGCAGGAAACGTCAGCGTCCGCACACGCGGCAAGGGCGATCAGGGCTCCATACCGCTGGCTGAGTTCATTGCCAAGGCCAAAGCGCTGGTTGCTAGCCAGTCGATGGACCTGTAGAGCGAAACCAGCAAAAAGAAAAGCGGCCCGTCAGCACAGAGTGTGTGCTGACGGGCCGCTTCATGTTTGAGGACACAAGCGGAGAGGCTTGCCTTTTATCTAAAGCGAATCTTGTCCACTCGCTGCGCTTCCAACTGTCCGCCCTGACGCAGAATGTCGCGGACATACTCGGCGTTGCGCAGCCCAACCAACTCCACGCTTGGCTTGGTGATGACCAGATTCGAGACGTCAAACATGCGTAGCAGCAGGGGCTTCATAATCACGGCATCGCCCAACTGGTGCAGCTCGTAGGGCCGGTTTACCGTATGCCACGAACCCTCTTCGACAATCAGGCGCTGGCTTGAAGCGCAATATTTGGTCGTCTTGAGCCGCAACAGGTACGCCAGAAACAGCAGCGTAAACAGCCCGCCGAAGCAAAGCTTGACCAGGAGCAGAATACGGTCCAGCCCGCTGGCTGGTGCGGTTCGCGGAGCATCCGTATCCGTCGCCGCCCCGTCCGCCGTTGCTGCATCGTCGGGCGAAGCCGTATCGGAAGACGAATCCTGAGCCTGGGCGTGATGACCGCTCCGGGGCTTGCGTCCCGCCCGCCGCGACGGCTCGGCAGACCGTCTTTCGGACGTGGCACTGATGCCCGCGTGCGCCAGTGCCGCCTGTGCCGACGGATTCTGCCCGACAAAGTACTTCACGAGCGAGCAGCAGATCAGCACAATCGCCATCAGCACGGCGTACTTCACAAAGCGTGGCAGCAAGAGCGCCAGCGACGGCGACTCCTGCCAAATCATCTCTTCGTCGGTGCTCTGGCGAATGTACTCCGCACGCCCGGTGATGGCGTTATCGCCGATATCTCCGATAACACTGCTGCCTGCCTGGACAGGGAGCGTCGCAGGTTTCTGCTGTATGGTGCGAGGAGTGTGCGATGTCGGCTGTAGTTTATTTGAGTCGTCTGAAGACGGCGCCAATGAATCCTCCTTCGACCGACGCGCTGCGCCGGCTCATAAGAGCCCACGCGCGCTCGGAAGCGTGGATTAAAGTCTTTCTTCAATTATAGGCGCGGGGAAGCTGATCTCGAATTCCCAGCCCTAAACTCGCCCGTAAAAGCGGTCGACGGAACGCTATTGATCCGGCCCGTAAAGAGTGTGATGGCTTCCCACCCTTTCGCCAGTATTGCAAAATGCAGGTCCTTCGACTTCGCTGCGCTTTGCTCAGGATGACAGCTCTTTGGTTATGCAATCGTTTGGTGCCAGATCAATAGGTCTTTGACCGGATGAAGAAGTTCCATTGAGTTCGTGCTTTCCCATGTCCCAAATTCGGGACATGGGGCACCCATTCTTGGTGGGAGATCAAAAGTGGAACACCCTGGTTCGTGCTATCCCAGGTCTGAAAATCCAGACCTGGGGCACCCACCGTTGGTACAACTTCAAGCTGTCAGAGACCAGTGATTCTCTACGCGTTGATGGCCATTCCCTCGACTGCGCCGTACGCATCCAGCATCGATTCGGCCAGCGTGGGATGCGCGTGGATGGCGAACATCATGTCTTCCACGGTGCCTTCCAACTCCAGCACCGCGACCGCTTCGGCAATCAGCTCCGTGGCTTGCGGGCCGATGATGTGCACGCCCAGAATCTCGCCATACTTTGCGTCGGCGACGATCTTCACGAAACCGTCGTGGCTGCCGACAATCGAAGCCTTGGCGTTTCCGGCAAAGGGGAATTTGCCTACCTTTACATCAAAGCCTTTTTCCTTGGCCTGTGTAGCGGTCAGGCCCACCGAACCGATTTGCGGCTCGGTGTAGGTGCAGCCGGGGATGCGGTCGCGCCGCACGGGGCGGAAGTGGCGGCCCGCAATTTTGGCCACGGCCACCATGCCGCTCATCGCGCCCACGTGCGCCAGTTGCGGAAGGTCCGCCACAATGTCGCCGATGGCGAAGACGCCGGGCTCGGCTGTCTCCTGCGCCTCGTTCACCTTGATCAGTCCGCGCTCCAGCTCGATTTTGGTCTTGTCCACGCCGACGTTATCTGTCCGTCCCGCGCGACCCACGGCCACCAGAACTTTCTCGGCTTCCTTCACCTGGGATTTGCCGTTCGCGTCGGTAAAGATCACCTTGACGCCGTCCGCGGTCTTCTCCACCTTTTCAACGCGCGCGCCGGTGTTGACGTCGATGCCGCGCTTCTTGAACAGGCGGGCCAGTTCCTTGGAAATCTCCTCGTCCTCGACCGGGACGACGCGTGGCAGGAACTCGACAATCGTAACCTCGGTGCCGAAACTGCGGAAGATGGAACTGAACTCCATGCCCACAGCGCCCGCGCCGATGACGATGAGCGACTTGGGCGGCTCGCTGATGGAGAGAATCTCAATATTGGTGAGGATGCGGTCGTCCGCGGCTAGGCCGGGCAACATCTTGGCCTCGGAGCCGGTGGCCAGAATCACGCTTTTCGCCTGCACTTGAGAGACAGCATCCCCGCTGGTGACTTCGACGGTGTGCACGCCCACCTGGGCCGGGCCGGTCAGCCGCCCGTAGCCGGAAATGGTGGCGATCTTGTGCTTCTTCATCAGGAACTCAAGGCCCTTGGCGTGCTTGGCGATGATGGCGTCCTTGCGCTTGAGCACGGCAGCCCAATCGAGCGTGGGCGTGCCGAGGCCGCTGATGCCGTATTCTGCCGCGTGCTTCAGGTGGTCCCAGATTTCGGCGTTGAACAGCAGAGCCTTGGTCGGGATGCAGCCCACGTGCAGGCAGGTGCCGCCCAGCTTGTCGGACTTCTCGATCAGTGCGACTTTCAGCCCGTACTCCGCGCCGCGAATGGCCGCCGTGTATCCGGCCGGGCCACCGCCGATAATCGCCACATCGTAAATTGTCTCTGCTTTTGTCTCAGCCAAGGGGAACTCCATTCCGGGGCGTTGCCGATGCTTCGGAAACACCACATTTCACAGTTCAGTCTATTCGATGCCGCCTGCTCGCCACAGGCATCTGGAATGGTGCAGACCACAGTGAGGGACAGCGCCTTATCCCTGGTCTGCAACCAACTCGGCAGCCACGCGCAGCGTTTCCGGCTCGTCGCCAAAGCTCGTAATCCAGTGCACCTCCGGCTCGCGGCGGAACCAGGTCAACTGCCGTTTGGCGTAGTTGCGATGGCCCTGCTGCGCGGTCTCTACTGCCGCTTCAATACTCGAAGTCCCCGCCAGGATGGTCTGCGCCTGCCGGTAGCCGAGGGAATCAAGCGCCTTTACCGGCCCGTAGCGCGCAAGCAGGCCGCGCGTTTCTTCCAACAGCCCGGCGGCAAACATGGCGGTGCAACGGCGGTTGAGCCGATCGTAGAGCGCCTGCCGGGGCGGGTTCAGCCCGATCCGCAGCAGCCGGAAGCCGGTGAGCGGGTCGCGTGCCAAGGCCCGGTTGCCCAGCACCTCGGACATCGGCTTCCGCTCCGCCAGACAAACCTCGATGGCGCGAATCAGCTTGGGCGTGTCGTTGGCGTGAATGCGCGCGGCAGAGGCTGGATCGAGCCGCTGGAGCACGCGGTGCAGCCAACCGTCCTCATGTTTCTCGCGGCTCTTTGTGAGGCGGGCGCGGAGCTTTTCTTGCCGCTCCGGCCCGGCGAACAAGCCCTCGGTCAGCGCGCGCAGATACAGCCCGGTTCCCCCGGTCACGATGGGCAGACGACCCCGCGCGGCAACTTCCCGCATAGCCGCCCGCGCCAAGCGGCTGTACTCGCCCGCTGTGAAGAGGGCATCCGGCTCGGCCACGTCGATTAGATGGTGCGGCAGACGCGCCCGCTCTTCGGCGGCAGGCTTGGCCGTTCCCAAGTCCATGCCGCGGTAGACGGCCACGGAGTCGCAACTGACGATTTCGCCGCCGAATCGCTCGCCCAACGCCAGCGAAAGCGCCGTTTTGCCGCTTCCGGTAGGCCCCAGCAGCAGCACGGCAAGAGGGAACTGGCCGGACGCAGCGCTCACGGACGCCACCAGCCGACAGGGAAAATCCACTTGGGATTGGTGTGGAAGAGCCACCAGAGGCAGACGGCCGAGGCCACCAGCACCACGCCAAAGATCTGATTGCGCCGGTAGACGCGCGTCTGCGCGGACCGCTGCTCCTGCTCGGCCACCTGCTCGCGATACGGCTTGATGCGGCGTTCCACCATGACGTGTCTCTCAATTTGCGGCTGGGCCGGACGCACCGGCTCACCACGCATCAGTATAGGGGAACGGCTGTAGCTTATTTTGCCTTTGCGGTTTGACTTCACCCCCCTAGTTTGCCGACGATAGCTTTGCAGGGGTTTCGGCAAAGCCGGAGCGGAAGGTACGTTGCCATGAAAGTGTTGATCTTGGGTTCTGGAGGCCGCGAACATGCGCTGGCCTGGTCGGTTGCACGCAGCGAACGAGTTACGGAGGTTGTCTGCGCGCCGGGCAACGGCGGCATTGCGCAGGTTGCGCGCTGCGTTCCAGTGAACCTGAAGGACTTGGACGCGATGGTTCGCCTGGCCGAAGCCGAGCAGCCCGGCCTGACCATTGTGGGGCCGGAAGTGCCGCTCTCACTGGGCATTGTGGATGCTCTACAGGAGCGCGGCCTGCGTGTTTTTGGACCCACGCGCGCCGCAGCCATGCTGGAAACCAGCAAGGCCTTTGCCAAGCAGTTTTTGCAGCGCCACGGCATTCCCACGGCCAACTACGCCGTCTGTACCACCGTGGCCGAGTTCGAGAAAGCCATTGAGTTCTTCCATGCGCCCATTGTGGTCAAGGCCGACGGGCTGGCAGCCGGCAAGGGCGTCATCATCTGCGCCTCGCGCCAGACCGCTGTCGAGGCCGCACAAGGTCTGTTTGCCGGCACGCTGCTGGGCGCGGTGGAACATCAGGTTGTCATCGAAGAGTTTCTCACGGGCGACGAGATCAGCTTCCTCTGCCTGAGCGACGGCAAGCATGTGACGCCGCTGGTTCCCGCGCAGGACCACAAGTGCATTGGCGAGGGTGACGCAGGCCCCAATACCGGCGGCATGGGTGTCTACTCCACCGACGAGATGCTCGATCCCGCCATGACGGAGTGGGTTCTGCGCCACATTGCCGAGCCAACCGTGAGCGGCATGGCCGAGGAAGGCACACCCTTCATCGGCGTGCTTTACTGCGGGCTGATGATGACCGCGCGCGGGCCGCAGGTGCTGGAGTTCAATGCGCGCTTTGGCGATCCGGAGACACAGGCCCTGCTGATGCGCCTGGACAGCGACCTAGTGGACGCTCTGGAAGCCTCGATTGACGGCAATCTGGCTGAAACCTCGATGCGCTGGACTCCTGGCGCAGCAGCCTGCGTAATCGCCAGTTCCGCCGGCTACCCCGGCAAATACAAGACCGGCTTGCCCATCAGCGGCCTTGCCGCAGCCGCCAAGGTTCCGGGCGTCGAGGTCTTCCACTCCGGCTCCGCGCTGGTGGACGGCCAGTTGGTGACGGCTGGAGGTCGCGTGCTGGGCGTTACCGCTGTGGCTCCGTCGCTGGAAGAGGCGCTGGCCCGCGCTTACCAGGCCATGGAAGAGATTCACTTTGAGGGAATGTACTTTCGGCACGACATCGGCCATCGCGCGCTGAAGAAAAAGCCGTGATGGTCGCCATGGCAGAGAGCGGTTCTCTTCAGCGTAGTGTGCTCTTCCTTTACACCAATCGAAAAACCGCTATAGGGAAGCTCTGAACAAGTTCTTCTGATGAATCCGGCATTCCTTCGGGGGCTAAACAGGCTGCGGAAAAAGGGGGAACAGCAAGCAAAGAGCCCGATAAGCATCCCGCAAGGGCTGAAGCCCACCCTTTATTTTGTTGCATTTGCGGCACGACTGAAGTCGTGCCCCTGACACTTCTTGCGCCCTCCAAGGCCCTTTTTCTGCAGCCTGTTTAGCCCTCGAGCATTTTGCTGCATTTACGGCGCGTCTAAAGCCGCGCCCTGTCAAAATATCGACTTGTACAGAGTTTCCATAGATTGCAGGGTTCCCAGTTGCAGAGTTCCCATAGATTCCCATAAATATTGATGCTGCCGCTCTGTTCACTTCTGCTTGCGGCCACAGGAATTTTTTGGTTGTGAACGTTACGGGCGGGCTTTCCACACCGCATGGTGGCTGCGGGAAGGCCGAGGCCCGTGCGACAATGGAGGCACCGCCATGAATAATACTGCCTCCAATTCTGCCGTTCCCGAGCCAGTCGTCATCACTCCGCAGTTGCTTGCACAGCACGGCATTACCGCGGACGAATACGAGCGCATTTTTGCGGCTTTGGGCCGTGTTCCATCCATCACCGAACTGGGAATTTATTCGGTGATGTGGAGCGAGCACTGCTCCTACAAGTCGAGCCGCGTCCATCTGAAGCGCCTGCCCACGAAGAGCGATCTCGTGGTTCAGGGACCGGGCGAAAACGCAGGCGTGATTGACGTTGGCGACGGATGGGCCTGCGCCTTCAAGATCGAGAGCCACAACCACCCGAGCTACATTGAGCCCTATCAGGGTGCGGCCACCGGCGTGGGCGGAATTCTGCGCGACATTTTCACGATGGGCGCGCGGCCGCTGGCGGTGATGGATTCGCTGCGCTTTGGCCCGATCAGCCAGGAGGCTGGCCAGGACGAGGAAGAGCGGAAGCTCACAGGCCGGAACCACTCGATTGTGGACGGCGTGGTGAGCGGCATTGCCGGCTATGGCAACTGCTTCGGCGTGCCAAACCTGGGCGGCGAAACCAAGTTCGAGGCCTGTTACAGCGACAATCCGCTGGTGAACGCCTTTGCGCTGGGGCTGGTTCGCAAGGATGAGATTTTTTATGGCAAGGCGACGGGCGTTGGCAATCCCGTCATCTATGTCGGCGCAAAAACCGGGCGCGACGGAATTCACGGCGCCACGATGGCCAGCGAAGAGTTCAGCGAAGGCTCCGAGGCGAAGCGTCCCAACGTGCAGTGCGGCGATCCCTTCATGGAAAAGCTGCTGATGGAAGCCTGTTTGGAGGCCATGAAGACCGGCGCGATTGTGGGCATCAACGACATGGGCGCTGCCGGGCTGACCTGTTCGACCTGCGAGATGGGCGCACGCGGCGGGGTGGGGCTGGACGTGGAACTGGATCTGGTTCCGCAGCGCGAGACCGGCATGAATGCCTACGAGATCATGCTTTCCGAAAGCCAGGAGCGCATGTTGCTGGTGGCGGAAAAGGGCCGTGAAGACGAAGTCCTGGACGTTTTCAAGAAGTGGGGACTGGACGGCGTGATTGTTGGTACGGTCAAGCCGGAGTCGCGCCTACGGATTCGCCATCACGGCGTTCTGGTGGCCGACATTCCGAACCATTCGCTGACCGACGATGCGCCACTCTACCATAGGCCCATCGGCACATGGCCAAGTCCGGTTCCAGAGGTTCCTTCGGAAGAGATTCAGGCGATGCTGGCCGAGGACAGAGACTTTACGGCCGACCTGATCAAGCTGCTGGGTTCATCGAATGTGTGTTCGAAGCGCTGGGTTCACGAGCAGTACGACTCGATGGTGCAGACGAACACGGTGATTGGCCCGGGGGGCGAAGCCGGTGTGATGCGCATCAAAGGGACGGGCACTCCCGGCCACGAGCGCGGCTTGGCTATGACGCTGGACGGTAACGGACGGTGGGCGTGGCTCAATCCGAAGCTGGGCGCGATACACGCCACGGCAGAAGCGGCACGCAAGGTTGCCTCGACCGGCGCGAAGCCGGTGGCGGCCACGAACTGCCTGAACTTTGGCAACCCGGAAAAGCCGGAGATCATGGCGCAGCTTTCAGCGGCCATCGACGGCATTTCAGAAGCCTGTA
>Ga0224531_1001408_pt1 | contig 10645 bp, 9 predicted proteins | sample CBST100metaG_FD_179876 | JGI IMG/M metagenome (GOLD analysis project Ga0224531, IMG submission 179876) | Peat soil microbial communities from Stordalen Mire, Sweden - C.B.S.T100 | ecosystem: Environmental > Terrestrial > Soil > Wetlands > Peat | place: Sweden: Norrbotten County, Stordalen Mire... | reverse complement strand
AGCGCGAATTCCTGGTCTCGACCAGCCTTGTGGTGCGGGGATCGACGGGCGCTCCGCCAGCTGACACGCTCTGATCGAGCAAAACCGCCGAGAACATTCTCTTGCTGACCGTCTTGTCGGCAGATTTGGAGAATTGATGCAAGGCTAGATCGAAACCAGAGTAGATGTATCCCGAAAGCAAGGCTCTCAAGTCGACGCGACCACCAGGGAGCGGCGACCTTGCACAATCTCCGACAGCACACAGTGACTCTGGTTTCGCTCTAGCTCTCCTGCATTAATTCCTCGTCCTCAACATAGGACTCGCCCGCGCGCATGGCGGCAATCTCGGCATGGGTCTGGTCGGCGGCGACGCGGCGGTCGGGGTAGACCCGCGGCAACCCAAACCTCACATCCACGTTGAAGCCCTCAATGCCCAGCGCCTTCCAGACGTGGGGCAGGAAAAGCGCGTTGCCAAACCAGCACAGTTCCCGCTCCGGAGTTCCGTCCTCTATGATGTAGCTGATCGAAGCGGCCGTCACTTGCGCTCCGGAGACGGCAGCAGGATTGAAGAGCCGGGAGTGGAAGCGGAGTAACTGGGTGCCGTCAGTGCTGGTGCCCTCCGGGAAGAACAGCACCGGAACCGGCTCCCTGAGCCGTTTTGCAACCTGTTCGGTCACCTGCTCGGCACTCACGCGGCTGGATCGGTCCACAAAGAGCGTTCCACCGGCACGCGCCAGCATGCCGAAGACGGGCCACGAGTCGATCTCGGCCTTGGCCACAAAGCAGCAAGGCAGAACCGCAGCGAAGATGACGATATCCAGATAGCTGAGATGGTTGGCGACCAGCAGCCCGCTGGAGGGCGGCTCACCCGCGATGCGGTAGCGGATGCCCAGGCTGGAAATAATGAGCCGGGCGGAAGACTGCATCCACAGGGCGCGGCGCTCAAGCGTGAACGGACCGCGCAGCCGGATCAGAAGCAAACGAAAAAAGCACAATGCCAATGCCAGCGCCAGCGTCACAGCACGCCGGAACCTGCGCAGCATCATGTTGTGAGTGGGGCTAGGAAACGGTTGCGCGCCGCGGAGGAGAGCAACTTGAGATCGAGGAACGTAAGGAAGTCGATGGTGCCGAAATCCCGGTCCCAGGCCGGCGGACCGCCGATGCGCGCGCCGATGGCCAAATAGGTCTTCAGCAGCTTGGGCACCTGAGCGGAGATCCGTGAACCTGATTCCTGTAGGCCGAGCGACGTCTGTGCGTGTGCGCTCTCCTGGGGACACGCAAAGGCCGCAGTCGGCTCTGTTTCAAACTCGACTGGAACCCGGTAGTGCTCAAGCTGGCAATACATCTGCCAACCTTCGGCCGGATCCTTGGAGTTCATCGACGAGCAACCGATCAGGTAGCGCAATCCCATGCTGTTAGCATACTGCGCGATCCCCCTCCACAGCAGCGTCAAAACTTCAGGAGTGCGATGTTCCCGGTCGATCGATGCGCGGCCCAGCTCAAGAATGCCTGCCCGGAGAGGTTCATAGGGGGCAAAGCTGAACTCCTGCTCGGAATAATAGCCCCGGTTGCGCTCGGCCGTGGCGCCGGACTGCATGCGATAGGTGCCCACGATCTTGTGATCCGCCTTATCCTCGACCAGCAGGTGCTCGCAGACCCGGTCAAACTGGTCGGTGTCCAGGCCGGTGCGGTAGGAGCTTGCCAGCCCCTCGCCCAGCTCGATATTGAACACCTTGAAACGCAGGCGGCAAGCAGCGTCGCGGTCCCCGGCGGTTTCAGCAAGCCGCAGGCGATAGCGGCCCACCTCTGCATGGATCCGGGGTTTGAGCGGAGTTGGAGGCAGGGATGGATAGTGAGTGGGAAACGCGAGTTCCACCAGTGGCGAGGAACCGATAGCCAGTTTCAACGGAACTTTCTGACGAACGTTCGGAATCACGGCCTTAGTATCCGGCAGGGATTGTAAAGGGACGGTCAAGCCCATGCAAATACGGCGCGAATACTTTTCTTTGTAGCCGTAACTGGTCAGTCAAGTCGACGCTTTGCGAAGCGGATGTCCCCAATAACTCCAGGCATTTGCGGAGATGGCACGGACAAAGGCGAATTGTAACCACGAACAGGGATACATGAGAGAGGGGAGGGGGGACAGTCATCGGGCAAAAAAGCGAACGGCCGGGAGAGACGCCGCAGCAAGCGGAAGCGCCCCGGCCGTTCGAGGAGGCCACACGTTCTTCAATTGATTGCCTGGTTCTACTGTTCCACAAACGGCAATCATTCTACGCAAAGCTGCGCCGATTCATTTCCGTTCGAGTGGATCGAGGAACTGGTCTGTTTTGCACTTATAAACGCCTCCAAATGCACTGTAATGATAAGAGCCTTGCTCCCGGTCGACGGTATTTCCGAATAGATGAGGCTCGATATCCAGAGCATCATAAGGCGCTTACAATCCGGTGGGCTGGTCGGTCCGGAAACAAGGCAGCAACAGGCAACACCGCGTCCGAGTCACTCTTCACAACCAGCGAATGAAACAAGGAGAAATCGAACCATGAAATTCAATCGGATTGCAGTACCGGCACTCGCACTATTCCTGGGGACAATGGGCCTGGGACTGGCCAGCGCATCCAGCGCACCTCAGGATCCGCATCAGGGCCCACCCCCTGCCGGCTATGATCAAGACCGCGGTGGATGGGATGCGCCTCCACAGGAATTTCAGGATGTCCAACGGCGCGGTTTTCACGACGGGATCGAAGGTGCGCGCAAGGATGTGGACAATCACCGCCGGCCAGACGTCAATAATCGCGACGAGTATCGTCATCCGTCTGTTTCGCGTGAGGAGCGCAGAGCCTACCGTGAAGGTTTCCGCCGTGGCTACGATCAGGCCATATCTCACCTGATGGGCGGACCGGAACACCGCTAGATTGTTCGCATAGACAGAAATGCCCGGCCCGCAAGGACCGGGTATTTCTGTCTGTAGGCTTTCCGCTGGCATCCCTGCACAACGCAATGTTTGGCTTGCGGATGGCGCACTACGCGAGCGTTCGTGCTGTGCTCCGGCTCCCGGTGGAACTACTTGGTGAGATACGCGCCGCTGTTATTCCGCGGGGTCGTAGTTCAGGTTGGGACCGAGCCAACGCTCCACTTCGGTCACGCTCATTCCCTTGCGTTCGGCGTAGTCGGCGACCTGATCGCGGTCGATCTTGCCCAGCGAAAAATAGCGCGATTCCGGGTGGGCGAAGTAGAGGCCGCTCACGCTCGATCCAGGCCACATGGCAAACGATTCGGTAATCTGCATACCGGTATTCGCTTCCACGTTGAGTAAATGCCAGAGGCCGCCCTTCTCGGTGTGATCGGGGCAGGCCGGGTAGCCCGCGGCCGGACGGATGCCGCGATACTTCTCATGGATGATCTCGTCGACGCTCAGGATTTCGGCCCTTCCGTAGCCCCATTCCTCGCGCACGCGCTTGTGCAGGCATTCGGCAAAGGCTTCTGCCAGACGGTCGGCAATGGCCTCGGCCATGATCGCGTTGTAGTCGTCGTGTTCGGCACGGAAGCCGTCGCACAGTTCCTTCAGGCCGAATCCGCTGGTGACCGCGAAGGCTCCAATGTGGTCGGGCAGGCCCGTTCCTTTGGGCGCAACGAAGTCTGCTAGCGACCGGCAGGGCTCGTTACCCTCCCGGTTGGCCTGCTGGCGAAGGAAGTGGAATCGCCCCAGCGCCTTTGCGCGGGTCTCGTCTGAATACAGTTCGACATCGTCGCCGACGGCATTGGCGGGAAAGAGGCCGTAAACGGCGCGCGCTTCGATCAAATTATCTTCAACGATGCGATCGAGAAGAGCATTGGCCTCGGTGAAGATCTGGCGGGCCTGCTCACCTTGCTCCGGGTGGTCGAGGATGCGGGGGTAGACGCCCTTCAGCGCCCAGGCGTGAAACAACGGCGTCCAGTCAATGAATTCGCGCAGCGTGGCTAGAGGGAAGTGGTCCAGCACACGGACGCCGGTAAAGGTGGGCGTGGGCAGGTCTTCAACACGCCACTGGATCGGAGTGCGACGGGTGCGGGCGGTTTGAAGAGAGACAGGCTTGGGCCGCGGCGAGAGGTGGGCCTTGCGCAGCGCCTCGTATTCGGCGCGATGCTTCGCCACGAACTCCGCCTTGCCGTCTTCGCTGAGGAGGCTGGTGGTCACGGGCACTGCCCGGCTGGCATCGAGCACATGGACCACCGGTTCGCTGTAGTGCGGCGCGATTTTGACAGCGGTGTGGGCGCGGCTGGTGGTCGCTCCGCCAATCATCAAGGGGATCTTGAAGCCCTGCCGCTCCATCTCCTTGGCCACGTGGACCATCTCGTCCAGCGAGGGCGTAATCAGCCCGCTAAGGCCGATCAAGTCAGCCTTTTCGGCCTTGGCGCGTTCGAGAATCTTTTCGCAAGGGACCATGACTCCCAAGTCGATCACTTCGTAGTTGTTGCAGGCCAGGACGACGCCGACGATGTTCTTGCCAATGTCGTGCACGTCGCCCTTCACTGTGGCCATTACAATCTTCCCCTGCGCCTTCACTTCCTGCCCTGCGGCGACCATGGCCAGCTTTTCGGCTTCCATGAACGGGGTCAGGTGAGCCACGGCCTTCTTCATCACCCGGGCCGATTTGACCACCTGGGGCAGAAACATCTTGCCGGCTCCGAACAGATCGCCCACCACGCTCATACCGGCCATCAGCGGACCTTCAATCACCAGCAGAGGGCGGCCCAGCTTCACACGGGCTTCTTCGGCGTCGATCTCAATGTAGGTGTCGATCCCTTTGACCAGTGCATGCGAGATGCGCTCTTCGACCGTGCCGTTGCGCCATTCTTCCGCCTTCTTTTCATGCTCGACCGCGCCGGTGTCCTTCAGCTTTTCGCCGTACGCCACCAGCCTCTCCGTCGCGTCGGGGCGACGGTTCAGCAGCACATCCTCGACCAACTCCTTCAGTTCCGGTTCAATCTCTTGGTAGACCTCGAGCATCCCGGCATTCACAATGCCCATGTCCATGCCCGCCGCAATGGCGTGATAGAGAAACGCGGAGTGCATGGCCTCGCGCACCTTGTTGTTGCCGCGGAAGCTGAAGGAGATATTGGAGACGCCGCCCGACACCTTGGCGTGGGGCAGATTAGCCTTGATCCAGCGCGTGGCTCGGATGAAATCGACCGCGTAGTTGTTATGCTCCTCCATGCCGGTGGCGACGGTGAGGATATTGGGGTCGAAGATAATGTCCTCCGGCGGAAAGCCGAGCTCGACCAGAATGTTATAGGCCCGCTGACAGATGCGGATCCGATCTTCATAGGTGGCGGCCTGACCTTGTTCGTCGAATGCCATCACCACCGCCGCCGCGCCATATTCCAGCACGGTTGCGGCATGTTGACGGAATTTTTCTTCGCCTTCTTTGAGCGAGATGGAGTTGACGATGCCCTTGCCCTGCAGGCACTTCAATCCCGCCTCGATGACTTTCCAATTCGAGGAGTCGACCATGAACGGGACCTTGGCAACTTCCGGCTCGCTGCCCAACAGCTGCAAGAAGCGGGTCATGGCCGCGACGCCGTCGATCATGCCCTCGTCCATGCAGATGTCGATGACATTGGCCCCATTCTCCACCTGCTGCCGGGCCACGCTGACCGCTTCTTCGAAGTTGCCTTCCTTGATGAGCCGGGCGAACTTCGGCGAACCCGCCACATTGGTCCGCTCACCGATCATGATGAAGACGCCGGGCTGCTGGGTGAACGGCTGCGATCCGGAGAGGCGGAGGGGCTTGGTTTCTGGCGCAATCTCAGTCACCGCATCCGTATCCGGGGATTCGGCATCGACCTCAATCGCGCTGGAGCTCGGGTAGGACGCCACAGCGGGCGCCGTCCTCAGTTCCCGCGGATGCTGCCCTTCAAGAGCTTTGGCGATGGCCGCGATGTGCTCGGGCGTGTTGCCGCAGCAGCCGCCGGCAATATTGATCAGCCCTCCGCGCGCAAAGTCTCCCAGGTAACGGGCCATGTCGCTCGGCTGCAGATCGTAGCCGGTAGCCGAAAGAGGATTGGGCAGGCCGGCATTGGGATAGCACGAGATGGCCACGCTCGACTTCTCAGCCAGTTCGGCCAGGAACGGATACATGAGATCGGGACCGATAGAGCAATTGAGTCCCACCGACAGCGGTTTCACGTGCTCCACCGCGTTCCAGAAGGCCTCAATGGTCTGCGCGGAGATCATGGTTTCGCCGCCGCGGCCGACAGCCGCCGAAATCATCACCGGCAGTTCCGTGCCCTTGGCGGCAAGGCCGTCCTGATCGAAGACCTCGCGGATGGCAACCAGCGCGGCCTTGGCGTTCAGCGAGTCAAAGATCGTCTCCACCAGAAGCAGGTCGGAACCGCCGGCGATGAGCGCGCGAATTTGTTGCATGTAAGCGGTTTTCACCTGATCGAAGGTGACGACGCGAAAGCCCGCATCGTCGGCGTCGGGCGAGTTGGAGAGAGACACCGTCAAAGGCCCGATAGACCCAGCCACGAAGCGTTGACGGCCGGTGGCGTTGGCCACGCGGTCGGCCCACTCGCGGCACTGCCGCGCCGATTGCTCGTTGATCTCCCAGGCCAGGCCGTTAAGGAATGGGTCCTCGATGACCTTTTGGTAAAAGGCGGGATCTTTCCTGCCGCCCTTCTCCCGCGGATCGTCCACAAAGAATTCGCTTTGGGTGATGCTCGTGGCGCCGAAGGTGTTGGTCTCAATGATGTCGGCCCCGGCCTCGAGAAAGCGCCGGTGGATGTCGCAGATCATCTTCGGCTGCGTCAGGGAGAAGAGGTCGCCGTTGTTCAGCAGATCTTTGGTCGAGTCCTTGAATCGCTCTCCGCGCATGTCCGCTTCCGTCATGCCGTAGGTGCGGATGGTGGTGCCCATCGCGCCGTCGATGATGGCGATTCGATTCTCGAGAATCTTCTGCAGAGGGTGTTCGTGGGCTGTGGTCATGTGCTCCTGATAATCTTCGAGCGGGACAATGCCGGCAACAACAGTTAGCCCCGCAGGGTTGATGGTTCCGACTTCAACACAAAGAGCAGGTCACGCGCCGCTTCAGATCTGGTTGAGAATCCGCCAAATCTGTTCCCTGCCTCATCGGCCGCGTGGAAGTGGTGGGGTATGCGGCCAACCCTCTAGGATAACCAAACTTCCCGGGAACCTGTCTGGAATGAATTTTTTCGCGCCGTTCGAACGCCGCTCACCGGCTTGGGGATCGATGCGGGCGCTGGTATCGAACCGGGGGAAAACACGCCCAAAAAGGGAAGAGATCCAGGCCGCCACCGGCCCGGATCTCGACTGAAACAGCTGCAAAAGGAGTCGATTACATTTTTCCCGAGTCCTTGGCCATCTGCTCGTGCATTTGCGCAAGCTCCTGCGTCTTGGCTGCGCTCTCCCTGAAATGCTGGGCGAGGTATTCGCAGTGATTCACCGGTCCGGCGGCAAACTTCGACGAGTTCATGGCCGGGTTCTTCTTGTATTGCGCCGCCATCTGTTCATGCTCTTTCGACTGAGCCAGATCGTTCTGTGCCTCTGCCTCGTAATACTGGGCAATGCGGCTATGTTCTGCCGGGGTCTTTGCCGTGGCGATGAGAGAGAGCAGTTGCTGTTTGGTGAGCTTTTCCGGCTTCTGCGATTGCACCTGCGCAGTCTGTGCAAGTGCTGAGATGGTCAAAACCAGAACGAGAGAAAGAAAAACGATTGTGCGCTTCATGGATATCTCCTTAACGTAATAAATGCTGGCTACAAACCGTGCCCCAAGGCTGAAAAGCCAAGCGGCTGCATCGTTTGCATGAACGTAAGGAGAGGCTTAGATCCGAAAGACGTGGAAGAGCACATATTTGGCGGGAGCGGCCGAAACAGGATCGACCGGCGGCGAGACAGCGAACACCGGCCCCGCAAGAACAACCGCCTGGAGAGCCGGAACGAACTGTATCGTTCTGGCGTCTCTCGATTTATCGACACTCGACAGGTGGGCAACGAGTTGCGGCAACGCGGCTGAGCAGCAATTCCGCTCGCCGCAGTTGCCGGGAGCCTGCCAGGACATCTGGCAGTCCATGCCCATTTGACTCATCGGTCCCTGGTTCATCGCCATGCCGCAACCCGGAGCGCAATCCGACGCCGCTGGAATCGCCTGAGCGCACGGCAGACCGGCCAGCGCCGGCTGAGCAGCCAGCAGCGAAACCGTGACCAGAACGACGAGTTGGAGAACCCGTTTCATGAGCTTAACGAGGAGTATGGGCGGCTTTGCGGTGCCAGTCTGTGCGCTATATCACAAATTCAGGCTCAAAATATTCAGCATCGCGCGTCGTTTTGGGAAAAAGCGACGTCGGTTACTTCGCTGCCAACGCGCCAATCTGCACCAGCATGTCTTCTTTGCGCATGACCAGGTTGGTAGCGTTGATGGTGGCCAGCTCAAAACCGTGACCGTGGGTAATGGCGTCAGTCGGGCAGGCTTCCACGCAGTAGCCGCAGAAAATGCAGCGGTTGTAGTCGATGTTGTAGACCTTGGCGTAGCGCTCGGAGGAGGAGATGCGCTGCTCCTCGGTGTTCTCCGCCGCTTCAATGTAGATGCAATTGGAAGGACAGGCCGCCGCGCACAGGAAACAGGCTACACACTTTTCCAAGCCGTCTTCATCGCGCTGCAGAACATGGGCTCCACGGTAGCGCTGCTCAAAGACCGCTCCGCGCAGGGGCCCCTTGCCGTCCGGGTAGTTTTCCACCTCGGTGGGCCGCAGAATCTCCCGGAAAGTGATGCTCATGCCCTTGGCGACGGCGGTGAGGTTGGACACAATCGACATGAGGCCAGTATACGATGGATTCCGGGAGGGACACAGCATGCGGATGAGGGATTGGTCGGCAGTTTTGTTGTTCGTGTTGAGTGCAGGAATCGTTGCGGCGCAGACGCCGGCGCAGAGCCAGCCGCAAGCGGCGCCGATGGATGGCATGGGACACATGGGCGGAATGGGTCAGATGGACAGCATGGGCATGGAGCATGGCATGGCCAAGCCCGCTGTCCCGACCGGGCCACTGATGATCACCTTCGGGGACAAGTCCGCTGAGTGGACCCCGGCAACGTTGGCGGCGCTGCCGCACAAGTCGGTGACGGTCTACAACATGCACACCAAAGCCAACCAGGACTACTCCGGTGTGCCGCTCATGGACCTGCTGGTCAAGCTGGGCGTGCCGGATAATCAACACGGGAAGGATCTGCGCCTGTACCTGGTGGCCGAAGGCAGCGACGGCTACAAGGCCGTCTACTCGGTCGCCGAGGTGAACCCCGGCTTGCGCGACGCAGTGGTGATGGTCGCCGACTCCCTCGGGGGCAAGCCACTGGAGAATACGGGCCCGCTACAGTTGGTGGCGGCGGGGGACAAGATGCCCGCCCGCTCCGTGCGGAACCTGGTCGCAATCCGGGTACTAACGGCACAGTAATTCCTCACCCTTTGCTCCGGCATCCGCACCTCTGCGGATGCCGGGGACGGAAAACTACTTCTTGGGATGCTCCTCCTGGCGCTGCGGTGCTTGATGTTGCTGTTGCGGTGCTGCTTGGCGTTGTGGTGCAGCTTGGCGCGGTGCTGGAGCCTGACGCTGTTGCTGTGGAGCGACCTGCCGCTGCGGAGCAGCTTGCCGTTGTGGTGCTGCTTGGCGCTGCTGTTGTGGAGCAGCTTGCCGCTGTGGAGCTTGGCGCGGTGCTGGGGCCTGACGTTGTTGCTGCGGAACAGCCTGACGCTGCTGCTGTGGGGAAGTCTGACGCTGCGGTTGCTGCGTAGGCTGATGCTGCTGTGGCGTAGCTTGGCGCTGCTGCTGCGCGGCCCCCTGATGCTGCTGTTGCGGAGTTGCCTGCCGCTGCTGTTGCTGCGCAGCAGCTTGGTGTTGTTGCTGCTGCGGGGCAGTCTGACGCTGCTGCAACTGAGGTGAAGCTTGGCGCTGCTGCTGGGCAACCGCCTGATTGTGCGCCTGCACCGCCGCAGGAACCCGCACATTGCGATCTGCGGCGATTGGCCGGCTGACGGCGAGGTTGGCCGGGCGGCCGTGGTTGATGTTGGCAAACTGAGCGCGGTTGGTGCTGGCAACGTGCTCATTCTGGAGCTGTGCCCTCATGGGCGCGGCATGCTGCTCGTGGAGCGCCGCCAGCTCCGCGGGTCTGGCGCGCATCTGCACACCGCCCGATCCTCCGTTGAAACTCACGCGGGCGCCGCGATTGTTATCGCTGACGGAGCGGTTGTAGACGTTGTGCACCACTGAGATGTTGATATTGTTCACCGAGCGGTTGTAGTTGAAGTGTCCGCCACCCCAATAGCCGCCCTGATAACCGAAGCCGATGTAGCCAAAGCCGTAGTCGACACCGCCATAGTAGCCGATGTGCGGGCCCCAGTAGCCACGGTAGAACTGGTAGCGATTATGCCGGTATCCCCAGTAGCCGGGCGTCCACAGAGCGCCCTGGTAGGGAGCCTCGGCCCACACCCCGGGGACCCAGTAGTAGCCCTCGGAAGCATAGCCCCAGTAGCCGGGCGTCCACAGATAGTCGTCGCCGGGAGCCGGAGGCTGATCGTAGTCGGGCAGCGGCGGCGGTGCCTGGGAAGCGTAGTACGCCGGCTGCTCTCCATAATCTTGATCATCCGAACCCTGGTTGGAGGCCTGGTAGTTGGG
>Ga0224531_1001407_pt1:5000-10649 | contig 10649 bp, 3 predicted proteins | sample CBST100metaG_FD_179876 | JGI IMG/M metagenome (GOLD analysis project Ga0224531, IMG submission 179876) | Peat soil microbial communities from Stordalen Mire, Sweden - C.B.S.T100 | ecosystem: Environmental > Terrestrial > Soil > Wetlands > Peat | place: Sweden: Norrbotten County... | reverse complement strand
CAGTACGCCCATGGCGATCAGCATGGAGGCCGGCGCCTCGGTCACCACGGGGCCATCGTACGGATGGAAGAACAGCAGCCGGACAACGCGCAGGTAGTAGAAGGCGCCGATCACGCTACCCAGCAGGATGAGCGCGGCCACCTCCACATGCCCCGTCGCCGCGGCGGCGTCGATCATCAGGAACTTGCTGATGAAGCCGCTGAACGGCGGCAGGCCCATGATGGCGAAGGTGGCGAGCGCGTAGCAGCCGGCGCTGAACGGCATGACACGGCCGAGCCCGGCGAGATCCGAGATGGTCCGCCGTCCCGTGCGCATGATGAACGCGCCCGCGGCCAGGAACAGCAGGCTCTTCATCACCGCATGGTTGGTGACGTGCAGCAGCGCCGCCGAGGTTGCGAGCGAGGTACCGAGGCCCAGCACCGCGGCGATCTCGCCGATCTGTGCGATCGTCGAGTAGGCGAGCATGCGCTTCAGCTCTTTCTGCAGCAACGCCATGATCTCGCCGTAGAAAATAGTGAGGCAGCCGAGCACGGTGACGATCAGCCCGGCGTTGATGCCCGCCCGCGCCGAGCGCGCCAGCATGGCCGTGCCGAACACGACGTAGAGAACTTTCACCAGGCCGAACACGCCGGCCTTGGTCAGGATGCCCGACAGCGGCGCGGAAATCGACGACGGAGCGGCCGGATGCGCCAGCGGCAGCCAGGAGTGCATCGGCACCAAGCCTGCCTTCACGCCGAGGCCGATGATGAAACAGGCCACCGCCAGGGCGCCGGCCGCCGGGGCGACCCGGCCGATACCGTCGGCGATCGCCGCCATCTCGAACGTGCCGAGCTGCGCGTGCAGCAGCAGAATGCCGAAATGCATGATGTAGGCACCGGAGGTGCACATCAGGAAGTAGACGAGGCCGGCCTTCAGCGCCTTCTCGTCCTGCTCGTGGATGACCAGGAAATACGACGTCCAGGTCATCAGCTCCCAGAACACGTAGAAGTTGCCGAACTCGTGCGCGGTGGCGACTCCGAGCAGCGAGCCGGTCATGAGGAACAGGAAGAACCAGTAGCGGTTGGCGTGCTCCGTGCGCGCCATGTAGCCGAGCGAGTAGATCACGACGACGAGCGCGATGGCTGCGAACAGCAGCGCGAACAGACGCGAGGCAGGATCAAGACCGGGGTAGAACCAGGTCAGCGCCAGCGTCGCCACGCCCAGCAGCACCGCCGCCGCATCGCGTCCGCGTGCCGAAAAACGGCCCAGCGCGTAGATCGCGAAGCCGCCGACATAAGGCAACAGGGCCAGCGACGACCAGGGCGATTCGAACTCCGGTACGCCGGCGTGCTCGCTCACACCGGCGATTGCCTCGGCCAGGTGCTGGAACGGCGCAGGCCACAGGCTGACCAGGATGGTGAGCGCCGTGAGCCCTCCGGCGACCGGGGCAAGCCAGTCCGGCGCGGTCTGCAGCACGATCTCGCGGCGCGGCCGCTCCAGGCAGACGCGCTGGATGATGATGATGTAGTAGACAGCGGCCACGATGCTGGCCAGCGTGCCGATCCCCGCCAGCAGCCATCGGCCCTGTTCGATCGCCGCGTACAGCACGAGAAACCTGCTGAAGGAGCCTTTGAACGGCGACAGCCCCATGACGGAGAACATGCCGAAGCCGAACAGCGTGGCCACGATCGGCATGCGCCGGCCGCTGCCTCTCAGGTCGTCGAGGTCGGACGAGCCGGTGCGACGGATCAGCCACCAGGCGGCGAGAATCATCAGGCTGCGCATGATCGCCTGGTAGCCAAGGTGCATGACGGCGCCGGTGTCACCGGCCGCGCCGCCCAGGCCGAGACCGAGCAGCACGTAGCCGACCTCTGCCGCCGTGGAGAGCACGATCAGGCGCGGCAGATTCCTCAGGCTCGCCAGCGCGGCAATTTCCCCCCCAAGGAGCAGGGCCGCACCCAGCCACGCCAGCAGCGCGGAGTCCATGATGGTGTGAGGGAGCATCAGCCGGTACCTCCGCGGAGGGGTTCAATCAAAATTGCGTTGGCAACCTACCGCTTCGGCCGGCGCCTGTCTGTCAGCGTGCTGACATCTGGCCGATCCGTCCCTGTCACCGATCTGACAGACAGGCCGTCTTGGTGCCGCTATCCTGTCGGCTGCATCGATCAGGCAGGCGTCGCCTTCGCATCCATTCAGGACTCCACGTCATGCACGAGACAGCCGTGATCGTCGGGCTGCTGCGGATTCTGAGCGAGCAGGCAGCCCTTCATCATGTCGAAAAGATCACCCGTGTGCGGGTGAAGGTTGGACGATTGCGGGCGGTCGAACCGCAGGCGCTGCGTGCCTGCTTCGAGGTATTTTCCGAAGGCACCCTTGCGGAAGGTGCGGAGCTGGTCGTCGACGAGGTGCGCGTGCGTGGCCGCTGCCAAGCGTGCGGACGGGAATTCGATGTACCGCGCTACCGCTTCGAATGCCCGGACTGCCATGGCAGCGAGATCAGCGTGCTCGCCGGCCAGGAGCTTTACATCGAGAATTTCGAGACCGTCACCTGATCTCTTGACGCGCCGGAGCCCGGCAGGGAGGCGAATCAGGCCTTGGCCGCATGCACTTTGGATTGCATCGCCAACCGCCTGAGCGCCGGCAGGTCCTTGACGCAGAAGGACTGGTTGCCGGCCTTCTCCACCAAGCCCTGGCGGACCAGGTCGTTGATGAGGTGGGAGGTCGTCTGTCGGCTGGCGCCGATGAGCTGGCCAAGGTCTTCGGTATTCATGCCAAGCGATACCAGCACCCCATTGGGCGTCGTGTGGCCTTTCTCTTCGGCGACGCCGGCCAGGAGTCTGGCGAGTCGCTGGCTTACGTCGTGAAATACCAGGCTTTCGATGATGTCGAGAGCCCGGGTCAGCACCTGCCCGAGCAGTGCCAGCAGAACGAAGGAGAACTCCGGATAGCCCAAAAGCTTGTTCTGGAACGTCTTCATGTCCGCGACCATGATCTCGCAAGGGCTGATTGCCTCGATCATCGCCCGCGTGTGCGTGCTGAACACATCGCCCTGCCCCAGCAGGCTCAACGTGAATTCGCGACCCTCGTAGGACAGGACCACCCTCAGCCGCCCGGAGATGACGATGAAAACGCCATCGTCGCCGGCGTCGTCGTGCACGAACGTTGCGCCGCTCGCGAAACTCTTAAGGCGGAAACCATCGAGGAAGCCATCGAACTCCGGCTTCTTCATGATATCGAGGGCGTTGGACTGCAGCAGGCGCAACTTTCGGTGCATGGCTGGAGCCGCTTCCTCAGGCTGCGGCGGTCGTCGGCCTCTTGGCGGCGGCGCACCGCACGAGCCATTCGATCCAGCCGTCCAGCCCGCTTCCCGTCTTCGCCGACAATTCGATGACCGGAACATCGTGACGCAAAGCATGCACCGCGTCGCGCGCCCGCACCGGATCGAACTCTTCGATGTACGGCAGCAAATCCATCTTGGTGATCAGGACCTGGTCGGCGGTGCGGAAAATCACCGGGTACTTGGCCGGCTTGTCATCTCCCTCGGTGACGGAGAGCAGCACGACGTTGCGATGCTGGCCGATGTCGAAATTGGCCGGACAGACGAGATTGCCGACGTTTTCCACGAACAGGATGTCGATCGCGTCGAGATCGAGGGCATCGAGCGCATCATGCACCATGCGGGCATCGAGGTGACAGGCCATGCCCGTGGTGATCTGGACGGCGGGAACGCCGTGGCGGCGGATTCGCTCGGCGTCGTTCTCGGTCTCCAGGTCGCCTTCGATCACGCCGACCCGCAGCCCCGCTGGCAGCGCACGAATTGTCGCCTCCAGCAGACTGGTCTTGCCACTCCCCGGCGACGACATCAGGTTGACCGCGAGAATGCCGTGCGCGTCGAAATGCGAGCGGTTGTGCGCCGCCTGCTCGTCGTTCTCATGCAGCAGATCCTGGAGCACCTCGATCGTGCGCCGGCCCGCCGCCTCGGTCGGACCGGCGGCACCCTTGCCAGGCGAACATCCACAGGACTCGCACATGCTTGCTGCCTCTTCCCGCTGCGTCTGGCGTACTGGTGCACGGTTGTCTGTCTGCTGCAGCGGCACCCTCCGAGGAATGCTCCGACGAGCCCTCGAATCGTTCGCGCGGAAAGCCGAGGGACGTCTCAACGGTCCTCGAGACCGGCCGCGAAACGTCAGCCACGTCAGCATACCCAATGCGGCAGCGCCCCCACCGTCGCCGACAACCCCGAGCGTTGTATACATCTGAACATTGCGCCGATACGCCACTCCCGTATCACGCAAATACTACTGGCGCTGAGGGCCTCAAGCAAGGCTGACATTCGCCCCCCACGACGAGGAGCGCTCCCGGTGGTTTAGGCTACCGGGAGTGTTTGAGGGATTGGTGGTTGCGGGGAGAGGATTTGAACCTCTGACCTTCAGGTTATGAGCCTGACGAGCTACCGGGCTGCTCCACCCCGCGGTGGTATTTTTGTGGGGGGTTTTTGGATGGGGTGGGTTGGAAGACCTGGCGGCGACCTACTCTCCCACGTCTTAGGACGCAGTACCATGGGCGCTGGGGGTTTTCACGGCCGAGTTCGGGATGGGATCGGGTGCTTCTCTCCCCGCCATAGCCACCAGGTCATCCAACCCACCCCCCGGTGTCGTGGGGAGTGGGGCAGGTTCTGGTAATTTTGTGTGTGTGTTGTGTTCGAAGTCGTGTCACGGCGGTGTGGATGACTGCTGTGCACGATGGGGGGTCTCGAGCCTATCGGGCGATTAGGACCGGTCAGCTCAGTGCGTTACCGCACTTACACACCCGGCCTATCAACGTGATGGTCTATCACGGCCCTCGGGGAGACCTGGTTTTGAGGAGGGTTTCCCGCTTAGATGCCTTCAGCGGTTATCCCGTCCGCACATAGCTATCCGGCGATGCCGCTGGCGCGACAACCGGTACACCAGAGGTGCGTCCATCCCGGTCCTCTCGTACTAGGGATAGCGCCTCGCAAGTCTCCTTCACCCACGGCAGATAGGGACCGAACTGTCTCACGACGTTCTAAACCCAGCTCACGTACCACTTTAATCGGCGAACAGCCGAACCCTTGGGACCTGCTCCAGCCCCAGGATGTGATGAGCCGACATCGAGGTGCCAAACCTCCCCGTCGATGTGGACTCTTGGGGGAGATCAGCCTGTTATCCCTAGAGTACCTTTTATCCGTTGAGCGATGGCCCTTCCACGCGGGACCACCGGATCACTATGGCCGACTTTCGTCTCTGCTCGAGCTGTCGCTCTCACAGTCAGGCGGGCTTATGCCATTGCACTCATCGACCGATGTCCGACCGGCCTGAGCCCACCATCGCGCGCCTCCGTTACACTTTGGGAGGCGACCGCCCCAGTCAAACTGCCCACCATGCAGGGTCCCGGACCGGGCTGACCGGTCGCGGTTAGACATCAGAAGAGGTCAGGGTGGTATTTCAAGGTTGGCTCCACACAAGCTAGCGCCCATGCTTCAAAGCCTCCCACCTATCCTACACAGCCCTCTCCTAATGCCACTGCAAAGCTGCAGTAAAGGTTCATAGGGTCTTTCCGTCTGACCGCGGGTACCCCGCATCTTCACGGGGAATTCAATTTCGCTGAGCCGATGTTGGAGACAGTGGGGAAGTCGTTACGCCATTCGTG
>Ga0224531_1001400_pt1 | contig 10678 bp, 9 predicted proteins | sample CBST100metaG_FD_179876 | JGI IMG/M metagenome (GOLD analysis project Ga0224531, IMG submission 179876) | Peat soil microbial communities from Stordalen Mire, Sweden - C.B.S.T100 | ecosystem: Environmental > Terrestrial > Soil > Wetlands > Peat | place: Sweden: Norrbotten County, Stordalen Mire... | reverse complement strand
CCCCTCATCCTGCCCCCGCGCCACTTCGTCTATCCCCTCCAGGCGGAAGAAGTAGAGCGCGGTGCGCTAGAAGTGCTGGTCCGTCCAGGGCAATCGCCCTCCGCTCAGCTTTTCCTGGCCACCTGCGCCCTCGGTTTTCGAGACCCCGCTGTTCCCACCGGCCTGTGGGCGTGTCCAAATCCAGAAGAAATATGCGCCGTCTCCGGCGGCTACGCCTACCTCATCGACACCACCGCCCCGAAACGCTTCACCATGCTCCCCTACCGGCCGGTTTTGGAGGTGCGCCCCGTGCTCGCCGAGGAGTTGCTCCTCTTTGTTGGCCACCACGGCATCCTCGCCTGGGGCCGGCAAGGCGAAGTCTGGCAGTCGCAGAAGCTTTCCGACGAGGGCCTCACTATCACCACCATCGACTCCGGCGTCCTGCACGGCCGGGGATGGGAGATGATGACCGACCGCGAGACGCCCTTCGCCCTCGATCTGCGCACCGGCCGGCTTCTTCCGTCGCCCCGTCCCTGAACGCATTTGCTCCATTTTTTCATTCTCGACCGGCAAGCGCAGGACTATCATGATGCCCGGAGAATGACCATGTGCCAATACGTTTTTCTATGTCAGGATTGCGACAAGGAATTCACCAAGGATCTCCACATGGCGGAGCTTGAAAAGGGCGGCATTGAGTGCCCTCACTGCGGCAGCAAGCGGGTCACCCAGAAGGTAACCGAGTTCGCAGCCGTAACCTCCAGGAAGAGCTAGCTCGCGCCTGCTCGATTCCTGTGAGGCTTTAGGGTTAGGGGTCTTCTTCGCACATCGGCCCTCGTTCGAGGACCACTGGGAAAGGCCTGGCCCATTAGAGCGGTTCCACAATCGCTGTACCTCTAAAAAGCAGCCAAAAAACGTCAAAAAAGCTAAATCTTGATCCATTTTCGGGCCGTTTTACCCCGTTTTTTGCCTCATTCTGCACCAAACTTAGTGCTTTTTGCTGTGCAAATCTTTCTTTTTATGTTTTGTAAGTATTTTAATTTTAACCACTTAAAAGATAAAAAGCGAAGAGAAAGTGAATTTACCCCCGAAAAAAGTACCCCTTCGAGGGGTTTGGAACGGTTCCATCCCCTGACATCTTGAACCGCCGCCTATCTTGATTGTGCGCGGGGTGGTGGCAATGATCTGCAAAAGAGCTGCTCACGACGAAGACTTTGTTCTCCAGAGCGGAACAGGTGTAGGCGTGGCCTTCAAAAAGGGACATTGGGGGCCATTTCTTGGGGAAAAAGCCACTGGGAGCGGTTGCCTCGTGAGTACAGCTACTCCGGTTCCGCTCCAGTACATCTGGGCCTTTGTACCTTATCCGATCTTGGCGGTTTCCCTGCTCACCGGCAAGATCGCCTCGTACCCCGCATACACCCCTTCAAACACCGAGTCCCAACTGGCCGTAAGCGCATAACTCCGCGCCGCCAATCGCATCTCCGCGTGTTTCGCCGGGTCGCCCAGCACACCGGCCACTGCGGCGGCAAAGCCTTCATCCGCCACAATCCGCCCCGTCTCGCCGTCGCGCACAATCGTGCACGGCCCTCCGTCCGGAGTCACAATCGCCGGAACGCCCGACGCCAGCGCCTCCAGCACCACATTCCCAAACGTGTCGGTGTGCGAAGGGAAAACCAGCAGGTCCATATTCGCGTACGCCGTCGAAAGCTCTTCCCCGCGCAAGACTCCGGTGAACTCCGCCCGCGGCAATCGCTCCCGTAGCCAGCCCTCTTCGGCACCGTGGCCCACAATCAGAAACCGGAAGCTCTTGTGCCCCATCGCTTCCAGTTCCTCCTGCACTTTGGCCAGCAGGGCAACATTCTTCTCCACCGAGAGCCGTCCCACGAACCCCAGCATCTGGTCGCGGTCCTCGGGACTCCGGGCGCGCTTGGAGGGATGGAAAAGCTCCGCGTCCACTCCCCGCGGCATCAGGTGGCAGGGCCTTCCCGTGGTCCGCTCCAGCAGAACACACAGCTCGGGATTGGGCGCAAACAGAACCTGCGCAATGGAATAAAACTTCGCCGCCGCGGCCATGGTCAGGTCTTCGATCTTCTGGCCTGTGGCAGCCGACTGGCGTTCCGGCAAAAACCGCAGGAACCAGCCCGACCGCCGGGCCAGATATTCATGCACATTGGTGTGCCAACTGGCCGCCAGAGGCAGCCCCAGGTGGTGCGACAGTCCCGCGCCCAGCATTCCCACCTCGCTGGGACCCGTAATGTGAATCAGGTCCGGCTTGAACCGCTCCAGCACTTCGCCGATCAGCGGAATGTGGCGCAGAAACGCCGGGTCGAAGCGCAAGTCTTTTTCGAGAGCAAAGGAAAGGAAGCCGCGCGGCAGCTCCAGCGTCCACACGTTGCCGTCTTCGGTGAGGGCCTGCTCGCGGTCTCCGGCGCGCACGCACAAAAAGGGCAGATTCCGCCGCCGCGCAAAGGCCTCAAAGTGGCGGCTGGTGTGAGCGACCCCGTTCACCTCGTGAAACGAGTCGGGGAAGTAGGCCACGCGCGGCATTCGTTCATTCATCTCGATCGCTGGAATCTCAAACCTATTTCATTCTACGTACAACGGAGCGGAGTTAGCGGAGTTAGCAAAGGCCCGCACGGCTAGCGCCGCTAACTCCGCGAACAACGGCTAGCTCCGATCTTGCCCTTACCCGTCATGCTCTCCGAGAGCCAGCCGCAACTCATGCGAATCGCTCCATGCGTAGCGTAAGCTGCCGGAAACCAGCCCATTGCCCATCATCTGCACCATCCCGATGATCCAGCTCATCGCCACCGGCGCGTGTCGATTGGGCCACAAATCGCTGAGCGGCCGGATCACGCCGTTCGCGTCTGGATGATAGACGCGCTCGTCCCAGGTCCGCGAGCCCTGCGGAAACTCCGGGTAGTGCCGAATCGCGTCGATGGTCGACCGCAAAATCCGGTGCTTCCACGGCTCGGCATACTGCGGCATAAAAAGCACATCGCTCTTCTTTTCCCGCCGCACTTCATGCACGAACTCGGTAAAGCTGGTGGCGTTGGTCAGGTTGATGTTGGCGTTCGGTTCCACGCCATGCCGGTCGCCGCCGGAAATCAGCACCATGTTCCACTTCTCGGCCAGATGCCGTACCGCCCGGTTCTCCTCCCACGTGCGCAGACCGTTCAACTCCAGCGCGTGCAAGTAGTTCCCGTTCTTCAGCAGAAACTCATTCACCAGGAACTCGTGCTTTCCCTTGCCGATCAGGTAAAGGTCCCACAGCGGATGGTTGAAAATCACCAGCACATTCGGTTCCGCGTCCAGCGCGGCCAGAATCTCCGTGAACCGCACATCGCTGGGGTGCGCGGTATATTCCTCCAGCGTCTCCATCCACTCCGTGGCCCGTGCACTGGGCAGGTTGTGCACGCCCAGGTGGAAGGACTGTTCTCCATACGGCGCGCTCCACTCCAGCGAAACCGGAATTTGCCGCGCGCTGGGAACGGTGCGCAGCAGCATCGGCGCCTTGATATTGTCGTGGTCGGTGATGGAAACCATCGAAGCCAGGTCCAGCTTCTCGACCTGCGTGCTCTCCAGGTCAAACGCCAGCTTGGGCGTCATGGGCGGCGTCCAATAGCTTGCCGCGTAATTCACCCGCACCCCGTGCATTTGCTCCGATCGCCGTTCCAGCCGTGAGAGCAGTGGGCGGATGATGGGGTACTGGTTGCCTAGATTTGCCAGGAAGTCGAGCGTTTCCTGCGACTGGTTGGTGTGACTGTGCAACGAAACACCCGAGCGAAAACCCTTGGGCGCCGCTTTGTCACGCCACAGGTACGAGATGGTCGAATTGGCCATACTGCTCCTCGATTCCGCGGACTGTCTGGAAATCTCGAAGATAGTATCGGATACCACCATCAAAGGCGGGTTAACAGGGTGCGAATGCCGGTTCAATTGAGAAGAGAATCACGAGAGAAACTGAAATAAAAGGAAACAGAAGGACAAATCCCCCCCCGAAACCCCAAGAAACTCCCAATTATTTATCTGTATCTCCAGCTACTTGCTGGTCTTGGCCAACTCCGGACCCAGAAAATCCTCCACCGTCCAGCCAGCCATCAAATCCTCGCCCACCGCAATCTCTTCGCTCTCGGCCAGTGTGCCCGCGGCCAGCTCGGCTTTCAGGTAGTTCTCCGTCAGCCCTTGCCGGAGCATCTCGAACGCCTGCTCAGGCGTATCGGCAAACTGGAACAGCTCAATGTCCTTCGGCGAGATCGCCCCGGTATCCACCAGCGTGTCCAGGTTGAAGACCCGCTTCCAGTACTCCGACCCGTAGATCACCACGGTCATCTTCTTGGCCAGCTTGTGGGTTTGCGCCAACGTCAGAATCTCGAACATCTCGTCCAGCGTCCCAAAGCCGCCGGGAAAGACCACCAGCGCCTTCGACAGGTACGCGAACCAGAGCTTGCGCATGAAGAAGTAATGGAACTCGAAGTTCAGAGCGGGCGTGATGTAGGGGTTTGGCCTCTGCTCGAAGGGCAGCCGGATGTTCATCCCGATCGTCTTGCCGCCCGCCTCGTGTGCGCCGCGGTTGGCCGCTTCCATAATCCCCGGGCCGCCGCCCGACATCACCACAAACCGTGCCCGTTGCGAGGGAATCCGCTTGGCCCATTTGGTCAGCATTCCGGACAACCGCCGCGCGTCTTCGTAGTAGCGGGCCATCTCCACCGCCGCCACGGCGCGTTTGCGCTGCAGGTCCGTCGCCTTGCCCGCGGCAATCTCCGGCGCGCTGGCCGGCTGTTCGTGGCTGGGAGCAGGCTGCGTCGAGCCCGTATTGTCCAGCAACTCGAGCTCGTGGTCTGCCTCCGCGCGGCCGTGAAACCGGGCCGAACCGAAAAATACCACCGTGTCCTGAATCTGTTCTCGCCGGAACCGCGCCAGCGGCTCCATGTACTCTGCGACTATGCGGATCAGCCGGCCGTCGGCGCTGTTCAGAAAGCTTGGGTTCTCATAGGCCAGCGGAGCGCGTTCCAGCGGCGGCGGAGCCCCGTTCCCCGGAATCACCGCGGCATGAATCTCCGCAGCAGCCTTGGCGTCGGCAGCCACTGCTTCTGGCTCCAGCACAGCACCCGGGTCTGATCCCTGATCCCTGACCCCTGATCCCTGTTTTTCGTCGCTCATTGCTTGTCCGTCCCTTGCCGCACCGCGTCTTGAAACGCAATCCACAGATTCAGGAGCCCCAGCCCCGACACAATCCCCCGCACTGCTCCATTGGCAGCAATCGCCGAGAGCGTAGGTGACTGCGCAAACAAGGGATTCTGGTCCCAGAAAACCCTGGACCACGGCGCATAGCAAACCGCCAAGCCAATGTACATCCGCAGCAGAACCCGCAGAAACAGCTCAGCGCGTTCCAGCCATCGCGGAATCCTCTGCGGCGTCTGCCGCGGAGTCTCGGCCGCAGGATGCCCCTCGGCTTCGGGGCTGAACAAGGAACCGGAAACAGGCACGGGACCGGGTTCGGAGCCAGGTACTGAGCCCTGGTTCACGGCAAGGGAAGGCGATTTCAGTTCCGGCTGCTGGGACATTTTCAATCTGCGCATGCCGCCCCCGATTTCCACTGATTCGCTCCTTGAATACCGTGCGTTGACTCTGTCAAAGCGACTCAAACGACGCTTCTGCGCGGCCATCTTCTATCGCAAAGCTCGGCCGCCCAGCGTGCGATCCGGACAGAATGAATGCTGTCCGGCTCAGGGACGCCGTACTGCCACGGTATCACAGCCGCCGTCCTCGCCAGCCGTCGCTCCCCGCTCGATCTCGCCTGCTCTTCCGCGGTTCGGACAGCCTCATCTGCGCGTCCTCCTTCAGAAGTTCGGGCGCCAGCCCCTTAACCTTGCCAACCGCGAACGATCGCCTCGGTCACTTCACGACCATTCACTCGCGAACTCTTCCGTGGCATCGCCCTTGCTCCCGGGGATCGCGACAGCTGGTAAGAACTAAATGCCATGTAGGGAGTCAATGCCAAGTAAGAAGTAAGTGCCAGGTAAGATGCGCGTGCTCTGCGAAACGTAAATGCTGAGAACTTGGGCGACATGGTTGATCGCCGCAGGAATCAGGCATGGTTTGCCTTGAGCCAGGGGAAGAACTTGCGATCGTCCCGGAGCATGTGGCCGGCCACCGCGTCGTGGATCAGGAAGCCAAGCAGATCGCCGGCTGAATCCTGACGCACTTCAAACTGGCGAATCAATTCGCAAGCCCGCCCGACCAGGTCGCGATGAATCTCGGCATGCGCATCTGCCTCCGGGAAACCCGACGCGCGAAGCAGTTGTTCTTCGTTGGTAAAGTGAGTTTGGATATGCTCGAACAGTTCACGAACCAGGGAGAGCACTTTCTTCTCCGCCTCTTCCTCGGCCATTGCAACCATCATGAGATTGATCAACCGGAACGATTCCTCATGTTCCGCATCAATGAGTGGCTCTCCGGAATAGTAGGACGGACTCCAGTGCAGATTGACCTGGGCGCCTTGGGCTTTGCTGGCGGCTTCCCGTTCAATATCTCCGCCGTCCAGGACAACGCGGTTCCGTCCGCTTTGTTTGGCGCGGTACATTGCGGAATCGGCGCGCTCCATCCACGAAGAAAATTCTTCACCCTCCCGATGACCCGCAACTCCCATGCTGGCGGTGACTCGTATGCCTCTGTCAAATTCGAACCCTTCGAGAGTGGTCCTGAGGCGTTCGGCAAAGAGCCGAGCCCCGGTCACACCGGTTTCCGACAGCAACGCTACAAACTCTTCGCCCCCCATGCGGCCTAAAGTATCGGTAGATCGCAAACAACTGCGGGCAATCTCGCAGAAGCCGCGCAAAATCCGGTCGCCGGTTAGATGGCCGTACGTGTCGTTCACCGCCTTGAAATGGTCTAAGTCGATCACCACAATCGATAGTTTGTAGCCATAGCGTTCCGACCTCATCAACTCGTGGCGAATCTTCTCTTCAATGCCGTTCCGGTTCATGGCGCCAGTCAGTGGATCGGTGGACGCCCGCTCTTCCAGCAAGGTCTGCAACCGTTTGCTTTCGGTAATATCGCGGAAACTCACGATGAAGAATTTCGGCTCTCCGGTCTGGCTTCGGGCCAATCCGCGCACCACCTCGGCAAAAAGGATCTCTCCTTTCTTGTTGCGGTACCTTCTTTCAAATACGGTCTCGGATTTGCTATCCTTGGCCGCTCTCCTGAAATCGGCCAGCGCCTCCGCCCGCTCTTCGGGAACCCAGAGGTCCAACAGGTTCAAGCGCTTCAGTTCATCGCTTGTGCAGCCAAAGAGGTCGGAGCACGCCTGATTGGCCTCAAAGATGTTTCCTTCCAGATCGACCAGCGCGATGCTCGAGTTGGCGTACTGAAAAGCGAGCCGGTAGATCTCCTGGCCTTCAAAAGTTGCCGGCTTCACCCTATCCCCCTCCCCAATTTCGCGGGATGCGAGGATTGCTTCGAGGTCATTTCCCGGCAGAAGCGCCGCTCGTCCGAACACAAGGCTTCCCCGACTGCTCGCAGGATTGGAACGATTCGGTCTTGGTCGACGAATGCCAGGTGTGTTCAAGCGCGGTCTCCGAACACCCTTTATCGGCACTCGAAGGTCGTCGGAACAGCATAAGGACTGGCCGCTTGAACCATAAAGTCGGGGTGTGAATCGCGCCGACGTCCTCCACCGCCGCAGGCGGCAAGGTCCCCATCCACTCACTTCCGAGCGATCCGTCGCCGCCCCGCCAACCGGAAGTTACTCTTTCAACAACTTTCCCGCGCACATTGGCGGCCGGTCCGCGGATTCGAAGGCACGCAGCTTTGGGGCGCACTTTTAGTGATAGGGAGAGTTCCCTGCCTACGAAATCTGGTAGCTGCCATAGTCGATCGTCAGCACCGCCGTGCCCCCGATCCGTACCTTGGTTTCGCTCCGATTCTTCTCCGGAAGCCAGAAATCCCCCGTCTTCGCATTCGTAAACTGAATCCGCGCCCGCGAAATCCAGAAAGACGGATTTTTGGACGGCTCCGCCTCGACCTTGGCCAGCGCAAAGTCCGCCGCATCCACCCAGATCTTCCCTCGATAGAGGAACTTGCTCTCCTTCACCGGCTCCACATCCAGAATGTAGGCCGTGCGTCCGCCCAGGTTCTCGCTCCCCACCAGATGAAATCTGTAGTTCGCCGCCGTCAGCGCCGTCGCCCCTTTGTCCTGCGCGGCTTCCTTTTCGCTCTCCACCGCCCGCTTCAACACCTTTTCGCAAAGCAGCTTCGATCCGCTTTGCGAGACAATCCGGAAGCTCTTCCCCGAAGCGGCGTCGAAATCCACTTCGACCTCCATCTTGGCCACCACCGTCTTCGAGAATCCCCGGTATTCCACCTGGTAGTGGCGCACGGACTTATAGTGCTTCAGCGCCTGCGCACGCGCCTGGTTGTGGCGCTGCATCTGCTCCACAATCTGAACAGAGCTCAAAGTCGTCGTTGGCGCTGTATCCCCGCTCGCCGCCCACGCCCCGCCGGCCGCCAGCAGGACCACCGTTCCCATCAGGACTTTTCCCGCCTTTGAGAGCATGAGGGCATAATACCGCTCCCGCAAGGCTCCCAGCCAACCATTCCACCCGCCTCGTACTCCTGCTTTGCAGCCGACAGACGGTCCTGTCAGGCTGCCGGCGCGGTCCTGGTCCGATTCATCGCAACTTTTTCAGTTTTGTGCAGAATTGACCAGACGTGAGCGATGGTTTTGGCATCATATCTGGGTGTGTGGTTGCCCAGGGGCTCCTGAACAAGCCCTTAGGAGAGAGACAGAGTACATGCCTCCGTTCCACACAACGGGCCATCGTGTTGACGTATCTCGCCGCGGCTTCTCCTACCCATCCCCCTGAAGTCCACGACTGAGATGGCTGTAACGCTTCAACCCAATTCCCCGGGTCACGCAAAACTCCGGTGCAAGCCAGCGACCCCCCGCGGGCTTGCACCGGATCTCCTCCACGCGGCTCCTCCCTTCCCCAGGCTGGAGCCGCTCTCATTAGTCGTGAAGTACTACATTCAACAAGGATTTGCGGACCCGTATCCCGCCGTTGTATTCAATGAACCCCAGCTTGCGAAACCTGTTCATGAAGAAGCTCACGCGTGAGCGGGTCGTCCCCACCATCTCCGCCAAAGTCTCCTGGGTGATCTTCGGGAGCAGCGGCTCCTCTTCCCCTGGCTCGCCGAATTGCGCCATCAGCAGCAGAATCCGCGCCAGCCGCTTCTCGCTGGAGTTGAACAGTTGATCCACCAGATCCGCCTGCGTCCGCATGCTCCGCGCCAGCAGGGACTTCAGAAACAAATCCGAGAATGCATGCTGCTCGTGCATCACCCGGATCATCGCCGCCCGATCGATCTTCATCGCTGCACAGGGAGTCAGCGCCGTCGCCGTGGCAATGCGCAATCCCTGCGCACCGGCCATCGACTCCTCGCCCACAAATTCGCCCGCTGCGATGAGCGCGATGGTCGCCTCTTTGCCCGACTGCGAGATCACCGTCAGTTTTGCTCTGCCGCTTTGCAGATAGAAGACGCAGTCGGCGGGATCGCCCTGCGCAAAAAACGCCTGATTCGGCTTCAATTGAACAATCTGGCGCCCCAGCCCAGCCTTGGCTAGAAAGTCGGCGAGATCAAACCCGTTTCCGTTGCGGCCAACCATCTCCATGGCCCATCCTCTACCCGTTCAGGCCAAAAATCGTTGAAGGAATCGCTCCCATTGCGCCATGCGCGAAGACCTCGCACCAGAGAGCGTACAAGCATGTTCTCATTATCCATTTTCCCAAATCTGGCGCAATCTTTTATTCTCTTTCCGCTCGCTCTCCCTTCGGCCATTTTCTATCTATTGAATCGCGTGTTCATCTCCAACACTCTGCCCGCAAAATCCTCTTCACTCTCTCAGTCGCATCCTGCAGATCGCTGCCCGCACCTTCCTGCGCAACACCCGTGCCCGCGTTCGCCCTGCCAAAAAATGCGAAAATGGGATCAGCGCCCGGTCCTTTCCTCAGTTCATGCCGGCGCAGAGGAATCCTTTGGCCAAGCTGCGAGTTCTGTCCACGCACCTGTTCCTGAAACAGCGTCTGCACCCTGGCTTGCTGGAGTTTGCCGCCCGCTCCGGTGCGCAGGCGGTCGAAATCTTCGCCGCTCGCCAGCACTTCGACTACACCAGCCGCGAGCACGTCGCCGAACTGGCCACCTGGTTCCGCTCCAACTCCCTCGAAATCTGGTCCATGCACGCCCCGCTCTTCCCCGACTACGAGAGTGGCCGCGCCGGCGCACCCCCGGTCAACGTCCTGCACATTGAAAAGTCCCGCCGCATCGACGCCATGGACGAGATCAAGCGCGCCCTCGAAACCGCCGAGCACATCCCCTTTCGCAACCTCGTCCTCCACCTTGGCGAGCGCTACGACGAATGGTCCTCCCGCTCCATCGAGTACGCGCAAACCGCCCTCGAGCACCTCGGCGCCTTTGCCCATCCCCTCGGCGTGCGCCTGCTGGTCGAAAACCTCCTCAGCGAGCCCACCACCCCCGAGCACCTCGTCTACATCCTCAACTCCGGCCATCTCAATTCGGTGGGCGTCTGTCTCGACCTCGGCCACGCCAACATCACCACCGGCGTCCACGACGCCCTCGCCACCCTCTCCACCCGCATCGTCTCCGTCCATGCCCACGACAACCACGGCATGAAAGACGAGCA
>Ga0224531_1001399_pt1 | contig 10682 bp, 12 predicted proteins | sample CBST100metaG_FD_179876 | JGI IMG/M metagenome (GOLD analysis project Ga0224531, IMG submission 179876) | Peat soil microbial communities from Stordalen Mire, Sweden - C.B.S.T100 | ecosystem: Environmental > Terrestrial > Soil > Wetlands > Peat | place: Sweden: Norrbotten County, Stordalen Mire... | reverse complement strand
AAAAGCGTGTTTTCTTGAATTTCATACTTCCAGAACTCGGTATTAAACGCCAGAAACCCAGTGTTTACGCTGAAGCCAGCGTTTCAAGGTATCGTAAAAGCGCACGATACTCACAATTGGGGTGCCTTACGGGATGTATTTAGAACTGTGGATTGGGAAGAAATGAGACAGAGCTTGGTGGCTTTAGAAGTGGCGGAATCAGAAATAATGTTGAATTATAGTGTCGTTTAGTCGTGATTTTTCCATTTGTATAGTGTATAATACAAGTATAAGCTTTACATTAATAACGTGATCGAGAAATTCAAAGACAAAGCGGCGGTAACAGCTTCTGATTTCGAGGGGGTATTTTTAGCACTCAATAATGGCGATAAAGCTGCCATTGAGGAGGCTATGAAGCGTTGGAAATTCAAAGACGAGCAGAGTCTTTTAAAATTCGCCTTAGCAATCTTGATTAAGGCCGAAAACAACAAAGTTTCCATCCAGAGCGGCGGATCTCAAATAAATCTCACACCGAACGAAAGTCTGCTTGACGAAAATCATCCGGCCGATTCGCTTTAAAGTTCCATGAAAAATAACGAGGTAATAGATACGAAATTCGATGCGGATGCTCAGGTAAAACTTGAATCTGCCCACGATTTAGTTCAACGTCCCGATAAATTTGCAGAAGTTTTCGTTAAGGCAGCAGAAACACAAACTTCCATAAAACTTCTAATAAGAAAGGAGATAAAAGATAGCCTCGCTCTTGATCCCGATTCGCGTTCGTCATTAAAGGACTTAATTGCAGAACAGTTCAGAGAAGATTGGCGAGCATTTGTAAAGTCAGCGTGGGGGAAAATTGGTTTGCTTGTGTGGACTGTCATTGTTGCGCTCGTAACTGGATGGGCAGTACATACTTTTCTAAAATAGTGCACCCATAAGAGGCATAAGATATGTGCTAGCAACGAGAGGATAGTAGTAATTTATTCAAGCCCAATCTCGCCACAGTATCTCTCGATTTTTCACAAGTATTTCAGGGGCAAAGATTTCGGCGATAAGCCCCGTGTCATACGAATCCCAAAAATAACCCTCAATGATGGGAAAGCGATGCGTGGGCATCCCTGTCATCACGATGATCTGCTTATGCTGCTTCCATAACGCATCAAATAGGCGAAGCGCAACGTTTTGGGCAACATCATCCCATACAAGCGCCTCGAAGTTATCAATAAGCAAGAGATCATAATTCTGATAGCGTTGGTAAAAATTGGTGAGCTTATGTTTTTTGAGACCAAAGGAAATTTCCGCCAAGAGATCCTTCCCCTTAAGGAGCGCTATACGCATACCCGTCTGTTTCTTTTGGGCGGCGTTCCCGATAGCGTGGAGGAGATGTGTCTTGCCGGAGCCAAAACCGCCATAAAGGAAAAACGGGTTATAGCGCGTCCCCATTTCTTCCACAATTGCGTTTGCCGCATCAAAAGCCATCTCATTATTGGGTGTTACAAGAAATCTATCGAACGTATAGTCTGATTGGAAATCGAGCATTGCCTTCAGTCTATCATATACCCTAATTTGTGCCCTCGGAAGGATTCGAACCCTCAACCTTGCCGATAGAAGCGGCTCGCTCTTATCCATTGAGCTATGAGGGCAAAAAATGATTGGTTAGTTATCTCTATCTCTTCCTACCGAAAGGATGGCGAGAGTTGTTTTCTCGCAGCGAGGGCAAATATTGTCTTCTTTCAAAAGGTCATATCGCTCCATTTTCCCGTGCAATTCGCATTTAACGCCTGCCGCCGGTACCGCGTTTAAATCAAGATTGATACCCGTTCCGTGCTCTTTGCAGAAAAAGAAAGTGCAATTTGGATGCTTAAACTCCACGAGGAATCTACACCCTTCATCCTCGCAATGCGTGAAGGCAATGCGTCTGTTTTCTTGTTCCGTTTGATTCAAATAGAACTCCTCTTGTAGGTCTTTCTGTTCCCGCAACGCCGCTATGGTCAGTTCCCGTAGTTTCAATTTTGTTTCCTCATCCATTGCCATAAAACCATCTTAACGGAAGTTACCCTACTACGCTACTTACTACAATTCATCGGCAAGCTCAACCGCATCATCCTCATCTAGCCCCTCATCGATCAATTCTTGGACTTTTTCGGCCGTGTCCTCGTCAATATCGTGCTCTTCCATGAGGCGGCTCTTTTCCTCATCTTCGGGAGATTCTTCCTCGTTTTCCGGCTCGTTTTCGTCCATAAATCTATTGTACACCTTCTTCATCTTTTCTTGAGCTTTTCTTTATCTCCGAATGGTATGATAGATTTTATGAAAAATATATCCAAAGAAAGGCAGCGGGGGCTTGAGTTTCATATAAAGGTCAATGACTACTTTGTCTCGTTGGCAACTCTTTTGTATCTATTGCAGGAAACGTTGGGAAATTCGGCAGAAGAACAAAATGTTGCTCGTTGTCTCAATAAAAGCGTTAATGATCTGATGTACTTACAGCGCAACTATAAAATTCATTAAACCCTCATAGCTGCTTTTGGGGTGTGGTGTTAAAATATAAGAAAGGTGGGTTAAAAACGTAATGAAAATGGATAAAAAGGAAGAGGAATTTGACTCCGAAAAATTTTATGAGGAAAATGTTTTGCCCTATATTAAAAGTAAGGGGGTTCAAAAAGTTTGGAACTATTTTTTGGAAATAACCAAAACGGACTTTTTTCGAGATTTCGTAACGAGTTCGAGAGAAAAATATGGCATCCCGTTACACGGATTTCCAGCGGTTGGCGACACCTATTCTAAACCGGAAGGTTTTAATACCAGCGGAAAGTTAATCGACGAAATTATTGAAAAAATCTGCAAGCGATACGCACTCCACTATGCTGATTATAGCGAAGTAATCGAAAATTACATTTATTATAATTTTCTAAGCCCTTTAACTGGCCTCGGCGATTGTGGATTATTTTTGGTAAGCGACGTCATCGGTGAAAAAGAAGAGCCGTTTGGCAAGTTATTTGAAGAGAGTGATGATGCGGCCTATCCTATTGCCATTAGAATCAGCCCGTACGCCAGTCAAAACGATCTCGTTGATTTTGTAAAAAATAAGGTCATATGGGAAAAAGAGATTGGATTTTTACAGAACAAATATAGGGATAAGAATATAAGGATCGGTAAGGTTAAGGTAAAAAACAAGGAGATACAAGAAAGGAATGATTTTATCTATACTCATAAAGATAGGCCGCGCAAAGAAATTATGAAACTTTTGATAGCGATGCACAAAAAGAATCCGATCTTATGGGAGCTGGATGAGGCGGAAATATCTAAAATTATTTCTCTTGAGAATAAAAAAAGAACAGATGTGAGCGCATAAGAATTCATATGTAGCCCACTTAATTCTTATATTTTCTGTTCTGGGCATATTAATCTGGTATTGATGCCAGATATTTTTGTTTCCAAAACAGAAGAAAAGGCTCTCGGTGATCGTGCTGTTTTAGAAAAGCTTTGCCACAAAGAACTTACCGATCAAGAGGCATTTGAAACCGAGCGAGATTTGCTCGGTGCATTTGGTTGGCTCGTTGAGATGGATCGGAAATATAACCCTCAACTCTATGAGAATAACCGAGATTAATATTATCCCGATTAAGCCTGTTGATGGCCTTATTGGGTTTGCTAGCGTAGTGCTCGATAATAGCCTCTATTTAGGCTCTATGGGCGTTTATAGCCGCCTAGACGGCACTGGCTACCGAATAACCTATCCCACAAAGAAGATAGGGGGCAAAGATATTAATATCTATCACCCTATTAATCGGGATTTTGGCCAAGAGATTGAGGATGCAATTACTGGCAAGGCGAGAGAACTTTTCGAGTAAAAAGAAACAAAAGATGTAATGAAATGTTAGATACGGTTAAGCTAAAAATTCCTCAAACAAACTTCAGACTTTTAAAGCCCGAGCGGTTTCGTTTGGTTTCTTCGCCAACAAATTCGAATGGGGTTGTCGTTTGTCGAGTGTTTGCAAACAACGCAACAGCCGCAGACAGAAAGGCTCTTATCTATCGGCCGCGCTTAACCCTTATAGAGCAGCTAGGCAGAGAAAACTATCTTAAAATAGAGTTTTCGGCGCAAACAATTCTTTTCGGCAATACCTTACGTGAGATAGTTGAGGATGATTTTGGCCGCGAGCTTGAAGCCCTTAAAAAATCACTTTATGAAATGGGCGTTGCAACGGATATTAAATCTCTTGAATGTGCTGAAGTTATGGAATTTCATCCGTCAAAAAACATACCGATAAGTGGCGGCTATTTAGCGCTGGACATTATAAAGGATTTTTCGAAGGTAATTCTCACGGAGAAAATGGAGATAGATCACAAGGATTTTAAAAACGGCGGTCATGGCGTGCAGTTCTATGCGGAATCTCATGCACTAACTTTTTATGACAAAAATAAGGATTTGGAAAAGAACGAAAAGAAAGCCTATAGCAACGATCAAAAAATTCAGCAAGCGAATATGCTTGATTTTATGAAGCAAAAAAAGAAGCCGGAGGTTTTAAGAATGGAAGCCCGTTTGTGCGAAAAAGCAAAAATGAACAGTATTTTACAAAAGCTTGGTTTTCGGAAAAATCCAACATTTTCCAACGTTTTTAAAAAGGACGTATGCCAAAAAATATTACTTGATTATTTTGCAACTTTTATTGAGCCAAGCCTTTTTGTTTTTACACTGGACGATACCCCGCAGGGCATATTAAAAGGCGTTTTAAGGAAATATCCAAAGATGAAAATTGGAGAGGCCATGAAATTAGCGGCTCTTAAGCTTTTCTGTAGGGATGATGAGGGCGTGAGGGGATTTAGGAGGATTGTTGAGGGAAAATCGAGCGAAAGAGAATGGCAACGTATCGCGGTGAAACTAAAAAGCTTAAATCGCCGGATACCTCTTAATTCCTGTTACGGCTATATCGAAGAGCTTAAGGAAAATCTTCGGAAATTTGAACCATATAGCCCCGAAATCAGCTAAAAGTTATGCACTTTGCTATGTACACAATAGTCCAGTATGATAAGAGCATGAAGAAAGAGAGCTTTTACACGGCCAAGGAATTGGCTGATATTCTCAAAATGGATGTAGTAACCATTTATCGAAAAATAAGGGTGGGGAAGTTAAAGGCCTATAAGATTGGTAAAGAGTTTAGGATTGAAAAGAAGGAATTTGATAAGTTTTTGAAAAAAAATAAAACGAATTAAGGATATGGAAAAAGCAATACGTACACCAGAGGATAATCAAAAAGCGCAGCTAGAGAACGAAGTAGCGCGTTTGAATAAAAAGATTACCAAATATGAGGCAATAGAATTAAAACAAAATCGCTATGGATTGGTTTGGCTTGACGTGCCGGAGGCATTTGAGGATGATGTAGAAAATAAATTGCCAATTTTGGAAGAAGTGCCGAAGCTCGCAATTAAAAGTGGGGATGGTAAGCCGACACATTTATTGATTGAGGGCGACAACTACCACGCATTAACTTGCTTGAATTATACTCATAAAGGGAAGGTCGATATTATTTATATCGATCCACCGTATAACACTGGATCGGACGGATTTAAATACAAAGACAAAAGAATTTTAAAGGAATATCCTGACGGCACAGAAGTTCCCCTTGAGCATCCATTGCGTCATAGCTATTGGCTTTCCTTTATGCATAAAAGATTGGAGTTGGCAAAAAACTTGTTAAAACCAAATGGTTGTATTTTCTCCAGTATTGATGATAACGAATTTCCTCGTTTGGTTATGTTGTTTGAGGAAATTTGGGGTGAGAGTAATGTCAAAACAATTAGTGTAAAAATGTCTGAACCGACAGGTCTAAAAATGGCTCATATTATTAGAAATGGTGGCATACCAAAACTGAAAGAATATATTGTTTTAGCAAAACCAGATGGTATTAAAAATATTTATATCGAAAAAATACCCAAAGCGGCTTGGGATGATGAATATAAAACTATTATCACCAATTTAAGCAAAGATGATATAGCCGAGATTAAAGGGATTAGAGATAATGAACAACGCACGTCCACCGACATAAAGAGGTGTGATGAAATTTTATCTAGAGTGGAAGCGAAGCCGCTGGGAGAGTATTTAAAAAATAACAGTATAAAAAAGAAGGAGGATGTCATAACTTTTAAATTTGAAAACGCTTGGCGTATCGTTCAAATTGTTTCGATGTCTGGCGGGGCGAAACTTTTGGCTGATAAGAAGAAGAAAGGTAATAAGAATAAGTTTTTTTCTATCACCACTCCACAAAAGAAGGTATATTTTATAAAAAATCAATATGATGAAGACAAGGAAATTCCTAGGATTAAGGTCTTATTTGCGGACGACTATTTAACAGTTCACGCGGGCGATTTTTGGCAGGACATAAAAACTACTGGCCTTGATAACGAGGGTGGAGTTGATTTCAAAAATGGCAAGAAACCAATGGCTTTAATAGAAAGAGTAATAAAGAGTATTAATAATCCTAATGCAGTTGTGTTAGACTTTTTTGCTGGATCCGGAACGACAGCAGAAGTTGTGATGAGGTTAAATGAAAAAGATAAGGGAAATAGGCAAGCCATTTTGATTACGGACAACAACGAGGTCGTCAACGGAGAAAAACATAAAATTATGACTGATATATGTTATCCAAGAATAAAAAATACTATTAAAGGCTTTAGGAATAAAAAGGGTATCGGAAATTCGTTAAGATATTTTAAAACAGCTTTCGTGGGTAAAAATAATATCTTAAAAGCAGATGACGCAGATAAGATAGAGTTGGCTCATAATGCTGGTGGTATGTTGGCCATAGCGGAGAAGACTTTTGATCAAGAAGAACAAAATGATTTCTGGCAGATTTTTGAAAACAAAGATCAATATACCGCTGTTTATTTTAGAGAAGAGTTTGATAAATTTGATGACTTCGTCAAAAAAGTTGAAAAGCTAAAGAAGCAGACGGTTGTTTATATCTTTAGCTGGGAAAAAGAGCTTGATTTCAACGACTTTGAAGATAGGAATAATATACAAATCAAAACCATCCCGCAACCAATTTTGGAAATTTATAAACAAATTTATAACCTTGTTTGATTATGCAAGCATTTAACCCTTTGCCATTTCAAAAAATAGCGATTGACGATCTGAACGAAGCCTTTTTGCGGCTTTGGAAAAAGCAAAATCGTCAATTGCCGTTGGTTTTTAAATCACCGACTGGAAGCGGTAAAACCCTAACGATTGCTCACTTTATTAAAGGCCTCAATCATCTACCCCAATGGAAGATAGAAAAGGCATTTATTTGGATTACTTTTAGTGATGATCTAGCAATGCAAAGTAAGGATAAGTTTAGGGAATATTTCGAGAATAATTTGGAAAACGGATTATTAAATGTAGGTGATATAGATAGGGGCAAGTTGTATGAAAATGATATTTTATTTTTGAACTGGCAAAAGGTTGTACAAGATAATGCGGCGACTCGTAAATTAAAACTACGTAAACCCAAGGACGGAAGATTTAAAAAAGAAAGCGGTAGTTATTTTGAAGATATAATTATCGAAACCCAAAAAGAGGGACGGGAAATTATCTTGTTTATAGACGAAGCTCACACCAACAGTAAAACCATCTTAGCGCAAGAAATTATTGACATCATTGACCCCAAAGTAATAATTCATATCACGGCAACGCCTGATGATAAAGATATTGCCAAGGCTGCCACATTGGGTAGTTTTGTGCAGGTTGATCGGGAAAAAGTTGTTGATGAGGGCTTAATTAAGGAGAAGGTTTTAGTGCAAACCGAAGAAGACTTAAAGAAATACAAAGGCGAAGATTTGGATAAAAAGCTTTTGACTTTAGGTATGGAAAAACGACAGGAGCTAGCCGATGAATATAAAGCATTAGGTAAGGATATAAACCCGCTCATGCTTATTCAGTTGCCCAATGATGATAGTGAATTGATAGCGAAGGGTGATAAGACCAAGGAGGAGGTTGCGAGGCAGTTTTTGGCCTCAAAAGGGATCAAGGGCAAGCAGATAGCTAAGTGGTTTACTGGCAACGATAAAGAGAATTTGGATTTTATAGCTGACAACGACAGTAAAGTTGATTTTTTGCTTTTTAAGCAAGCCGCAGGGACTGGGTGGGACTGCCCCCGCGCTAGCGTGTTGGTTATGTTTAGAGAGATAAAAAAGGAAACTTTTTATACTCAAACAGTCGGCCGTATTTTAAGGATGGCTGAACCGCAAGCGAAGGAGGATTATAAGAATAATCCGAATTTGAGAACGGGCTACCTATATACGAACTACAAGCGAAGCCAAGTTGAGTTGCCGGACGTAAAGAAAAACGAGATCCCAAACCAACATGCTTATCGGAAGCAGGGGATTAAAAATGTTAAGTTGCGCTCGGCCTACATATCACGCATAGACTACGGCGATATCCCCGCTTCTTCAAAGTTCCAAGAGAGTTTTATTGGTTCGATAAACGCTTATTTCGGCATTACTAAAAGCGATATTTTAGGAAAGGCGGAAGCTAAGCTAAAGAAAAAAGGCGTAGATTTGAGTGGTAAGCTTACGAACAGCGTTATTGCTGGTGCGAGATTTGAAGACCTCGATCAAATGGCTTATGAGTTCAAGAAAAGAGGTGTTGACGTTTACTTAGAGATGTCAACGAATGACGTAGAGAAAACCTTTAACTATCTCTGCCTATCGCTTTTGAAAGAACAGACGGACGAGAAGGCAAAATACACTAACGTTGCGCGCGCTTGGGGAGTGTTTAAATCAGCAATCCGCGTTTGGTTTCATTCGGTATTGAGTAAAGATAGTAATTACTACTACAGGGTTTTTGTTAAAGACATACAGAAAGGTGCTAGTAGTAAGTTTAGGCCAGCCATCACAAAAGCGTTGCGTGATTTTAAACCTCTCGCTCAAACCATATTAAAACAAAAGAAAGAGAAGGAGGAAGAAAAAGAAGCTCCGATTTTTGAAATATTGCCGCAATACGATTTCACGGAAGATTACGAAGAAATATCTCAAAAACTTTGTGCTTTAGATAAATGCTTCTTATCGAAAACTTATAAAGGAAAACTTAATGAGGCGAATTTTATTAAATACGTTGAGGGCAATGGCAAGAAGATTGATTGGTGGTTTAAAAATGGCAACCAAGGCAAAGAGTATTTTGCAGTTAAGTATTTCAACAGCGTTGATGACAAAGAAGCGTTGTTCTATCCCGACTTCGTAATAAGGTTTAAGAATGGCAAGATAGGCATCTTTGACCCTAAGAGCGATCAGACCGCTACCGATCCCGAAACGGCCGATAAAGCTAAAGCATTAGCTTTAGAACTCAAAAAACTTGGTAAAGCCTATATCGGTGGCATCGCCGTCTTTGAAAATGGGGTTTGGAATTATAACAATTCTGAAAAGTATCATTATATTAAAGGTAAAATGAGCCAAGATAAAAATTGGCAACCGATGGAAAAATTATTTAAATAGAATGAAAGCCATAATCTTATCGAGGGTTTCATCAAAAGACCAAGAAGATGGGCAATCTATTCCGGCGCAAACAAGAGTACTCAATGAGTACGCTGAAAGAAAGCAGCTTGAGATTTGGAAGGCTTTTGAAATTATCGAAAGTTCAACAAAAGATAGCCGCAAGAAATTTGAGGGGATTTTGGATATTATTAGGCAATCAAAATTTATTGAGCCGATTGCTCTCATTGTTGAAACCGTCGATCGCCTACAGAGAAGCTTTAAGGAGAGCGTGATTTTGGATGATCTAAGGAAAGAAGGTAAGATAGAAATCCATTTTGTGCGCGAAGGATTGGTTTTAACGGCTAGCGCCAACAGCTCACAACTTCTCCAATGGGATATGGCCGTCATGTTTGCTCGCAGTTACGTTTTACAGTTGAGCGATAACGTGAAACGCAGCTACGATCAGAAATTAAAAAATGGCGAATGGGTTAGCAAGGCTCCTGTCGGTTATATCAATACAAGAACAAGTGATGGCAAGTCGATGATAGAGGTTGATCCAAAAACCGCGCCATTTGTTATTAAAGCTTTTGAGCTTTTTGCCACGGGTAATTTTTCGCTTTTAACTTTAACAAAGCGGATGAGGGAAGAAGGTTTTATGGGCGGCAGGAACGGGAATCCGATTGCGATGAGTAAGATCGAGAAAATGCTCAAAACTACGTTTTATTACGGGGTAATGGAATTGAGAGGTAAACAATATCCTCATCACTACGAGCCGCTTATTCCAATAAGCCTGTTTTTAAAATGTCAAAATATAACCAAGAGCCGGAACAATAAACCATTTCGACAAGATACCAAACCTTTTGCTTTACGAGGCCTTATGACTTGCGCCAATTGTGGTTGTGCAATTACGCCGGAGATCAGTAAAGGAAAATTTATCTATTACCATTGCACAAACTATAGAGGTAACTGTAAGAAGCTCTATGTGCCCGAGAAGGAGCTTTTAAAGCCCATTTATGGCTATCTAAAGAGGTTTAAGCTACCAAAAGAGGGAATTGACCATGTGATAGGCGGTTTACGCAAAGACACTAAAATTGAGCAAGAATTTCATCATAACGCGATGGCAACTTTGAAAACCGAATATGATCGCTTTGAAGCTCGCATAAGTAAAATGACCGATGACAAATACGACGAGCGTATTACCGCCGAAATGTACGACAAGAAATTGAAAGAATATAAATCAAAGCAAGCCGATA
>Ga0224531_1001396_pt1 | contig 10692 bp, 7 predicted proteins | sample CBST100metaG_FD_179876 | JGI IMG/M metagenome (GOLD analysis project Ga0224531, IMG submission 179876) | Peat soil microbial communities from Stordalen Mire, Sweden - C.B.S.T100 | ecosystem: Environmental > Terrestrial > Soil > Wetlands > Peat | place: Sweden: Norrbotten County, Stordalen Mire... | reverse complement strand
CCTGGGAACTGGGCGCGGATTGTTGGGCGGTGGGGTTTGAAGACGAAGTGGGGCCTGGTTGCACGTCGCCTGCGCCCTGACCGGGCGTAATGGGGCCACTCACGCCGGACAACGGCGGAGGCGCCTGGGGCGTGGGGGCGTCGGGGACCGCGGATTGTTGCTGTTGGGCCAAAGCCGCCGGGCTCAAAATCGTGCCTGAACTCAGGAGCGCGGCCAGCGCCATTGCCGTTAAACCTAGCTTCACAGGTATATCGTCCTCCCAGACGCCGCAGATGCAGCCGTTAGCTCTCAGCGGTCAGCTCTCAGCTTTCAGTCAAAGCCAAAAACCGACCCTTTTTGCCGAAAACGGACTGCAAATGCACGGCCTGCCGGCCAAAATCGGCCAGCAAGGCTGCACTCGTCAGAGTATCAGACGCGCCGCGGCGCTGCTGGTTGCCCTGCCGGCAAAGAAACACTCCGCGTATGCTTACTTCGGGCTTGAAAATTCGTCCTAAGGACCAGAATGAGAATTCGCGGGGGCATTGCGGTGGTGTTGTTGGGCGCGGCGGGATGGGTTCCCGCGGCATGGAGTCAGCTTGCGCCCTCGCCGGACGCGTCCCCGGTGAGCAATGCGCCGGCCGCACCCGAGGAAGAATCGGTGGCGACGATCAAGCTCAACGTCAACCTGGTGGACCTGTTCTTCACCGTCAAGGACAAGGGCGGGAGCCTGGTTCCCCACCTGACCAAGGACGATTGCACGGTGACGGAAGACAAGCAGCCGCAGACGCTGAAGAGCTTTGTGGCCGAGACCAACCAGCCGCTCACCCTGGGCATTCTGCTGGACACATCGGGCAGCCAGCAGCGCGTTCTGCCCCTGGAACAGCAGGTGGGCAGCCAGTTTCTGGAGCGTGTTCTGCGCTCGAAGGATGAGGCTTTTCTGCTCTCCTTCGACGTGAACGTGGACCTGCTGCAGGATTTCACCAATAGCGCCCACCAGTTGGCGCGCGCCATGGACAAGGCAGAGATCAACACCGCCGGCGGCAACGGCGCGGCGGGGATTCCCGGAGCGGGCGGCGGAACTGTGCCGGTGTACGGAACGCCCAAGGGCACGCTGCTCTACGATGCGGTCGATCTGGCCTCAAGGCAAAAAATGAACCAGGAGACGGGCCGCAAGGCGATGATCCTGCTGACCGACGGCGAGGACGAGGGCTCCAATACCAAAATCAACGATGCCATCGCCGCCGCGCAGAAATCCAACGTCATCATTTACACAATTTTGATTGCCGATCGCGGCTTTTATGGGGGCTGGGGTTACAGCGGCTTCTCGGCGATGAAGAAGATGACGGAGGAGACCGGCGGCCGGCTGATCGATGTGGGCAACAACGGCAAAAAGCTCGAGGCCGCTTTCCAGCAGATCGAGGATGAACTGCGCACCCAGTACGTTGCCAGCTATACGTCCTTGAACACCAAGCTGGATGGAGGCTTTCGGCGCATTGGGGTGGAATGCCGCGGGGATGGGATGAAGGTGCAGGTGCGGAAGGGGTATTACGCGCCGTCGCCGGAGAACTAGAGATCTGACAGCATAATTTTGTACGTCGAGTTTGTTCTTTCCCAGGTCCCAAAATCGGGACCCTGGGGCACCCACCAGTTGTGCAAGGGTTCCGTGAATGCGCTGCAAGTGTCCTGTTTTAGGGCACTTGGTTACCTCAGACCCGCAACACGGTAATCTGGCGTCTGTAATCCTTCTTCGCTAGTATCGGCGCAGGTGAGAAAAACTTGAGGCTGCGCAGGAAAGAATTTCTCCGGCCTTTGGCATTTCCACCTCCAGGAGTCTGCCATGAAGACCGAATGCGCCGCCAGCGAAGGCTTTGAGATCAGCCCGCGATTTCGCCGGACCCTTGAGGAGCGGATCGAGCGCCTCGAAAAGGATGCCGTGTTCGACGAGGCGCAGGTGGCAAAGCTGAGCAACGGCGACCACATCCGCCGCCATATGCGCCTGGTGGCTCTAGAGCGGGCCGAAGCTCTGCGCATGAGGCTCTTCCTGGACCGCGCCAAACCACGCCTGCCCCGTCCGCTGATCGCTCTCTGAGAAGTTTTTCCGACGCCTCCGCCGCGGCAATCCGTGCAACCCAAACAACAAAGCAAGCCGGACCGGTGGTGCGGGGAGACGTGCGCCTACTTTTCCGCGCCCAGCGCCGCCAGAACCTTGGCCAGATTCTCCTTGACCGCGGGGGTGTTGTCGCCCAGGGCGATGGCGCGTTCCAGATGCTCTTTGGCTCCCGCCATCTGCTTCAATCGAGCCAGCACAACGCCGAGAGCTTCGTGCGTCAGCGCGTCGTCAGGATGGTGCGCGAGGGCGAGTTCGAGCGCCGTCGCGGTCTCCTCCAGACGGCCGAGTTCGACGAGGATTGCCGCCAACTGATGGACAAGCGGCAGGGAGTCGGGCGCAATGTTCAAGCTGTCGCGCAGAACGTTGGCGGCTTCGTCCAGCTTGCCTGTTTTTGTGCAGGCCGTGGCCAGATTGGCGCTTTGCTGCTGCGTGCGCTGGCCCAGAAGGCGGGGCGTTTTCAGCACGTCGATGGTTCCCTGGAAGTCGTTCGCGAGCAGCAGGTCGCTGGAGAGGCTGTCGAGAACGGTCGATGATTCGGGATCGAAGGCCAGGGCCGCGCGCCACTCGGCGATGGCGCCGGCGGTCTCATGCGTGGAGTCGAGCGCCGTGGCCAGGATGGTGTGGATCTTGAGGTCGTTCGAGCCGAGCTGTTCGGCTTGCTGGAGCGCGGCGATGGCTTCCCTGGCATCTCCGGAAAAGTAGAGGCTGACCCCGAACATGAAAACGACATGCGCCGCGTCGGGCTGTTCAGAGTCCATTTGCAGGGAGGAGGCGAAGGCGTTGGCGGCGCAGGCGTACTGCTCCTTGTCGGCAAACCAGACGCCGAGATCGTTGAAGACGGCGGCGTTGGGCTTGTCCTGAAGCTTGGCCTTCATGGACTCGGGGGGCGTGCAGTTCTGTGCGCCGAGAAGCGAGGAAGCGGCCAGAAGAAAGAGCGCCGCCAGGCAGATGCGGCGGCTGGTGTGCGGCAGGCCCGGAGAACGCCGCGAGCGCTTGGATCGAAACAAATCCTGCATGGTCATCGCTTGCACGTCCTACTTGGGAGCATCGGCAACGTGCACCTCGATGTCTTCGATTGCGTCCCCGTCCGCATGGACAAATTCGGGAATGTTGACGGCGCGATTGGCGGCCGTGGCGTTGTCGATGAGGATCGCGGGGCTGGAGTTGCCGTTGGCGTCGATGTGGGTCAGATACATCTGCGTATAGGGGGAGCGCGACTTGGAAGAAAAGACCAGCCAGCGGCTGTTGGGCGAGAAGCTGTGCCAGGAGTTCATCAGGCTGGTGTTGGCGCGCAGGCGGCGGGCGACTCCGCCGGCGAAGGGAACGATGTAGAGCTGGCTGTCGGGACGCATGAGCTGACCGTTGCGGCATTGGACAAAGACGATCCAGCGGCCGTCGGGCGAGACTTTGGGGAAGTTGTTGCTCATGCCGTTCTGGGAGGCGCCCACGATGCGTTCCGGCGTGCCGCCTTTGCCGCCGTTGAAGGGGATGCGGTAGAGGTCGTACTGGATCTGGGTTTCGTTGGGATCGTTGGCGTACAAGGCCTGCGGTTGGCCCTGGACCCGCGGAGGACGCGCTTCGGCGCGGGCAAAGACGATGTACTTGCCATCGGGACTCCAGACTCCGTCGGTCTGGGCGAATTTCGGATCGTCGGCTCCGGGCAAGGGCTGGCGCAGGCCGGTCGAGCGGCTGTACCACTCCAGAATTCCGCGCGTGGGATAAAAGACCTGGAGGAAGCGGTAGTCGGTGAAGTTGGTGACGTAGTAACTCTGGAGGAGCTTGTACATGGGCCCGGCGAAGGTGCTGACCACATAGCGTCCGTCCGGCGAGACCTGGGACATGAAGCCGACCCTGGTTTGGCCCGCACGGCCGTCGGTGTTCCAGTTCACCATGTCCTTGCTTTGGATGGAGATGTGCTTCTGGAGGGGAACGACGGCATAGAGGCCCTTGTCGTTGGCCGGCCCGTCGATGTCCATGCCGAGGGTCTTGCCATCGGCGGAGAAGGAATGGCAGTTGGCGCAGGTGGGCATGTCCCGGAGAACGGTGTGGCTCTCCGGCTTTTGAATGTCGCGCAGGCGCCAATGGATGAGGTGAATCGCGGTGGGCGCCAGCGGCTCGATGACGCCGTCAGTGCCCTTCGACGGCATGAGCGGCACATCGCGGTAGAAGATGGGTGCGTCGACCGGATCGGGGGATGTGGAAAGGGAAATATGCGCTTGTGAAAAGGCGACGTGCCCGTTGCGATAGCCGGTGATGGTGACGGTGGCGGGCTGGGCGACGGAATGCGCCTGGATGGCCGTCCAGGTGGCGGCGTCGGGAGTCCAGGTCCAGGTGGCGCCTTGCCGCAGGGTCAGCCTGGGCGGCTGGTTGGTACTGCTGACGCACTCCGGATCGATGGGCCCGAGGCGCATGTGCTCGCCGCTGGAAACCGCGTGGATGGGAGCGGTCTTGTCGGCAAAGGAAATATCGAGGCTCCAGGAGGTTCCGCCGGCGTCCAGCCACAAGAAGGTGGGCGGCGTGATGCCGGGCGGGAAGATGGAGCCGTCCTCGGGGTAATCGATGGAGATGGGCCACAAGGCGCGCGGAGCATCCTGCGCCGCGAAGACCGGCGGGGAGAGCTTTTCAAGGCCGAGCTGACGGAGATGCACGGGCAGAAAACCGAGGGAGAGAACCGCGAGAGCGATGACGGGCGGAAGGACGAGAGCCTTGAGCTTGAACCGCCGCAGAGGCTGGAGACCTGGGAGCACTGTTCCTCCGTGGAGTCAGAATCACGCCTCGAAGAGCTCCCGAACGAGCTGCTGCCCGGTGGGCAGAGGGCTCGATGAACGGTGCGAATCCGGGACGCGCGAAGGGATTCGTTCGTCGTTTAGGTCGAGGTTCGTTTCAATTGTAGGCCCCGTCAGGAGTGGGGAAGGGGGCCCGCAACGTCAAGGGCGATGTTGGCAGGGTTGGAATTCGACTGTCAAGAAGAGAGGGGATGGAGAGGCGATCAAGATGCACAGCATTGCCAGGTGCTCTGCTGTGCATCTTGATTGGCCGCATTACTTGGCCGCGGTAAGGACAATCTGTTGCTGGTCGGCCGCGGCCACCTTCTGATAGAAGCCGCGCAGCGCTTCGTAGTCTTTGGCTTCGAGCATGGTAAAGCCACGCGCCAGGACGCGGGCGCTGGTGATGGAACCGGCTTCGGCCTTCGACTTGAGCTGGTAGACGGCGTTCTCTTCCCACTTGAACGTGGTGTCCTGCGGTGCGGCATCGAGGGCAAAGCCGGCGGGGAACTGATAGGTGATCTGCTCCTGTTCCTGCGCGGGGTAGCGCATGTCCACGGGCAGGGTGCGGTCTTTGTCCTCGGGGAACGGATTCGTCTCCCTGGTGTCGAAGAAGAGGCGGGGCAGGGTGAGGCGGTTGGCGGTCTGGGCGGCAAAGGAGCCGGAAACCGGAACGACGGCCACCAACTGCCGGGTGGGATCGTCGAGGCCGGCGATGCGGTCCACGTGGGCTACGATGCCGGCGGGAACCTCGGAGGCGACCATCTTCTCCAGTTGCTGTTTCACGGTATTGGCATCGGTGCGGAGCGCCAGTTGCCGCAGTTCCAGGGCTTCTTGTCCGGTGAATCCCACTTTGAGCGTGCCGGAAACGGCGCCCTGGGGGGTGACGGCCAGAGTGCCAACCCGGACCACCGTGTTCTCCGTGTTCAGTTGCAGCGGCGTGAGAAGGGTCTCGACTTTGCCGCCGGAGCCCATGGCGATTCCGCCTGCGCCGGTGTGGAACCAGTGCAGGGTTTGGAAGGGGGCCGATTTTGTGCCGGGGTCGAGGAGGATCTCCTTGCCGTCAATGGTAAGAGCGACCAGCACGGCGTCCAACTGGCTGGTGCTCAGCAGGCTGGGCGAGAAGATGTGGTGGTTGCGGCTGGCGATCCGCTCCGGCCGGACATTGAGTCCAACGGCGCGCGCCAGCGCCATGTAGAGGAAGGCGATCTGGTTGCCGTTTCCGCGCTTGTTTTCGAGCACGGTCTGCACGTTGCCGGAGGGAACCGAGTCGTCGGCGACGGAGAGCGATTCGTCGCGGCTCAGATCGGTATTCTCGATCTTTTGCACCAGGGCATAGAGTTTTTTGGCCTTGATCAGCGGAGTGTCGGAGGCTGAAACCGTCTCAGAGGCCGCGTTCTGAACTGCTCCCGACGGCGCGATGTAGCGGTTCAGATCCTTGATCCAGAACTGCATTTCCTTCTGCCAGAATTCCTTCTCCACGACCGTGTAGGTGTAGTAGAAGTTCATCTGGTAGATGCGCTCTGCGACGGGCGGCGCAAAGGGCTCCTGCGGAATGGCGGGGATGTCGGTGAGGTCAAGGAAGTACCGGCCCAGGGCGTCCCGGCCGACAGTTTTATCCGGCGGTAGAATATTTGCGGCGCGAATGTCGTTCAGAATTTCATAGTGCCGGTCTTTCAGTTGGCTTGTCGAGATTCCGGTGCCCGACACATCGCTGGGAAGGAACTGGCCGGTTGGCGTGTACAGATAGTGCGCCTTGTGGACAAAATAGGGCTGCTGAATCTGCCACTGCGGCGCGGACTGGAAGCGGTCGTAGCGCACCTGGTAGCGGTACTCGATGATGCTTCCCACCTCCACGCCGGGCAGGGTGAACGTGGCCTCCCTGTGGCCCTTGTCCACCTTCACAAGATTGGCCGTGGAGCCGGTCAGCGGGACCACCGTGCCGTCCGGATGAATGACCCTGGCTTCGAGGGCTTTGACCTCAATATTGGCGGCGTAGGAGTCCGTGTCGTAGGGCTGATCCTGGCCGACATGGGTCATGTCCGGTGCGTCAAAGTGATTTTCGGTGCCCGAACTGCTTTGGCTCGAGTTGTTTCCGGCCGCAATGAAGGCCATGACCCGGGGAAGGCGGACATGAACTGTGGCCGCGTCCTTGCCCTTTTCGGTGAGCACCTTGATGCGCGCATAGACGGCGCAGTAGGAATGCGGATCGTCTTCTGTCTCTTCGCGATAGAGATAGACCGCCGCCGCGCCAGGCGCCTTGGGGTCGGAGGTCATCTTCAGCTCCTCATTCGAGGGAGCCTGGAACTGCCCAAAAGAGACGAGAGGCGCCGCTGCACCCAGCAGCAAGAGCCCGCAACGCAACGCATGATGAAGACGCATCTGGAATATCTCCAAGGCTGACTCCCGCAAGTGATCAGAAAGTTCAGCGCAGATCGAACAGCAAAGATTTTACCCCTTCCACTCTGAGGGAAGGGAGAGGAGGATGGCAAGAGCTAAATCGTTTTTTCATTGGGCGGGGTTGAGCCCCTGCTCGTGGGTCGCGGATAGATCCGCAATACTGTTGACGGCCAAATGCGTCCAACGGTTAGGCGTCAAATGTTCGCGGCGCGAGCCTTGCGCGGAGATTCCAGTTGGTCGTGTTGCGAGGGAAGGTCTTCGGATTGTAGTTGTTGCGCTCCGCTGGAGAGAGCGGCCGGCGCGGCGCGAGGTGCATGGGTCAAGTCGGCCGTTTTCGATGCCGCACTGCTGCTGTATTCTTCTTGACTGTGAGGAATATCACTGAGTCGTGCGCTCGACCGCGCTTTTCTTTGGCGTGCCGGAATCTTGTCTGTGGGGGCCGTTCTTGAGGAGTATGAGGTCACGTTACGCCGACGTTCTGCTGGCAGGAGCTGTCGTCGCCGGTTCGGTTTTTCTGGTGAGCCGGGGAGCGTTGCGGCCAGTTTCCGCAGACGAACAGGCTCAGTCCGCAAGCCAGCCGGCGAAGATCGCCATCGACTATCCGCTGAATGGCTCGGTGTTTCCTCCGGAGATCACGGCGCCCACGTTTCTGTGGCGCGATCTGAGCGATGCGGCGAAACGGTGGGTGGTGGAGGTTTCGTTCGCAGACCATGCGCAGGGAATCCGCATGGAGGCTGCCGGCGAGCCTTATCAGATGAACAAGCTCGATCCCAAGGCAGGTCCGGGAATCGAGCTGACTCCGGAGCAGAAAGCCACGCGCACGTGGAAACCGGACGCGGAGATCTGGGCGAAGATCAAACGGCTGAGCGTGAAAGCGCCGGCGACCATCTCCATCCGTGGGTTTGCAGCGGACAACTCAAGCCTTCCGGTCTCGGCCGGCAAGGTGACGATTTCCACGTCTCTGGATTCAGTAGGCGCGCCGATTTTTTATCGCGATGTTCCGTTGATGCTTTCGCCTCCGGGGGAGAAGGGCCCGATCCAGCCGCTGCCGGCTTCAGCCATTCCCCTCATCAAATGGAAAGTCCGAAACCTGGCCGAACCGGAAAGCCATACGGCGATGGAGAATCTGCCCACCTGCGCCAACTGCCATTCATTTTCACGGGACGGCAAGACCTTCGGGCTGGATCTCGATGGGCCGCGAAACGACAAGGGGCTGTACGCGCTGGTGCCGGTGGCGAAGAACATGACCATCCGCAATCAGGACGTCATCCACTGGAGTTCCTTTCAGTTGAACTCCGAGGCCGGCAAATCCGAGCCTGCCGTGAAGCGGTTCGGGTTCATGTCGCAGGTCTCGCCGGACGGCCGGTACGTGGTGACGTCGATTGGCCCTCCGGACAACGGAAACAGCAATCAGAACAAGGTTCCCGGCTTTGCTTCCGGGCTGCTGGATCGCCTATTCAGCACCAACTACAAGGATTTCCGCTTCCTCCAGGTCTTTTATCCGACCCGCGGCATTCTGGCCTGGTATGACAAGAAGGACGGGACGATGCGGTCTTTGCCAGGCGCCGATGACCCGCAATTTGTGCAAACCAGCGCATTCTGGTCTCCGGATGGAAAATACCTGGTCTTCAGCCGGGCGACGGCCCGCGATCCCTATCCAGCGGGCGCTCCCAAGCCCGAGTATGCCAACGACCCCAAGGAACCGCAGATCCAGTACGACCTCTACAAGATTTCCTTCAATGCAGGTCGAGGCGGCAAGGCGGTTCCGGTCGCGGGCGCCTCAAACAATGGCATGAGCAACAACTTTCCCAAGGTCTCGCCCGACGGCAAGTGGATCGTTTTTGTGCAAAACAAGAACGGGCTGCTGATGCGCCCTGACAGCCAGCTGTACATTGTGCCCTTTGCCGGAGGCAAGGCGCGGCGGATGAACTGCAACACCTCGCTGATGAACTCCTGGCACTCGTTTTCGCCCAATGGACACTGGCTGGCGTTTTCGTCCAAGGCGCGCTCGCCTTACACGCAGTTGATGCTGACCCATATCGACGCGCACGGCAACGACTCGCCCGCGATCCTGGTGGAGAACACCACCGCCGGCAATCGAGCCGTGAATATCCCCGAGTTTGTGAATGTTCCGCCGGATGGCCTGGAGAAGATCGATCCCCAGGCGACGGAGTCTTACCGGTTGATCGACGAGGCGTTTGCGCTGATGAAGAGCAACCGGATCCCTGAGTCCATTCAGGTGCTGCGCAAGGCTCTTGAGCTGGATCCGGACGACGCCATGGCGCACTTCAACCTGGCCACGCTGCTGACGGGAAACAAACAGGACTCTGAAGCCCTCCCGGAGTATCGCAAGGCCAGTGCTCTCAGTCCTGAGAATGAGCTTTTTCTTGAAAATCTCGGGGTGTCGCTGGCGGTCAACGGCGATATGAACGAAGCGGTTGCGCAATTGCAAAAGGCTGTTGCGCTACTTCCCACCTCAGCGGAGTTTCGCTTCAATCTCGGTTACATGATGGAATCGCACGGCGACTACGCAGGGGCCGTCGGCCCTCTTGAGAAGGCCGTGGAACTCAGCCAGGGGAAGAATGCGCGGTCTCTCTCCGAGTTGGCCAGGGCGTACAGTATGACAGGCCGATACGCCGAGGCCAAACAAGCCGCAAGTCAGGCGCTTGATCTCGCTGTTCAGGCACACGACGAGGAAACTACGAAGAATCTGCGGGATGCTCTCGACCGCTACGAACGCGGCGGCGTACAGGCCAACCCTCAGTAGGGAACCGCTACGGGCGGCTCGCTACTGAGGGTTGGCCTGGGCGATCCCGGCGCGCGGCGGCTGCGGTATTCTTCTTGATCGCGAGGAAATCACCGGATCGTGCGTTCGAACGCGCTGTTTTTTGTGGTGCGGGAATTCTGTCTGTGGGGGCTGTTCTTGAGGAGTTCGAGGTCACGTTACGCCGACGTCCTGCTGGCAGGAGTTGTCGTCGCCGGTTCGGTTTTTCTGGTGAGCCGGGGAGCACTGCGGCCAGTTTCCGCAGACGAGCAGGCTCAGTCCGCAAGCCAGCCGGCGAAGATCGCCATCGACTATCCGCTGAATGGCTCGGTGTTTCCTCCGGAGATTACAGCGCCCACATTCCTGTGGCGCGATCCGAGCGAGGCCGCCAAGCGCTGGGTGGTGGAGGTCTCGTTCGCAGACCACGCGCAGGGAATGCGCATTGAAGCTGCCGGCGAGCCTTATCAGATGAACACGCTCGATCCCCAGGCCGGTCAGGGGATCGAACTGACTCCGGAGCAGAAAGCGACGCGCACGTGGAAACCGGACGCGGAGACCTGGGCCAAGATCAAACGGCTGAGCGTGAAAGCGCCGGCGACGATCACCATTCGCGGGCTGGGCGAAGGCGGCGTGGTTGCCGTCTCGGCCGGCAAGGTGACGATTTCCACCTCGTC
>Ga0224531_1001394_pt1 | contig 10694 bp, 5 predicted proteins | sample CBST100metaG_FD_179876 | JGI IMG/M metagenome (GOLD analysis project Ga0224531, IMG submission 179876) | Peat soil microbial communities from Stordalen Mire, Sweden - C.B.S.T100 | ecosystem: Environmental > Terrestrial > Soil > Wetlands > Peat | place: Sweden: Norrbotten County, Stordalen Mire... | reverse complement strand
GGTCTCGGTGATGGCGTTGACCATGGAGCGGGCGTGCACGCGATAGTCGGCCAGCACCTCCGGCACGGCCTCGCCCCATTGGCCCAGTTCCACCAGCCGGCACCACAGGCTGTAATCTTCCCAGCCCATTGCCTCGCGGCGGACGTAGTAGCCACCCGCGGCGGCCCAGGCCCACTTGCCGACCAGCGCCATGGCGTCGATGTAGTTGCCGGCCACTAGGTGCATCGGCGCGAAGGGTTCGTTGCTGATGATGCGCTCCGCGGTGCCGAACTGCTGGATTTGCGGATAGGCGAAGGCAGCATCGGTGCGGCGCAGCACGGCGAGCAGCTTCGCGCAGGCTTCTGGCCGCAGCCGGTTGTCGGCGTCCAGCGGCAGCACGTAGGGGGTTTCGGCGGCATCGAAACCGACGTTGCGGTTGCCGCCCAGGCCGGCATTGGCGCGTGTGCGCAGCACCACGATGCGGTTGAACCGCGCTACGTAGGTCTTCGCCCACTCCAGCGCGACCTCGACCGAATCGTCGCTGGAGCCGTCATCGACCACCACTAGGTCGAGCGCCTGGAGGGTCTGGATGCGCACCGACTCCAGCGCCTCCAGGATGAAGTCGGCGTAGTTGTACGAGGCGATGGTGACGGTTACCTCCGCCTCGCCCAGCGCGTCGTGCGCGAACAGCACCTCCGCCGCTGGCACCTCGGGCAGGCTGCGGCGCGGTGCCAGGTCCAGAGCGGCGTCGAACATGAACGCGCGCGAGCCGTCGCGGCCGCCCCGCTGCTGGTGCATCAGCGAGGCCATGGCTGCGACGCGCTTCTGCGGCCCGAACGGCCACAGCACGTCATGGTAGGCGGCACGCCCGATGCGTGCCCGTCGCGCCGGGTCGTCGACCAGGCCGAGCAGCGCCGCGTACCATTCCTGTTCGGTGTTCGCCAGTAAGCCGGTCACTTCGTGCTGGATGGTGCGGCGGTACGGGCCGGTGGGGGAGGCGACGGTGGGCACGTCCACCAGCGCCGCCTCGAAGTATTTCAGTTCGCTCTTGGCTTCGCAGAACGGGTTGCCGACCAGCAGCGGGGCGAGGTTGATGTCGAAGCGCGCCAGCTCGCGCGGCAGATCGGCGAGCGGCACCATGTCGCGCCATTCGATCTGGGACTGCAGTTCGGCGAGTTCCGAGAACTCCTCGATGAGGATCTGGCCGGTGTGGTAGACCGGGTCCTGGAACAGCACCAGCCGGGTCTGCGGCCGTTCGCGCAGCACGCGGACAATGGCGCCGACCAGCACCTGGAAGTCCATTTGGTGCGTACGCGTGCCGCCGGCGTAGCCGAACCGCACCAGCCCGTCGGGTTCCGCTGCGCGGCGCGCCCGAACGAGCTGGCGCGACAGGCGGTGTCCGGTCTCGTCGAAGCCGTTCGGCAGCACATACACGGCCTTCTGGAAAGCGCGCAGATCGCGCGCCAGCTCGCCCGTGGTGCAGGAGCACAGGTCGGAAGCCAGCAACAGTTGCTGCACCTCACTGTACATATGCCGCACCATGCCTTCCGACACCTCGATGGTGCGGATGCCGTCGATGATGCTGATGCGGGCCAGCTCAGGGCGGAACATCAGGTCGTCGATGTCGAACACCACCCGAACGCCGAAATCGTGGGCGATGCGGACCATGTTCCTGACATGCTCGTTCCAGGTGCAGCGCCAGAACACCACCAGCTCGGCGCCGCGCAGCATGGCGGCGTCGAGGTCGGCCAGGTTGACGTGCCGCGCGTCCCAGCCGGCCGCCGCGGCCGCCTCGGCATGGCGGGTGCAGCGGTAGACGGCGCCGGGGGTTCCCGGCTCGCCAGCGACGAACACGATGCGCGGCCGATGCAGGGCGGATTCAGGCAGGGGAGCCGGGGCTGGTGCTTTCCGGGTCGACTCTGCCGATTCGGTTGCGGCGGATTGGTTTGCCGGTCCGGGCCCGGCCTGGGCCGGCGTCAGCGGCATCGGCTTGGGTGCGGGCGGCCTGCGCAACCGCAGCCGACACAGCAGCAAGCCTGCCACACGCCGCAGCCGCGCGGACAGGCGCCCGCTTATGGCAGCGAACGACGTCTCCAGATGGTGCCGCAGCACGGTTTGGTGCGGCCGGGTAGTGGCGGCGTGGGCTTCGGCCGCCTCGGCGCGCGCCTCGGCAGCATCGGCGCGGGCTTCGGCCACGGCGACGCGGGCGAGCGCGACCCGAGCCTCGGCTTCCGCCGCGGTGGCGCGCGCCGTCGCCAGCCGTGCCTGCTGGCGCGTCGCCGGCAGGTTCTGTCGCCCCGGTCCACCCTGCAGTTGCTCGACATACGCCTGCAAGCTCGCGAAGTCGGCGATCGTCTTGTCGGCGAAAGCGCGCAGGCCGGCCTCACGCGCCACGGCGTCCCGCGCATTGCTCCACCGCTCGCCGAGCAGCGCGAAACGCTCGCGCACCACGGCGATGTCCGCCGGATCGCGCAGCCGGCAAAGCGCCGCCACCGGCACCGGCACGTCGGGACCGAACGCCAGCACCCCCAGCCCGTGCTCATGCAGGAACTCGAAGCCCGGATACTGGCCACTCAGCTCTTCCCACAGTCGCCAGACGCCGAAGTCCCGTTCGCGTTCGTTGGTGTCATGGAACACCACCACCGCGCGCGCGGAGAGTTTCGGTACCCAGGTGTCGAAATCGGTGCGAACGTCTTCATAGTGATGGCGACCGTCGACGTGCAGCAGGTCCACGCTGGCATCGGCGACGTAAGCGCGCGCCTCATCGAACGTGCAGCGCAGCATCTGCGAGAAGGCGCTATAGCGTTGGTCGTGGAAAGTGCGCAGGCGGCCGAATACTTCTTCGCCGTAGAACCCAGCGTGCTCGTCGCCCCTCCAGGTGTCCACGGCGAAGCAGCGCGTGTCCAGCCGGTCGCGCAGTACGGCGTCGCAGAAAGCCGCGTACGATACCCCGGCATGGGTGCCCAGCTCGACGAATACGCGCGGCGCCGTGGCGCGGACGATCCAGTGGGCGAACGGAATATGACCGTGCCAGGCGCTGTTGGCCTGGACGAGCGAGGGGCGCCAGAACAGCGGGTCGAGCGCCGGCGCCAGCAATGTGCGCAGGTTCGCTTCCGTCTCGGAGCCGGGGGCGGCAGCAGGGTTCGCTGGGTCCAACGTCGGATACCTCTTGAAGCTGCACGGATGGAGTCGGTCGTCAGCGGCTGGTCATACTCTCACGGCGGCGTCATTGTCCCGTCGAGCCGAGTCGAGCCCGCCGGAGCCCGTGGTCCCGGCTGCGTCCCAGGCCCGGGCGACGCGCGGCGGGAACGCCGGCACCGGCTCGAGGCTATTCAACGATAAGTTTGGACTGAAGAAAGGGTCGTTGGCAAGGTGATCCGGCCAGCGCCGCAGCAGATAACCCGCCTCGGAGCGGTAACGATTGAGTTGCGCCGGGTCGAGGTCGTGCTGCCGCGACTTGGAATGCCAATGGTACAACTCGGCGTATGGGGTCCAGATGATGCGTTGGCCAGCGGCGCGGATACGCAGGCAGAGGTCCACGTCGCTGAGCGCCGCCGGCAGGTTCTCGGCATCGAAGCCGCCGACGGCCGCGAACACGCCGGTGGGCACGGCCATGCAAGCGCCGCTGACAGAACTCACCTCCTGCGTCAGGCCGAGGCGTCCGAAATAGCCGGGGCTGCGAGGCGGGGCGCCGGCGTGGACGCGGCCGGCGATGCCACCCAGGCCGAGCACGATCCCGGCGTGCTGCACCGTTCCATCCGAAAAGAGCAGCCGCGCTCCCACCGCGCCGATGCCGGGGCGGATGGCATGGGTCACTAATTCCTTGAGCCAACCGGGCGCGATCATCGAGATGTCGTTGTTCAGGAACAGCAGCACGGCACCGCGCGCGGCGCGGGCGGCGGCGTTGTTCATGGCCGGATGGTTGAAAGCCCCTGGATGGCGCAACACCCGGACGCCGGAACCGACGAGCGCGGCAAGGTACTCCAGCGTCGCCGGCTCGACGCTGTCGTTGTCGACGACGATGACTTCGAGGTCGGGATAGTCGGTGCCGTGCCGCAAGCCGTCGATGCACGCACGCAGCCGGCCGACATGATCGCGGGTCGGGATGATGGCCGAGACGCGCGGCCAGGTTGGCGGCGGTGGACGCAGCACGCGGTGATAGCTGGCCACGCCGGCCACGACCTCGACGACCTCGCCTTGCTCGGCGAGCCGCTCGCTTATGGCGCGCCGCGCTGCCTGCACCGCCTTATCGCGCTGCGTCGAGGAAAACGTGCCGGCGCCGCGAAACAGCCGCCAGTGATACAGCACGTGCGGCACGTGTACGATCGGTCCGCTGGTCGCCGCGGCGACGCGCAGGGCGAGGTCGTAGTCCTGGCTGCCGTCGAACGCGCCGCGGAAGCCGCCCAGCCGACGCAGCATGGACGTGCGGTAGACGCCGAGGTGACTGATGACGTTCTGGCCTAGCAGCAGTTCCGGGTTGAAGTCGGGCTTGAAATACGGGTCGTTGCGCCGGCCGTGGCGGTCGAGCTTGTCCTCATCGGAGTAAAGCAGGTCGGCGTTGGGGTGTTCGCCGATGGCGCGCGCCATCATCAGCAGCGCGTGCGGCGCCAGCAGGTCGTCGTGATCGAGCAGGGCGCAGAACGCGCCTGTCGCCAGCTCCAGCGCCGTGTTGCTGGCCGCCGAGATGTTGCCGTTGCGCGGCCGGAAGGCAACGCGGATGCGGCTGTCGGTGGATGCAGAGGCTTGCAGCGTCGCACGCACGTGCGGCGTGGAGGAGGCGTCGTCGGCGATGCACAACTCCCAGTGCGGATATATCTGACCCCGCACCGACTCGATCATGGCCCGCAAGTGCCGCTCGTCGGTGTTGTAGACCGGCACCAGCACCGAGAAGCGTGGCGGATTCTCAAGATTCGCTAGCGAGGCCCGCAACTTTGCCGCACGCCTCGGCGTAATGGCGTCGTAACGGGCGATCCAGTCCGCGTAGTCCTGTTGGCAGGTATTGCCGCCACCGAGCAGCATGCAGCGCCAGGTGCCATGATAAAGCGCGCGCAGTAGCGGGCGCGGCATGCACAGGCCAGCGAGCAGGGAACGCATTGCGACTTCCGCCTGGCTGCTCGCGCGAAGGCCGAGCCGGCAGGCGGGCACGCCATCCTCGCTGTCGATGCCGTGCAGCTCCAGCCCTTCCGGCACATCGGGCAGGTATGCCAGCCGCGCCCGATCCGAGCGCAGCGGCACGTCCAGCGGTCTGCCTGCGGCGAAGACGCGCAGCGTCAGCTGCACGGGCTCGGCTGATCCGCTGAGCAGATGAAGCCGCAGCATCGACCATCCCGGCGCAATCGCGTTCGTCGAGCCGATGAGAAGCGCCGGTCCGCTGGCGCTTCCTGCCGTTTGCAACATGCACGACCGTGGCAACGTCGCCCGCTCCCGCGGGCCTAGGTGCCGCTCGCGCACTGCCGGTCTGGTTCGGCAAGCAGCAACTCCGGCGATTCCCGCCCCGCCACCGCGAAGGGGCGCTCGGTGTGAAGCTGCGGCTCGAACAGGGCGGTGAGAATCGCCCCGGTCTGAGTCTCGGGAGAATACGCTGCCCGCACCCGGGCGAAGGCGCGCTCGGCCATTTCCGGGTAGCGGTCCATCCGCTCGATCGCCCGCCGCATTGTCGCGCTCCATAGGTACGAGGGGGCGAGGTAGCCGTTTACCCCGTCCTGGATGGCACGGACGAAGGTGAAGCTGGGCGAGGCCACGGTCAGCGTGCCGACGACCGCAGCCTCGAAGTATTTCAGCTCGGACTTGCAGTTTGTGAATTCGTTGGTCTGCAGCGGCACCAGGTTCAGCTCCACCTCGCCCATGAGGCGCTGCAGGTTGAGGAAATCCTGCAGCGGGTGACGGTCGATGCGGTTGGCGTGGCGGGCGAGCCTGTTGTCGAAGTCCGCGAAACCGACCAGCCGCAGCATGATGCGCGGGTCCTCGTCCATCAGCTCGCCGATAGCGTCCGCGGCGATGGCGAAGTCGCGGTTGTGCGTGGGCGTGCCGCTGAAATAGCCGAGATGCAGCCGCGAGTCCCGGCGCCAGTCGGTCGCCAGCTTGGCGTCGTAGATGCTCTGCGACAGCTCCACCTGCGCCCGGTTCAGGAAATTCCGGATCACCCGCACATCCTTGTCCGGCGCGAACTGATGCGCTTTGCTCGCCAGATAGTCGTTGGTGACGATAACCCGCTCGCACAGGCGCAGCGCCGCGCCCATCCGGCCGATGTAGGCGAACCAGTGATCCCACGCGGCGGCTTCGAGTTTCTGGTCGAGCGTGTTCAGGATCAGGTGTACGTAGTCGCTGTCGAACACCAGATCGTCGCAGTCGAATATTGTGGTCACGCCAAGGTTTTGCGCCCGTGTGACGAGATGGTTCAGCGCGTGTGTGTAGCGGAATCGACAGATCACCAGCGTGTCGCAGATGTCGATAAGCTTTGTAAGACGCTCGATTTCCGTCTCGGCGAACCAGGCGGCCGCGACGTCCGGCTGCGTGAGAGATAGCGCCTCAATCATATTGTAGACGCGGTAGCGGAAGGTGCTGGTGTCCGGCTTTTCGTAGAGATAGGCCACGCGCCTTCTCGCCCCGCGCCGGCGCAGCGTGCGCAGACGCTGTTCGAACGGCTCGGTCCAGGGGTCTTTGTAGTTGATGGGAGCGATGCCGGTCTGGAACACCGCTCAGACCTCCGAGCAGGCGAAGAAACGGTTGAGCACGGGCGCGAAGGCCGCCGTCCAGTCGCGGCCGAGCTGGCTGTTTTCGTAATTCCGCCGCCGCGTAACCTCGTCGGCCGCCAGAATCATGCCTTGCGCGATGCCGTCCACCAGGGAGGCGACATCGGTCGGCACGCAGATGATATTGCGCGAGTACTGATCGAGCGAAGTCTTGCGACCGAACTGGTTGGTCACCGCGACGCCCCCACTGGCCGCGAGATCAAGCGGCGGGTAGCTCGGATGCGGCGTGTACACCAGCGACAACCCCACATCCACACTCCGGACCATGGCCACATATTCCGTCCACCGCAGGTTCTGCATGAGCCGTGGCTTGACCCCGCGGGGCAACGTGATGGGGTTGAGATCTCGGCCGGCGAAGATCACGCTCCATGCCTGTGGATCGAGCACGCCTTCTTCGATCGCGGCGCAGATTGCCTCCAGGCCGCGCGCATAGAGATTGCGACTGTTCAAGGGCCGTGCATAGAACAGGAAATTGTGCCTTTTCGTCGGCGCTGGCCGGCCTTCCTGCCAATGGTAGCTGTGGAGTGGGAACGCCGGCTCGAACCAGACGCCGGACTGGCGGATGTTGTCGAGGCCGCTCGCCACGAGATGCTCGAACAGAAGACGGGAATTGACTACGAAGCGCAGGTCCGGATCGGCCAGCACCTCGCTGCAGCGCAGGTGGAGATCGCCGTACGGATAGAACATCCGCTCGTCCTCCTGCAGCAGATACAGGATCTGCCGGGTCGGAACGGATTGCCGCGCGTTCCAGGTCGTCCACCACGATGTCGTGACGAACAGATCGCCGTTGCCGAACGCCACTTCGCCGCGCTTGCGGTCGCCGCGCGGGGCATAGCAGAACTCGATGTCCTGCTGGCAGTCGATGCCGTGCGCGGCGAACACACTGCCGACATTGCCGGGGTTCGGCGGTTCTGTCTCGGTGACGATGCGCAGCCTGCTGCCCAGCCGCTTCGCCAACTCAGCGCAAAGCAGCACGGCGGTGCCGGTTCCGCCGAACAGGCTGCCCGCATTGATGCTGTCGGTGAGCATGGTGACGCGGGGCGCACCGTCGCTGGTCAGCCGCACGGTGCGCAGAGGGACCAGCTGCTGGAAGCGGTCGTGCAGCACGGCGTCCAATGTCGCGGCCCGATCGCCGTCGCCTCTGAAGTTCATGTCGGAGCCTGCCGCCCCGTCACCGCGGCTCCGCTCTTCCCGCCGGCCGTGGCGGATGAAATGCAGCAGCGGGTTGATGCCGGCGGCGGCGACATCCGGGTTGCATTGCAGGTAACTGCGGGTGCTGAAGCGTGGACCCGGATCACGTCCCTCGGCCGCCCCGGCCAGGAGATAGTGCTTGATCGGATGCACGCCCGCGGCGCGCACATCCGCGTACGTGGCACGGTACCACCTGACGTCGAACCAGCCGGACCGGAACAGCGTCCATGCGTCGCGGTACAGCCGGGCTGTCCGCTGCAACTGCGGGCTCCCCCGCTCGATCAGGGCCCGCAGGCGCCGTTCAGCAAGCATGGACGGTACAACTCCTTCGCGTCGTTTTGCCTTCGGCACGGTCCCCTTGTCGACGCCCGGGCCTCGTCGTCCCATTGACCGGCTGTCCTCTAAGCCGAAAACCGACCGAGCGTCCACCCGTTACGCCGCCGCGGGACGGTCAGGGAAGCGGTTCCGCACGCGCCGCCGGCGGGACATGGCGGGATACCGTCGCCTCCTCGCCGATCAGGCCGCGCGGGCGCAGCAGCAGCATACCGGCCAGCACCACGCCGATCGCCACCACCCGCAGCGAGGCGCCGCGCGCCTGCCACCCCGGCGGCAGCACCAGATGCAAGGCGCTGCCGCTGAGCGCCCACAGCCCCCACACCACGACGGCGCCGAGCAGCGCCCCGCGATTGTTGCCGGCGCCGCCGAGCACCAGCATCACCCATACCTGGAAGGTGATCACCGGCAGGTAGTTGTCGGGGGCGATGAAGCCGAAGAACTGCGCCTGCATGGCGCCGGCCAGGCCCATCAGCGCGGCGCCGATCACGAAGGCCTGCAGACGGTAGTGGTCCGGTGCCTTGCCCAGCGAGGCCGCCGCTGTCTCGTCCTCGCGCAACGCCCGCAGCACGCGGCCCCACGGGCTGCGGGTGAGCCGCTCCAGCGCCAACCAGACGAGCGCCGTCACCAGCACCGCCAGGCCGAGATTGGCCAGGCCGAAGCCGAACGGCCGGTCGGCCAGGCGCTCGAAGGGGCGTGGAATGAAGGCGATGCCGAACGGCCCACCGGTGATCCACACCGCGTTGCGTGCCACCAACTGCAGGCTGACCGCGGCACCGAAGGTGGTAATGGCGAGATAGTCGGCGCGCAGCCGCATGGTGATGGCGCCGAGTCCGGCGGCGGCGAGGCCGGCCCCGGCCATGGCGCCGGCCCAGCCAAGCGGGATCGGCAGCGCGAAGCCGCCCCAGTGGGACGCCACCGGCGCCGCCGTCAGCCAGGCGGAGACATAGGCCCCCACCGCCATGAACCCGGCCACCCCGACATTGAACAGCCCGGCCGCGCCCCAGTTCAGGTTCAGCCCGAGCGTGGCGACGCCGTAGGTCAGCGCCACGGTGAGGAAGAATGCAAAATAGCTGGCCAGCCCGAGCATCAGTCGGCCTTTCCGAACAGGCCGGCGGGGCGCAGCAGCAGCACCGCGAGCAGCACCAGGAACGACACCGCCGCGCGATACTGGGCGCCGGCGAGCGGCACGGCGGCGGCCTCGGCCAGACCGATGATCAGGCCGCCGGCCATGGCCCCCGGCACGCTGCCGATGCCGCCCAGCACGGCGGCGGCGAACAGCGGCAGCAGCAGGTCGAAGCCCATGGTCGGCCGCAACTGCACGGTGGCGCCCAGGAACACACCCGCCGCGGCGGCCAGCGCGCCGCCGAGATACCAGGTGCCGCGCACCACCGCGGCGACATCAATGCCGACCAGCCGGGCCAGCAGCGGATTCTCGCTGGCCGCGCGCATCGCTCGGCCGAGCGCCGTGTGGCGCATCAGCAGATGCATCCCGAGCATCAGCACGAGCGCCACGCCGAACAGCACCAACTGGTCTTCTGTCGCCTGCATACCCGGCGCCAGACGCACCGCCATGGCGATGTCATGGCTGTAATAGAGCGGTTGCAGGCCGAAGATGAACTCCACCGCGCTGCGCAGCGCCAGCGAGGCGCCGAAGCTGGCGATGACCAGGGCGATCTCCGTGCCCTGCCGGCGCAGCCGGCGGAACAGCAGCGTGTCCAGGGCAACCGCGAGCGCGCCGGTCAGCGCCATGGCGAGCGCCAGCGCCGCCAGCAGCGTCCAGCCGAAGGTGAGGTCGCCAATCGGCGCGCCGCCGAGCACGGTACCGAGCGCTCCGGTGAGCAGCAGCGCCAGGTAGGCGCCCCAGGTGATGAATTCGCCGTGCGCGAAATTGGCGAAGCGCAGCAGGCTGTAGGTCAGCGTCAGGCCGATGGCGCCGAGGCCGATCATGGCGCCGTTGGTCACGCCATCGACGACTACCTGCCCGATCACGCCTGCTGTCTCCGCCCGCCCAGATAGAGTTGCGCCACCACGGGGTCGTCCAGCAGGCTGGCGCCCGCGCCCTCGTGCGCCACCCGTCCCTCCACCATGATCACGGCGCGGTCGGCGACGGCCAGCGCCGCCCGGGCGTTCTGTTCCACCAGCACCACGGCGACGCCGCCGTCACGGATCTGGCGCAGCTTGGCCATGACCAGGTCCACCAGCACCGGCGCCAACCCGGCGGAGGGCTCGTCCAGCACCAGCATGTCGGGCGCCACCACCAGCGCCCGCGCGATCGCCAGCATCTGCCGCTGGCCACCGGAGAGCCGGCCGGCTCGCTGGGAGCGGGCGCGGCCGAGGTCCGGGAACAGGTCTTCCATGGCGCGCACCTGCGCCGCCCGGCGCGGCCGGGGCAGCACGGCGGCGGCGAGGCTCAAATTTTCGCCCACCGTCAGGCCA
>Ga0224531_1001389_pt1 | contig 10724 bp, 14 predicted proteins | sample CBST100metaG_FD_179876 | JGI IMG/M metagenome (GOLD analysis project Ga0224531, IMG submission 179876) | Peat soil microbial communities from Stordalen Mire, Sweden - C.B.S.T100 | ecosystem: Environmental > Terrestrial > Soil > Wetlands > Peat | place: Sweden: Norrbotten County, Stordalen Mire... | reverse complement strand
CTGGGGCTTGCTGTCCGTGTGGATCACCGGAGCCTTGAGGCCCAGGGGATCGACCGCGAGCCGGAGCCGAAACTAGGGCCGACGGTCAGCGCCATGGAGCGCCGCGGGATCGACACCGACCGCGGCGACGAGCGCCGCGAGGTGATGGCGCGCAACGTCGAGCGCGACGAACTGCACCGCCAATACGCCGACGTATGCCGCAAGCTCGGGCTTGAGCCCGAGCCGGGGCGCGCCGATCCGGCGCGCGTGGCGACCAAGGCCGACCCCGTGCGCAAGACGGCACATCAGAAAATGGCTCAACATCAGCTTGAACGCGCGGTAAAGGAAGCGCGGGAAGAGCAGCGCCTCAAGCAGTGGAACGAGGCCCGCCACCAAGCCGCCGCCAAGGCTAACGAGCGCATGAAGCGCCGCGATGCCGGGAAGGAAACAGCCAAGGACAGGCAGGACCGCCGCGAGGCGATGGCCGAGCGATTACGCAAGCAGGAACAGGACAGACACCGCGACTTCGGCCGAGAGCATTGACGCGGAGGCAGGCAGGGGGGCTCATTGCCGCCCCCCTGCACCCCCGCTAGGATATTTGGCGCAAATGATGGATTTAGAAACATGGCAGTATTGACGGGCAGGCGGGGGCAGGGATGAAGCGGCGCATGACCCGTTCACGTTCCCGCCTTGCTGATGAGGCGTTGATAATCGCTTTCATTGCGAGTGGTTATCTGTTGCACCGCTATCGTGTGGCCTTGCCGCCGCTCGATATGCCGCGCTTCTGGCCGTGGTGGATGTGGGCCGGAGCTGCGGCCCTGGCCGCGCTCCTGGCGTTCACGCTCGTTCGCTTAGGCTATGCGCTCGTGCATAGGGTTCCGTATCGTGAGCGCATCTTTCGTACGCCGGTCAAAGGCCCGGAATGGGGTTATGTCTATGTGCTGGCCAATGCCGCCATGCCGGGCGTTTACAAGATCGGCAGCACCGGAGGCAGCCCCCAGGACCGCGCCCGCGAGCTGCACACCACGGGCGTAGCCGCGCCGTTCACGGTCAGATGGGCGCTCTATTGCGAGTTCGCGCGCCGTATCGAGATACAGACGCACCGGCTGCTGACCGATACCCGCGTGTCGGCAGACCGCGAGTTCTTCCGGGCCGAGCTGGCCGCGATCAAAAAGGCCGTGCGTCAGGCTCAGGAACATGTGACAGCGGCACGCGCCCATTAACCGGGGTCGGAGGAGCGACAGGCGGGCGTTTTTCGACGCGCAGGTTATGCCCCAGCTTGGCAAGCTCCGGGTTTTCAAACCATGGCACCTTGTACCCAGGTACCGGATTGAAATTATCGACCAGCACAACTTGCTTGCCATCGCGCATCATCATGAGTTCGTCCGAGAACATCAGGGGCCGCTGTAGCGTGTCCGTGGTGATGCTTTCTCCCTCGCTGCTGCCGCCGTGGCCGCTGATCATGTGCGAAATCGAGTTGCTGAGGTTCTGTTTTTCGATGGTCTGCATTCCGCACAACTTAGAGAAATACTCCGCCGTCTTCACGTCGCGGCTGCCGAAGTATTGCAACGCGCCGCTGTTGCTGATGAAGGTTTGCCAGCCGTCGCCGTAGAGGCTTTCAAGCTGGGAAAGGTCCTGCACGATGCCCCATAGCTGCATTCCGTAGCCTGCCATCAGGCCGTAAGCCTGCCGCAGCATCGAGAGCTTACCCAAGGCCGCCATTTCATCGAGGATGAACAGCACCGGCAGCTTGGGCTGTTCGGCGATGTTGCGGGCGTTGATCGTGAGGGCTTGCTGTATCAGCAGCCGCAACCAGCGATCAAACGTGCTGATGCGGTCGGCGGGCAGCACGAGATACACGCTCATGTTTCCGGCCTTCAGGTCTGCAAAGCTGAAATCGGAAGCGCTCAGGCTGGCCCGCACGCGCTCACTATCGAGGAAATGCGTGTGCGACTGAAGCGACGCCAGGACGCTTGAAAGCAAGCGGCTGTCCTTGGCATCGGTGCGTGCGGCGGTACTGCGCACGACCGGATTTTTGCTGTCGCCCATGCGCAGCAGCATGGCGTTGAACTCGTCTTGAGGCAAAACGATGATGTCGCGTACACGGCCAAGCGTACGGCTGCTTTCCGGCTCTTCCAGGGCCACGTATAGAACCAAGCCCATCAACAGCGCTTTTGCTTCCTCGCTCCAAAAAGCATCCGCGTGGTTGCTTTCCATGATGATCGAATCTGCAAGGATCATGGCGTTTTCCGCTATGTCCTCATCGCTTCCGCGCAACCAGTCCATGGGGTTGATGCGGGCTTGTGGCTGGCCGGTGATGCCCCAGGGATCGACCACGTACACCTCTTGCCCCAGGCCCGGAATTGAGGCCGTGCCCTTGCCTCTGCGGTCAGCGGTGATGAGCGCATTTTCCCCTTTGGGGTCGAGGACAAGTACAGACCCGCGATAGGTCAGCAAGTTAGGCACAATTGCGGCAACGCCTTTGCCGCTGCGGGTGGGCGCGCATGTCAGCAAGTGGCGGTCCCCGGTGTAGTGCAGCGGGAAACGCTCTCCCTTGCCGTCCTGATAGACCCCGAGAGCCAGGCCGGACTTACCAACCAGGTCATGCTCCTGGAGGTGCGCCAGGTCTGCCCATTCGGCAGAGCCGAAGGTGGTTTTCCTCGGCTTCGGCTTTTCGCCCTCGACAGTGAGTGAGGCTTTCGTGATGCGCAGCGCCATGTAGGCCGCGATCGCGCCCGCGATGAAGCCGAGCACCCCGGACAAAAACGAACTCGTCAGGAAGCTGCCCAAGATGGATAGGCCCAGCGCCACCCATCCCAGCCACTTGCGAAAGGGCTTTGCCCGCTCGGAGAAAAAGGCCCCGACGAATGCGCCCAGGATCGCGCCGGCGATGCCGGCGCCGAGGTTCAGGCCGAGGCTTCTAAAAAAGGCTGTGAATTGGGAGCTTGCGCCGTCTTCAAAGCCCTCTGCGGTGTGGGAGCAGCCTGCAAGCACAACGACGGGCAGGAGATAGAGCAGGTAGAGCGAGAGCCGCCGCCACAGGCGAGGCTTGGACATGGGAGTACCCCCAAGTGCTTCTATCGGCACTTGAGGGGTGTTTGCTTAGGTGGCTAACGGATATTCGGTATTTCTTCCGGCCAGGGCCGAGCGCCATGCAGCACGCGCAGAATGCGGATGGTTTCATCTGTCGTGATGCGATAGGCGGCAATGTAGGGTGTCCCAGTGATGATGACTTCCCGCGTGCCCTCTACGCGACCAGGGCGGCCACTTAGCGGAAACTGAAGCAGCCTTTCGACCTTTTCTTGAATGAGATCATCCACGGCGATAGCAGCGCGCGGATTGTCCGCTTCGATGTAGTCAAATATTTGCTCACGGTCAGCGACCGCGAGCAACGACCATTCAAGTTTCACGGCTCGTTACCCTCGGCTTTACGGAGAGCAGCAGCCCGACGCTTGGCGAAACGTGCTGTAACCTCATCGTGCGGAACGGCAGGGCTCAGGTCGTCTAGGGCTTCCTGTACTTTCGTGCGGAACCAAGCGTCATACGTTGCCGCATTGTGTGTCAGCTCGAAGGGGAGCCCGCCTTCCCTTGCGGTCCTGGTCAGCAGGATGCGGACAGCGTCCGATATCGTGAGGCCGAGGTTTTCCAACACAGCGGCGGCTTGTTCTTTCACGGTGGGGTCTATTCGCGTTTGAACCAGTGAATTGCTTGTGCCCATGGCTAGGACCTCCTTTCTTGCATCCCCTATTGTAATTCATTTGCATGACAATGCAACACGTTTTTGGCTTGCTCGAACGTACCTTGTAGGGTACGATCTAAAAAAGGGATCGGGATCGTGAGTGAAGACAAGAAACTAAAAGTTGCGTTCTATCGCTCACGCACCGGGGCCGAGCCAGTTAGGGAGTGGCTTAAGGGCTTGCCGGTCGAGGACCGGCAAATTCTTGGCCGAGACCTTCGGTTAGTGGAGCTGGGTTGGCCTATTGGAATGCCTTTGTGTCGCCCGCTGGGCGGCGGACTGTGGGAGGTGCGGAGCACGCTTGCGAGCAATCGCATTGCTCGCGTCATCTTCTGCGCAATGGGCGGCTACATGGTCCTGCTGCATGGGTTCATCAAAAAGACCCAGAAGACGCCCGACACTGAATTGAACTTGGCCCGCACGAGACAGAAGGAGGTGGACCTATGAACAACAATCCGCATATCGGTTCTTCCCTCGATGATTTTCTGAAGGAAGAAGGCATCTATGAGGACGCCACGAACCACGCTGTTAAACGGGTTCTGGCGTTTCAGGTAGAAAAGGCTATGCAGGAAAAGGGCCTCACCAAAACGGAGATGGCCCGCCGTATGGGCACGAGCCGCGCCCATCTTGACAGGCTGTTAGACCCGGAAAACGACAAGGTGCAGCTTGATACCGTGCAGCGTGCCGCTACCGTGGTAGGCCGTCGCTTGCGCTTGGTGCTGGTTTAATTGGCCCTGCTCTGGAAGAGTCGAAATGAAAATTAGTCTGATGTGCCCGACGTGTGCACAAGCGGCAGGTGGATTCGGAACTTGGTTCGTCGAGACGATCCGCGAAGATGGTCTTTACACAGGGAAGTGTCCAAAAGGGCACGAGCTACTTTTGGCAACCCAGACACTGCCGCATGAACTCTTGTTCGAGATTGCTGTCAATGCGATCAAGGATGGTTACAATCGCGAAGCCGTATCATCTTTTACAGCAAGTATGGAGCGGTTTTTCGAGTTTGCATCCAAGGTGATTGCGAGAAAGCGTGACGTTTCTGCCGAGCTGTTCGAAGCGGTTTGGAAAGATGTAGCCAGGCAATCAGAAAGACAACGTGGCGCTTATGTGTTTTTGTATGTGAGCGAGTTTAAGGCAATGCCTAGCCTACTCAGCATTAAGATGACGGACCTGAGGAACAAGGTAGTTCATCAAGGCAAGCTCCCGGAGCTGAAGCAGACTCTAGAATTCGGCAAGGCTGTTTACGAAGTCATTCAGGAGTCCGTTAGGCAGTTGCGTGCAACCGATCTGGACCAAGTAAATGCTGTTTTAGGCGAGCATGTTGCAGAAATTGCGAAAAAAATGGGCTCTGCCTATCCGCGTACATTTCAGGTGACCTCAACGGCGTTAAATATTATTGACGACGTTTCTACTGGCTACAAACCATTTGACCAGCTTTTGCGTGAGCGTGGCATTGTAGTTTGATCAGTTAGAGGCGGGTCTGTTGAACTGCCGTTTTTTGGGCTTTCGCTAGATTGAGACCTTGTTGCTAGGCGGCGGCGTGTTGTCATAGCCCCGCGCATTTTTCCACTTCAGGTAAGCCTCTTTTGCAGCGTCGAACCATTCATCATGGCCGGGTTCTTCGCATAGTTCTACGATGTACTCGCCCAAGGCAAGATATGGGCCATAGGTTGTGTGTGCGGGCCACCCATACCAATCCCGGTATTCCTCGCCCAGGCTGTTGTTAATCAGCATCGTTCTGTGCTGGTGCTCTTGTTTTTCCTTCTGCGTCTTAGCCATCGTTGCTTCTCCTTCACCCAGCACTATAGGGCAAAGGGGTGTGTGTGGCCAAAACCAGACTTTCTGTCCCACTGCACCCCAGACCCAGCTTTAGGTATGCGTCTGTCCTTTTCCTCTAAATGACAATGTCCTTCATCCGCTGTACAAATCTAAACCAACGTTTAGACTTTGTACAAAGGGGCAGCCGTGGCCGATTTCGTCGCCTATTACCGGGTTTCGACAGACCGCCAAGGCGCAAGCGGCCTCGGGCTGGACGCGCAGCGGCAGGCCGTGGCGCGTCAGGTGAACGGCGGCCAGCTCGTGGCCGAGTTTACCGAGATCGAGAGCGGACGGCGGCACGCGAACCGCCCCCAGCTCCTCGCCGCGCTCGAAGAGTGCCGCAAGCGTCATGCCGTCCTGCTGATTGCCCGCCTTGACCGCCTATCCCGCAACGTCGCCTTTATCGCGGGCCTGATGGAGAGCGGCGCGGACTTCATCGCGTGCGACATGCCCACGGCCAACCGTCTGACCATTCACATACTCGCCGCCGTGGCCGAGCACGAGCGCGAGATGATTTCCCAGCGCACGAAGGCCGCGCTTGCCGAGGCCAAGCGCCGGGGAACCAAGCTAGGCAATCCCCACATCGAGGCCGCCCGAGCGCTCGCCCTGGCCGTGCATCATGCGCGCCAGCCTGCGCCCGAGGTGTTGGCGCTTGTGCAGGAATGGCGCGGCCAGGGCAAGGCCCTGGCCGCCATTGCTCACGACCTCAACCGGCTGCAAATCCGCTCTCCGCGCGGCTGTGCATGGTACGCAAGCAGCGTGCGAAATCTGCTTTCAAGCCTTGCTTAGATGCCTGTGTGTCCGTATGTTTGTATGTGTGAATGCACAAACATACGCATTTTCATGTGTATGAAAATGCGGAAAGGCATCAATGATTATCACCGTAACCAGCTACAAGGGTGGGGTTGGCAAAACCACCACTGCCGTGCATCTGGCCGCCTATTTGCAGCGGTTGGCTCCTACCTTGCTCGTGGACGGCGACGCGATCCGCAGCGCCACCAAATGGAGCCAGCGCGGCAATGGTGAGGGCCTGCCGTTCAAGGTGGTGAGCCATGCCCAGATGGTGAGCCACATCCGCAACTATCAGCATGTCGTTATAGACACGGAGGGGAACCCCTCAGACGATGATTTTCGCGACCTTGCCCTGAACTGCGATTTTCTTGTTGTTCCGGCTGTGCCCGAGAGCGTGGCGACAGACGGCCTTACTCATACCCTCGCCAAACTCCAGGAGCTGAAGAGCCAGCGTTACAAGGTGTTGTTGACGATGGTCCCGCCGAAACCACGCACCGAGGGCGAGCAACTCCGCGCCATGCTTGGCGAAAGCGGCATTCCTGTTTTCAGAACGGAGATTCCCCGTCTGGCTGCTTTTGAGAAAGCCGCAGCCGAGGGCCTGCCGGTTTATGCCGTTAAGGACGAGCGGGCCGCCCGTGCATGGGACGCCTACGAAGATGCCGGAAAGGAAATTTGCAATGGCTAAATCGAAATTCTCAGCCCTGGCCGAACTGCGCCAGGGACAGCAAGAGCCCTCTCCTGCGTCCGGACCTACTATGCCCGAGCTTGCAGGAACGGGCAGAGGCCGACCGGCAGGCAAGCGCAGCAACCCGGATTTCCAGCCAACGACCGTTCTTTTGCGCAAGAGCACGAAACGCGCGGCTATTCGCAAGCTGGAGGATGCCGAAACCGGCCAGGACCTTTCAGACCTGATCGAGCAGCTATTGACCAACTGGGTAGAGGGAAAGGCGTAATTTCAGATTTATGAACGTATGAAAATTCATAAATTCATAAATACGGGATGCCGTATTTTCATACGTTCAAATCACGAAGCCGTTGTTTCTATTGCCTTGGGCTTGGCATCCACGGCTAGTTTGGTGCCGGGCAGGAGACTAAGGCCCTCACGGCTCCAGGCGTATTTGAGGCCCCCAGGGAACACCGTAGACACCTTGCGCATCGCCGCCTTGACCTTATCCTTGACACGGTCAAGGCGGTCTACGTCGTAATTCGCGCCGAGCTGTCTTGCCAGTCCTTCCCAGGGAATGAACTGCGCCCCCGATTTGTTCGCGATGAAGGCTTTGTAAGCGGCCAAGGCGTACAGGTCGAGCGCCAGGGGCGACCGCTTCAGCGCACGAAGGGCGCGCAGATCGAGCGGCACAGGCGCGGCGGTGATGGCTTTGAAAAAGTCTTCCCCTAGTTCAATCCAGCTTCCCCAAAGAAGGCTTTGATCCGGGCTTTTAGGGTCCCACCACAGTTCCCCCTTGGGGGCAACTTGCATATCGAGCCAGCTTACCCCTTGGCGATCCGGTCCCCACAGTTGCATTTCAAAGCTGATCGTGGCGCGAAACAGCCGCCGCATTTGCTCTTGCAAGCGTTTTGCATCGCTGCGTTTGCCGCCGCCGGTATAAGGATCGAGGCCAACAACCCGCATGAATTCCGACAAGCTATGACCGAGTGCCAAGCGGCGGCTCTTGGTGCGGATGGCTTCCGTTGTCACCCAAAACAGCAGCAGACGCGGCAAGGAGCCGTAAGGGTAGCCAATAGATTGGTCTTTCTCGCTGTCCCATCCGGCACGGATAACCAATGTCAGGTTTCCGTTTGTGCGCTTCCACGCTTCAACTTTTCCGGGGTTGCTATGGGGCAATGTGCATTGCACGAGCTGGCGAGCCAGGAAAGCGGCCTCTGCCTCTTCGGGGTTTTGACGGATCGCTCCAGCCGCATCGAGCAGCTTTTGCTTTGCGGGCGTGACCTCCCGCGCCTTGGTTTGCTTTACCAAGGCTTTCATCAGGGGGATGTCGCTCAACCGATCCATGCTCGATCATTGCCCGAACCCCCACGATCATGCAAGGGCTTTTAGCTATCCACAGAACCTTGTGGATAGAGAAAGTTATCCACGGTGAAACGGTTGGAAGAGGGACGGTGAAACGGTTGGAAGAGGGACGGTGAAACGGTTGGAACCTCTTACCTGTAGTTAGACCTATAAAAAAGATCCTGTAGTAGGGGGCGCTTGCGCTGTGGAAAAGTACGCAAAGGCGCAAAGCGGAGGCGCTACGCGCCGCCCATTTTCAGGCTGGCTCCGCCAGCAGAAACAACAGCAAAAGCAACAGCTTGCCGAATATGGTTCGAATGTCTTCACTTCGTTACGAATTCGAACGCATATCGAGCGTGGGGGTCGCTCCAAGGCGTCAAGGCCGCTTCGCGCCGCTCACGCGGTGACCCTGCGGGGTCAGCCTTGACCCCTTTCCGCTCCAAAAGCCCGAGAAGCCAACCCGGCCACGATACGACAAACGGCACCGGGCTATTGCCTTCAGGGGAAGGAGGCAAGCTGAAGCTGGCGTTTCCCCTTTTCACCCAGAGGCCCCCTGAAACGGCCCAGGGATACCCCAGAAAGGCCGCCAAGGTGTTTAAACGGTGAATCCCTCGTCAAAACGCCGGAAGGCCGTCAGCGGGCTTCTAATCGCGTTTTAGGGCCATTGGGGCTTCGGTCAATTCGGGCCGCCAAAGTTCCACGATTTTCTCGAAATCGGCCCCATAGCCCAGGCTGTCAGGGTAGCGGTGAACGTTGCCGATCAAGCGGACGACCGCCGCCATGTCTTCCGCTATGACACCGTCCACGGCCCAAAGGTTCGTCAGATCGAAGCCGCCGCAACTGCCCGCGTTCCACCACGCCAGCAGAAAATCGGCAACCCTGCGGCTCTGTCCCGTGTCGCCCTGTGCGATCTTGACCAAGCGGGCCAGCGCCGCCAGTTCCATGACCCCCGCCGCCTTCGCCGTCTCCAGATCGACCATTCCAGCTCTCTCCCCGCACTGGCCGGGTTGATACCCCGGCCCCGCCACGGTAGAGCGAACCGGGCCGGAGGGCAAACCCCGCTAAGGCAAAAGCGGCCCCAGGCTTACGCCCAGGGCCGCCCATCACTTGCGCGATCATCGCCGTCCCCGGCTGTACCGCGCCCCCATCGTACCCCCGCCCATCATTTGCTTCAAATATCCTAGCGGGGGTGCAGGGGGGCGGCGATGAGCCCCCCTGCCTTTACGAAGACTGCGCGCCTTTGGCGCGCTCCGCTTGCTCTTCCGGGGCCGTTTCGGCTTCGGGCAGGGGATCGAGGCCGAACAAGGCGCGATCCCCCGGACGGGTGGTGTAGCGATTGACCAAGCCGTAAAGCGTCTGCCGGAAATCGTCGTGTCCGTCCTGTTCGGCGTGGGTGATGGCAAGCGCGCCGACGATGATTTTGCGGCGGGTGTCGTCCCTGCGTTGCCGGTCCGCTTGCCGTGCATCTATCTGGCGGATTTGTTCGGCGAGCTTGCGGCGTTTAGCTTCGAGTTTTTCGCGGAGTGTTTGCGTATCGGCCATGCGTATTCCTGTGGGTGAGGTAAGCTGCATTCAGGGTACCTCATCAGGGGAAAGCAGGGCAGTCGTTACGCAAAAGGCTTGCATGGAGCACGAGGCCAAAATCACGAAGTGCGCGGTTATACGTTGCTTCGCAACGTCCGCGCCAAAGCTGCGCTTTGGAAAAGACAGGCGGTGACGGCGTGGCCGTCTTCCGTTGTGAAGCCAAGATCGTGAAAAGGTCGGCTGGTCGTAGTTCGACTGCCGCCGCCGCCTATCGGGCGGGTGAGCGGATCGAGGACCGGCGAACCGGCCTTGTCTTCGACTATGGCCGCCGTTCCGGGGTGCTGCATTCCGAGATCATGGCCCCCGAGGGTGCGCCCGCCTGGGTCTATGACCGCGCCGAGTTATGGAACCGCACCGAGGAAGCCGAAAACCGCAAAGACAGTCAGGTTGCGCGCGAGATTTTTCTTGCCGAGGCCAGCGAGCTAACGGATGAGCAGCGCCTGGAGGTGACGCGGGCCTATGTCCACGAGCAGTTTGTATCCAGGGGCATGGTTGCCGACATCGCCATGCACGCGCCCGGCAAGGAAGGCGACGAGCGCAATTACCACGCCCATGTGCTGCTAACCATGCGCCTGACTGACGGCGAGAGTTTCGGCCCAAAAGAACGGCAATGGGACAAGACCCAGGAGCTAGAAGTCTGGCGCGCGAAATGGGCCGAGCACCAAAACCGCACCTTCGAGAAGCTGGGGCTTGCTGTCCGTGTGGATCACCGGAGCCTTGAGGCCCAGGGGATCGACCGCGAGCCGGAGCCGAAACTAGGGCCGACGGTCAGCGCCATGGAGCGCCGCGGGATCGACACCGACCGCGGCG
>Ga0224531_1001386_pt1 | contig 10736 bp, 5 predicted proteins | sample CBST100metaG_FD_179876 | JGI IMG/M metagenome (GOLD analysis project Ga0224531, IMG submission 179876) | Peat soil microbial communities from Stordalen Mire, Sweden - C.B.S.T100 | ecosystem: Environmental > Terrestrial > Soil > Wetlands > Peat | place: Sweden: Norrbotten County, Stordalen Mire... | reverse complement strand
CCCCCCCCTTGGCGGGATGGGTGCGTAAGTGGATTGTTATGTAGCTGCCCCAGGTAAAATATTCATAATGGACATTTTAGGAGCAAGTGGTTTGGAATCATTCGGTTGCGCGGAGTTCTGGACTCCAAATTCGTCATTGCAGACAGGTTACGGGTAAAATCGTCAAAACATATGGGTTATGGATGAAAACGAGGCTCTGAAGCGGTGGTCCCGGCAAAATAGTCATTGCATGGGAGTTGTGGGTAAGATACTGATTCGGTGCGACTTATTCGGTTGAGAAAGAGCGGTGCAAGCGGGTGGTGGGAGTTCATTTCCGCGCGGTCGAAGCTGCCCCTCGATGGATTCGATCCATATGTTAATTGTAGCAAGCGGAGCATAACTACTATGCCAACTATTTTTCGGATGGAAGTGGTTGATGGAGTGGGGGTTATGGGGATTTTTCGGCGTCGAGGGGCTTGACACGTGGATTTGCTGGGGTTTTTGAGGGTTGGCGACGGCGATTTTTTTGAGATGATTATGCAGTTAGCTCCGGCGCTCACGCCGCAAGGCCCAAAATCGAGCGGATGCGCTGGCTTGGCCCTATCGGTCGGGCTTTCAGCCCTCGATTTTCGCCTCCCGGGCCTTCATGGGGCTGCCTGCCCCAGCGAGCAAGCTCGCCGGGGACCCCGTTCGCCCCATGCTGGTATAGGGCGCGCCGTTGGCGCTTTTGCGGTCCTGCCTGAGTAGACTGGATAATCATCTTTTTTGATTCGGCAATGAGCAATGAGCAATGGGCTATGAGCAGTCGGCCGTGGGCAGAGAACCCACATCGAAGAATCGAGATGTGGGGCACCCGGCGGCTGATAGGTTCAATTCTCGGAGGGCATCTCGGCGTGGTCGATGACGAGGGTCTGGACTGGCCCTTTGGCGGGCTGGAGCTTGAGGCCGAGCTGCTCCTCGACGGCGGTGAAGACAGAGAGGACGGCGCCGCCTTGATCGTCCGCGTTGTCGGAGGTCCACTTGAGGGTAATGTCTGCGCCGCCGGTGAGCGAGGTCTTGTCGTTGACCTGGCGATGGACCGGGTCGGAGAGCGCGGCGGCGAGGTCGGTCATGGAGGCGCCTTTGGTGGTGAGGACATTGTCGTTGTTTGACCAGCTTGTGTTGATCGAGCTGTTTGTTGTATCCGTCTGGGTGAGCTTGAACCTGGGGCCGCCGCGGACGACGACGAGGTCGTAAATGGGCATGACTTTGGGTTGCAGATGCGCCTTGAGGTGGAAGCGGTCGGCGAGCAGCGGGATGAGCATGGCCTGTAGTTGCGTGTCGGTGAGTTTGGGCGGTGTGCCGCCATCCGGCGCGAGGACCTTGGCTTCGATGTCGAAGCGCGCGGAGTTGACGGGGCCGGAGAGGCCGGAGATCTGGTCTTCCTTGACGTCGTAAGCAAACTCGATGATGTTCTTCAACGGGGCGTTGGTTGCGGTAAATACGTCGTCGTGAATGCCCATGCCGAAGGACTGCTGGTTGGGGTTTTCGCTGGAGGGGTCGCACTGCTTGACGGAGACGACGTCAAAGGGAGGCAGGGCCGTTGCGAGGGCGATGGCTGCGGCGGGGCCTTTGTGCTCAAGCTGGGCGTGCGCCGCTGAAGTGGAGAGCAGCACTGCGGCGGCGAGGAGCAGCAGACTGGCCGATTTGCTTGGAGGCATCATAAGAATCATTATCCATCCGGGCGCTTGGTGTGAGCCGGAAATTCGTCGCACTATAGAGCGGGCCTTCGGCCCTTGGTTCTGTGCGGCGGATGGACCTTGGTTCTGTGCGGCGAATTAACGACTTGGCAAACTAATGCCGGGGGAGCAGAGGGGCCGTAAGCATCGCCGCGAGATACTTCTTCATTCGAGGGGGGGCTGGGGGAGGGAGAGAAAGTGCTGGGTGGATTGTGCGATGATGCGAAAGCAGGCGGATCTTCGCGATTCTGGGCGGGGATGGCGGCACGGTTGAGGGGATTATGCGCATAGGGAAGATGTGGAGCGTGGGGTTGGCGGCGTTGCTGGCGCTGGGGCCGGTTGCACTCGCCCAGAGCGGGTACCACAGGGGTCCGACCAGCGGGGCGCAGGGCGTGCGGCGTGGGCACATGCAGCGCGGGCGGGGCGAGCTGAAGGTCTACTTTGTGGATGTAGAGGGCGGCCAGTCGACGCTGTTCGTGATGCCGGGTGGCGAGAGCCTGCTGGTGGATACAGGGTCGGCGGATACGAAAAGCACGGCGGCGCCCAGGGACGCCACGCGGATTGCGGCGGTGTGCAAGCTGGCGGGCGTGACGAAGATCGACAACCTGGTGGTGACGCACTACCACTCCGACCACGTGGGCGGACTGCCGCAACTGGTGGGGATGGTCCCGGTGGGGCGGTTCATCGACCATGGGGAGAACCGCGAGGGCGAAGAGGTGCAGGGTGGTGCGCCGACGGTTGCGGGATGGAACGCGTACCAGAAGGTGCTGACGGAGAGCCATGCGGAGCATCTGGTGGTGAAGCCGGGCGACGTGTTGCCGGTGAGGGCGATGCGGGTGAAGGTGGTGAGCGGGGACGGCGAGGTGATTGCCAGGCCGCTGGCGGCGGGCGGCGAGCAGAATGCGGCGTGCGCGGCCTCTGCGCTGAAGGACGCGGAGGGGACCGAGAACGACCGCTCGCTGGGGCTGGCGATTACATTTGGCAAGCTGCGGATACTGGACCTGGGCGACCTGACGTGGGCCAAAGAGCGGGCGTTGATGTGTCCTGTGGACAAGCTGGGCAAGGTGGATGTGTACATCGTTTCGCACCACGGGCTGGTGAATAGCGGCAGCCCGGCGCTGGTGGATGCGATTGCGCCGCGGGTGGCGATCATGGACAACGGCCCGCGCAAGGGCGGCGCGCCCGCAACCTTCGATACGATCGAGGGTTCATCCAGACTGAAAGACCTGTGGCAGTTGCACACAGCCGAGGGAAGCGATGCGAAGCACAACGTTGCACAGTCGCGGATTGCCAACCTGGCGGGGCCGGATGCGGGGAACACTCTGGAACTGACGGGATGGCTGGATGGCAGTTTATCGGTGACCAACGGACGGACGGGCGAGACGGTGGAGTATCCCGCGCCGTAAATTGATGGCGGGGCGAGGTGACCTTCCGCGGCGGAAGGCATCATACCAAGCAGGGAACACGCGGCCACTCGGCAGACGGCTGGATGCTGCGGGAATCCAACGGGACAGAAACGGAGACGACGATGAACGAAAGCAGCAGAGAGCATACGGCGAAGAGCGTGATTGAAGCGGCGAAGGCAGATGGAGCGCGGCGAGGACCGGCGGCCCGGAGGTGTGGATTGGCCCGGTTTGCGCAGGGTTTTGTTGGCGTTGGGCTGGGGATGGCGTTGGTGCTCAGCATTCCGGGCTGCCATAAGTCGGCGCAGGCGGCCGGCTCGCAGAGCTCTGTCGACCAGAACAGCGGCGACCCGGCGGACGCGAATATGGCTGGTGGAGGGAACAGCGCGGGACAGCCGGCGCAGGTGCTGGGCGAGAGCGCTCAGGAACAGAACCAGCAGCAGGGCGAGGACTACTCGCAGCAGCAGCCCGCGCCGATTGTGCGCCAGGGGCCGGATTCCGGCCAGCAGGGCTATGACAACGGCCAGACCGGCGATGCGCAGGCCGACGACGAATACGCCAACGATCTGACCGACGCGCAGGCCAGCAATCCACCGCCTCCGCTGCCGGAGTACGACCAGCCGCCCGCGCCAGACCCCGACTATCTGTGGACACCGGGCTACTGGGCGTGGGGGCCGATGGGTTACTACTGGGTCCCGGGTTGCTGGGTGGACGCGCCGTATGAGGGCGCGCTGTGGACCCCCGGATACTGGGGATTCTATGGCGGGTTCTATCGCTTCCACCATGGGTACTGGGGGATGCACATCGGGTACTATGGCGGCGTGGACTACGGGTACGGCTACGTGGGGCATGGCTACTACGGCGGCTACTGGAACGGCGGCCACTTCTTCTACAACACGACGATCAATCGCGTGGACGTGAACAGGATTCGCAATGTGTACGTTCACCCCGTGAGGATAAACAATGTGGTGATCAGCGGGCGGATCGGCAACCGGGTGAGCTTCAACGGCGGGCGCGGCGGAGTTGTGGCACGCCCGTTGCCTGCGGAGACCCGCGTGCTGCAGGAGCGGCGCATTTCGCCGATGGCGACGCAGGTGCAGGCGCAGCATGAGGCGGCCGGGAACCGGCAGCAGCTCTTCAGCCAGAACCAGGGACGTCCCGCCGTTGCCGTGGCGGCGCGCCCGATCGCCAAGGACCGCGTGCTGCCGGCTGCGCTGCCATCAAGAGCCGTGCCGGCGGCACAGCCAAGGCCGGGGGGATCGGCTGGGCAACCTGGGGTTGGCGGCAACGCGCGGCCAGGATCCATGCAGACGCCTGCGCAGGGAGCGCGTCCTCAGGCGGGTCAGGCCCAGCCACAGTCGCAGGCGAGGCCGGGTCAGGCACAGCCACAGTCGCAGATGAGGCAGGGGCAGCCGCAGCAAGCTCAGCCTCAGACTCAAACCAGGCAGGCACAGCCTCAGTCACAGGCGAGGCCGGGTCAGGCCCAGCCACAGTCGCAGATGAGGCAGGTTCAGCCGCAGCAGGCACAGCCTCAGACTCAAACCAGGCAGGCTCAGCCTCAGACTCAAACCAGGCAGGCTCAGCCTCAGACTCAAACCAGGCAGGCTCAGCCTCAGGCGCAACCGCAAACCAGGCAGGCTCAACCTCAGGCGCAGGCTAGGCAGGCACAGCCGCAGCCACAGGCTAGGCAGGCTCAGCCTCAGGCGCAACCGCAAACCAGGCAGGCACAGCCTCAGGCGCAGGCTAGGCAGGCTCAGCCTCAGGCGCAGGCTAGGCAGGCACAGCCTCAACCCCAGCCCCAGGCTAGGCAGGCACAACCCCAGCCCCAGGCTAGGCCAGCTCCGGCGGCGCGCCCGCAACCGCAGGCCGAGCAGAAGCCTCGCTAGTTGTTGAAGCACGAGAGCACGGCAGAACAGGCTGACGAGGCTTGTTCTGCCGTGCTTTTTTGGCCCGTGAGGGAGGGCCGGCGCTGGGTTATTGCCCGAAGGCGAGCTGGCCAAGCAGGATGGCGTTTAGAGTGATAATGATCGCGACCGTAGCCCAGCCTGCGATCCGCATGCGGCGCGCGCTGGCGAAGCTGTGCATGACGTCCGCGCGGCTGGTGAGCAGAAGCAGCGGGATCAGAGCGAAGGGCAGCGCGAAGCTTAGGACAACCTGAGAGAGTACCAGGATTTTCAATGGGTCGAGGCCAATGGCGATGATGGCTATGGCCGGAACGACCGTGATAAAGCGACGCAGAAAGATGGAGAACTTGATATCAAGGAAGCCCTCGATGATGACCTGGCCGGCCATGACGCCGACGGTGGACGATGAGAGGCCGGAACAGAGCAGGGCAACGGCGAAGATGACCGCCGCGGCGCGTCCGAAGAGCGGGCCGAGGGTGTGGTAGGCCTCTTCGATGGTGGGTTGCAGGTTGTTGGTGTGGACGAAGGCGACGGCGGCCATCAGGATCATGGCGGAGTTGATAAGCCAGGCGCCGTTCATGGCGACGAAGACGTCGATCAACTCGTAGCGCAGGAAGCGGCTGAGGATGGAGCGGCGGGGAAGCTGGGTCGGCTGGTTGCGGGCTTCCAGGTTTTCCAGTGTCTCGGTGGCAGGCAGCGCGGAGCCGGTGAGTTCCTTCAGGCGGGGCTGCACCAGGGCGGAGTGGAGATAGATAACGTGCGGCATGACGGTTGCTCCCAGCATGGCGACAGCGACATAAATGCTGTCGTGGAAGTTCTGCGTGCTGGAGTGGTCGAACGTGGGCAGCAGGGTGTAGAGGGTGGCGAACTTCCAGTCGGGGTGGACGAGGAAGACCTCGAAGGCGTAGGAGACGCCAATGATGGCGACGAAAGCCATAATGCCGCGTTCCAGCCAGCGGAAGCCTGCGAGGTCGAGCGCGAGAATCGCGAAGACAAGAACGGTGGAGACGAGCGCGGCTACGAGGAGCGTTTCCTTGGGGTTGAAGCCATGGGCGATGAGCAGCGGGCCGAAGAGGAGATCGAGGCCGATGGCCGCGCCGAGGAATTCGGCGAGATCGGTGGCGACAGCGGCGATTTCGGCGGCGATCCAGAGGCCGACGGTGGTGAGCTGGGAGAAGTGCTTGCGGCAGTTCTGCGGCAGGGTGAGGCCGGTGACGATGCCCAGCTTGGCGGCGAGGTACTGGATGAGCATCGCCATGGCGTTCGACCAGAGCAGGACCCAGAGCAGGCGATAGCCAAACTGCGTGCCGCCGAGGATGTTGGTGGCGAAGTTGCCGGGGTCGATATACGCAACCGAGGCGACGAATGCCGGGCCGAAGTAGGTCCACATCTCGGTGCGGCTTAGGTTGGAGAAAAAATTGCGCCGGGGCGGGACTGCATCGGCAACCGCTGGAGCTTCGCCAGCAGAGCCCGCGAGCGGCTCCGGCTTCCCGGAAGCTTCGGGCCCCATTTGAATTGGCGAAAGATCAGGCATTCATCTCCTGTGCAGGGCACCGAGAAAGTTGGGCAGGTGGAACCACGCCACAATAATTAGGCTTGCCTTTGAATTAGGTATACCTAACGATAGGAGATGAGTCAAACTTGAATTGGAGGCAGAGACCAACGCATGGCAGCGCACAGGCGGGCGAACGGCAACACCGAATCGGTGGACAACTACCTGAAGGCCATTCTGTTTCTGGGAGGGCCGGAGGAGTGGCGCGTGGCCATCAAGGCGCTGGCTGGCCGGCTGTCGGTGGCGCCTGCATCGGTGACGAACATGCTGCAGAAGCTGGCTGTTTCCGCGGAGCCGCTGGTGGAATATGAGCGGCATCGCGGGGTGCGGCTATCGTCCGCGGGAAAGCGTCGCGCGCTGGAAGTTCTGCGCCATCACCGGCTGATCGAGACGTTTCTGTATGAGGTACTCGATTACCCAATCGATGAGGTGCATGAGGAGGCGGAGCGGCTGGAGCACTTCATCTCAGAGCGCTTCGAGGAGCGAATCGCCGCCAAGCTGGGGCACCCCAGGACCGATCCTCATGGGCACTCGATTCCCACCATGGAGGGAGAGATGCCGGAGGAGGAGGGACTGGAGTAGGAGTCTAGAGCGGTTTCACCGCAACTATTGTCGCGCGAGAATTATTAAAGTGGTTTTTCTTGAGGAAAAACCACGCAAACGTTCTTCGCTCCTGTAAAGACCTACGGTGAAACCGCTTTATTCCGCGGGCGGATGTCGTCGAGGATGGAGCCATTGTGTAGCGACAGGAACAGTTGCTGGAACAGAAGTCGAGGGATGCCCCACAAAGAGAATGGCGGCCAGCAGATTGCCTGCTGGCCGCCATTTTTCGATGGTTGGAGGTTAGAAGCGGAAGCGGCCCCCGAACTGCCAGTCGCGCGGCGGGATCTGCTGGTTCTGGCCGTTGACCTCGCCGTAGCCGCTGGTGTCCCAGTTGGAACTGCCGACGTTGTAGAAGGTGGAGTTGGTGGCGTTCTGTACGTCCGCCTCGAACTGGAAGGTGAGGTGGAGCGTGGCGGTTTCACGAACGTTGAAGGTGCGCCGGATGCCCAGGTCGACGTCCCACCATCCGGGGCCATGGATTCCGAGCGGAGCGGTACGAGCGACGTTGCCCAGCTTCCAGGTCGTGTTGGGTTCCGTTGTCGATCCGCAGGTATAGGTCTGGTTGAGAGGAGAAGAATCGGCACACTCGAAGGCGGCTGGGTTGAGATACTGGATGCCATTGAAGTTGGTGGCATTGGCTCCAGGACCGCGGCCCCATCTGCCATTGATGCGCGCGCGCCTCTTGTCGAAGCTGGGAACGTAGTCGGGGAAGCAGGTCCCCTGACCGGCGGCCGCGTTGGTCATGCAACCGCCTCCGTTTGTGACCTGTAGCGGAACTCCATCGCGATACTTATAGAGTCCGTTGAACTCCCATCCTCCGCCGATGAGTCCGGCGATGCGGTTGGTGGCGAAGAAGGCCTGGCCGCGACCGAAGGGGAGGGCATAGACCCAGGCCAGGTTGAACGTGTTGGTCTGGTCGGACGTTCCCAGGCCGCGGTCGACACGATTGGCAGACATATGCTGGACGAAGTTACCATCCTGCGGCCCAACGCCAAACTGGGTCCTGTGGTTGCCGGTGTCGTCGATCTCCTTGCGGCGCGTGTAGTTCATGAAGCCGGAGAGGTTGTGCCATGGGCGCTGAATCAAACTCACCTGAAGCGAGTTCATGTTTGAGTTTCCAGTCTGTCCCCAGAGATCGCTGAATCCACTGTACTGGGGGAAGGGCCGCAGGGCCTGGAAAAAGGTTGCGTTGGGGCCGGCGAAGCGGGGGTAGGGGGACGTGGTGGTTCCCTGTAATGTTGTGCCTGAGATTCCGGCCTGATACTCCTCGGCATAATCTGGAGAAATACCATTCGTTGCGAAACCGCGACCGGAGCCTCCCGGCAGGAAGTGGGTCTCCGCGCCGGAGTAGGCGATGGTTAGAACGGCCTTCTTGTTGATCATTTTCTGTACGGAGAGGTTATAGCTGAGAAACTGCGGACCGCGGCCGCCATAGTATGGATCGGCAAAGTTGACGCCCTGGATGGTGCAGAAGGTGCCTGAGGTGGAGCAGTTTAAATCGTTCAGGTGGTCTGCGTTGTAGGCCGTAAAGTCGTAGTCGCCGGTCGTCCCCAGGGGATTGGCATTGACCCCGGGCTGAGTCCATGGCGGCAGCGTTGAAAACGCACTGCATGTGCCTGCTTGGACGCATGGAACCGGAGGTCCGAGAACCTGGCCCAGAGGCGCCTGGCCCTCTGTACCCTGGGTGGGAGGATCGACTACGGCTGGCGGCTGAGACCCCGGTAGGAGGTAGTTTGGATTCAGGAAGAAGCCCGGGTTCCCTGTGCTTCCGTTCTGGCTGTAGCCGCTGCTGGAGCTGAACTCGTTGTTGTTTCCCGTGGCCTGGGTTGAGCCCGATCCGCCGCCTACGCCACCGGAGTGGGTGAGCGAGAGACCGAATGCGCCGCTGAAGACCGTGGTTGGAGTGTAGGCGTAGGCAAAGCCCAGGCGCGGCTGCCAGTTGTTGTTATAGGGCTTGACCGGGGTGGTGCAGTGGCACATGTAAGGCGCATACAAGGCCAATTCCTGAGCAGAAGTCAAATACGGCGCAGTTGTTTGCGCCTTGAAATTGTTGATATTCGGGGAGCCGGCATAGTTCAGCACTCCGGGGATGCCAACGATAGGATTGATCATAGTGGGGTTGAGGAACGCAATGCGGTCGTGGACCTCGTGGTAGGGCTGGAGATAATCGTAGCGAAGTCCAAGGGTCAGGGTGAGCTTGGGGCTTACCTGCCAGCTGTCATTGATATAGGGCGCCATCGGCCTGTACCGTGCTCCGACGTCCTGGATCGTCTGTGTATGGATGGAGTCGCTGTAGACGGCGCCGACCAGGAAGCTGGCGTAGGTGTCGCCGTTTCCAGGGCCGGCCGTATCGTAGGCATGGAAGGTGAGGCCTGCGGACTGACTGTATCCTCCGTAGCTTCCGCCGTTGGTCTCCAGCCACTGCACCTGGGCGCCGAAGGTGATGTTATGGCGGCCCTTGATCCAGGTCAGGTTGTCGATGATGGAGTATGTGTTTGTTGCGCTGGGGCCGGAGTTTGAAGTGGACGACCAGTTGGTGGGAGCGGTTGGGCCACTGTCCGTGTTGAAGCTGACGGAGGGCATGTTCTCCGAAGCGCCGCCCGGGGGCAGGTTGTTGATGCCAGCGTTGGCCGCGGTATTGGGCGTGCCTCTGGTCAGCGAGAACCTTTGACCCCAGTTGCGGGTATATCCGTAGCTGAGCGCATTGATCAGGGATTGCGATGCGTTATAGGTGTACTTGAAGATGCCGGACGAGGTCTTCTGGTTGGTGTACGTGCCGGCGGCATAGGGTATGGGAAGCTGACTATAACTGCTGTAGTCGGGCGCGCCGGCGTAGCCGACAAGACCACCAAGAGCGACGAGCGTGAAATGATTGCGGGAATTCATCGTGTAGTCGATCTTGACATCGACGGTGTAGTCCTTGTTCGAAAGCGGAAGGGATGCAAGATAGTTACTGTAGGTCGACATGTTGGTGGGGGTGGGAAGCGCTTTTTGCAGGGCCAGCGAGATGGAGGACATCTCATATGACGGGATGACGTTGAAGGTCGGAGCGCCGTTCAGATCTCCCTGGAAGGCGGGACGCGAGCCGTTGGAGGCGTTTGTGGGGTCCGACATATTCTGGGTGATGGTACCCAATTTATCGGTGAAGTTGCCCACGCGATTGGCCATGGTGGGGATGGTGATGTACTGCGGCGTATTGCTGATCTTAGTGTAGCGGAAGCCTTCGTAGCTGCCGAAGAAGAAGAGCTTGTCCTTGAGGATAGGACCGTTGACCGAGCCGCCGTAGGAGTTCTGATGCTCGCCCGGCTTCTCAGCAAAGCCGTTGGCCGAGGGCACCTTCGAGAAGTAGCCCCAGGAGTCGAACATGGTGTTGCGGACGAGATCGAAGACGGTGCCGTGGAACGTATTTCCACCGGAGTTGATGGTGTAGTTGGTGACTCCGGCGCCGCCGAAGGATGTGGACGCGCCGCTGGTCTGCACGGAGAACTGGTTGACCGCGTCCACCGAGACCGCGTTGGCGACGGCCGTGCCATCGCCCTGTGCGCTGATGTTGGATACGGGCACGCCCTCAACATAG
>Ga0224531_1001382_pt1 | contig 10753 bp, 4 predicted proteins | sample CBST100metaG_FD_179876 | JGI IMG/M metagenome (GOLD analysis project Ga0224531, IMG submission 179876) | Peat soil microbial communities from Stordalen Mire, Sweden - C.B.S.T100 | ecosystem: Environmental > Terrestrial > Soil > Wetlands > Peat | place: Sweden: Norrbotten County, Stordalen Mire... | reverse complement strand
GTCTTCTGGTTCCGCGGTGCGGAGACGGCGCGAACGGCGCTGCTGGCCGGCATCGGTGATCCGGCAGGCGAGGATGCGCGCTACATCGGCGTGGAGGAGAATCACCTCGGCCTGTGGCTGGGCCGGGCGCAGGGCGCGAATCGGTTGATCGCCGCCCAAAACCCGCTGGGCAACGCGGAATGGCACTTGGCCGTGGCCGTGAGCGACGGACAAAAAATCACTCTCTATGCGGATGGCCAGCCGGCGACCGCGAGCACAATAGCGCAGGGCGCGGTTGCCGCGCGGCTGGAGATGGCTCCGACACCTGAGGCTTGGAGCCACCATTTTGGCGGGCAGATTGCGGGCCTGAAAATCTATTGCGAGGCGCTGACGGCGGCCGATGTTGCGGCCATGGCTGCTGCGCCGCCAGACTTCAAGCTGGCCACCTATGAGGAGGCCGCGCGACGCTGGCCGGTGCAGACTTTTGCCATGGTGGGCCAGAGCGCGCCCCAAGATCCGGATACCTTGCCGCGCGGCAAAGGAGGCATCCAGAAGCCCGTCGCCAAGGTACTGCGGACGGCAGACCTGCGGACGGAACTGGTCGGTAGGAATCCGTGGAAGCTGGAGGGTGGCTGGAAGCTGGCCGCGGCGCCGGACGTGAAGGCCGTAGGCGAGGAGATTTCCAAGCCAGGCTTTGCGGTGAAGGATTGGCTGGTAGCCACGGTGCCTGGCACAGTACTGACCACCATGATCGACCGGGGACTTTATCCCGACCCCGATTACGGGCTGAACAACCTGGCCATTCCCGAGAGTCTGGCTCACCAAGACTATTGGTATAGGGTACAGTTCAAGGCTCCGGCGGCGGCGCGCGGGCAGCGGCTGATGCTGACCTTTGAAGGCGTGAACTATGCCGCCGAAGTGTGGCTGAACGGCAAGGAACTGGGCGGCTTTACTGGCGCTTTTCTGCGCGGCAAATTTGATGTGACAACGCTGCTGGCGGCTACCGGAGAAAACGCGCTGGCGGTGCGCGTGAGCCCACCGCCGCATCCGGGCATTGCCCACGAGCAGTCCATCAAGGCTGGGCCGGGAGAGAACGGCGGGATGCAAACGCTGGACGGACCCACCTTTGCGGCCACCGAGGGCTGGGATTGGATTCCCGGGATTCGCGACCGCAATACCGGCATCTGGCAGGACGTGACGCTGACCGCGACTGGGCCGGTGGAGGTCGGCGACCTGAACGTGATCACCACGCTGCCCAAGGTCGACCGGAGCGAGGCGGATATCGAGATTGAAGCGCCGCTGGACAATGTCTCAAATGCCGCTGTGGAAGGCAACCTGACGGCCGTGTTCGACGACGTGAAGGTCACCAAGCACGTAAAGCTGGAGCCGGGCGAGACAGTGGTGCGCCTCCAGCCCGAAGAGTTTGCACAACTCAAGGTACAACATCCGAAACTGTGGTGGCCGAATGGCTACGGCGAACCCGCGCTGCACTCGCTGAAGGTGAGTTTTGCCCTGGGCGGGGTGAAGAGCGCGGAGCGGCAGATCGACTTTGGCATGAGGGAACTGAGTTACGAAACTTCGCTCTTTGACCATGCCGGGCAACTGCGCCGCGTAGAGGTGCTGCCCGCAAGGACGCACGATGCGGCTTTGCCTTTGATCAATGAAACTCACGAGGGCATCCGGCAGATCGACGATCCGACGCCGAACCAGATGCCGGCCGGGCAGGCCTTACCGGAAGGAATGCGGCACGCATGGGTGCACTCGCTGGAGCCTGCAGCCGAGGGTTCGCCGTCCATCCGGACTGTGGAAGGCGGCTGGTCGACGACTGATCTGGTGATCAAAGTGAACGGCGTGCGCATTGCCGCGCGCGGCGGCAACTGGGGCATGGACGACAGCCGCAAGCGAGTAAGTATTGCACACCTGGAGCCTTACTTCCGGCTGCATCGCGACGCACACGTGAACATGATCCGCGACTGGATGGGGCAAAACTCGGAAGAGAACTTTTACGCCCTGGCTGACAAGTACGGGCTGATGGTGTGGAACGACTTCTGGGAGTCGACCCAAGGTTACAACCTAGAAGCGCAGGACCCGGCGCTGTTCCTGAAAAACGCGCGCGACAGCATCCTGCACTTTAGGCACCATGCGTCGATTGTTGTGTGGTGCGGGCGCAATGAGGGCGTGCCGCAGCCCATACTCAACGAGGGTCTAGCCACGCTGACGCGGATCCTGGACCACACGCGCTACTACACCGGCAGTTCAAACCAGGTGAACCTGCGCAACTCCGGCCCTTATCAGCACCAGACGCCGGAGACCTACTACCGCATCAATCGCGGTTTCAGCGTGGAACTGGGAATTCCCAGCGTGCCCACGCTGGAAGGCATCAAGGCCTTCATTCCCGAGGCGGACCGCTGGCCCATCAGCGATACCTGGGCCTATCACGACTGGCATCAGACGGGGAATGGCAGCGTGGCGCCTTTTATGCAGCACCTGGAGACGCAGTTTGGCGCTGCTACCAGCCTGGAGGACTTCGAACGCAAGGCGCAGATGCTGAATTACGAGGGGCATCGCGCAATCTTCGAGGGCTTTGCGGCGCACCTGTGGCAGCCCAACTCTGGACGCATGATCTGGATGACGCAGCCGGCCTGGCCGAGCATGGAGTGGAACTTTCTGGGTTCGGATTACGATACGCAAGCGAGCTTCTACGGCACGCAGAAGGCATGCGAGCCGGTACATGCGCAGCTAGACCTGACCGACGGCGCAGTGGACCTGATCAACCTGGGCGAAGCGAGTTCCTATAAGGTGGCGGTGCGCGTGGTGAGCCTGGAAGGCAAGGTTCTGAGCGAGCACAGCAATCAGATTCTGGCCGCCGCCGACGCGCGGACTGCGGTGTCCAAGCCCGATCTGGACAAGCTGGCCAATGGGCACACGGTACTGGTTTCGCTGCGCGTGAGCGATACGGCCGGAGTTCCAGTGAGCGACAACTTCTACTGGTGGGCCCGGGACGAAGCCAGCCTGCGCGAGTTGAACGGACTGCCGCAAGCCAGACTCACCGCCTCGGCCACGGTGTCTGCCAGCGGCAAAGAGCGCAAGGCGACGGTCAAACTGAAGAACGTCGGTTCCGCTCCGGCGCTGATGATCAAGCTAACGCTGAAGGACGCTGCCACCGGCGAACGCATTTTGCCCGCCTACTACAGCGAGAATTACGTTTCTCTGCTGGCTGGAGAGGAGCGGGTTCTCAGTGTGAACTTCCCGACAGGTGAGGCCAAGTCGGCCATCGGTCTGCGGGGATGGAATCTGACCAAGGAGACGATAGGAGTGGAATAGCGCTTTCATTGGACAGATGAAAGAAGGTACTGGATATACATCCGGCTCGCGGAAGCGAATGCAGTTAGGTTTGGTCCTGGCATTCGCTCTCTGGGACTTTACAAGACCATTTTGCATCGATCCCTTGCGACGGGCATCGGGATGCGGAGAATGCTGCAAGGGGGTCATTGAATGACGACAGCCGTACGATTCTTGCATCCGCAGGAGCGGCGCAAGACAATCTCGACTGGCAGAACGATCCGGTTTCCCGTCTGGGGCAATTCACCGCGATTGATGCGGTCAAACAGCAGACTTACCGCAACCCTGCCCATCTCCTGCGCGGGCTGGCGAACAACGGTTAGCGGAGAGGAAGTGAGCTCCGCCAGATCGAAGTCGTCAAAGCCAGCCAAGGCAACATCGTTCGGCACCTTTACTCCAAGATTCTGGAGCGAGGCAAAAACATAACGAGTGGCCAGGTTATTTGAGGTGAAAAAGGCCGTGGGCGGATTGGTTCCATTCAGCTCTTCTTCCAGGGCGCGATAGGTCTCTTCCTGTGATTCGCAGCCAAAGAATGATGTTTGCGGCAATCCAGCTTCCTGCATCGCTCTGCGGTAGCCAAGGAACCGGGCATTGATTGTAAACAGCCTGCGGCTGAGTCCCATGAATTGGATGCGTTTGTGTCCATGCTCGATTAGATGCTGCACCATGCGGCGCGAACCCGAAGTGTTTTGCACCAGCACCACATCCAGCGAAGCGTCGGAGACAGGCCGGTCGAAGGCTACAACCGGGGTCTTGCCAAACAGCGCACGAGTAAGTCGCGACTGACGGAATCTGGCTGGAATGACGACCAAGCCATCTACATTCCGTTGCAGCATCCGCTCTGCCTCGACATATTCAATATCGGGGTCTTCGCTTGAGGTCGTAATAATGACAGAATAGCCGTGTTCCTTGGCGACAGTGGTCACTGCGTGGGCGCAGTTGGCAAAAAATGGATCGTAAAGGTAAGGAATGATGAGGCCGATGGTCCGGCTTCTCTGCCCTCGGAACGCGCGCGCCAGTTCATTAGGACGATACCTGAGCTGTTCGATTGCGATTCGTACGCGCTTTGCAGTCTCTGCTGAGACACGAGCCGTACCGTTGAGTACGCGCGAAACCGTCATAGTACCGACATCAGCCAGACGGGCGACGTCGGTCATCGTAGGCTTTTGGTATCCCGCTTGCGCGTTGCCTTTTTGTTTCGCACCGCTAGTCGATTTCTTCTGTAGAGAGTCGGGCATTTCGATCGCCTCAGGAGCACTCAATTCCGCACCAGAATGTCCGCGCAATTCAAAATTCAGACCGATGCTTGGATTCATGGTACTACTTAGCGGCGATATCAAGGAGGCAGTAGCTCAATGTGCTCTTCAAGAGTTTGGAGACCGATGACAATTGAAGCGGCGTACACGCCCCACCGGGATAGTTATCTCCTGAGGAAGTCTCGTCCTTATCGAGGCCACTCGACTTCGATGGCCGACTTCATGGATGGCGGACTATCCCCATCCGAGCATGTCCAAGTCCCTCGTCCAGAGGGTAAAAAGCGTTACGGCATGACCGCCGTTTCGATCTACCAAGGCAGCCATCAAGCTACATACGCTGCTGGACCTGCGCAGCGCAATTCCAGCGTTCATTCACATCAGCGACGGCAAGCTGCACGATGTCAACGTACTCGACATTCTTCTTGTCGAGGTGGGCAGTTTCTACATCATGGACCGGAGCTATCTGGACTTCATGCGGCTGTACGCGATGCACCGGGCCGGAGCCTTCTTCGTCACACGCGCCAAGGAAAACATGGATGCACGGCGCGTGTATTCGTTTCCTGTGGACCGGGCCAGCGGGACTATCTGCGACCAACGTGTCATGCTCAACGGTTTCTACTCGGCAGAGAACTACCCGGACCATCTTCGCCGCATTCGCTTCAACGATCCAGAGACGGGCAAGACGCGGGTTTTTCTGACCAACAACACGGCATTGCCTGTCCTGACCGTCGCCGCTCTTTACAAAAGCCTCTGGCAGGTTGAGCTGTTCTTCAAATGGATCAAGCAGCACCTGCGCATCAAACGCTTTCTGGCTACCAGCGAGAACGCCGTGAGAAGCAAAGTCTGGTGTGCCATCGCCACCTATGTATTGATCGCCATCGTCAAAAATGAACTGAAACTCGATGCCTCGCCCTACACTTGTCTACAGATTCTGTCCGTATCGATCTTCGAGAAAACCGAGATTTCATGCGCCATTCAGCCAAGTCTCCACAGAACTGACCAACCATACTTCGGTAACCAGCTGAATCTATTCGACATCTAACCGGACACTAGTGATGTTAAACATAAAACGATCACATTCAGCGGAAATGACAACTAAGTGGAATATTCATTCGAATATAGGATTGTCCCTTGAGAAATGCCGCTATCTTCATCCATACTTCTGCGATTTACATAGTAGAATCTCACTCAAGATGTCCGAATCCATTAATCGCCGTTCCGAACAGATCGTCAAGTTCCTGCTGAACGCCGAAACCGCCACCATCGAAGAACTGCTTGTTGTGGCTGGATCTTCGGCTCCCAGCATCCGGCGCGACTTGGCGCGGCTGGAAAATCGGGGTCTCATTCGCCGTACGCATGGCGGGGCAGCGCTGGTTGAGCCGCTTCTTTATGAGCCTTTCCGCTACGACAGCTCTTTCCTGGCACGAGAACTGCGCTTTGCCGTCGAAAAACGGCACATCGGGCTGGCTGCTGCCGAACTCGTCCAGACGGGCCAAACAGTGGGTCTTACCGCCGGTACCACCACGACCCACGTCGGTCGCAGCCTGCGCCATCGCGACAAGATTCAGGTCATCACCAACGCCATCAATATTGGTATGGAACTGTGCAACCAGCCCGGTATCCGAACCTACCTGACCGGCGGCGTAGTGCCCTGGGCTTGGTCGTTCTCGTTGACAGGTAACGCCGCGCTCACTTTTCTCGATAACATATATATGGACAAGGTGTTCCTCAGTGTAACCGGCCTGGACGCCGAACGTGGCGCCACCACACTCGAGACCGATGAGGCGCTGGTCTACCGCAAAATGATCAAGCAGTCTAAACAGGTGATTGTTACCGCCGACTCCAGCAAACTGGGTAAAGTCAATCCGGCCTTTATCTGCCCAACCAACGAGATCCATATTCTGATTACCGATACCGGCGCTACCGCCGAAGCTGTCGCCCCATTCGAGCGCCAGGGCATAAAAGTCATTCGCACCTGAAAAGGGCCAGTGCGGGGACAGAAATACTCAGCACACCCACACCTGAGACTCCTAATCCTTAAATTCGGCATTCATCAGCCTGACCGCCTCACGCACATCAGCCTCTAGCACAATCGGGTCAGCGGTCGGCGTTTTCCCATTGCGCTTCCGAGTGAGCGATCCATGGAGACAGGTTACTTCCGCCCGCCGTAGGATCTCGACCAGATTGGCCAGCCGTAGTCCGCCGCCCGCCATAATCTGAATGCGGTCTCCGGCCTGCCTCGACAAGCGCGCAATCGCCTCTGCACCAGTTTGTACGTCCACCTGGCCGCCCGAAGTCAACAGACAGTCTACCCCCATCTCAATCAGCGCTTCCAGCGCTTCCTCGCGAGCTGGTGTTTCATCAAAAGCCCGGTGATAGGTGACTGCCATCGGACGGGCCAACTCAATCAGTTCGCGGCTCCGTTTCACATCCACGCGACCATCTCGGCACAGGACGCCCAAAGCGACGCCGGCGGCCCCTGCGCGTTTCGCTTCCTCAATCTGCTCTTGCATCCGGGTGAACTCATCCGCTGAAAAATCGAAGTCCCCGCCGCGCGGACGAATCAGGACGTGAACGGGAATTGTGAGTGCCTCAATCGTAGTCTTCATCAGGCCAAAATCCGGTGTTACTCCCCCGATCGACAGGTCAGCGCACAACTCGATCCGATTAGCCCCGCCGGATTCAGCCGTTCGTGCCGCTTCAAGACTCGAAGCACACAATTCAAAAAGAAAAGTTTTCATAAAGGATTTGAGGCATTTCCATTCATCATGATGTTGCATCTGACCCCGTGGAAAGCGCTGGGAAACACCGCGGCCCGGCGACGCAGGCAATTTGTAGACGCTTTACCAGTAAGCTGCCGTCCATGGTCTGAATATAGACCAAAACCTAAAAACTATCGCAGATTGCTTGATCTCTACTATTTATAATGATCACAATATTAGCATAACAACATAAATATGATCACTATAGACGATCCAGGAATGGAACAATACGGCAAGCGGTCAGGCCCTTGGCTCCTGTTGCAGCGCAGATCTCAGAGACATACAACTCACCTGTCTGGACAGTGCAGGAATCGCGCAGGTGTTTAGTATCCGGTTCTCGATGCCACGCCATTGGGGAATTACTCTAGTTGTAAATAAGTTACAAGACAATAGGGTCGCTTCCGCTCTTCGATTCTTCTCCCTATCTTGCGCTGCTTGCGCAATCTGAGAATCTCTATTTGCCCCACGATGCGGGCGGATGTAGGAAAAGTGGAGGAGGTGCAAAGCACAGACGATGGCCTTGCTGTGAGAGCTGGAGCTTGTTTTGTCGACCTGCAGGGCCAGCCTGACTCTATCTTCCGCTTCATCATTGATTCCTTATGCCACGCCTCTTTTACTCAGAAAAGGCTCTATATAGGTCGCAATCTAGGAAATACCACATCATTTTGATCGTTTTGATAGGTTGTGTTCATTTTTTCCTTGTATTTTGACTTGCATTCGTCATATCGTTCCTATCAACGGAGACTGCTCATTAAGCAGCGACTTGAATGCGACATCAAAAGATACTCAAACGGCAGCGTTTGAGGCAATAAGAATTTGCACCCTAGGCACGGATTGGGGCTGCTTCTCCGTACTTGAATCACTTTGGAGGATGTGATGCAGAAACAGAGAAGGCCATTGCCAAATCACGGCATCGGGCCGCCATCTCTACCTGGAGAATCGGCTGGCTTGAGATCGATCAAAGTGGTCCGCAACTTTTCTGAATTTCCCTGGGTGAACACTCTCCTGACGCAGTTTCCACTTCTTGTCCATGGTTTCTGAATTCACCCGTCGATGCGGAGCTCCGCATTGGCATTCACTGGATCTTGATGAAAGGTGCAATGGCGATGATTGATGTCAAAAGGATTTCCAATCACGGGCTCTTGGTGGTTCTGCTCTTGCTCTGTCCGCTCATGGGGCGGGCACAAGAACTTGCAGCAACCCTTAGCGGTGTTGTTACCGACACTTCCGGGGCTGTAATTCCACATGTCGCGATCTCAATCACGCTCAACGGCGTCAACGGGACCGCGCGCGCAGTTGAATCGGATGCAGCCGGGAACTACACTGCGACCAACCTCACAGCGGGAACATATTCCATCTCTGCTGTGGCTTCTGGTTTCGAGACGTACAAAGGAAAGAATATTGTCCTGAACGTCGCGGATAAGCACACGGTGAACATTCAACTGAGGGCCGGCTCGGTTGACCAAACCGTGGTCGTGGAAGATAACCCGGTGTCGGTTGACACGGAAAGCAGCGCTCAGGCCGGAACTATCTCGGGAACCCAGGTCCGCGAACTTGAATTGAGCAGCCGCAACTTTGAGCAGTTAGTTACCTTGCAGCCTGGCGTCGTGAACCAGCTAGGTGATGAAGCATCGGCGGGCAGCTCTGCTCTGGCCATAAACGGTGCGCGTACCTCTGCCAACAACTGGACGGTGGACGGCGCCGACATCAATGACAGCGGCTCCAACACAACAGTAACCAACGTGCCCAGCATCGATGCAATTCAGGAATTTACGCTGCAAAGAGGCACTTACGACGCAGGCTACGGACGCAGCGGCGGTGGTCAGGTACTTGTGGCCACGAAGAGCGGCACCAGCGCCTTCCACGGAAACATGTATGAGTTCGTCCGCAACACAGCTCTGGACGCCAACGATTACTTCAACAAGAAGGGGCAAATAGCCGCAGGTAGCCCCAATAAGGCTTCAGTCAACCACCGTAACGACTATGGCTTTACCATCGGTGGCCCCGTCTTCATTCCAAAACTCTACAACCAGTCCAAGAACAAGACCTTCTTCTTCTGGTCCGAAGAATGGCGCAAGATTACGACACCTGGGAATGCCAGTTTTGCGGCTGCGACCGCAAGCAACATCGCTGGTAACTTCACAGTTGCCGCGCCAGCAAAAGCAGGGGATCCACTGATCGATCCGCCCGTCGGCCCGGCGGGATGCGTAACTTTTACTCGTAACGTGGATGGAAGCGGGCAGGGAAGCATTTCTCCCTCCTGCTATAGCGCCAACTCCAAGGTCTATCTGACCAATATCTACGATAAGTACCCGGCCAACAGCGGCGGAAACTATGCTTTCGCCTACTCTGCAAAGAACGATCTACATCAGGATATCGTCCGTGTCGATCATTACTTCAACGAGAAGGTCCACTTCTTTGCGCGCGGCATGAATGATGACATGCCGGTCAACTACCCCATGGGTCTGTGGGCAGGAAACAACTACCCAGGCCTAGTAAACACCGCCGTGAACTCCCCCGGCAAAAATGTCGTGGGCAACCTGACTTGGACCATTTCGCCCAAGGTCGTCAATGAAGTCGAGTTCGTCTACGCGCAGGGTACGTACAATTCGAGCATAGCGAACGGGCAATTTGCCACTTCGTCCACAGTGAACAGCTCGCTCACTAACAACTGGGCCTACAAGGATCCATACGGACGCGTTCCGAGCATTACCGTCACCGGGCTTCAGGGCTTCTCTCCGGGATCCGCTCCGTGGAAAGAACGCAACCTGGACCGCAGTTATTTTGACAACCTCGCACTCACCCTCGGCAAACACACCGTGCGCGTCGGCTTCCAGTTCCAGCAGATGATCAAGACAGAAAATGCCGTCTCAGGCGGCCCCAACTTCTCCTTCAACTCCTGGGGCGACTTCTTGCTGGGTAATGTGCGCACCTATAGCCAGGGCAGCCGCGACATCGTTCCCGACCTGCACTACATCAATAGCGAAGCCTACGTGCAAGATGACTGGAAGCTCACCAAACGCCTGAGCATCAACCTCGGAATTCGCTGGAGCGCCTTCCCCTCGCCTACGGACGTGAAAAATACTCTGAACAACTTCGATCCTGAGGTCTACAGCGCGTCAAAGGCCCCTGTCATCGACCCGGCAAGTGGCAATTTCGATCCCGTCCAGACCTCCCTGATTCCGGCCACCTACGCCAATGGCATCATCTTCCCCAAGGGCACAGCATGCACTGCGGCGCAGGCCATTTCTTCGCAGGTTTCCTGCTCACCGTTCGGAAGCAATGTCAATCCGAACAAGAACACCAACTTCGGTCCGCGCATCGGCTTTGCCTACAACCCTGACGGCCGTGGAGTTACCTCCATCCGTGGCGGCTTCGGTATCTTCTATGACCGACTTCTGAACGGAATCTGGG
>Ga0224531_1001380_pt1 | contig 10757 bp, 8 predicted proteins | sample CBST100metaG_FD_179876 | JGI IMG/M metagenome (GOLD analysis project Ga0224531, IMG submission 179876) | Peat soil microbial communities from Stordalen Mire, Sweden - C.B.S.T100 | ecosystem: Environmental > Terrestrial > Soil > Wetlands > Peat | place: Sweden: Norrbotten County, Stordalen Mire... | reverse complement strand
CAGCACTACCGGCGCGGTACGGCCCATGTCGGCGGCGATGGCGGCGATCATCGCCAGCTCGGCCGGGCTTTCGACGTTGAACTGGCCGATGCTCTCGGCCAGCGCCAGGCGGATCTCCTCGGTGCGCTTGCCGACCCCGGAGAAGACGATGTCCTGCGCGGCGATGCCGGCGGCGCGGGCGCGGCGCAGCTCGCCGGCGCTGACCACATCGGCGCCGGCACCGGCGCGGCCGAGCACACCGAGCACGGCGAGGTGGTCGTTCGCTTTCACCGCGTAGTGCACGTGCGCGTCCAGACCGGCGAGGGCGTCGGTGAGCGTGCGCAGGCGGACGCGCATGGTGCCGGCGCCGTAGACCCAGACCGGCGTGCCGAGCGCCTCGGCGATGGCGATGAGCGGCACCTGCTCCAGCAGCAGCCCGTCGAGGGCGTGCATGGTAAGGTGCGGACGGGCGGCGATCAGCTCGGCGACCGAAGGGTCGGGTTCGGGTGCGGACATGCCGCCAAGCTAGGCGGACGGCGGCTCCGCCTCAACCGTCGGCGTCAATAGGCCGGGTAGGCGCGGGGATAGGTCACCTGGTCCGGCGGCCCGACCGGGTGCGGCCAACCCTTGCGGCCGCAGGCGGACAGCGCCAGGGCAAAGATCAGAAGCGCCGTTACCAGCAGCGTTCTCATACCAGCTCCGCCTGCCAGCGCGCCGCCTGCTCGGCGACGTTGCCCGGCGCGGTGCCGCCGAAGCTGGTGCGCGAGCCCACCGACGCCGCCACCGTCAGCACCGCGAACACGTCGGCGGTGATACGCGGCTCCTCCGCCTGCATCTCCGCGAGCGTCAGCCCGGCGAGGTCGACGCCGCGCACCTCGGCCCGCGCCACCAGCCGGCCGGTGATGTGGTGGGCGGTGCGGAACGGCAGCCGCAACACCCGCACCAGCCAGTCGGCCAGATCGGTCGCGGTGGCGAAGCCCGAGCCGGCGAATTCGGCCATGCGCGCCAGGTTCGGCGTCAGGTCGCGCACCATGCCGGCGGTGGCGGCCAGCGCCAGCGCCCAGGCGTCGGCGGCGTCGAACACCGGCTGCTTATCCTCCTGCGTGTCCTTGCAGTAGGCCAGCGGCAGCCCCTTCATCACCATAAGCAGGCTTAGCAATGCGCCGGTGACGCGCCCGGTCTTGGCCCGCACCAGCTCGGCGGCGTCCGGGTTGCGCTTCTGCGGCATGATCGAGCTGCCGGTGGTGTAGGCGTCGGAGAGGCGGATGAAGCGGTACGGGGCGCTGCACCAGATGACGATTTCCTCGGCGAAGCGCGACAAGTGCATGGCCGAGATCGCCGCGGCGGACAAAAACTCCAGCGCGAAATCGCGGTCCGACACCGCGTCCAGCGAGTTCGCCGCCGGCCGGTCGAAGCCGAGCGCGGCGGCGGTGGCGGCGCGGTCGATGGGGAACGACGTGCCGGCCAGGGCGGCGGCGCCGAGCGGGCACTCGTTCAGCCGCCGCCGGCAGTCGGCCAGCCGGCCACGGTCGCGCGCCAGCATCTCGACATAGGCCAGCAGATGATGGCCGAACGTCACCGGCTGCGCCGTCTGCAAATGGGTGAAGCCGGGCATCGGGTCGGCGGCGTGCGCGGCGGCACGGGCAGCGAGCGCGCGCATCAGGTCCACCAGGTGCGCGTCCAGCCCGTCGATGGCGTCACGCACCCACAGGCGGAAGTCGGTCGCCACCTGGTCGTTGCGGCTGCGCGCGGTGTGCAGGCGCTTGCCGGCCTCGCCGATGCGCTCGGTCAGCCGCGCCTCGATGTTCATGTGGATGTCTTCGAGCGCCGCGGTGAACGGGAAGCGCCCGGCCGCGATCTCGCCGGCGATGGCCTCTAGACCGGCGCGGATGGCGGCCTCATCTTCCGCCGTGATGATGCCGCGGCGCGCCAGCATGGCGGCATGCGCGAGGGAGCCACGGATGTCCTGCCGCCAGAGTCGCTGGTCGAAGCCGATGGAAGCGTTGATCTCGGCCATCACGGCGGCGGGGCCGGCGGCGAAGCGGCCGCCCCACTGTGTGTTGGCCTCGGGCACTGGCGGCGAAGACGTTTGGACCAAGGGAGGCGTTTCCCCATGCGGATGACGACGCGCCGCGCGGCGCTGACGGCGGCCGGGGCGCTGGCGGCGGCAACCCTAGCGGCGGTGGCGCTGCTGCGCAAACCCGCGCCCGACGTGCTGACCCCCCGGGCGCCGGAGGCCGTGCGATTGCAGGACATGGCGGCGCTGGTGCCCACCGACCCGGCACAGCCGCCGCCGGCCACCAGCTTCACCGACGCCGCCGGGGCGACGCATGGCCTGGGCGAATTCGCCGGCAAGGTGGTGGTGGTGAACCTGTGGGCGACGTGGTGCCAGCCCTGCATCGCCGAGCTGCCGTCGCTGGCGGCCCTGGCGCGGCGCGGGGCGGCGGAGGGCATCGTGGTGCTGCCGATTTCGTCCGACCGCGGCGGTGCGGCGGCGGTGCGGCACTACTACGCGGCGCACGGCATCGAGGATCTGGGGGTGTGGCTGGACCCGAAGGGCGATGTGGCGCAGGCGCTGGGGGTGCGCGGCATTCCGACGACGCTGATCATCGACCGGCAGGGGCGCGAGCGGGCGCGCCTGGAGGGCGGCGCCGACTGGGCGAGCGACGCGGCACTGGCGGCGATACGGAAGGTGGCGGGGTGATCGCCTCGCCGGAATGCTCTCTGTTAAACGCCTGCGCACAAGCCGGGCACGTCATGGGTGCGTGGCACTCGGGACATTGACCTGACCAGCGCCGCCTGTATCGGAGAGGACAGGGGGCGGCTCATAGGTGTTCCATGCCACTCTATTGTTGCCGGCGTACCCATTAAGGCTGCCCCTGCCCGGTGGGCCAGAATTATTGGCAATGACGCAAGACCGCAAATTGTTGATGCCCGACCAGAGGATGATGGAAAGGTAATTGCCCGTCGCCGCGCCGTTGCTCAGCACAACAACGTTGTCTTGCACCGTGCATGCAGTCCCCATAACCTTAATCAGTCCCGTGCCAATTGCCGCACAGTCTTTGAGCTTATTCCTGGCGATCGTGGCACCAATCGGCGCCAGCAAGACCTGTGCGAAGGACCCCTGCCACGCGACAGTTTGGGTCGATCTTGCATTCGTGCCGGCTTTGATTATCATGGTATTGGCGTCTGGTACAGATACGATCTGAAAGTGGTTAGTGACAGTGATGCCTCCCACGGACACTCCAGACACGGCGTAAAAGAAGGCCGGAAGTTTGCCGAGATTTTCCCCCGTGTAGCCATGGTTGGGCCATCTCACGGTCAGATTGGGACTTCCAGATGTGCTCGAAACCGACGCGAGGGCCTTGCTCGAGGCGCGGTTACCGAATTCGGGTGAAACCTGGATCGCCGGACCATAGCTGCCATCGGCACCTTCTATCTGATTATCGGTAATTTGAAGGTTAATTGACCCACCATTGCAGAATATCGGCGAGTTATGCGATCCAGTACAATAGATTCGGTTTCCATCGATCTTGCAGTCCGCATAGACAGACGCGCATCCGTCCGGGAAAAACATTATTCCACGGGCCTGTGATGTCAATAGCGCGATCCCGTTAAGATATATATTATTGTTAGTAATCTCTATTCTTGAGCTAATCTGTTGATCTCTGCTGCTAGTTCCAACGACATTGACCTGAATCGCACTTGTCTCACAAATACTGCCATACTTGATTCCCGACTGCCCGTTTGTAATTTTCGGAACGGACAACGTGTTGTTGTCGAACTTGATATTCGTGCAGCCACCCCATGGTGTGAAGCCATACGTGGTGTTCTCGTAGTGATTCCCGGAGATTTCGATGCTGTCGCAGCCGATGAGATTCGGCCCTTCGTAGCCGGTGTTCTGCGGGGCGGTGACGTGGCAGCCCGTTATGGATCCCCTCTCCAGGAGAAAGAATCTCGAGACGATGCCGCCGAACGCGATGCCGGACATCGACATGTCGATCCAGAGGCTCCGCAGATGAATGTCGCGATCACCGATCGAAGTGCGCAGCGAAGCGGTCTTACCCCAACCTACGGCGCTACCGCCCGATTCGTAGGCCGCCCAATGGCGCGCCAAGGCGGAGTTGACGATCACGGGCTGGATATCGGATGTGCCCGTGGACGGCACGACGCCAAGCGGATAAAGCCACGCGCCGCCGTTCTGCAGGACCGTATTGGACGCGATGATAAGCTGCCTCGCCAGACAGTAAGCCCCACCGGCAGGAATCAGCACCGTGCCGCCTGCGTTCAGAGCAGCCTGGAACGCCGGACTGTTGTCGGTTCCCCACATGACGATACTGGGTGTGGACGAGTATGGCCAACTCTGGGCCGGGTACGTCGGCGCCCCTGGCGGACTGCCGTTCGCGTTCCGGTCAAGCGTGACCGACCTTGGGCTGTTGTAGCCTATAATCTTCGCAACGGTGGCATAGCCGGTCGTGCCACCGTACCATGGGGACCAGCCACCATGCACATCCTGCCTGATCACACCGATATGCTTGTTGACGTCGGCAGCCGAGAAGATCGGGTCGGACACGGTCATGATTGGCTGACCGGCCATCATCGACACATTGGTGGTCGTCTTCTTTCCATCCGCGACCGCCCCGAAGTCCGCGACGCTGACGACCTTCGCCGTGGCTGCGGCCAGCGTCCGCGCCGTGCTGGTGCCCGTCGCAGTATCGAACGTGAATGAGCGTTCCAGACTGGTTGCCGAGAAAGGTGCAGAGGCGGCGCGCGCGACCTCCGGCAGCAGCAGAGTTCCGGCAAGCGCCGATCTTATCACCCGACGGCGTGCGAAGTCGGGTTCGGCATCATCGCTCCGAAGGCGGCGTAGCAGATCTCGGGCACGAGAGATGAAAGGCATCGGTCTAGTTCCGCTTTGAATGATCGGTCCGGGAGCGAGGAGACGCCACACTCGCTTCTAGACCAGACCGCTCCCTCGGTCCATGAAAGCCACTTTTCCGATGACGCTTGCAGGTGGTGGATCCGTGGGGATGGGAAACCCAATACCGGCTGGTCTTGTCGCTCCGTTAGCGTCTGTCGCTGTCAACCTGCCGTTATCAACGCGTGGCTCCTTCGCAGAACGAACTTGTTCCCTGCGATCTCGGGCGCCCAAATTCCATCTGAAACAAATTCCTCTATCGCTTGCAGTATGCTAAATTAGCCGCAATCGTCAACAAGCATCAACCAGGTTGAGGCAAGCAAGGATGACAAGTAATTGATATCAATAATGTATCATCGTATTTATAGTCCTCATTGATCTAGATCAGATCTGGCCTGATCTTATAGTACGCGAACAACGTGGCTCCGCCGAAGCTTGTTAGCGGCAGGGGCGGGAGTGGGCACGGCTGGAAGGCGACGCCGACTGAGCGAGCGATGCGGCACTGACGGCAATACAGAAGGTGGCAAGGTAGACGGAGCGGCCTCACCCGCCTGGCTCTACGGTGACTTGCCGAACACGAAGGTGTTGGACAGCCATGGATAGCCCATCGCCGAGTCCTCGCGCACTTCGAGTGCCGTGCATCCCGCTTCGGCGGCCAGCCGGAAAACGACGGGCTGGGGCAGGCAGTGGACCTCTATCGTCCCTTGCTTCGGCGCGGCGAGGTACTGGGCGACATCAAAACGATATCCGGGAACATACGTCGGCACCTGGAAGACCGCGATACCGCCGGGAGCAAGCATCGCGAACATGCGCCGCAGTATCATCGCGATGATCGGGGGCGGATTATGCTGCAGCACGATGTAGCTGAACCAAAGGTCGAACGGCTCGGTCATGCCGAACTCGGGCGCGGCCGACAGCACCAGCCGCACGTTCTGCCGCCCGCTTTCGGCGACCACATCGCGGGCCAGAGCGAGATGACTCTGCGAGATGTCGATGCCGATCACCTCGCGGAACGCCGCCGCCAGGTGAGGCGTCACGCGGCCGACGCCGCAGCCGTACTCGACCATGCGCGGACGATCAGCCGGCGTGAGATGGTGCCGCGCCAGGATGGCCACAACCCGCCGGGCATCGCCGGCCCCCGAGGCATAGAACGCCGCCCTATTCCGCGCCATGTTCTCGGACTTGAACGCATCGGCCGACAGCACCGACCAATGTGGCTGTTCCTTGCCGATGGCCACCCAGGTTTTGGTTACGTAATCAAGCAGCCGCGCCTCGGTTTCCTTGTCGGTCTGCCAATCCACCAGGATTGGCGGAACATCGAGCGAGAGGCGTTGGGGATGCTCAGACCTTAGGCTTCCGAGCGCGACGAGCTTAGCTTTGAACTCCGGCGATGCGACGAACAGCCGTCGCAGCTCCGCGACGGAAGCAACGTGTAGCCAAGCGCTGATTTCCCGTTCAGATGGGTCGCGCCCCAACAAAAAACGGTAGGCGGCTGCGACGTCATCTTTGGTGACTTTGGCGACCGGCATCGATGCTCCTTGGCGAAAGCCCCTGTTATCGTTTACGTTCGTTCTGCCATCCATGCACCCCACACTGGAAGTATCTATTGAACGCTGAGAGCCAGTCGGGGACTTTTCAGCAATGAGTAATTTTTCCATAAATCTTCTGAATAGGTCGAGTTTTAACGAATACAGCTTATCAGCGATACGCTCTATTCTGACATAAGCGTTTCGTTGTTTTTTTAGAGCCCCAATATTTGATTGGATCAAAGCAGGGAATCCCAGACAACCGACGCGGGAGCCGGCGCACGAGAACACTGAATTATGAGTTGCCGAACTCATAAGGCCAACTATTATCCGCGCCTGCGAGAATAGCCTTATTTGATCGCGCCATGGCAATGTCTCAGGACAAATAATGGAAAATCCGAACTCGTTTGCAGCAATTTTTGCTAGATCGAGTTCTTCGTCTATAATTCTCCTGCCTCCTCGTAGACTATTCGAAAACTCGCGCAACAAAAAAATCGTCCGTACATCTAATGCCACAGGCCCGGCACGCCTAACCAGCGTATCGTAAACTTCGGAATTCGCAGGGTGGAGTTCTGTGTTCATATGGGTCAGAGATGGCACAATAGCGTGCTTGAGAAGGACATTTTCTTGAGCTGGATCATAGAAAATGAACTTCTTACGATCTATTCCGAATCCAGACTTTAAAATATCGAAAAACCAGCTAGGAGTGGTCGTTTCAGCAAGCAACTTAGGCACAGAATGAAGGAACTTCGTTAAAAAGTGAATCTGTGGCAAGACTTCTATTAACGTATGTCCATAGACATGGCATCCGTTGATGAACAACACGACGCACGGTTCTTCTATCGTCCTCTCCGGCAAAGACAATTTCTTACGTAAGTCTCTCCCGGGGTTATCTGCCCAGAAGTGACGGTACCAGCCTGACATTATTTTCGGGTCGACAATCAACGAATTATTTAAGAATTCGTTGCCTGCGGCAACGACAAGGTTCGGGATACGGTATAGATCAATCGAACCGCATTGCACTCCTTTTGCCGTGGCGTGATGCTGGACGAGCCAGGAGTCGACAAATTCCTCTTCCGTACAGAGAAGGGGAAGAGGGTCAAGAGCCATCTCCGCAGGATGCAACACAGATCTTTCCGGACGGCTCGACTCAATCTCATCAGAGATTGCCGTGACGCACAAATCGGCCAGCACCTCTATCTGGTTTTCCATAAGGATCTACCTTAGTCGTTCCGCCACTCATGATCGACATCCAGGGCGCTCACGGTGGCTGCCTTCGGAGCGGTCTGCCCTTGGTCGGGATAGAATTCCTCGCGGACCTTGCCCATGATGTTCGCTGCCCTCTCGTCAAGAATCTCGTTGATGTCGTGAACGTAGAAGTCCTTGTCGGGCCGGATATAACCCGGATCGCCAGGAGCCTTGGACACCTGGCCCTTGGCGCGCCGCTCGCGCCATTCCTCCAGGGATTTCGTGAAGTAGTGGTTTATCGAAAGGAGTTCATAGCTCCGGTTCTTCTGATAGAACAGCGATTGCGGATCGATCTCAAGGCCGGCATCGTTGATCATCGGACCCTCGCACTGGAATACGTGCATGGTCGGCTGGAGCGCCCGACGAAGACGAACGATACTCTTCCCGTAATTGTGAGAACCGAAATTATCCGGTGCCCGCCGGGTATAAGTCTCCGTGACAAGGCCTTCCGGCCGGGCGATATGTCCCGACGAACCGAACATCATCCAGAACGCGTAGATGCCAGCTACCGGCTCGGGAATTCTGTCAAATATCTCTGGTATGGACAAGTCTGTTATCGGCGTAATGAACTCGTCGCAATCGATGAAGGCGCACCATTCGGCCACATCCCTGTTCTTCTGTATCATGTGGAGATAAGCAGGGATCTGCCCGCGGACCTGCGGCCAGTCGATGATCTTTATGGCATCACTGTGAGGCCAATTGCGTATTACATCAATGCTGTCATCCGTGCTGCCATTGTTGTACAGCACGAACTTCCGGATACCGATATAATAATGATAACTCAGCCATTCGTAAAGATATCGGGACTCATTCTTAAATATCGTGCAGATAGCGATATCTGACATACCGTCTACTCCGACCCTCATACCTGCGTTCTATGTTCGTTCATAGAACGCCAAGGATGCGACGCCCTCTTTCACGACGTCGTAATCATCCTTCGGAATGGAGATCATGAAACGCTCCGCCGTTTCCGTAATGACAACGCCGGCACCGACGCGCTCGACATACGAATAGTCGATTCGCGGCGACCAGATGAAATGCACCTCTCGGAAATTCTCCGCGAATATCACCGTCGTGTTCGAATCCTGGAAGTCCATGAACGAGTCGCCAAAGATGACGACCGTCTGCTGGATCGCCGCCGGGTCCGAGTTTCGGAAGGCGACATTGACGGAACCATGCAGGACGGGCTTGCCCTGCTTGGCGTTCTTCTCGAAGTTCACCGCCAGGTCGTTGGCGTAGAACCGCTCCACCGTCGGCGCTGTCTTAATCCAGAAGTATTCCTCGGGAGCCGGGGGCGTGACCTTGGCACCGAGATCCCAGGTGTGATGGTAAACATGTTTCATACGCTGTGAGAGATCCGGATTTCTCGGCTGCCCCAGTCTCTCCGTGACCATCGCCAGGACCATGACGCCGGCATAATACGACCAATGCGTATCCGTCTTCAGGTAGAGCGTTTCCTTCTGCGCAGACGCGGAAAACGCATCGAACGGATTTATGAGCACATCCGACTGTCCGCGCGCGTCCAACCCCGCCTGAAGCAGACGGATAGGATGCCGGCTGAAACCCGGCAGATCGCCATCGAACATCTCGGGATAGACAGAGATTTTGTCCGGTGCGGCGATGTGCAGGTAGCGTATCCCTCGCCCCGCGAGCCGTTCACGCCGTGCGATCAGAAGGTCGACCCACTTTTGGGCGTGCGCATCCGTGAAATAGTCGGGGTCCGTATAGTAGCGTAACGCTTCGTTCGTGCCCCCGGTCAGGAACAGCCATCCGTCCTTCCCGACATGCACCTCCGCATCCTTGGGCGGCACGGGCGAGGCCGGCTGACGGCCTGCATCCGTTGGCGTGATGGCTGGCACCGGTAGGTGTCCCTTCTGCCGAAGGGATAGTCGCTCGAACTGAAAACCGAGTCGGCGCGTGTCGGATGAAGCGGTCACGAACGCCGGCACGATTGCGTCAGGATGCTCGAACGTCAGGGCGATGTTGCGGTTGCCGGCAAAAATCACAGCCGGCAGCGAGAGCCTGATCGCAGTGGCGACCTTCAGTTTGCCGCTGTAAACTTCGCAGCCGTTGACCTGAACCTTCAGACGTTGCTCGGAAGCAGAACCGCCAGCCAGACAGGGCCGCAGCGTTATGGAGAGTTCCGCCGCGACCGGGTCGCCTGACCGCGGTATGACGATTGAACTCTCGGTGCCCAGTGTCCACGTCCCAAAAGACTCTTCAACTGAAAACCCGGTTCGCTCAAACGCCCGCTGGTTGCCGCCAGTCCTGAAGTCAATCTCCGCAGCAATTCCGGAAGGGTTCTCCGACGCCGTCATCTAAGCACTCCTGGCACACGAAGCCGTTCGCCGAACTCGCGCTGTTTGTCTCCGAGGCAGTCTGGCTAACCGAAACCATAGCTGGTTCGTTCCGGCAGCGCCAGCCCCACACCCCCAGGGGGCCGTGTCAACCGTTGCGAATTCAATCTCCGATACGTGCCACAAGCCGGCCGCCGTGCAACCTACCTAGTCGGCCGCAGTGGCGTCTGCGTGTAGTCGTAGAATCCCCGCCCCGTCTTGCGACCCAGCCATCCCGCCTCGACATACTTCACCAGCAGCGGGCACGGCCGGTACTTGCTGTCGCTCAGGCCCTCATGCAGCACCCGCATGATCGACAGGCAGGTGTCCAGCCCGATGAAATCCGCCAGTTCCAGCGGCCCCAGCGGATGGTTCGCCCCCACCTTGGCGATGGCGGGCGCCTCCGCGGTCATGAGGTTCGCGCCAGCTCAGCCGCCAGCTCGGGCAGCGCGGTGAACAGATCCGCCACCAGGCCGTAGTCGGCCACCTGGAAAATCGGCGCTTCCTCGTCCTTGTTGATCGCCACGATCACCTTGCTGTCCTTCATGCCGGCAAGGTGCTGAATGGCGCCGGAAATCCCCACGGCGATATACAGGTCCGGGGCGACGATCTTGCCGGTCTGCCCGACCTGGTGGTCGTTGGGCGCGAAGCCGGCGTCCACCGCGGCGCGCGAGGCACCGACGGCGGCCCCCAGCCGGTCCGCGATCGGCTCGATGAGCTTGAAGTTGTCGCTGTCGCGCATCCCCCGCC
>Ga0224531_1001379_pt1 | contig 10763 bp, 7 predicted proteins | sample CBST100metaG_FD_179876 | JGI IMG/M metagenome (GOLD analysis project Ga0224531, IMG submission 179876) | Peat soil microbial communities from Stordalen Mire, Sweden - C.B.S.T100 | ecosystem: Environmental > Terrestrial > Soil > Wetlands > Peat | place: Sweden: Norrbotten County, Stordalen Mire... | reverse complement strand
TCATGAAGTTCCCTTATCTGGACACGTGCTTCGTCAGAGGCCGCGTTGCGTTGGTCGATGTCCATTTTTTGGTCATGCATCAAGGCTTCTTGAACAGTGAGCGCAATAAGCCGACGACGGAGGGTGCGTTGCACCGCAGCGAAGCTGGATGCCGCAATCTTCTGAAAGATGGTCATCACAAACGCCAGACCTTGGCCGCGCCTTCCCTGCCTTTTTGCGAGTGCGAAACCGTCCTGAAGATAGAGCACCAACGCCTCGTAAAACACCTTTTCGGCGGTGGACATCGTGAACGACTCTGTAAACACTTGTCTTCGTGCGAACAGTGTGGAACCGTCCGGGCGACAGGCATCAGCTTTCGTGCGTCGGACAACTACGGTGTTGAGCCGATGCCGCTGCTGAACCATCTCCGCAGGAGAATTGAAAAGAGTTGGGTCAAGCATCTGCACGAGCATCCAGAAGCGGAAGTGGTCGCCTTGGTGGGGCGTTGCAGAAAGCAACACCAAGTCGCGGGTATGCTCCTTCAGCATCTCGGCCAGTTTGAAGTTCTGCGTCTTTATGAGCTTGCCGTTCTGGCGATACGCAGAGAGATGATGCGCCTCATCGAATACAACCAAGTCCCAAGGTGGAGCAGCTTTTAGCCGCGCCATGCGTGCGCGCAGTTTCAGGGTGTCGATGCTGGCAATCAGGAGATTGTGCTTCTCGAAAGCATTGGACTTGCGGTCGGTGACATCGCCTTCGCTGCCGAACACCTCAAAGTTCAGATGAAATACATCGTTCAACTCGCGGTGCCAATTGTTGACAAGACCAGCGGGAACTACCATCAGCGCACGCTTCAGTTCGCCTCGGCTGACCAGTTCTCTCAAGATGAGTGCCGTCTCAATCGTTTTTCCAAGGCCAACTTCATCGGCGATGAGGAAGCGGCGAGGACACGCCGTAGCCACTCGATGTGTGAGCACAACTTGATGGGGAAGAAGGTCGATTTTGGCCGAGGTCAGAGAGCTAACATTCTCCATTAGTGGAAGAACGTGAGCTTGGAAACATAGCCATGCCAGAAGGACACGGTCAGTTCCGCCCTTTGCATTGAAGACGATGGTCTCTGAACGGCTGAGTGCCGGAGCGATTCCGCTAACAGGAACCTGCCGCTCACCGCTTGGGAAGAAGACTTTGACGAAGCCGCCAACGGGCGAACTGATGATTACGCCTTCGCCGAGGTCGGCATGTCTAACTCGCTCACCCGGCTTCATACTGGCGAGGCTGCCCGTGTTGGGACCGCTGAGCGGGGATTCATTCGATGTCAATTCTTCACTCACGAAATCCTTCTGAGAAACAACCCTATGTTGCGCTGCTTGCCGTCTGCACTAGAGGCGACGATTTTCCTGACACTGGGCTCGGCACCATTCCAGATACAGCGGCCAATCGGTATTGTCTTTGAACGATGCTGCCCAGCGCAGTGCCAGTGATGGGTATTATCGGCGGCGTTATATGCAATCCGCCGCTGGTCTGCGAACCACAAAATCAGAGCCGCCTCGCCCCCGCCGTCAGCCACGCTGTCTTGAAAGCTGCGAATAGCCGGGTATACCTTTTGTTCCAGCCATTCAACAGCTTCATCGGGACTCAGAGTATCCATCGCGGCTTCAAGTCCGGCGATGACGAGAGTTCGCTTGCTGATGAGATTCAGCCCCTCTTCCGGCCATCCAGCTTCGTACAGCCTTAACAGTTCACGAAGGCTTCGAACGGAATCTGCAGGACAGAGTTCATTCAATGCATCGGCGTCCCACAAAACAGAAATGCCACTTTGCATCCAAGTGGTATCGCGAAGGTCAGAACTCATCTTTGAATACCTCGACTCCGGTTCGTTCTCTGAACTCTCATGATTCCAAATCAAACAGGCTCAACTGCTCCTGTGCCTTTGCTTTGTTCCTACCCAACCAGTCCCGGTAAATTGTTTGTGCCCGTTGGGCAGCTATCTTAATCTGCAAAGAACCACCGTGGCTGATGAGCCAATCCACGAGTTCCGCCGTGGCGGGATGAGGCGCGAAGTTTGTGCTGTCCAAGGTGTCAGTGATTCGAATGTTGCTGCCTTCAAAGCAGCCGCCCACGAGGAACATCGTTTGGTCGAAATCCCGTGCCATGCCCTTACGAGAGGCACCCTTCCATGCTTGTGCCAACTCGATAGGTGGCGTAAGAGTGAACACCTTGCTCTTCTCTGAACACCAACCGCGTTCAGTAAAATCGCTTGGCGCTATGCCTGTGCCACGCAAGAATTTCTGCATCTGGTCTCGGGGTACTTGAGTCGTCTCGTAGAAAAGACGGAAGAACTGGCGAGTGTATGGTTCAGCATTCGACGGTGGTGCCTCCGGCCCTCCAGTCGCACCTGCGTCATCGTCAAGCAACTGATTGATTCCTGCGAGCGCCTCACGAATTGAAAACTCACGGCCTTGCTCGATGTACACTTTGCCGTAGTGGCGAGAGAAGTATTCAAGTGCCTTACCTTTCTTGATTACCTGCAAATCGGCAGCCGGAAGACCTTCCTTTTGATGCTGCGTGAGTAGGCTCTTGATGCGCCGTACGTCATCCATTATCAGTCGCCGCAACCGCGCCCAACTGATTGGCTGAGGTTCTGTCATCCGCTTGCGGCAGACATGAATAATGTCGTACTCGATAGTCTGAGAGCCGAATGTTCCCGGCGCTGCGCCCTCGCCCTTTGTTTCGTCGCTACGAATCGGATAGGTCGCTTCGAGGTAAAATCCGGCGTCAAAGAGGCTCTCCAGAACGCCGACCCACGGCTCGTCCTCACTGTGATGGAAAGTAAACGCCAAGATGCCGCCCGGCTTCAGTACTCGATATGCTTCTAACCAGCAATCAGTAAGAACTCGCTGATAAAAGGCATCTGGGTCATCTGGTTGTCGAGCTTTGTTTGCGACTGCTTCGAGCGCCTTCGGGACATACTCATTGCTAAAGTGTGCAGGGTATTTTTCTTTGAGAACAAGTCGGAGCCAAACGTAAAAGAAATCTGAAAGCTCCGAGTAGTGAAGGAGTCCTCCGAACGGCGGGTCAGTGACCACCACATCTATAGAAGCTGTTGTCAAAGTGGACATGTCGGACGCTGAACTGCAGGACAAATTAGCCGGACTTGTGATGCCGTCGGCTGGGTATACCTTAGCACCCTTCCCGTCGGCCTTGACCGTCAACTGTGATGCAATCCGTTCGATTTCCATCGGAGACACTGGCTCCCATGGAGCTTTAGCCCATTCCAACCCCTCAATTATTCCATCTGAACAGGAGTTCCAGTTTCCACGACCCAGTGGCGCGAACACTGCGTTGTCACTCATCGTGGTCTTCGGGTGGAAGTTATTGTTGCTTAGTGCCGGAACTAACTTGTCGTAAACACGGTCATAGATACAAAAGAGATTAAGGCTACGCAGATACTGCTGGAATGCACCAAGCACTACTTCTTTCGAAGCCCACGAAGCCTTGGGGTTCTCGATAATCGCCTTGAGAATCTGGCAATGAATCAACAATTGCAGTGGCGTAAACATCTTCCACCAATGTGTAAATCCATGGTTGTGCAGACCGCCATTATTCAAGTGTGTCATAAACCCAAAAGGTAACTCGCTCTGGGGCCAATACTCCTTCAGGTCGCGGTCTTTTCGATATTCCCATTCTTCAAGAGATGAAGTAAATCGTCTTGTGTCTGATGCGGAACTAAAAAATCTTCCACCGTATGGTTTACCTGCCTTGTCCCGTGTCGGACTATAGCCGTGGATGGCATAAGCCGCTATTGGGCCTGATTTCCCTGTAGCCCGAATAGATGAAAGCACATCATTGGGTGACCCATCAGCGGCACACGCAAATGTTGATTTCTTGGGCACAGTTCCCCCGCGTCTGTCCGTGAAAAATGTCACCCCAGTGACAGGGCATGTAACCTGTGCGGGCAACGTGCCCCGAACTTCCAAGAGACGCAATTTCGTGGCACGTGCATCGTTCCAGCGGATGGTAGATTCCACAGAGTCGGTAGCAGTCCCACCGTATTCTTGACCTTGCTCATCGCTCTTTGGACATCCTGCAAGCCAATCTGGGTGAATCAGTAACGTAAGGTCAATTTTCTTACTCTTGGACTTTCCCAATCTCGGAGACTTGCCATCGGCTAGGGCACGTTCGTCCTGTTCCTTATATCCACAATGTGGACACTCAAACCGCCCTCCGTCTTTCATGACCGCGAAAGCCTTTTCATCTGGCGATATTACTATCGGCGAATCTGGAGCCATCCGTGCTTCGTGTCTCTCAATGTCGTAGACTTTTCCGCACACGGGGCACAGATAATCAGCCCATACATTAGTAGTAAGCGTCTTTATGGCTATGACAGGTGTGGGCATGATAGGGGTTCGGTGCCCACACCCCTCCCGCTGGCACGGACCGTGCTTGTCCCAAAACGTATAAATAATCTCTGGGCCTTCATAACGGTAGTTTCTGCGTTCATTCCACGGCACGGAAAAGACATCAAAGGTGGGAGGTAGTTCCTTCCAAGTATCGTCTGTTTCAGGGGCATAGGCGTCCGGGTTATCTTCCAAACATAGCTGGCGAGGCTGTACCTCGCGCACGTGCGTGCCCTCCCGGTGCAGCCACCTACCCTTCTCGTTATCAGGGCCGTCACAGGCGTAATACGGCATGATTTGCGGCTTCACTTCAGCCTCAATCTCAGATAAAAGAAGTTTTACCTCATCGATGTCCACCTGAGCCATTTCGTGTTTCACCACAAACCAAGCAACTGGATTGAGGTCACACCCGAACATTTGCATTCCCAACCGAGAGCCTTCAACAATGGTGGTTCCGCCCCCCATGAAAGGGTCTGCTATTTTGAGGTGACGAAGAGCCCCAAGCTTCTGGTGATTGGCGTAGTATGCATCCCATACTGATTTCGAAACCTTGCTCTCATCTTCTGGAGCCTTCATTACAGCCGCGATTAGCATCGAGCGGAATACGCTGGAACGCCTTCTCGCCCACCATTTAGTCATCTGATAAATGGGCTTACCCGCATTCCCTTCAATAGCGGCAACTGCATTTATTGGAATGATTGGAAAATCCACTTCAAGGCAGGTCTTGGGTCTATTCGGGTCAGAGAAGTCCACAGTTTCAACAGCGACTTCACGCCCTGCACCGACTGCAGCAGCTATCTGCTCATTGAGCAGTTCTTTCTTCGATTCACCTTTGGCTTTGGCCATGGTTCCTACGCCTTCGTGATTTCAATGAACGGTACGGCGACTTCGAGTAGTGACAGTCCGCCATGTGCCAGAGTTGGATAGCCACCCGCGCTCTTCCACTTGCGGCGACCGAGTGCGAATTGATTAATTCCGTGTGCGCTTTGCAAACAAAGCGAGATGGGTGGTGACCAATTGTGGGGAGTACCGGGGCCGCATGAGAAGCGGCTGGCACCAAAATTTGTCTTGAGCCAGTTGGCTTGCTCCGGGTTAGACACGTCTGCGAACATGCCAGAGGCAGCATAGCCATGGTCGCCGGTAATGACCAAGCGCCGTCCCGTTGTCATCACCTCAATCATTTTCCAGAAGGAGTCAGAGGTCAGCTTCTGTGCGGCCTCACGGCAAAGCGTCTGGAAGCCATCACCCGGCACAGAAAGCTGGTGAATGCGGTCATCAGGCCAGTGATGCCACAGCACTATGGCCGGTGCGGACGCAACCCAGTCAAGGCAGTAGTCCCATGCAGCGTCCATGCTGTCGGTGCGTGCGCCGGGTAATTGATGAGTGGAACCCGCTCCATTGTTCTCCAGCGATGAACGTTGTCCAAAACCCAGCACCTTCGCAAAGGGTGTTGTATCGCTTGGGAGTTCTGAGCCGCGAACGCCAGCCTGTTGAACTTGATAGCCACGCCGGTCGGCCTCTTGGAGCAGCCATGGCAATTCGCGCAAAGACAATGCGTCGAGAATCAGAACTGCCTTACCGCCCGTGGTGCTATTCCAGAAATCAATCACAGATTGGGCAGTGCGTGGCACTGAGCTTTCAAACTCCCGCCAGAGTTCCCATGCTGAACCGGAAAGCAGCAATTCCACCTCGCTGACCTTGCGCTCCCGGTCGGCCAGTTCGCGTTCAGCATTCTGCAACGTCAACATGGATGAGAAGATTTCCCAGAGCTTCTCGAAGATGCCCTGCCACGCTTCCTTTGCAGGAGCAGTCAGGACGGCATCGAGTCTGGGGTCGCGGTTGGCAGTCATTGCTTCACCTTCTCCAAATTGAGAGCATACGTCACGCCATCTGGCAGCTTCTTCAACATCTCGGTCAGTTGGGCACCTGTCATTTGAGACACATTGATGTTGATGTTGCTCACCGTCGTCGCGGCACTGATGCCCCACTTCTCCACCTCACCGAGCAGGTTTACGGGGCTCTTTGGTGGCGTCCCAAACGAGTCATTTGAAGCAATGGGCTGTGGACTGCTGCCGCCGAAGATGCTAGGCAAAACCGTAGTAGGAGGTATTGATGTTGGCGAGGTCGGCGCCTGCGGGGCCGCTGGAGTCAGCGGAAGGGGCAACGTACCGCCGCTCTGTGGGGAAGCACCGGGCAACATCAAAGTCGTCTGCTCAAGCTCCTTGCCGGAACCAAGTTTTCCTCTTATTCGGTACCACGCCGATTCGAACAATTCCCCCGGCTGTGCTTGCAGAAGTTCCAATCCACGCAGGTTGATAGCAATCTTTCCGGAGGCGCAAAGCTGCAAAACCTTCTCTTTTGTGGCTACCTCTCCAAGCCAAGGGATGCAGTGCTTGCCATCGAGGCTGGGTTCTTGAAGGTCAGCAAGGAACTTGGAAAGAGGGGAGCTGGACGTGGCATGCAGTAGTGCGGCTGCTTCGAAATCTTCATCAACGAATAGTTCGGTCGATACCTTATCGTCAACAGCTTTTGGAATGGCATCGCCAGTGGCGTTGTGCTTCTCAATGAGAAACTCGCACTGGTCAGGCTGGGCGAAGTTCCAGATGTCAAGAACGGCAAATGTATCGAAGAGGTCTTTTAGCTTCGGGCGAAGATGAGAGTTTTGATATGTGGAATGCAACGAGCGATAAGCAGGGTCAGTTTCTTTCCACAGGTTCGCCAGATAGACCGCACGCGCATACACAATGAGGTCACGGTCAAAATAAACATTCGGAACCGCAGCTTTCGGCAGAAGGAACCGGAGAGTATTGCGGCGTTGAGCAACATTCTGCTTGAGCCATGCGCCCAAGGTGACGTTTAAGTTGTCTGGGCGCTCCGGCAGGACAATGAGAGTCAGGCGACCATCCCATCGGTCAGGCCGTTCCGTCTCCGGGAGTTCTATCCATGGGGTGGCCAGCCAATTCTTTCGAAGTACCACCACACGGAACTTCCTCGATACGTCCTCGCTGCCACCAATCACGTAACGAATTTCCGTGGCAAGCTGTTCGATGTCCTGACCGCCTTGGAAGAGTTTATCGTTCTTCGCATTGGCCAACAGCTTGCCCTCAGCGTTTTCCTCTTCCTTGAATACAAGACGATTGCCGACCGGGTGGATGTTAAAGCTGTTCTCCCGGATGAGAGCCATCTCTGCAGCAAACGTGTTGTCGTCAATCGCTTGGCTGCGCGTGATGTCAGATTGCAATTCTGCGGGTTCGGCTCCATTGACCCTATCAACACTCAATGAGCGGAGCCAAAGGGCGCTGATGATGTCCGAAGCGTGCGGAACATTGATTTCGGGCTCTTTGACGGCAAGCCTAACGGCCTCAAGGTTCCGCCGTGCTTTCTCCAGTAACGCCCGATGAAGTGGATTGGCAACGGAACTCAGAAGTGAAGTAACACTGCTTGTGTCATCGCTTATATCGAAGTCCGCCGCCGTGATGACGGGCGAATCCTCGCCTCTGGTCTTGAACAGGTCAACGAGAATGCGGATAAGGTCTCGGGTCTCCTGAGCTTCGGTCGCTACGAGAACTTGGTCTTCAAGCAAGCGCATCAGCACGGGCGAGTACGGCCATGCCTCTACAAATTCAGCTAACTTTGCGTCATGCTGCGATGGCGGTGTCTCTGACAGCCGGACGTAATCATCAACATGGGGCTTGATGACGACCTCGACGTTATCGCTGGGAATGTTCAGGCGATTTTCGAAGATGCGGTAAAGGAGAAGGCGCTGGCGGTCATGCTTCGCCTGAGTGCCTTGGAAATCAACCAGTACCGGGTTGATTCGGTGAATCTGCTGATACGCCTGAGACTGGTTGTCGCGGATGGATGCGACGAACACGAGCAGGTCAGGGCGGTCATTCGCAATTTCAGAGAGAAGTTGGATGAAGTTGAATGCCCATGATTGGGTCTTCGCCTTCGGGCTATCGGTCAATCCGTCGAACCACGTCTGAAATTCATCCAGCAGCAGCGCAGTGGGCTTCGCCTCAAACATTTCGATGAGCAGGTCTTTGCTTGGCACGCTGGTCATCGAAGTGCCTTTGCCTATCCACTTTCCCTTCGCGAGTTGACCTTGAGGATGGCTATCAAACAGGATGTCCCAAAGAAACTTGTATCGCTGATGATGGAGGCTTTCAGCGATGACGCAGAAATCGGAGCGGAACTTCAGTGTTCGCAATTCGGGCCGATTAAGCCTATCGGACCATTCGGTCAGCCACTTCGTTGCCTCTGTCGGGTCTTTGATTGCGTGCCAGAGTGCAGCCATAAGGTGCGATTTACCTTGACCGCGTCCGCCTAGCAGCACTACAGGACGTGCTCGGTCTGGCTGAGTAGCCTCGAAGACCTTCAGGAGGTCAATCGATGGGTACGTAATGCTCAAGAATTCGGCGGATGATTTATTAAGAGCGCCTGTCCGCTTGTCGGCGGAAAAATCGATGGTCGTACCTTTAAGGCGTTCCCCTTTGAATTCAGGCCGTAGCGATAATTTGAGCATGTCCATCCTCAATTTCACGTTTGAGCAACATCATAAAACTGTTTGGTTTAAGCCCCTACCCGGTCAAGGTACTCGTGAACCGCTTCTTTTAGGAGGTCTTGGTTCGTCCGCCGCTGGGTTGCACCCAGCGTGCAGAGCCTGACATAAGTCTTCGAATCAAGCTTGACCGTGAGGGCAACGGGTTTAGTCTCGGCTGGCACGCTGGCCGAGGTTCGGCGTGCCGGTGCGGGTCGGGTCGTCCTTCGGGTAGCCATTTGAATGTGATTTTCCTTTGACCAAGAGTATACGCGGAAATGCGGATATACGTAAATAACACCTCGAAAAGTAGCTAAAAATGCAAGCCAATCCGTTGACTCCAAAGTGTATCGAGAATCCGGGCCGTCTCTTGACCATATTGCGTGAAGTTCAACACTCATCGTATCGATTCTCCTTCCCTCCTTAAGGAATTTCCAGTGTGTTTGCGGGGAAGGAGATCCTTCCCTCACTCCAGTCGCCCACCAGACTGGCGTCTTCCGTTCCCCATCCCAGCAGGGCCGTTCCTTCCCCGCAACGCCTCTCCCCTGAATTCTGCGCGGTGCAGCCTACGGCTGGTCCAATTTTTTCGACATTCGTTTCCGGACGAACTCTAGGCTTCGTTCGGCTCCTTCTGTCAATTCCGCTTGTGCAGCTCCGCGCGGCATAGAACGCCGTGCTCGCTTCCGCGCCCCTGCGGGCTTCGGGAATTGACAGCGCCTCTCTGCGCCCGATTCGCCGCTATGAAACGAATGTCTTTTTTTAGCCCTCCCAGGGCTCAAAAACAGACAAATCCAACGGCAAAGGAGCCGAAGTCATGAACTACACCAGCAATAGCACCACCACGCCGCACAGCAACAATGCGGCGTTTCAGAGCCAATCGCCCTATCAACAGCGCACCACGCAGCGCGACAACCCCACGCAGCAACTCATCAAACAGGCCGTTGATTTCCTGCTCCAGCAACTCAAGGAAGGCAAGAGCGAGACGCTAACCGCGTATCTCGCGGCAATGGCCCGTTTCCATGGTTACTCTTTCGGCAACATTTTGAGTATTGCGAGACAACGCCCGGCAGCGACCAAAGTCGCAGGGTTCCACACGTGGAAAGAGATGGGCCGGTTTGTAAAACGCGGCGAGAAAGGAATCCAGATTCTCGCGCCGATGGTCGGACACCGCCGCAAGAAGGACGACGCCGACCGGAACCAGACGCAAGACGCGAACGCCAAGCCGGCGCCCGTGTTGATTGGCTTCCGCGCCGTCTACGTCTTCGACGTGGCGCAGACCGAAGGCGCAGACTTGCCCGAGTACGAGCACAGCATTACCGGCGAAGTTGGCGCATACCGTGACCGGCTCATCGCGTTTCTCGCGCAGCAGAATATCGCCCTCGAATATACCGAGAATATCGCGCCCGCACTCGGCGTCAGCTACGGCGGAAAGATTGCGCTTTTGCCGGGCCAGTCCCCGGCGGAAGAGGTTGTGACTTTGGTCCATGAGCTAGGCCACGAATACCTACATAAGAGCGAGCGGCGCACTAAGACCACCGCCACGGTGCGCGAGACCGAAGCCGAGGCGGTCGCGTTCATCGTGGGCCAAGCAATCGGTCTTGAGATGGGCACTGCCAGTTCGGATTACATACAAATGTATGCAGGAAATGCGGAATTGCTGGCGGAAAGTCTCGAAGTTATCCAGCACACCTCCGCCGTGATCCTCGGAGCCATTCTCTCCGAGGACGCGGCCAGCGAGACGAATTCACTTGCGGAGGTGGCGTAATGCGAACCATTCTTCGCATCCTTGAGCGGGCCGGAGGTTACCGGCCCACGCTCTATCTCAAGATCGAAAACCCGCCTTATAT
>Ga0224531_1001378_pt1 | contig 10763 bp, 13 predicted proteins | sample CBST100metaG_FD_179876 | JGI IMG/M metagenome (GOLD analysis project Ga0224531, IMG submission 179876) | Peat soil microbial communities from Stordalen Mire, Sweden - C.B.S.T100 | ecosystem: Environmental > Terrestrial > Soil > Wetlands > Peat | place: Sweden: Norrbotten County, Stordalen Mire... | reverse complement strand
TCAGGGGCTTCCGGGCCGAAATCCGGCCCTGTATCAGGGGCCGACTGTCTCTAACTCCACGACCGCATTAGGCTTGCGCGGACAGGCGGAATTAAACCGCGTCGGGTCGTGTAGTACCGGCAAAGAAAGAGATTCCGAGAGCGGGAATGATTATTTTGGTGCAAGGTATTTCGCATCAACGATGGGCCGGTTCCTCAGTGCCGATAGTGGTGTCGATCAGGATGCGGAAGACCCACAAAGTTGGAATCTGTACAGCTATGTGCGGAACAACCCACTGACCCGGACAGATGAGGACGGTCGCTCGGTCCAAATTTGCGACAATAACGGCCACTGCCAGACCGTAGATGATGACGTTTATAAAGCCGCACAACAGGCAAGCAACAGTTCATTGAATGGGCCGTCTCTCAGCAGTCTGCAAAACTCTGCTTCGGGATCAGGAACTCTCACATCAACTGATGCCAACGGGAACACTACCAGCGTCGGAACCGTTCAGTGGACGCCGGATAATCCAGGTATCCAAGGACCACAGGCAATCCAAGCGTTCGGCCAGATCGGCAACCAGGGAATGGGTGCCATCAAGTGGTTCGGCGAACAGATGGCATGGAATGCTGCTGGAGGACTTGTCGGTCATGGAGTGGGCCTTGCAGTCGATGCGCTTGCGTCCCGAGGTGCCGGTGCTATTGCAGAGGTTCTTTCGAAAGCAGGTTCAGCGGTTGGCAATACCAGTGTTCAGGTTGCAAGCCGTGAAACAGCAGAACAGGCGGCTAAAGCGTGGGTAGGAGAAGGGGCGCGGCAAATCGTGGATCGCGGCACCGGCAAAGTGGTAGGTGAGATCAGCGCAGATGGAAGTAAAATTGCGCGGTTCACAAGTGCCGATACGAAGGGGTATATAAACCTCGAAAGCAAGACCACGGGCAGCAATCTGCATGTGAGGTGGTAAATGACGCAATCTGAGCTAGACACTCTCAAGGCGAACATAGACAAGCGTGTCCGGATCGAAACTGCGGATGGCGAGCAACTGGTCGCCAAAGTGATTTCCGTTTTTTCCGATGAGTCCGATGCGGATATGTTTTTCGAACTCGTCTCTACATCTCGTCCCGAGATGTATGCGATAAATGAGCAAGTCGGGGGGTATTCCCTTCCGTTGAAAGATATCGCTTCTGTGAGTGTCGCTGAGTAGATAACGCTATGAGTTGGGAGAACATCGTCGGGCACTTCAGAGGTCGAGGCGCTTCTATCGACGAAGTGCGGGAGATCGAGCCGCGCTCCCTGACCGAGCGAGAGGCGGGCTGGATACACGACATCTTGCGAGTCAATGAAGCATGGCGCGAGGCCGACATCAGCAAAACTCAAGTGGTTGCCGAGGGGCCATGCGATGAAGGCGTCAGCATCTGCCTGCGAGCCCTCGAACCGGAGAACCCGAAAGCGAAACCGGTGGAGTCTGTCGGGGAGCTGTGGATACAGACGGACGACGGCAGTTCCATCAACGTCCAGCTATCGCAGTTCGAGGGGCGGCTGCGGGAACTGTATGTACTTTTCTTCGATCCAAAGCTGCGGAACCGGAAGCTGCCGGAAACATGGACTGAGGTCTCACGCGAAGCTACCAACGTATGAGCGAACCCAATGAAAATAAGAGAGTCAACTGTCGATGAAGTGCTGCGTTCAGAGGACATGGAGACGCTCTTTCAGCATGGAGCGCCAGACAACGAGTACACGCCTGAAGTGCGCGGCATCATGAGTGCTTTAGCTCTCCTCGGCGACAACGACATCGAAGAAGACCGTCTCACTGCGGTAATTCGTGATGTATGGATACGGTTGTTCGGGCCATTTGGGGATGATGAACTTGAAATGCGTATGCCAGACTTTAGGCAGGTTGCGCGTCGGATACTTGCCCAAGACAGCCAGCAGTGAGCCGGTGTCGTGCAGCCAACCGCAAGCCGTCCTCCGGGGCGGCTTGCTTGCGTCTGGGGTCTCCGTTGGCATCCTCGGCAGGTCCGGCAGAAGGGCACGGTGCTTTGCACCGGGAGAATAGGGACACGTCACCCCTAAAAGGGTGCTGTTTAGCAACCGCAGGTTGCTATATAGCAACCACAGCCGAATCATGCATCTACGGCCAGCGAGCGCGAAAAATAAGGCGTTTACGTGTTTACGCGCGTAAACATGTTGAAAACAAAGCGGCTAAGGGGAAAATGCGCAGCTCGCGGTTCCTGCGGGAGTAACCTTGGGTTGCTGCGGCGTTAACGTGTTGAAAGCAAAGGACCGAGGCGGAATCAGCTTCCCGGCGCGCTGACGCGCGGTACCCTCCGCTGCGGTGGCCGTCAAGGGGCTTCGCTCGCGCAAGCGCGACGCGCACAGACCGCGCGCCCTTGACCGCCGTCCTCGCTGCGGGTGTTTTTCAGCAATGAGAAAAATGTCTTTTTCTCATGTTCCACATGATCAGGGCCAGGGCTCCCAGCCATCGGCGGCGCGGTGATAGCATCGTGCTCATCTGCTCATCCGTGGGGGGCATGGGATGGACTACGACCAGAACAAAGTAGACGAGATGGTGCTGGCGCTCTTGTGGCTGACGCAGACCGGCGATGGCCGCGCGTGGAAGGGCCACGACTGGGTTGCAATGGACCGGCTGCACGCCAAGGGCTATATCTCCGATCCGAAGAGCAAGGCCAAGTCTGTCGTGCTGAGCGAAGAAGGCGAGCGGTTGTCGCGTGAACTCTTCGAGCGCCACTTCGCCCGCAAGGGCTGACGGCGAAGCGTGCAGTGCCAAGGCGCTGTCAGGCATCCGTGGCGCATCTGGCGATGTGTTGTGACCCAGACACCATCCCTAAGCCTGACGGCTTAGCGGGGCCGGTTCCCGGCCCGGAATCGAACGGAGATGCAACAAAGGCCGGACGCTGTCCGGCCTTGTTCGTGCTGGGTTCGAGGTCAGTTCTGCGTCAGCGGTAGACTTCGCGGCGGTGCTTGACGCCGGTGACTTCGATGGCATCGCCGAAGTCATGGAAGCGGGCGCGGTAGTCACCGACGCGGAGGCGGAACTCGGGAGGTTCAATGTCTTGGAGGCGCTTCACATCGCCTTCGCCGGTGTCGATGAGCTTGGCCAGGGCGTGGAGGATGCGCAGGGCGGTGTCCTTGTCGATGGCACGTAGCTGTGCCTTGGCCTGTTCAGTCCAGATGATCTTTTTGGCCATGACTACTGTCCCGGCGCGAGGGGTTCGAGCGGGGTGCGGCCCATGCGCGCGAAGTCCTCGGCGTTGAGTCCAAACTCGGCCAGAACCTCGTCGTTCGAGACGCCTTCGCCACGGGCAAGCGAGGCGCGGGCGGCGGTGATCTCGCGGGCTTCTTCCGCGCTGACCGGCTCATCGTCGAAGGGCGCGTTGGCCAGGGTGCGGGTGAACGGATCGAGCATGATCTTCAGGAGGCCGACGACGGCGGAGACCTGACCGGGAGCCATCGCATCGATCAGTTCATGGGCTTGTTGCTTCGGGCTGGTTGCGGCTAGAGCCATCGGAATATCCCTTCCTCTTTAGACTATCGTCCGGTCGATTGCGGTACACAAGCGGCTAAATCTCGGCCATGACCTGGCTGACGCGGGAACGCTTGACCAGGCTGTCGAGGACAACCAAAAGCGCCTTCTGATCCTCATCGGAAAGCTGATCGACCTTGCCGCAGAGCCGGTTCAGTTCCGGGTTGCGGATGAGTGCTTGGCTTGAAACGTCCTTGCGTCCTGCCAACTCGTCGAGAGTGACACCGAGGATGTCCGCGAGCTTGACAACAGTGCCAAAAAGCGGCGTAGCGCCGCCGCTCTCCCATCGGGTGTAAACGCGGGGGCTGATGCCCAGCAGTTCGGCCACGCGAGCCTGAGTGAGCTTGCGGGCCGTGCGCAGTTCTCTGAGCCGTTCGTGAATGTCTGCCATATTCCAATCCGGTGGAAAAAGCTGAACTTGGCTCATAGTAAGACCTCCTTGAAAATATCTCGCCTTAAAGTGACTATATCATCATCGTGTATGATGACACTGTTGTCACTTGACATGGTATTTACGAAAGGCGGTCGAAATGGCGAGAATCCCGGAGTCGGAAGTCGAGCGGCTAAAGAAGGAAATCTCTGTGCAGCGGCTGGCCGAGTCGCGGGGCGTGAAGCTGACGCGGCAGGGCGCGGACCTCGTGGGCAAGTGCCCGTTCCATGACGACCGGACGCCTTCTCTGGTCATCTCTCCGGCGAAGAATCTCTGGCACTGCCTGGGCGCGTGCAATGAAGGCGGCGACGTAATCCAGTGGGTGATGCGGGCCGAAGGGGTGAGCTTCCGCCATGCCGTGGAGCTGCTGAGGGCAGATTATCTTCCCTTAGCCGCCGAACCGATCCAGCCGGTAAAAACCTGCACGGTTCGGAAGCTGCCCGCGCCGGTGACGGCGGAGGCGGGAGACCGTGAACTGTTGCTTGAGATCGTGGGCTTTTATCAGGAGACGTTGCACGAATCGCCGGAGGCAATGCGGTATCTGGAGTCGCGGGGCTTGCACTCTGCGGAGATGGTCGAACGGTTCCGGTTGGGCTTTGCCAACCGGACACTGGGGTATCGGCTGGAGGCGAAGAACCGCGCCGGCGGCGCGGCTGTTCGTGGGCGGTTGCAGCGGCTTGGCATCTACCGGGAGAGCGGTCACGAGCACTTCAATGGTTCGCTGGTTATCCCGGTCATCAATCCAGCCGGTGACGTAGCGGAGATGTACGGGCGGAAGATCACGCCGAACTTGCGCGAGGGAACGCCGCTGCATCTGTACCTGAAAGGCGAGCACCGCGGGGTGTGGAACGAAGAGGCGCTGATCGCTTCGAAGGAAATCATCCTGTGCGAAGCGTTGATCGACGCGCTCACGTTCTGGTCGGCGGGCTACCGGAATGTCACGGCCAGCTATGGCGTGAACGGCTTCACGGCGGACCATCGGGCCGCGTTCGAGAAGCACGGAACGGAGCGGGTTTACATCGCCTACGACCGCGATGAGGCGGGCGACAAAGCCGCCGCGAAGCTGGCTGAGGAACTGATGGAAATGGGCGTCGAATGCTTCCGCGTGGAGTTCCCGAAGGGCATGGACGCGAACGAATACGCGCGGAAGGTGACGCCAGCGGCGAAGAGCCTGGGCGTGTTGTTGAACCGTGCGGCATGGCTGGGAAAAGGCCAGCGGCCAGCGCAGAGAGCGGCGGCGCCGGTCGTGGTTCCAGAGCCAGTGTTAGAGCCACTGCCAGCAGAAGCAAAAGCAGCAGCTAAGGAAAAAATCATCGAGGATGAAGTGCCGGAGCCAGAGCCAATCTCAGCGCCAATCGCGGCGACAATGCCGCCCACTGCCGCGCCCGCTGTTGAAGCGCCGACCGAAGAGGTTTTTTCCTTAGCCGCTGTTCCTGTGCCCGCCGCGCCCCAGATCGACGTGCAGGTGGAGATGCGCGGCGAGGATGTGGTGTTGAAGTTCGGCGACCGGGAGTACCGGGCGCGTGGTCTTAAGAAGAACACTAGCGCGGAACTGTTGCGCGTGAATCTCCGCGTGATGGGCGTCAACGCTCACGGCGACGTGGCCTTGCATGTGGACACGCTGGAGTTGAACGCATCGCGTCAGCGCATGGCGTTTATCAAGCAAGCCGCCGAGGAGCTTGGCATCAAGGAAGAGATCATCCGGCACGACGTGGGCAAGGTGCTGTTGAAGCTGGAGGAGGTGCGGGACGCGCAGCTTGCCGAGGCGCTCGAACCGAAGGAGCCGGAAATCAAGCTGACCGAAAACGAGCGGGCCGAGGCTCTGGCCTTGTTGCGCGATCCGCGCTTGCTCGACCGCATCGTGGAGGACTTCGCCCGGTGCGGAGTCGTGGGCGAAGAGACCAACAAACTCGTGGGCTATCTGGGCGCGGTCTCGCGGCACTTGGACGCGCCGCTTGCGGTGATCGTGCAATCGAGTTCGGCGGCGGGCAAAAGTTCGCTGATGGATGCGGTGCTGGCCTTCGTGCCGGAGGAGCAGCGCGTCCAATACTCCGCGATGACGGGGCAATCTCTGTTCTACATGGGCGAAAGCGACTTGCAGCACAAGGTGCTGGCCATCGTGGAGGAGGCCGGAGCGCAGCGGGCCTCCTACGCCTTGAAGCTGTTGCAGAGCGAGGGCGAGTTGACTATCGCCAGCACGGGCAAAGACCCGGCGACAGGCCGCTTGCTCACGCATCAGTACCGCGTCAAAGGGCCGGTGATGATCTTCTTGACTACAACGGCGATCGACATCGACGAGGAACTGTTGAACCGCTGCTTGGTTCTGACGGTGAATGAAGAGCGGGCGCAGACCCAGGCCATCCACCGGATACAGCGGGAATCGCAGACCATCGAGGGGCTGTTGCGCAAGCGCGACCGCGACGAGTTGCTTCGCCTGCATCGCAACGCGCAACGGCTCTTGAAGCCTGTCGCGGTCGTGAATCCCTACGCGCCAGGCTTGACGTTCCTGGACTCGCAGACGCGGACCAGGCGCGACCACACCAAGTATCTGACGCTGATCCGCACTATCGCGCTGCTGCATCAGCATCAGCGGCCCCGGCAGACGGTCGAGCACAATGGCAAGACCATCGAGTACATCGAAGTTGCTCTCGACGACATCGCCGTGGCCAACCGGCTGACGGCGGAGGTGCTGGGCCGTTCGCTCGACGAGTTGCCGCCGCAGACGCGGCGGCTGTTGCTGCTGGTCGATGCGATGGTCACGGCGGAATGCAAGCGTCAGCGGATCGAGCGGGCCGACTACCGCTTCTCTCGCCGCGAGGTGCGCGAGGTGACTGGCTGGGGCGACACGCAACTGCGCTTGCATCTGGGGCGGCTGGAGGAACTGGAATATCTGCTGGCCCATCGTGGCGGGCGCGGCCAGAGCTTCGTTTACGAGCTTGCCTTCGCGGTCGAGGGCGACGGCAGCAAGCCGGTCATGGCTGGCCTGATCGACGTGGAGAAGCTGGGAGGGTACAAGTACGATGGCAACTTCGCGGGGGTAAAGGATAAGTTCGCGGTGCTGGATGGCGGGAACGCGGGGTCAAAGCGGGGCCAAAACGGTAGGGTAGCGGGGGGTGCGCGGGGCGATGAATCGCCAGTATCCATCGGGGTTAAAGACTCTTTTTATGAAAACGAGCAGAAAAACACTGTTGGGGAAGAGACGGAAGAAGATACCGTCGTAGCCGCGCTGCATCGTAATAATGGCAGCAAGAAACGGGGCCAGTGATGGCCCGCGTAGAGAATCGCAAAGCCCCGGCCCCCATCCAGACGCCGCTTGAAGCCCTGATGCGTGAGCACCTGAAAGCCCTCCAGGTGCAGAACTACTCCGAGTTCACGGTGCGGGGCCGTGCCGGTCACATCCAGTTTTTTATCGACTGGCTGAAAGAGCGCAGCATCACGGAGCCGGTCGAAGTCACGCGGCCTGTGCTGGAGCGCTATCAGCGGCACCTGTTCCACTACCGCAAGGCCAACGGGGAGCCGTTGAGCTTCCGTTCACAGCACGCGCGGCTAGTGCCCTTGCGCGTGTGGTTCCGTTGGATGACCCGGCAAAACTACATCCTGCATAACCCGGCTTCCGAGATCGAGCTGCCGCGACTCGGCCGCGCTCTGCCCAAAAACATCTTCTCGGCGGCCGAGGTCGAGCGGATCATGATGCAGCCGGACATCGAGGAGCCTATAGGCTTGCGCGACCGGGCGCTGCTCGAAGTCTTGTACAGCACGGGAATGCGCCGTCTGGAGTTGGTCCGGCTGAAGCTGTACGAGCTTCAGCTTGACCGTGGCCTGATCCTCATCAACCAGGGCAAGGGACACAAAGACCGCTATGTGCCCATCGGCGAGCGGGCCGTTCAATGGCTCCAGAAGTACATCCGGGAAAGCCGTCCGCAGCTTGTCTCCGAGCCGGACGACTTCACGGTGTTCCTCACAGCCCAGGGCGAGCCGTTCAGCCGCGATCATCTGAGCTTCACGGTCAAGGAGCGCATCGACGCGGCGCAACTGGGCAAGACCGGTTCCTGCCACTTGTTCCGGCACACGATGGCCACGCTGATGCACGAGAACGGGGCCGACATCCGTTACATCCAGCAGATGCTCGGCCACGAGGACATCAAGACCACGCAAATCTATACCCAGGTGGCCATCCGTACCTTGCAGCAGATCCACGCCGCCACGCACCCGGCAGAGTTGCACGACGCGCCGCAAGCGGCGCATCGGACGGCAGAGCAAGCGGGCTTGCGGGCCTCTCTCCAGGCTGAAAACAAGGACGACGAAGAGCCGAGCAGCTAAGGAAATATAGTGAATCACTATATTTTTAAGCACGGTCTCTCTGAGGGAAAAATCCTCAAAATAGCTCTTGACAGGGTTTTAGAAAAAGCCCGAATCGAGCGGAAATATACGTCCTGTGTATACCTGCCGGAACGTCCAAAAATAGGCTCCGACCTCAAGAAAATGCTTGACAGGGTTTTCAACGGAGGCCGTTCCGGGCCGGAATCGCCACAGATGTTTTACCCTTAGCTGCTGCTTTTAGCCGCCCTATCCGGTCCGCAATCAGCCCGCTAATCGCCACCGAATCCAGGGTCGAATCCACTGCCAATCCCGGCCCTCAAAGCCGTACAATCGGAGGCAGTGAACGCCGCCTTCCAGACCGCTCTTCCAGAGCATCTTCCGTTAGCTGCAAGCCCGCAGTTAGCCGAAAACTCGCGTCTGGGCTTCCGACCTGTTGCCAGCACTTCGCGCTGGGGTTTTAGCTTCTCTATCTCCAGCCACACGCTGGGCTTATCGGGATCGTTGTACGATGGCCGCGTCCGGTCCCGCTATACCGGCAAAGAACGCGATACCGAATCAGGAAACGACTACTTCGGGGATAGATACTACGCAAGTTCAATGGGCCGTATGATGAGCCCCGATCCAGGCAACATAAGCGCGATTTTCCATATGGATGATCCGCAATCGTGGAATGGGTATGCGTATGCCCACAACAATCCGCTGCGTTTCACTGATCCAACAGGCGATACCTATCAAGTCTGCGACTCGAATGGGCAGAATTGCAGCAACCTAGACGACAAGACTTTTGAGGCAGACCAGGCCAAGGATCAGAAGAATGGGGAGTATTTCCAGAACGGCACGATGTTTCACCAAGACGCCAATGGCAACAACGTAACAGACGGCACATATAAGCAGACTGACGTTGATATGCCCGGCGACTCTGGGACCAACATCGCGGCAATGGGGCGAATTGCCAGCGACGGCAACGGCGCGATCAACATGATGTTGACGAACTACGCTACAACCATCGCAACAGCAGGGGTTGGCGAGCTTGTCGGACCTGCTGTCTCTGGGTACATACAAGCCAGCAAACTTTCAATGCTCAAGCCGTTGGTCACGAATCCAAAACTTGCTGCGATCGTGGACGAACTTTTTCAAGCAACGGACAAGGTTCCAGGTGGAACAGCAGGCGCGGTTCGGTTCGAGTCTGAATCGGGAATCATGCTGTCTCCTGCAGGTCATGTCCAAGACGCGCAGAGCATCGTAGGTCAGTTGAACAATTTGCTAAAGAATCCGAACACTGGATGGAGTTCCCACGACCAGGCAATAGCGAAGGAGTTAATTCGCGATCTCCAGAATGCGGTGGGTGGAAAATGACTAGTGTTGAGATCACGGCCCAGAACCTAGTCGAACGGCTTCGGTTGGCATTTCCGGAGATCGAGGACCGTTACCAAGAAGAACTTCGCTCATGGAACGGTGAGTTCCCTGGTAACTACAACGTCTTCGCGTTCGTCTTTAAGCCCTTTTTGCAGGCAGAACTTGCCAGGGAAAACAACAACGATTTCCTAGTTCGTTTCTGCGAGTTCATGGAGCAAGTCTGTACATCCCAGGACAAAGAGGCGGTCAACGTTCTCTGGCTCAAGATATTTAAGCTGCTTCTGGCAGATGCCGCGACAGTGAAACGACTCTGGCCTTTTATGGGTGCTTCCACGAAAGCGAACTTGGCGGATGCTGCCCTTCGTTGGGGCATGGTTCGCAGCGTTCCAGCAGGTAGCCTCATCGATGGGTTAAAGCACTGGGTCGGTCTGGAATAGAAGGCTTGCCGCAGGCCGCCTTCCGGGGCGGCCTTGTCTTCTCTGGCGACAATGGGATGAACGTGACGCTGATTACATCCACACCGGACCCGCCAATGGTCGAGGTGCATCTGTCCGATGCTCCGGTGGAGTGTGAATGCGCCGGGGATGTGATCGCCGACGTGAACCGGTTGGGAAACTGGATCAGGGGTCTGGAAATGCTAGGCACTGCCGGGTTCTCTCTGGAGCGGGCGCTGGCTCCGTTCAACCCAAAACTCAGGGTGGCTTCGGTCAGGTCTCCGCAGGCTGAGCAGGCCGTGACCTATGACGGGGAGGCGGACGCGGGTTTTCTGTACCTGCCCTACGCATCCCCGGCCAGCGTCGAGCGCGACCCGATGCTGCTGGAATACTCCCTCTCGATAGAGGACGAGAGCGCCGCGTTCGGCCTGAGTGCCGACAAGGGGCTGGTCTTCGTTCGCTTCCGAGTTCCTGCCAGCATGAGCCTTGAAGCCTTCCTCCAGCTCTTCGGCAGCCCTCAGTTCCATCGCTGAGCCAGCATCCCAAGAGCACGGTGCTCTGCACCGGGAGTAGGGTGACACGTCACCCCTAAAAGGGTGCTGTTTAGCAACCGCAGGTTGCTATATAGCAACCACAGCCGAATCATGCATCTACGGCCAGCGAGCGCGAAAAATAAGGCGTTTACGTGTTTACGCGCGTAAAC
>Ga0224531_1001373_pt1 | contig 10783 bp, 9 predicted proteins | sample CBST100metaG_FD_179876 | JGI IMG/M metagenome (GOLD analysis project Ga0224531, IMG submission 179876) | Peat soil microbial communities from Stordalen Mire, Sweden - C.B.S.T100 | ecosystem: Environmental > Terrestrial > Soil > Wetlands > Peat | place: Sweden: Norrbotten County, Stordalen Mire... | reverse complement strand
GTAGGATGCGGGTAGGGGTATGCGCGAGCGGCCCGGGTAGATGTGTTGCGATGACAAAACAGGCGAGCAAGAAGACGAGTGTCTCCGCGCTGATGGGTGTGCCGGTGACGGATGCCAGCGGGCGGACGGTGGGGCGTGTGCGCGAGTTCGCGGTGTCGCCTCCGGTGGACGCGAACCATGTGCAGCGACTGGTGCTGCGGCTGGTGGGCACGGGGCGCGGAGAGCGGATGTCGATGGTGGCGGTCTGCGAAGTGGAGCTGACGCCGGCGGGCGGGCTAAGGATACGCGGCGATGCGGCCCCGACGCCGATGCCGAAGGAGGAGTCGTTCCTGATGCTGGAGCGCGACCTGCTGGACCAGCAGATCATCGACGTGCATGGGCACAAGGTGGTGCGGGTGAACGACGTGAACCTGGTGTGGGAGCCGGTGGTGGACACGGGCGGCGCGGAGGCGATGGCTGGCGGGGCCGAAGGGCCGCTGGAGGGACATGGACTGAAGTTGCGCATTGCCGAGGTGGAGGTGGGGACTCGGGGCGCGATCCGGCGGCTGCTGAAGGGGCTATCGGCGGGGACGGTCGAGCGGGTTGCGGGGCGATTTGGGACGAGCGCGATTCCGTGGGACTTTGTGGATTTGATCGACCGCGACCCGTCGCGGCGGGTGCGGCTGAAGATCGAGCAGGAGAAGCTGGCAAAGATGCATCCGTCGGACTTGGCGGACATTCTGGAGGACCTTGCGCCGGCGGAGCGGCAGGCGCTGTTCACATCGCTGGAGGAAGGCGTGGCGGCAGAGGCGCTGGAAGAGGTCGAGCCGAAGATGCAGCAGTCGCTGACGGACCTGCTCGACACCGAACAGGTGGCTGGGATTGTGGAGGAGATGGACCCGGCGGCGGCGGCGGACTTTCTGGCGGAGCTGCCGGAGGAGCGGTCGGAGGCGATCCTGGAGGAGATGGCGCCAGAGGAGCGGCAGGACGTCGAGGAGTTGCTGGAGTTCTCCGGCGACTCGGCTGCGGGGCAGATGACGACGGACTACATCTCGCTGCCGCAGGGGGCGCTGGCGAGCGACGCGGCGAACGCGCTGCGCGAGTTTGGCGACGACATGGAGACGCTGACGCATATCTTTCTGGTGGACGAGACAGAGGCGCTGTGTGGAGTGGTGCCGCTGTTGAGGGCGCTGCTGGCTCCGCCGGAAAGCACACTGGCCAGTTTGGCGTACAGCCATATCGTCTCGTGCGACGTTCATGCCAACTGGAAGAAGGTTGCGGAGCTGTTCGACAAGTACAACCTGCGCGCGCTGCCGGTTGTAGACGAAGAGAAGAAGATAGCGGGCGTGATCTACGCGGAGCAGGTGATTGCGCAGTTGCGGACGATGAATTAACAGGACTGGCGAAGATTTCTCCATGGCGGGCATGAATTGGTTGGGCACAAATCCGTTGGGCGCGTGGCCGGGCTTCGCCGCACGGGGCGCGGGGCTGGACGCCGCGCCGGTTGCGGCTGGTGCGTGGCTGGACAGGCTGCGGATAAAGGCTGTTTTGGCGCTATGTGCAGAAGGCCCGGGGCTAAAGCCCCTTGATCCGATTGGCTTTATTCAGGGGGCTGAAGCCCCCTGCTCCCTCCGAAAGGCTAAAACAGGAGTTTTTCCGCAGGCTGTGGTAACGGACGCCGGAACGGGGTGTCGATGAAGCTGTGGTGGCGGCAATGGCGGCTGCGCATCCTGCTGTTCCTGGCGGTGCTGGGGCCGGGAATTATTACGGCCAATGTGGACAACGACACGGGCGGAATTCTGACCTACTCGCAGGCCGGAGCGCAGTACGGGTTGCTGCTGCTGTGGACGATTCTGCCGGTGACGCTGGCGCTGATTGTGGTGCAGGAGATGAGCGCGCGCATGGGGGTGGTGACGGGCAAGGGGCTGAGCGACCTGATCCGCGAGGAGTTCGGCCTGCGTATCACCATTGTGATGATGATCCTGCTGGTACTCGTCAACTACGGCAACGTGGTGTCGGAGTTCAGTGGCGTTGCGGCATCGATGCAACTGTTTCACGTCAGTAAATATCTGAGCGTGCCGATCTGCGCGGCGGCGGTGTGGCTGCTGGTGGTCAAGGGCGACTACAAGAGCGTGGAGAAGGTCTTTCTGGCGGCCAGCGTCGTGTATCTGGCCTACATTGCGGCGGGCGTGGTGAGCCATCCCGACTGGCACGAGGCGCTGAAGGCGACCATCACGCTGCCGCCGCGCTCGGTGTGGCAGGACAAGAGCTACATCTACCTGACGATCGGTTTGATTGGAACGACAATCGCTCCTTGGATGCAGTTCTACCTACAGTCGTCGGTGGTGGACAAGGGGATCACGGTCCGGCAGTACAAGGCCTCGCGGCTGGACGTGATTGTGGGCTGCTTTTTGACCGACATCGTGGCGTGGTTCATCATCGTGGCCTGCGCGGCGACGCTCTATACGCATGGGATGCGCAACATCCAGGACGCATCGGATGCGGCGGGCGCGATGAAGCCGCTGGCCGGCGACTTCGCGTTCATTCTGTTTGCGGCGGGGCTGTTCAATGCCTCGGTGTTTTCGGCGTCGATTCTGCCGCTGTCGACGGCGTATACGGTGTGCGAGGGGATGGGCTTCGAGAGCGGACTGGACAAGAGCCTGAAGGAGGCACCGTTCTTCTACTGGTTCTACACGGCGCTGATCGTACTGGGCGCGGGCGTGGTGCTGTGGCCAAACTTCCAACTGGTGCGGGTGATCATCCTGTCGCAGGTGCTGAACGGCGTGCTGCTGCCGGTGATCATGATCTTCATGCTACGGCTGATCAACAAGACGGAGTTGATGGGGAAGCATACCAACTCGACGTGGTTCAACTGGGTGGCGTGGGCAACGGCGGCGATCGTGATTGCGCTTTCGTTGGTGATGATGTGGAACAAGATACACGGCGGGTAGAGAACAGGGAACAGAGAACAGAGAACAGGAGAGCGAGATGAGCGAGCTGGTGTTGGAGGCGAAGCGGACGGCGGTGGTGGCGATCGATCTGCAAAGGGGGATTGTGAGGGCACCGGGCAATCCTCATCCGGCGGCGACGGTGATTGCGAACACAGTGCGGCTGCTGGAGGCGGCACGCGGTGCTGGCGCGCAGGCGGTGCTGGTGCATGTGGGAGGTGCGGCGGATGGGGCGGACCGGCTGCATCCGGCGGTGGACGCGCCGATGCAGGGAGCTGCACCGGCGGCGGCGGACTGGAGCGAGTTCATTGTCGAACTGAACCAGCAGCCGGGCGACATTGCGATCCTGAAGCGGCAGTGGGGCGCGTTCTATGGGACGGACCTGGACCTGCAACTGCGGCGGCGCGGACTGACGACGATTGTGCTGTGCGGGATAGCGACGGAGTTTGGCGTGGAGAGCACGGCGCGGGATGCGTACGAACGCGGGTACGAGGTTGTGTTCGCGGAAGACGCGATGACGGGCATGAGCGCGGGGAGCCATGGCAACGCCGTGGAGCGGATTTTTCCGCGGATTGGGCGGGTGCGGCGGACCCAGGAGATAGTGGCGGCGCTCGATGGGACGATTTCGTAAAGTGTATTGCCGGACCGAAAGACAAATGCGGGGATTCTTCGCTGCGCTCAGAATGACAACTTCAGTGGCGCTGCGCTCAGAATGACAAGCCAGAACAAGCAAAGACGAAATACGGAGATTCTGGCTACGCCAGAATGACGACTTCAATGGGGCTGCGCCCAGAATGACGGCTTCAATGGGGCTGCGCCCAGAATGACGGCTTCAAGGGGCTGCGCTCAAAATGACGACGAGTGCGCTTAGAGGAGCTTGCCTTGGGCGAGGTCGCGGATGAGGTTGAAGTCGGCGGCGAGGAAGTCGAAGGTGGGGAGCTGGCTGAGAGGGGACCACTGGAGGGCGTTGAAGATGCGGTTGTCCAGCTCGCCGGTGAAGGTATTGACGACGAAGAATTGCAGGTCGATGGAGCCGCCGTTGCGATAGCGGTGGCGGAGTTGCGCGATGCGGCGACCGATGACGGCCTGGATGCCGAGTTCCTCGTCGAGTTCGCGGGCGAGGGCCTGCTCGGGGGTTTCTCCGGGCTCGATCTTGCCTCCGGGGAACTCCCATTTGAGGCTCATAGGCTGGTCCGGGCGGCGCTGGCAGACGAGGACTTCGTCGATGGGGCTGGTGTCGCCGGGGACGGTGCGGAGGATCAGAGCCGCGACCACCAGCCGAAGAGGCTTGCTGCTTACGTTGGGGTGTGCGTCCAGTTTGCGAATACGCTCTTTCACGCGGGGGTCTGTTTCTCCTGTTTCGAGTCTTCAACATTGAAGCGGCTCAACTTCTATAGCTTAGACGCATTTCACTGAGGATTTACCTAGAAAGTGTAAGAACAAGCAACAACGAAATGCGGGGATTCTTCGCTGCGCTCAGAATGACAATCTCAAGAAGAGTTGCGCTCAGTGTCAGGGCCAGGATGATGGCTCTAAATAATTTGATGGCTGCTTACTGGGCTGGGCGCTTGGGGACGATGGGGACGCCCATGCCGTTGAGTTTGCTGCGTGCCTGGGCGGCTTCCGGGGAGTTGGGGAAGCGGGTGACGAGGGCGCGGAGTTCGCTGATGCCAGCCTCGCGTTTGCCTGTCTCGAAGAGGGCCTGGCCCTTGTGCAGGTGCGAGACGGGCCCTTTGGTGTTGTTGGGGAACTGCTCGAGGACGTGGTCGTAGTCCTTGATGGCGGTGGCGTACTTACCGGCGCGGTAGTCGATTTCGCCGAGATAGTAGAAGGAGTTGCCGGCGAGGGGGTCGTTGGGAGAGGAGCGGATGACCTCGCCGAACTCGGTGGTGGCCAGCGCGTAGTGGGCGGCCATGTAGTCGCTGAGGGCCGTTTTGTAGAGGGCGGATGCGTCCGGCGCGACCAGTTTCGACGGAAGCGCGGAGGAGGCGTCCGGGGCGTTGTCTGGCGTAGCACCGGGAAGCAGCCTGCCCTTCTTGCCGACAGGAGGCGCGGAGGAGGTGGTGTCCGGAGGCGCTGCCGCGCCGGTTGCATTGGGTGCGGCGGCGGAGTTGGGGGCGAGATTCTGCAGGGCGGCGTCGACGGACTGCTGCTGGTCCTGCACGGATTTCATGGCTTTTTCCAGGTTGTTGAGGCGGGCCTTGACCTCGTCGAGCGAGTCGTTGAGGGTCTGCACCTGGCCGGAGAACTGGTCGAGCTTGGCGTTGGTGGCGTCATGCTGCGTGCGGATCTGTTGCTGGAGAGCGTCGACGGCGACCGACATCTTGTTGACCGAATCGGCGCTCTGCTGGACGAGGTCCTTGAGAACGCCCATGCGCTCGTCGTTGGACTGCTGGAGGCGGGCGACGGCGGTTTGCAGTTCCTGGACCTGGGTTTGGAGCTGGACCATGTCCTTGTTGACGGCGAAGGCGGGAGGGGTGGCGAGGGTAAGGATGAGGAGAGCGCAGGCGATCATGAGAGCGGCTCGCCCGATTTGCGCAGCTCTCGATGAAATATATGTGGGCATGGGAAGTTTCCCTCGGCGGCTAAAGCCGCGGTTCAATGTTGTGTCCGATGGCGCGACTGAAGTCGCGCCCCTTCAAAGCAGCAAGCTCTAGCGGTCGAAGGAGAACTGTGCGCGGCGGTTCTGCTGCCAGCAGGACTCGGACTCGTCGGTGCAGAACTGTTTTTCCTTGCCGTAGCTGACGACGCGGATGCGCGCCGGGGCGACGCCGGCGTTGACCAGCGCGGTCTTGGCGGCGTTGGCGCGATTTTCGCCCAGGGCCAGGTTGTACTCGGCCGAGCCGCGGTCGTCGCAGTAGCCACCGACGACGATTCGGATGTCTGGGTGGGCGACGAGGAAGGAGGCGGACTTGACGGCGGAGGCCTGCGCGTCTGGGCGCAGTTCGTAGCTGTCGTAGTCGAAGTAGATGTCCTGGACGTTGTCGTGGAAGACGGACTCTGAGCCCATGTCGGCGGTTGCCGTGGTGTCTACTGGCGCGACGGGCGCGACGGGAACGCGGACAGTGACGCGGACGCTGGCTTCGGTGGTGCCTCCGTCGCCCTTGGCGACGATGTGGAAGTTGGTGGAGGTGGAGGGCGAGACGGTCTGTGTGCCGTTGGGATTGACCGTGCCGAGGCCTTCGATGGAGACGTTGGAGGCGTCGGTGGTGCGCCAGTTGAGGACGACGGACTGGCCGAGATCGATGAGGAGCGGATCGGCGGTGAGCGAAGCGGTGGGCATGGGCGGCAGCGGCGCGGGCGAGGGCGCGTTGATGTCTGGGTTCACGCTGTTGCTGGCTTTCTTGTGGCAGCCGGAGACGGCGGCAAGCGCGACCGCCAGAAAGAGGGCGGTGCGAAACGACCTGGTAAGGAAGGACTTCGGCTGAAACGAGTGCGTGTGGGTCATCGGTTTCTCCTGCGTTGCCAATGCTACATCCAACGGTGGTTCCAATGGTTCATTCGTATCCATGTTACTGAAAATCAAGATTTCCGTCAGGGAAGTTTTGTGCAATGGATTGTATTGCGGAGGTGGAGAGCATTATTTCCAGCTCCAGTTGGGCATATCGGCTCCGGGGCCGGTGAGGGGACGGCGCTCGGTGCCGTCGGTGAGCATGGTCCAGACGCGCATGTGCTCGGCGCGTCCGTCACTGGAGTTGGCGTAGACGATGTGGCGTCCGTCTGGCGACCAGGAGGGGAAGTCGCAGCGGCCACCGTCGTGGGTGAGCTGCTGCCATTTTTTTGTGGCGACCTCCATGATGTAGATGTCCTGCCCGCCGGGCGCTCCGGGGCCGTACTTGCGGTCCCAGGCGAAGGCAATGACCTGTCCGTTGGGCGACCAGGAGGGCGAGGAGACATAGCCCCCGTCGGTCATCTGCTGCACGCCGGAGCCATCGGAGTTCATGACATAGAGCTGGGGCAGGCCGGTGCGTCCACTGATGAAGGCGATCTGCGAGCCGGTGCGGGGGTTGTAGGTGGGGCTGACGTTGCCGCCGCGGAAGCTGGTGATCTCCCGGCCAAGGTTGCCGTTGGAGTCCGCGACATAGATCTCGAAAGAGCCGCGGGGAGCCGCGCCATATGCCAGTTCGTTGCCGCTGGGCGCCCAGGCGGGAGATACAGCGCTGCTGCTGCCACTGGGAAAGGCGATGTAGCGGTTGAGCAGGAGCGAATACATCTTGAGCTGAAAGCCGAATTTGCCGAATGAGGCAAAGGCGAGGCGGGTGTTGTCTGGCGAGATGCGCGGCGAGATGGAGATGGTTCCGAGGTGGGTGATGGGGTGCTGGTTTGCGCCGTCGTAGTCCATGGCCCAGATCTCTTTGTCACCGCCGGAGAGCTTGACGTAATAGATTTTGGTCTCGGCGATGCCGGGCGTTCCTCCGCCGAGGCGGTAGATGATCTCGTCGGCGAAGCGGTGGGCGATCTGGCGGGCGGAGTCCTCGGAGGGTTCCTCGCTGTACTGCTTGGCGAGTACCTGGGGGTACTGCAGGTTCTTGGCGTCGAAGAGGTAGCCGTTGGCGACGAGCTTGCCGCCAACCTGTCCGAGGGAGCCGAAGGCGAGCATGGTGGCGCTGGCGGGCGCGTTGGAGTAGCTCTGCAACTGGATCTCGGCGGGCGTGCCGGGCGTGCCGGGCGGCATGAGGCTCTTGGAGACGATGTCGAAGATGCCTGCTGTGGCGAGGTCGGCGTAGAGGGTGGCGTCGAAGGTCTGTTTGAAGGCTGCGGTCTCGGCGTCGGCGGCGAGCGGCTTGAAGTCGGCGACGGCGATGCGGATGGAGGTGACTCCAGAACTGGTTCCGGTGAAGATGTTGTCCTGGGCGCGGGCGGGCGGGGCGAGCAGAGTGGTCAGCGCCAGCAGCAGGACGACGATGGTGTATCGGGATGGGGCGGCTTGTGTGCGGGGCGTGCGATCCATGCTCTCTATGGTAGACGGTCGGGATGGATCTTTGGTTGTAACCGGCGGGCGGAGAACATTCTGAGTGAAGGGGGGGATTGGGGTTGACAGGAAGACAGGGGTAAGGGAAGAACAGGCAACGGCAAAGGCCAATACGGAGAGACGATTATGCAGTTAGTTGCGGCGCTCACGCCGCAAGGCCCAAAATCGAGCGGATGCGCGGCGTGGCCCTATCGGCCGGGCTTTCAGCCCTCGATTTTCTCCTCCCGAGCCTTCATGGGGCTGCCTGCCCCAGCGAGCAAGCTCGCCGGGGACCCCGTTCGCCCCATGCTGGTATAGGGCGCGCCGTTGGCGCTTTTGCGGCCCTGCCTGAGCATTTGCGGTCCTGCCTGAGCAGACTGGATAATCATCTACAGAGATTCTGGCTGCGCCAGAATGACGGCATAAAGGGACTGCGCCAGAATGACGAGCAAGGACAGACAGAGGCAAATGCGGGGGCCCCTCCACTGCGCAACGGACGATACTGCTGTCCATCGCTACGGCCGGGATGACGACGAATGATTGGGACTATCCAAACCGATTCTGCGCTATGGGCGGGGCGGGGGGTCGAAGTAATAGTGGACGACGATGTGGTTGCCGGTGTAGGCATCGGGCAGTGGGCCGAAGGTGTCGATGTGGCGAACGGCGTTGAGAGCAGTGCTGTCGAGGGTGGCGTCGCCACTGCGCTGCTCAAGCTGGATGTGGGAGAGCGAGCCGTCGCGCTCCACCTGGAAGGTGATGGAGGTGCGGTGGCCGGCGGCCTGGGGGTCGAGCATGTTGGTGTACCACTGCGAGGCGACCTTCTGCTGGATCTGCTGGACGTAGTAGGCGAAGCGTGTGCCGAAGGCGTTGTCTATGCCGATATTGAATGTGCCGGCGCGGGTCTGGGTGCTGCTCATCGTGAGGTTGGAACCACCGGCAGAGCCGGTCTGGACCTTGTTGGGGTCAACCCTGCCGGGCTGGGGATGGAGCGGCGGGGCAGGCGTGGTCTTGTCGGCGGTCTTGACGGACTTAGAGGCGGACTTGGCGGGGATGGCGATGGCGTTGGGCTGAGGGACTTCAACCGTCTTCGGCGCGGGAGCGACCGGCGCGGGCGAGGGATTGTCGGTGGCCAGGACGTTGTTGGGGTCCATGGGCTGCTTGGGCGGCAGGGGAATGTCTGCGACCATGGTGGCCTGGATGGATCCGGAGGAGCCGCTGGTGTCGCCCCAGTTCTGCCCGGAGTGGAATATCCATGCCCAGGAGAGGAGCAGCGCGATGAACGCGGCGTGCAGGGCGAAGGAACCCATGAAGCCGCCGCCGAGCCGGTCGCCGTTGAGGGCGATGTTGAGGGCTCGGGTTGTGAGGCGGGTTTCCATGGGGGCGGTGTTCGTGCGGTGAAGCAAGAACAAGCAAAAGCGAAATACAAGAACAGACAACTGCGAAATACTGAGATTCTGGCTTCGCCAGAATGACGACTTCAAGGGGGCTTCGCCAGAATGACAACTTCAAGGGGACTGCGCTCAGAATGACAATCAGTAACGAATGACGATCAGTAACGAATGACAACCAGTAACGAATGACAACCACTAACGGGTTACGAGCTACTTTGACGCGGTGGCATCCGCTGGGGTGGATTCCAACGGCTGGGTGACGATGCTGATGTTGGTGATGCCTGCTCGTTTGACGGCGTCCATGACGGAGGCGAATGCGCCGAAGGGGACTTTTTCGTCGGCGCGGAGGTAGATGATGCGCTTGGCCGGGTCTCCGAGGCCCGTGCTGCGCAGGCTACTGGTGAGGTCGGTGAGGTTGATGGGACGGTCCGCGCCGCCGGCCTGAAGGAAGACGTTCTGGTTCTTATCGATGGTGACGACGATGCGCTCTTCGGTGAGCTGGTTGACGGAGCGGGTGTGGGGCACGGAGACGTCGATCCCGGATTGCAGCACCGGGGCGGTGATCATGAAGATGATGAGCAGAACGAGGACGACATCGACCAGCGGGGTGATGTTGATGTCTGCGAGCGCGGTCTGGGTGCGTGTCTGGCCGCCGTTTCTGGTGGAGAAGGCCATAAGCTAGAAGGCCCTCCTGCGGGGCTGAGCGGGGTCTTCGGCGGGCTGGGGCGGGGCGACTGGCGTGAGCAGAGCGGCGTTCTCGATGGCGTTGAGCAGCTCGCGGCCGAAGTCGTCCATGCGCGAGGCGAAGTCGCGGAGCTGGGCGGTGAGCTGGTTGTATCCGACCAGCGCGGGGATGGCGACGGCGAGGCCGGCGGCGGTGGTGATGAGCGCCTCGGAGATGCCGGGGGCGACGGAGCGCAGGGTGGCGGCCCCGGCGGTGCCCAGTCCGTGGAAGGCGTCGATGATGCCCATGACGGTGCCGAAGAGGCCGACGAAGGTGGCCCCGTTGGCGATGGTGGCCAGCCAGGTCATGCTGGACTCCATCGTGGTGAGGGCTTCGGAGGACGCGGTCTGGGCGGCGCGCTCCATGGCGATGGGGTTGCGCGGTGTGCCGCGGCCCCCGCTCTGGCGCTGGTACTCGTCGTTGATCTCGTTGAAGACAGAGACCAGCGGGCTGGGTTTGAAGTTGCCTGCGATGGAAGCGATCTCGGAGAGGCGGCCGGACTTTCGGAAGGCGCGCAGAAAGCCCTGGCTCTGCTTGCGCGCGCGGTCGAAGCGATGCCACTTGGAGAGCATGATGGCCCAGGAACAGATGCTGGCGATGAGCAGGATGATGAGGACTGCGAAGGCGACAGGGCCGGAGTTGCGGACCATCTCGACCAGTGCGCTGCTGGAGGCCGCAACCGGCGGCGCGCTGGTGTCATCCTGAAAGAAGCAGAGAGCGAGGGCGATGGGTGAAGCCAATGGATGCAAGATCATTAGGACTATTGTAAGGCGCGGCGGGGCTGGGGGGT
>Ga0224531_1001372_pt1 | contig 10787 bp, 11 predicted proteins | sample CBST100metaG_FD_179876 | JGI IMG/M metagenome (GOLD analysis project Ga0224531, IMG submission 179876) | Peat soil microbial communities from Stordalen Mire, Sweden - C.B.S.T100 | ecosystem: Environmental > Terrestrial > Soil > Wetlands > Peat | place: Sweden: Norrbotten County, Stordalen Mire... | reverse complement strand
GTCGGGCACGGGACGCCGCCGGCTGGCAACTGGGAAACCGGACGCAGGGTGAGGAGACACAGCATTCTTGAGTCTATCGGCGTGTTGCCGCCTTGGGTAGAACCGCCATAAAGCTAGAGCCTGTTATGAACTTTGTGTGAGCTGCCTGGCCAAATTAGCGAGCATGAGGATGGCGAAGGCGAGATAGTGGAGCGCTGCCAGGGTCTGTGCGAGTCGTTCGTAGTCTCTTGCCAAGCGGCGAAATCGGGCGGCCCAGGCGAAGCTTCGCTCCACCACCCAGCGGCGCGGTAGCAGCACAAATCCGCGTTTGACCTCGGTATGCTTGACGACTTCCAGCCGCACGCCGTGTTTCTCGGCGGCCTGCGCCGCGTTTTCACCCGTATATCCCTGATCGACATACGCCAACTCGATGCTCTCACACGTAATCTCCTGTACCGCTTCGGCCAGCTTGTCCACCTGCGCGCGGTCCTGTTCATCGGCCGCTGTAACATGCAAGGCCAGCAGATGACCCAGCGTATCCACCGCTGCGTGAACCTTCGATCCCTTGCGGCGCTTGGCTCCATCGTATCCGCCACGGGCACCCGATTCCGGCGTCGACTGCAACGTGCGGCTGTCGAGAATCATCGCCGTAGGCTGGCCCTTGCGCCCTGCAAATTCGCGCAGAAGAATGCGCAGATCCTCGACCATGATCTCGAAACACCGCGCATCTATCCATCGCCGCATTTGCTGATAGACCACCGTCCAGGGAGGCAGATCATTGGGCAGAAAGCGCCACTGATTGCCCGTCTTGGCAATGTAGCGAAGTGCGTTGAATACATCGCGAAGCGGATAATCGCGCTGCGCGGAGTCCTCGCGGCACAGCGCCAAATACGGCGCCACAAACGCCCACTCCTCATCGGAAACATCGCTCGGATAGCCAGACCGGACACGTTTTTCCATGCCTCCATCGTCAGCCAACCCAATCCAAATCCCTTATCCAAAAGTAAACAAAGGGATAAAGTTAATAACAGGCTCTAGAAACGTTGTCGCAGCAACATGTTTGCATCGCAAGAGGACTCTCGCGTCTTCGGCCTGCACGAATCATCCCGGCCAAACAGATCGCCGAGTAGCACTGAAAGTTCGGAAGAACCACCTTTATCGCGCCCTCGGAACAATCATTTGCCGATGCCCCTCGATGCACTTGGACAGAGAATCCGTGACTTACACAAATCAATGAGATTTCAGGAACTCCATGAGGGCCATGGCATGATTGTGTTCAAGATCCTTCGCACTGTACAACAGGGTTGCCGTTCCGTGACGCTGGATCTCGGCAATGGGTTCCCATGTTTCCGGCTTGCTCGCAAGTTCCGCGAAATAACGGCCGCGAAATTCATTCCACTTGGCTGGATCGTGGTTGAACCATTGTCGCAACTCCGTGCTGGGAGCGACCTCCTTGATCCAACCATCCATACTCAGCGACGATTTCCTGATGCCTCTCGGCCATAAACGGTCAACCAGGAATCGATGTCCGTCGGCTTTGTCTGGCGCTTCGTAGACGCGTTTGATCTTGATCATGACAATCAATCCTACGGGCGCAAAATTTATTGACGCCGGGCACGAAGTTCTTCGCCAATGGCCGCGATCGCCTGGCTGCCAAGCGTCTGCGCGGCGCGAGGGAAGACAATTCCTTCCTCGATTTTGATATGCGCCTCGTAGAGCTGCTTGAGCCTGACCGTTGCCGACTGAAGACTCTCTTTGTCCTCCGGACTTAGCCTGCCCACTTCAATCCACGAAAAGTAGAGCGTATCTACGATCGCGTGCAACTCGTTGGTCCGGCAATGGTCGTCTTCGAGACCGGCAATCTCCTCGCACCCTCCAGAAGCGAGAGCGGTTCGCAGTCGGGGAAACAGGGATTCTTCCTCGTCCGCAGTATGGCGCTTGCCGCCGAGTTGAAAGTAGTGCATCGCCGACTCAACGCCCGGCTTCTCCTCATCTGTCAAAGTCCTGCCTGGAGCGCGATCTGCAACCACCCAGAGGATATGGAGAAATCGTTCGATCCTGCGGTGGCAGTCCTTCAGCATGCCGATGGGGTCATCGAAGCCGCTGTCTGGTCTCGCACCTATTTGTACGGCCATCTCATTTCTCCTTCGCGTCTGTTGAATATAGCTGGCCAACAGTCAGACTGTTTCGGCCAGAGGATGAATTCGATCCCAAAGCTCTTATGCCCCCTGCAGTACATGCAGGTTAGCCGCTCGGCCAGGGGTAGGAAGCGAGTACACGTACCCTTTTGGAATGTACGAGCAGCAAGGTTCCTCGGCATTCACGTTGCCGGTCAACGCATAGGAGCGGGAACGCGATCCGCCACAGATTTCTTTGAATTCGCAGGCTCCGCATTTGCCTTCCAGTTTCGATGTATCCCGCAGAGTACGGAACAGATCCGAATCGCGATAGATCGCGCTCAAAGGCTGCTGGCGGATGTTGCCCGCAGCGAGCGGCAGGAATCCGCTGGGGAAGACATCCCCCGTGTGGGAGATGAAAGCGAATCCCTTGCCGTCGTTCAGCCCGCGTGGCGCCCGGCCGATTGCGTCTTCGGCTTTTTCCGGAGCCTCCGCCAATGCTCGTCCCGCCTTGCGCTCGGCGACCTTCTTCTGCAGCAGGAAGCGCCGATAATGCTGCGCTTCGGTGGTCTTGATGTCGAAGCTCGCGGTTTTCGAAAGACCATAGATCTTCTCAAAGGCCTGCTCGAATTCGTCGGCACTCAGCAGGTCGTTCAGTTTGCCACGACCCATGAGGACGAGGAAGAAAACGCTCCAGAGGGTGATCTTCAAAGACTCCATCAGTGCAACAATCGCATCGATCTCACCGATATTGCGCCGGCTGAAGGTAGTGTTGATCTGCACGGGAAGGCCAATCTCGTTGGCCCAGCGCACAGCATCGAGAGTTCGCGCGAAGGAGCCGGAGAGGCCCCGAAATGCGTCGTGGGTCTCCGCGCAGGCCCCATCCATGCTGACGGCGAGCCGGGCCAGGCCAGCCTCCTTGAGCCGAACGACAATCTCCCGCGAAAGCAGGGGCGTAGCGCTCGGCGTCAGCGAGACGCGCACGGCTTTGCTGCGGGCATGCTCGATCAACTCGAACAAATCAGGCCGCTTGATCGGGTCGCCGCCGGTAAGCACGAAAACGGGAACCTTCAAAGCCGCGATCTGGTCGATCAGTCCCTTGCCCTCTTCCGTACTCAGTTCCAGGGGATGGCGATCGGGCTGGGCGGCAGCGCGGCAATGGACGCAGGCCAGATCGCAAGCTTGGGTCACTTCCCAGATGGCGATGAATGGACGCTCGTTGAAATCGATCGCATTGATTTGCGGGTTCATCACCCTATAGGATCGCGGCGCGGGGATGGCGTGCAGTGACCAAAGTCGCTCGCTGCTAGAATCCCTCTCATGAGCGTTGAACGTATCAATCTCGCAGCCGTTCTTGGACAGTCCCCCTTTCTGTCCAGCCTCTCGCCTCCCGAGCTGCAAATGCTCACCTCCCATACGGTGCGCAAGCTGTTCAGCGCAGGAGAATTACTGTTTTCAGAAGGGGAGCCCTGCAATGGTTTGCACATTATTGCCCGGGGCAAAGTGCGCATCTTCAAGTCCTCCGCAAATGGGCGCGAGCAGGTGCTGGCTGTGAATGTTCCAGGCGAATCGATCGCCGAGATTCCCGTTTTTGATGGCGGCCCCTACCCCGCTTCTGCTGTGGCCATCGATGAAGTTGAGATTGCCTTCATCTCGCGGCGTGACTTCCAGACATTCTGTCTGGAACATCCGGAGGTAGCACTGAAAGTACTTTCTGCGGTCGGGACCCGGCTGCGACGCCTAGTGGAGATCATTGAGGAGTTGTCGTTTACCACCATTCGACAGCGGCTGGTTTCTGCGCTGGTCAAGCTCGCCCAAACCGGCACCACGACAGCGCGTGGGATTGAATTTCTTCTGCCTGGGAGCCACCAGGAACTCGCCAATCAACTGGGGACGGTGCGAGAACTGATCTCGCGGAACCTGATGCGGCTTCAGGCCGAAGGCCTTCTGGACGTAGACGCACGGCAGATTGTGGTGAAAGACATCAAGAGCCTGACCGCGCTTCTTGAGGCCGCCGCCTAGCCGATCAGGCCGCGAGTGACATAAGTTACTGCACCTGAGATCTTCGATGGCTACCGTGGATGGTGGAGAGTGCACATGTCTTCATCTACACAGTCCATCCGCGAAATCGTTACAACACATCCCTCGGCAGCCAGGATCTTTCACCGGTTCGACATTGACCTCTGCGCCCAGGGAGACAAGTCGCTCGGCGAAGCGTGCGCGGAACAGCAACTCTCCGTAGATCAAGTCTTGGAGAAACTCGCTGATGCTGAGGCGGACGAAGCAGGCGCCTTGCCCTTCGATCCAGCAAAGCTTCCACTCGGAAGGCTCATTCAGCACATCGTTCGCATACATCACCAGTGCGTGCGCCAGGAACTGCCAAGGCTGGCAGAGATGGCTCGCAAGCTGGCGATCAAGCAAAGCGAGCCCCATCCTGAACTGCAAACAATCGCGGAGTTGCTCGAAAAGCTTCGCGACGACATGTTTGCGCACATTCAAAAGGAAGAGCAGGTTCTGTTTCCGTTCATCGCCCGGATGGATCAGGAGTCGATCATCGCGTACCCCGCTACGCACACTTGCTTTCGCTCCGTGGCGCAACCGGTCTTGAAGATGGTCGAGCAGCACGAGGCTGCCGATCATCTCGTTGTCGAACTCCGTCGCCTCACGGATGGGTATGAGCCTCCCGCCTGGGCTTGCACAACCCACATCGCACTCCTTGCCGGCCTGCGCCCCTTCGAGATCGATCTAAGGCAGCATGTGCATCTTGAAAACGATAGTTTGTTTCCACGCGCCATTGAGATGGAAGCTCTTTTGAATCACCGGAGGTAAACGTGGCTCCTATACCTCAGCCCGATGCGACTCCTCGCCTTGTGGTTCTGAATACGTCGCGCGCCATGAATCCAGCGCAACGGGAGAAGAGCATCCTGCTGCGCGCCTGGATTCTCAGCGGACTCTTTTTCATGGCCTTGCCCGGCACGCTGCTGGGATTCTGAAACCTGATGGCGATCAGTATGCATCACGGGATGGGCAGCCTGTCTGCCGCGTGGATGGAAGGACACGGCCACGCGCAGATGTTCGGCTGGATCGGCAGCTTTATCCTCGGCATTGGCTTCTATTCACAACCTGCGCTGCATCGGTCGGCGATCAGACTCCAGCAGACGTGCCTGTCCCTTTGGGTGATCGGCGTCGCCCTGCGTTGGTTTGCCAACATTTATAGCTGGAATTGGCGCTTGCTGTTCCCGATCTCTGCCGGATTTGAATTAGTCGCTGTTTTTCTCTTCCTCTACGCGGCTTCTCATCACAAGCTCCCCGAAGGAGTGGCAGGAAAGACGGCAAAAGCACCGATGGAATTGTGGATGGTCTCCGTGCTTTTGGGAACGGCCGGGCTGGCCGCGGCGGTCACCTTCAACTTTATCGAGTGTCTGCTCTTGGCGATGCACGGCACGATGCTCTCCTTTCCGCACGCGCTCGATCAGAAGTACCTTGTTTTGCTTGGCTGGGGATTTCTCGTTCCCGTGGTCTGGGGCTTCTCCGCACGCTGGCTGCCCACATTTCTTTCGATCCGAAGGCCGGATAGTCGATTCTTCAAAGCCGCATTGGCGCTCGATCTTGCGGGCGTGATTTGCGGCCTGGCTGGATGGAGCAAGCCCGCGACCATTCTTCTTGCCTTGAGCGCATGCACCGTTGGGCTCGCGCTGCACCTCACACAAAAACCTCACGGACACGCCAAGGTCCAGGGCATTCACCCTTCCTTTCCGTGGTTCATCCGTATTGCTTATTTATGGCTGCTGATAGCCGGGTCAATGAGCGTATGGGCTGCCTTTGCCGATCTGCGCGGTGGCATCTGGGGTGCTTCGCGTCACGCCCTCACGGTTGGATTCGCGGCCACCATGGTCTTCGCGATCGGGCCGCGTATTCTGCCTCACTTTGCGGGTGTTCAGAATCTTTTCAGCAAGCGCCTGATGTTTGTCAGCCTTTTGTTGCTGCAGGTTGGATGCACGCTGCGCGTCTTCTCCGAGCCTCTGGCGTATAAAGGTTTGCTCGCCTTTGCATGGAAGGTGCTGCCCGTTTCAGGATTCCTTGAATTGAGTGCTGTCCTCCTCTTCGCCATCAACCTTGCACTTACCCTCCTGTTCGGCCGCTCCGCATTCGCTACGGACGGCCCCGGCAATCGCATCGCCGTGTAACCCGCAAAGCGCACGCAAGGAATATTCCTGGGACAAACATACAAATTCTCTCCGCTTTTGGTGACAAAAGTCCCTGCATTACACTTTCAGCCCATCTACCTTCAAGACAGTTCGTCCCGGCCCATTCTTTCCAAGGTGTCCGAATCTCGCTCCATGCAGTCTCAATCAAGGAGATCTCATGTCCTACAAACGCTATTGGTTGGCTTTGACCATCGTCATCGTCGCATCCTTCGCCATTCTCGGCGGAGTAGGGCGGAAGATGATCAGCGAGGCTCCGCCGCTTCCCGATGTCTACACGACAGATGGGCAACTCCTTTTCACAGGCAGTTCCATTACGGATGGCCAGGGCGTGTGGCAGTCCATCGGCGGACAGGAGATTGGAACCGTCTGGGGCCATGGCGCGTATATCGCGCCCGATTGGAGCGCAGACTGGCTGCATCGCGAATCGGAGATACTGCTCAACCTCTGGGCTGTGCGAGACAGAGCGCCCAACTTTGCCGCTTTGAATGCGGATCGGCAAGCAATACTCAAAGCTCGCCTGATTCGCGAGATGCGGACCAATACCTACGACGCATCGCGTCATCGTGTGGTCCTGGATGCCGATCGCGCAGCAGCGTTCGCGCAACTCGCTGCCTACTATACCGACGTCTTTGCAACCGGCCGTTCCGAGTACGCCATCCCAAGCGGTGCGTTGAAAGATCCCTCCAAGCAGCATCAACTTGCAGCCTTCTTTTGGTGGACTGCGTGGGCGGCGAGCACCGAACGCCCAGGATCGACAACCACCTACACCAACAATTGGCCGCATGAGCCGCTGATCGCAAATGAGATCACTTCCGGAGCGGTGCTTTGGAGCATCCTCAGCGTTGTCGGCCTGTTGGCAGGTATCGGCGGAATGGTCTGGTGGTACGCTTCGCAGGAGAAGGCTCTGGTTCTCGGCCCCTATCCTGCAACCGACCCTTTTCTGGCTGTCAAGCCAACGCCCTCGCAGCAAGCCACAATGAAGTACTTTTTCGTGGTGATCGCTCTCTGGGGCGTGCAGATTGTGATGGGAGTTCTAACCGCACATTATGGAGTGGAGGGGCATGGATTCTACGGCTTCCCCCTGGACCACTACCTCCCCTACGCCGTCACCCGCACCTGGCATCTGCAACTGGCCATCTTCTGGATCGCCACCTCATGGCTTGCAACCGGGCTCTATGTGGGACCCGCGGTCAGCGGGCACGAACCCAAATACCAGCGACTTGGTGTCAACGTTCTCTTCGGCGCGTTGATCCTCGTCGTTGGAGGTTCGCTGGCAGGCGAGTGGCTGGGCATTCAGCAGCGCCTTGGCAACTTGTGGTTCTGGTTCGGCAGCCAGGGATATGAGTATGTCGATCTTGGAAGAGTCTGGCAGATATTGCTGTTCATCGGCCTGGTTCTGTGGCTTGTGCTGATGGTTGCGGCACTCAAACCGGCGCTAGTGCGCAAGAGTGAAGACCGGTCCCTGCTGATTCTCTTCCTCATCTCCAGCATAGCAATCCCGCTGTTCTACTCCGCGGGCCTCATGTATGGTCAACGCAGTCATCTTGTCACCGCCGAGTACTGGCGCTGGTGGGTCGTTCATCTCTGGGTCGAAGGCTTCTTCGAAGTGTTTGCAACCGTCGTGATTGCATTCCTTTTCACACGCCTGAAGCTGATTGAGATTCGCACCGCGACCAAGGCCGCACTCTTCTCGACCACCATCTTCCTTTCCGGAGGAATCGTTGGCACCTTCCATCACCTGTACTTTGCAGGTGCCACTCCAGCGGTGATCGCATTGGGCGCAATCTTCAGCGCATTTGAAGTTGTGCCGCTCACGCTTGTTGGCTACGAAGCATGGGAGAACATTCGCCTGGCAAATCCGATGAACAAGGCTCCCTGGATTGCGAATTACAAGTGGCCGATTTACTTCTTTGTGGCTGTCGCGTTCTGGAACCTCGTTGGAGCAGGACTCTTCGGCTTCCTTATCAACCCGCCGGTGGCCCTTTACTATATGCAGGGCTTGAACCTCACTCCCGTCCATGGCCACACGGCTTTGTTCGGAGTCTATGGAATGCTCGGACTGGGCCTCACGCTCTTTTGCCTCAGGGCGCTGATCCCGGGCCGCCGGTGGAAGCAGGGTGCGCTGAAAGCCTCCTTCTGGTCTCTCAATCTGGGCCTGACCTTCATGGTCATCCTCAGCATGTTGCCGGCAGGTCTGCTGCAGGCATGGGCGTCGATCGAACGCGGCACCTGGTATGCGCGGTCAGCGGAGTTCATGCAATCTGACACAATGACCACCTTGCGTTGGTTGCGCGTTCCCGGAGACATTCTCTTTGCCCTTGGCGCTGCGTTGTTTGCCTGGTTCGTTCTGGGGTTGTTGACGGGCCATTCCTATGACGATGAGAAGATCGTCGGCCAAGATGAAACATCGCGCAACAGGAATGAAAAGCGGGAAGCAGAGCTGGCAGGCCGTTGATCCAACCTCACGATTCGCTCGTTGCCATTGAGGGAGCAATCCACAATGGCAACGAGTCAGATCAACGATGTCTACCGTCAAGAAGGAGGACCTTGTGGACTATACATTCCTTGCCAACCTGCAACAGAAATTTGAACTTCCGACAGAGGGCATCCTGAGCCGTGTACTTCACAAGGACGACAAGGTGAATGTCACACTGTTTGGTTTCTCCGCGGGGCAGGAACTCTCCGCTCATTCAGCCCCAACGCCAGCCATTCTATATGTCCTGGAGGGGAATGCTGAACTCCAATTGGGAAAGGACAAAGTCTCGGCCCAGCCGGGGTCATTTGTCTACATGCCTCCGGTGTTGAATCATGCCATTTCCGCAAAGACCGCGCTTCGCTTGTTGCTTGTTCAAATGAAGGGCTAATCGCGGGATGCGTGCGGAGTCTGAATCAGCTTGGTTGCTTTGGCTCAAGCGGAAAGAATCTGTTTCGCTCCGACTCCCGGTCGACAGCACGTCTTCGCCCTGTCAACAATTGATGTGCGCTGATATGTCCGCAAATCTGTCCAGTTTCCCGGGCGACCACCGGCATGTTCATCACGCAGGTGGTCGCCATCTCTTCGGCGACTGCCCGGCAAGTCTCATCGGAGTAAGCGAGGAACTCGGGCAACTCGTGCGGTACGCCCGTCGTCTCGCCTGCGTCAACAGGCACTGCAACCTCAGTCATGACATCGGCCACGCTCACCATCTCGAGCGGGTCTACGCCGTATTCGCGCGATAGGTGGTATCCACGACGGCTCAGTTTCTCTGTCAGAATTGACCGCGGCATCACCAGTGAAGTCACTAGATACGATGCGATGCAGGCAAGAGTGAGAGGCAGCAATGCCGGCAGTGCATGGGTCAGTTCGATTGAGAAAAGAATCGCGGTAAGCGGCACCCCCAACGCGCCGGAGAGCATTGCGCCCATTCCCAACAAGGCCCAAAGCGCTTGCGTTTCGCCCGGTAAATGCGCCACGTGTGCCACGGTTTCTCCGACCGCTGCACCAATCATCAACAAGGGTGCCAGCACACCGCCCGAGGTTCCTGAGCTGAGAGAAAACGCCCACATCAACGACTTGGCAATCACAATTCCAAGCAGCAACGCGATCGGAGCGTTGCCACGCAGTAGCTCCGCAATATTGTCGTAGCCAACCCCCAGACCGCGGGGAAAGAAGAAGCCGCCCAGTCCAATCCCGACGCCGCCAATCGCCGGCCACCACATCCAGTGCAACTTCAACCTGCCGCAGATGTGTTCAAACGCATCTGCGAAGCCATACATCAAGCGGCTCAACCCTGCTGAAGCAAGGCCAACCAGCATCCCCAGCGGAGCGGCCACCAGCAGCGACTTCGCCATAGGGATGGTCGAATCCAGATCAACGGGGAAGATTGACCCCGCTCCCAGCCATTGGTTGCGCAATGCGCCAGCCATCACGCTGGCCACGGCGGCCGAAGCGATCAACTATGCCCTGGGACAGTGGCGGAACTGAACGTCTTCTCCACGGATCGCGCAGTGCCCATCGACAAGAACGTATCCGAGCGCGAGATGAAGCGCGTTGTTCTCAATCGCAAGAACTCGCTTTTCGTGGGCAACCCTCGCGGCGGATGAACAGCCGCCATCCTGTCCAGCCTGACCTGCACCTGCCGCCGACATGATGTTGATCCGCAACTCTATCTCACGCAGTTGCTGATCCACCTGCCTACCTTGCTCATCAGCCAGCTGCCCCAGTGGCTGCCCGATCAGTGGAAGACCCTTCACGACGCGCGAATCGACACCCTGCAGAATCCCGCACTGCATACAGAACAGAGCATGGAGTTCAGATAGCGCTCACGATATGAATAACGAATAGAAATGTTAACGCCAGATTAATAAGACTTGATATCTAATCCAACCGGGAGTTCCCCCGGCTTTGCCGGGGTGGCAGTAACAGTTTGACATTTTCGGGAGTCCATCCAAGAAACTCCAAGAGGTGAGCCGCCAAGCACACATCAAGGAGAATCTGGATGGA
>Ga0224531_1001369_pt1 | contig 10795 bp, 10 predicted proteins | sample CBST100metaG_FD_179876 | JGI IMG/M metagenome (GOLD analysis project Ga0224531, IMG submission 179876) | Peat soil microbial communities from Stordalen Mire, Sweden - C.B.S.T100 | ecosystem: Environmental > Terrestrial > Soil > Wetlands > Peat | place: Sweden: Norrbotten County, Stordalen Mire... | reverse complement strand
CCACGATCCAAGCGACCCGATGCTGCATACCGGCATGTTGAAAGGCTTTATGGACGGCTCACTGGGCTCGCGAACGGCAGCGATGAAGGCTCCGTATGCGGACGATCCGGGCAATACCGGGCTGCCGCAGTTCAAGCAGGCAGAACTGAACAAGATGGCAGTGGAGCGGGCGGAGGCAGGCTTCCAAATGGGCTTCCATGCCATAGGTGACAAGGCTGTTTCGATGGCGCTGGACGCCTATTCGCAGCCCGGAATCTCATTGAACGCCCGCGACCGCATTGAGCACGCGCAGGTTGTTGACGCCGCAGACATTCCGCGATTCGCGAAATTGAGAGTGATTGCGTCGATGCAGCCGTGCCAATTGCTGACGGACATGAACTGGGCCGAGGAGCGGCTGGGAGCGAAGCGCGCCGCCAACTCCTATGCATGGAAGGCTTTCCTCGATGCTGGGGTGCGGCTGGCCTTCGGCACCGACTATCCGGTTGAGCCCATTACGCCGTTTCGAGGCCTGTACGCTGCCGTCACGCGCATGAACGAGGCAGGGACCAAGAGCTACTTCCCGGAAAGCAAGCTGACCCGCGGCCAGGCGCTTTATGCCTACACGCAAGGACCGGCTTACGCGGAATTTGCCGAGAAGCGCAAGGGCAAGCTCGCACCGGGATACGACGCGGACTTCATTCTGGTGGACCGCGATCTGTACACGGCACCCGCGGCAAACCTTCTTGGCACAGTAGTTCGGGAGACTTTTGTCGCCGGACGGCAGGTCTATGCGGGCAGCATCCACGCACAATAAAACGGCTGACAGAGACATTTTCCGCGCAACCGGGTCTACAACAAAGGAGCGTTTAAGGCATTGCCACACAGTTGTGCGGAGGCGCGTAAGAGACATATCCCGGCCGGGAACGGCAACTGACTATACTAAGGATAGGCGCAATCAGCATCCCAGCCGCGAGGTTGGCTATCCAACGAGGTCATCGAACCTATGAAATCGCTTTTTGAACGGCTGCGTTCGCGCCGTCTGGCTTCAGCTTTCATTCTGCTCGGCACCTTCACAGTCGCCATCGTGGGCGGTTCCTTTGCCGCACACGGAGTGCGCGGACAGGAAAAGCAGACTGACAGTTCCGACGCCACTCCCCTGAAGGTCGTGAATTCGACCATTCCTCCGAACGAGTTTGTGAAGATTGCGCGGCAGGTGGGACCAGCAGTGGTAAACATCAACACCACTACCCTGCCTAAGCAGTCGGAGAACAAAGGGCGCAAGAACTTTCATTTACGGAGTCAGCCGAATCAGGGAGAAGACGGCCAGGATGAGGATCAGCAACAGGGCCAGAACAGCTTCCAGGATTTTCTCAACCGCTTTTTTGGCGGCCAGTCGCCCATACCTGATGGCGGAGACAACGGCGGGGGCGTGCAGGAATCGCTCGGGTCCGGCTTCATCGTCGACCCCAAGGGCTACATCATCACCAACAATCACGTGGTGGAAAAGGCCGACAAGATTTACGTGAAGCTGTCGACCGACCCCGACACCCAGGACATGGGCCGCCCAGCGCGCATCATCGGCACGGACAAGGCAACAGACCTGGCAGTGATCAAGATCGAGACCAGCACGGCGCTACCAACAGTGAAGATGGGCAACTCCGACTCCGCGCAAGTGGGTGACTGGGTGGAAGCGATCGGCAGCCCGTTCGCACTTTCACAGACAGTAACGGCGGGCATTATCTCCGCCAAGAACCGAACCATCGAGCCGGGAGCAAGCGGCCAGTTCCAACACTTCATCCAGACAGACGCAGCCATCAATCCGGGCAACTCCGGCGGGCCTCTGCTGAACATGAACGGCGAGGTCATCGGCGTCAATACAGCGATCTTCACTCAGTCGGCCGGGTACCAGGGAATCGGATTCGCCATGCCGTCGAATACCGTGGTTGCTGTGTATAACGCACTGATCAGTTCCAGCCATAAGGTGACGCGCGGCTCCATCGGCATCCAGTTCAAGCAAGGGCTTTCCGACTCCGTCAACCGGGTTTACGGCTTCAGAAATGGCGTCCTGGTGCAAAAAATAACACCCGGCGGCCCGGCGGAAAAAGCTGGCTTGAAGCAGGGCGACATCATTACATCAATCGACGGTCGCGGCATCAAGGACGGCGACGACCTAGTGAATGAGATTGCCAGCCGCAGGCCTGGCTCGACGGCGCGTCTGGGCTACATGCGCGACGGCCGGCAGGGCGACACTACCGTAAGTATTGGCGACCGCGATAAGGTGTTTGCCGACGCGGACACCAATCAGGCCGAGAACGATCAGGAAACCGAGGGCGATGCGGGAGAAACCAAACTGGGACTGGTAGTCCGTGAAGTTTCGCCGACGGTTGCGGCCAAGATTCACAGTTCAGGCGTGGCGATTTCGTCGGTGCGGACCGGCTCGTTTGCGGACCTGCAGGGGCTGGAGCCGGGCCTGGTAATCACCAAGGTCAACAAGCATGCAACAGACACCAAGGAACAATTCAATGCCGTGGTCAGCAAGCTGAAGACGGGCGACGACGTGGTCTTCGAGGTGATGGATCCACACCATCCCGACCTTGGAATCAACTATGTGGGTGGCACGTTGCAGTAAAACTAAAGGCAGCGCCGGAGGCGTTTTTTCCTCCGGCCATGTCCCCCGCAGGGGGTAGCATCCTGGTACAAGATCGAATGTTTGCTTGCCGCACTGCGGAACATTCCCTTAATATCGTGTAAGCATTGCAATAATTTTTAGTTTTTCAACGCAGGAGGAGGCATGAGTATGTCTTTTTTACGAGCATTTTTGGCATTCACATTTTCAGCAGCGCTGATCGCCGTGCCTGCGACGGCATCGCGCGTTCACCGCGCGCCCACTAGCGGCCAATCGCACCATTCTCATAGCGGTCAGGCACACCGCTCTCATAGTGCCAAGGCGGCGCACCAGTCTGATAGCGACCAGGCGAGCACAAGCAGCCCGGAGCGCCGATCAGGTAAGACGGGTAAAGCGGGCCGCAATGTGGTCAAGGCCAAGGTGACGCGGTCACGCGGCCAACAGGCCATTGCATCGGAACGCGTGATGCAGATTCAGCAGGCCCTGATCCGGGAACACTACATGAGCGGCGAAGCGACGGGAGAATGGGATTCGAACACCGTCGCCGCAATGCAAAAGTTCCAAGCAGATCAGGGATGGCAGACCAAACTGATGCCTGACTCGCGCGCGCTGAAAAAGCTTGGTCTGGGACCGGATTACTCCAACGCCATCAACGCCAAGAACTCCACCTTTGCCGATCCACCACCTGCCAGCACCATTCCCGCAGATCAGGCGTCAGGCTTTATGCAAGCATCGGGCGTTCGCCAATAAGCAGACAATAGCAGCCGTTCAGGGTCGGGGCGCCGGCATCCCCTTCAGCAAAAACTCATAGCGCGGACGTGTTGTGTCTGTGCCGGAAGTGATTGTGCTGTCAAGATGAAGAATGGCGTTGCCCTTGTTGTACTTCGGCCATACGGGAAGGCCCGGGCCGTTGGGATCGCCGGTTCTGGCGAAGTTAGTCCAATAAAACATCATCTGCTCGCTCATCTTACGATCTGCGGGCTGCCAAACAGCGCCGGGGCGGGTATCAATCGTACCGAAGACGAACTCAATGTCATCGGAGTGGAAAGTGGACCAGCCTTGGTGAAATTTGCTGGGCGGAGCCGGTAGCTCAAAGTGATAGCGGTAGACAGGCGATTCACCCGTTTTCCGATGCGCCTCAATCCACTTCCAAGTGCCGAATGCGATGAAGTTGTCACTGCCGTAGTCAATGGCCGAGCGCACAGCCTGCTCATCGGTAGAGCCGGGATAAAGCGTGAGGAACTCTGCTGCGCGGTCGCCGAAGAGCTTTTCCGCTGTAGCCTTCCACTTTTCCACGGTCATGCCCCTGGCAAGTCCTTCGTTTTCATCGCGGTTCCAGCCAGCCAACAGTGGCACATGGGCCTGCTTTCCGGCAGCGTAAGTGGCTGCCACCGGCTCAGTAAGCACTCTGCCATCGACAACAGGCAAAAAGCTGGGCACAGACTCTTTTCCGGCAGCTTCAAGGATCTTCGCCGCAGACAAAGCGCGTAGCTGGGCAAGATTGGAAACGCCGAGCGAGGCGACCCATTTCTGGTCTTGTTTTTCGGTAACTTCCAGCGTGCCGGTGGACAACAGATCGCTAAAAGCTCCGCCGCTTTCGCCGATAGCCTTGTGGAAGAGGCCCCGAGCCAGGGGTGACGCCATGAGCGTGCTGACGGCAAAGGAACCGGCGCTCTCACCGAAGATGGTTACATTGCCCGGATCTCCGCCAAACTGCGCGATATTGGCCCTGACCCAGCGAAGTGCAGCCACCATATCCAGCAAAGCGTAGTTTCCTGCCGCACCGTTGGCCTCTTTGGCCAAATCCGGCGTGGCCAGAAAGCCCAAGACACCGAGGCGGTAATTGATAGTGACCAGAACAACGCCCTTCGTGGGCAGGAAGTCTCCGTTGTGGCGCGGTTCGGAGGCAGAGCCACCCGCATAGCCTCCGCCATGAATCCAGAACATGACTGGCAGCTTGCTGTGGAGTTTGGCATCCGCAGGGGTGAAGACGTTCAGAAAAAGGCAGTTCTCGCTCGGCCCGCTATCCTGGAAAACCATGTCGTCAAAGACGCGGCCCTGCATGCAACGTGCGCCATAGCGGGTTGCGTCACGCTCGCCCTTCCAGAGGGCAGGCTGCGCTGGCGCCTTCCAGCGCAGATTGCCCACCGGCGGCGCAGCATAAGGCAGTCCGAGGAAAGCATGAACCTTGCCATTGTTGATGGCCTTGCCGTGAGCCGTGCCCTGCACGGTCTTCACCGTCAACTGATCGGCACGAACGGGCGTGGACAGCTCCAGCATCACCCCCATGATTGCCATGGCGCACATGGCATGAACTGCAATCCGCATGAAAAATCCCCTCGGGCAACACCATAACAGGATGAGCGGAAGGTTGCACCTGCGCGACGTATGAACCATGCGGTCACATCACGGCGGCAACAATTCAGAAAATCTCCGGAGCAAGCAAGTCGGCCATGGTTTCGCGGCGACGAATCAGACGAGCCTTGGAACCCTCAACCAGCACCTCGGCGGGACGGAGGCGGGTGTTGTAGTTTGAGCTTTCCGACATGCCGTAGGCACCGGCATCGAGCACAGCCACCAGATCGCCGGACTCAAGTGGCGGCAGCTTGCGGTCGCGGGCAAAAAAGTCGCCCGATTCGCAAATCGGCCCCACCACATCCACAATGCGGGGCTTCCCTGCCCTCGGCTTGACCGGCACAACATCGTGGTAAGCCTGGTAGAGCGCGGGGCGGATGAGGTCGTTCATCGCGGCGTCGATGATCACGAAGGTTTTTTTGCCGTTGCGCTTGACCTGAAGCACGCGCGCCACCAGCGCACCGGCCTGCGCCACCAGGAACCGGCCCGGTTCGACGAGCAGGCTGCCCTCAAAACCGTCCAGCGCGTCTTGAACGGCCGCAGCGTATTCCTCGACCTTGGCCGCAACATCGAAAGCGCCGCCGTGGTAGTCAATGCCGAGCCCGCCGCCGGCATCGACGGACTGCAACTCGATGCCTTCGCGCCTGAGCTGGCCAATGAGCTTGTTCACGCGCTTCATAGCCGCGCCAAACGGGGCTGCGGAGCGAATCTGCGAACCGATGTGGACGCTGACACCGTGCGCTTCAAGCCAGCGATTGCCAGCCACGCTCTTGTAAATGCCAAGCGCCTTACGGATGTCGATGCCAAACTTGTGCTCGCGCAAGCCCGTGGAGATGTAGGGATGCGTTTCAGCAAAAACATCAGGATTGACGCGCAGGGCAAAGCGCGCCTTGAGCTTGAGCTTCCGGGCACGCGCGGCAAGCTGCGCCAGCTCCGCTTCGCTCTCCACGTTGAATTCGAGAATTCCCGCCTTCAGCGCCAGATCGACCTCGGCAACCGTCTTGCCCACGCCGGAGAAAACGACTCTGCCAGCAGCTTCGGGCGCGGCAGTCAACACCCGCTCCAGTTCGCCACCGGAGACGATATCGAAGCCCGCGCCGCGGCTCGCAAGCAGCTTGAGAATGGCGAGCGCGGAGTTGGCCTTGACGGCGTAGCAGACCAGGTGTTCCCTGCCCGCGAACGTCTGCTGAAACAGGTCCAGCCGCGCCGCGATCTGATCGGCGGAGTAGACGTAGAGAGGCGTGCCGAAGCGGCGAGCCAGAGACTCGAGCGAAACTTTGCCGCAGGAAAGAGCGTCGCCGGGCTGCGGCGAATGAAATGGACGTGCAGCTGTGTCTGAAGTAATGGGCAAGATAAGAATCCGTAGAAAGAAACGCTCTCTTGAGCCTATAGCATTTTCCGGATTTGTGTAGAGGGCATTGATACTGCCCAATGCACACCGAGTTGAGGCTGGACTTTCAAGCGCCAGCCCCAACTCGATCGGAACTTTTCACGGCAAAACTATGCTTTTACGGTGCCCTTGGGCGAGATGAGCGTAAAGGTTACGCTGCCCGAGGTGCTGCGCTTGTGCAGCGTTCCGCGCGGAATGATCAGCATGTCGCCCTTGTTGAGCGTAACGGCAGAGGCCCTCTCCGCAGCGGGGGCAAGCCACTCGCCGGGACCGACACTGCGCGGGCTCTTCGGCGTTCCGCCAAGCTCGTAAACCGTGGTGCCTTCAAGAACCTGCAAAATGTGGTCGCGGCTCTCATGCCACTCGAACTCCTTGGCGCTCTTGGCCGTTTCGGTGGTAACTACGACTGCGAACTCTTTTGCGTTGGCCAGATCCTTGCTGCCAGGATTATCCTGCAAAGCCTGTGCGTCCTGCTGAATGGTCTGCGCGCTGATGAGTTGGAACTTGGCCGAAGCAGCAGGCGCAGCAGCCTGACTAAACAGCGATGTATCGGCGAGTGCAAAACCAGCCGCAGCAGCGACCGGCGCTGTGCGCAAAAATTGGCGACGGCCTGGATTTTTGATTGCGTTGTTGCTCATGAAACTCCCCCATCGAAAAGTAAATCACTATCGGCTGTATTCTGCCAGTTGCGGCAGCCACGCAGCCATCAGAGCCGCCACCGTTTCCGGCTGCTCATACGCAGCAAAGTGACCGGCGTCGGGGAGCAGATGAAACCGGCAACCACCGGGCGCAGCCTGAAAAGCTTGCATATCGGCAGTAACACCGGGATCCTCGCCACCGGCGATGGCCAGCACCGGAACAGTAATAGTGGCGACGTCAGGAACGGAGTCGAGCCGCGTGGCTAGGCCTGCCTGCACGGCGACCAGGGCCTCGGGCGTAATGTTCATGCGGGCGCGCAGCTCAGCCACAATGTTGGGATGGAGCTTACGGGCGGTTGCCCCGGTCAGCGTTTGCACCATGCCGTCATAAAGAGCGGCTGAACCGCCGGCGCGCGCCGTGGCGATGGTAGCGGCGCGTTTTGAAAAGTTAGCTGCTGCATCCGGCTGTGGCTTGGAGCAGACAAAAGCAAGACCGCCGATGCGCTCCGGGGCTCTGCGCCAAAGCTCCAGCATGACATAGCCCCCGATGGAGCAACCGGCAAAGACAGCTTTGCGAATATCGAGAAAATCCAAGAGCCGGAGAACGTCCGTGGCGAGCTGCGCCATGGTGAGAACAGGAGCGTCAGGAACGGAGGCAAAACCGCCCACCGGCAGCGTGTAACCCAACTCCGAGCTGCCATGGCCGCGCAGGTCGGGAACAATGGCGCGAACACCGGCGAGACTGCCGGCCAGCGGACGCCAAAAATCATGATCGAGCGGGGTAGGATGTAGGAAAACCACCGACTGCCCCAAGCCGGTATCGCTGAAAACCAGCCGCGCGCTGTCGGATTCGTAAGTACGGTTCATTTACTTGGAGGATACGCCTGGGGAAGCTCCGCATGCTCTTCCGGGATGCCAATCCAGGCGGCGATATAGGCCACGCCGACCAGTCCGCTGGTAAAGATGAGCCCGAGAATGGCGACAATGCGAACGACGGCGACATCCCATCCATTGGCCCTGGCCAGCGCAAGGCAGACACCAGCCACTTGGCGACCATCGCGGGGCCTGACCAACGGCCTGCCCGGCATGGGCTGCGGGACAGGAATCACGACGCCACAAATCGAACAGAAACGCGCTCCCGGCGGCAACGCTGTTCCACACTGCTGACAAAAGATGGCCATGCCCGGTTCCTCCTGAAGAAAAGCTCAAACACTTGGTACGAAGGCAGATGAGCGCCGGTTCCATCTTACGATTCCAAAGCAAGTTCGCAACGCGGTTTCTCTCACCGCGTTTTTCAGTTTCCCTTGTAAGGACTGCGCAGATGCTTCCTGGCCATATCGGCACGTGAGGTGTTGGAATCGGCGTTGATAGTGGCCTGGTAGTCTCTGACCGCCAACGGGCGCTCACCGTTCAGATCGTGACACTCACCGGCGGCCAGAAGCGAGCGGATCTTGAGCTCGGGCGATGTGCCCTGGGTCCAGGCCGCGTGCTCGTAAGCCTGTGCAGCCTCCCCGTAATGGCGCTGGCCGCGCAGGGCCTCGCCCAGACCAAAGTCGGCCAGTTCCAACTGCGCCGAAGCAAAGTAGCCCGGCCGCGCACTGTTGGCAAGCAACTCACGATAAGCCGTCACAGCAGGCATACCTTCGCCGTCATCCTTGCGCAGGTTGGCTTCTTCCAGGCAAAAGAGGAAGTCGTGCGGATATTCGTTTTTAAGAACACGGATAACCTTGATCGCCTCCTTGTACTTGGCCTCACGGCGCAGGAAAAGAGCAATCACGGTGCGTGCTTCCATGTTGACGCTGACGCTGCGGTTTCCCGCATCCCAAAGCATGGCCATGCCCGTGGACTTGGAGCCGGTGATGCCGGCAAAACCGATGAGTATCTTGAAGGGCAACGGCAGCGCCCCCACCACGTATTGGTAGACGCCGATCACCAGCTTGGCGTCCACATACTGTGGGTCCAATTGGAGAACGCGGGTTTCGTCGTCCTTGGCTTTCATAGCCAGATGGAAACCGGCGCGAAAGCCACGCTCCACCATGGCAATGTAGGCGCACTTCAGAGCGCGCGCCCAGCCGCGGGCATAGAGCGCGTCAACATCGTTGGGATTCTTGCTGATGCGCCAATCGGCCTCGCGAACAGCCTCGTCGGCTAGCCCGAAGATGCGGTCGCGCGCCTTGGGATCTTCCTCGGTGGCGTGGCGGCCGGTGAGGAAGCCGTCGTTGGCGTAAAAGGTCGTATCCAGCAGGTCCTCAATGTAAAGCTGCTGGAAGAGAACCGCCTCCAATAGGTAGACCGTGGCCTGCGGATCCCCCGGATGCTCGGCATGTATGCGCTCAAAGCGTGAGACGGCGCCTGGAAAATCCAGGTTGTAGAAGTGATTGAAGCCGTCGCACACCTGCGGAGAGTAGTTCATGGGATTGGTATGCACGCCGTTCGTGGGGCTGGGGTGCAAACCGGAAGCCCACCCCAGGCCAGCAGCACCCAGCAGGGCAACACCCAACACCAATCCACGCATCCGAAACAATCCCATCTTCACCCCTCGAATCCCCTTAGTGCCGAATTCCGTTAATGCTCCGTTAATGCTTTGACGCGTCCCGCCAGTTTGACGCTCTACGGCAGAAAACGCGCTCAGAACCAGCTTAGCGGATTCGCGCCGTCGCCGTTCCAGCGGATGTGCGCAATCTGGCGCCAGAAGCAGTTCGGAATGCTTTAGGATTCAAGTATGTCCATCCCAGAGAAGCTGAATTCAACTCCCGCTTCCGCCGTGCCTGCAACGCCGGTTCAAACGAACTCGCTGGAGGAGGCTCGCCGCCGCCTCATCGTGGCTCTCGATGTGCCAGATGCGGCCTCTGCCCTTGCTTTGGTAAGCAAACTGGAGCCCACCTGCCACTGGTTCAAAGTGGGGCTGGAACTGTTTGTCTCCGCAGGCCCGGCCATCGTGGAACAACTGTCGGCGCGGGGCCACTCGGTCTTTCTGGATCTGAAGTTCAATGACATTCCCAACACTGTGGCGGGTGCTGTACGGTCGGCCACGGCTCTGGGGGCGCGAATGATGACGCTCCACGCCTCGGGAGGACCGGCAATGCTGGCCGCCGCCCGTGACGCGATTCAGGGCATCAACAATCCACCGGAACTGCTCGCTGTAACCGTGCTGACCAGCATGGATCAGGCGCAAACAGCGGCTGTAGGCCTGGAGCGGACACCCGCCGAACAGGTGGCACTGCTGGCCCGGATGGGGCTCGTGGCAGGGATGCGCGGGTTTGTCTGCTCGCCGCGGGAAGTCGCTTCCCTGCGGGCGCTGGCCGGTCCCGACGGCGTGCTGGTGATTCCCGGCATTCGTCCCGCGGGAGCCGCGACCGGCGACCAGAAGCGGGTTGCCACGCCCGCCGATGCGCTGCGCGCGGGAGCCAGCTACCTGGTGGTAGGGCGGCCCATTACGCAAGCACACGATCCAGCGGAAGCCGCCAAGGCAATTCTGAGGGAGATGGCCGAAGCGCTATAGCCGAATCAGCAGGAAATGAAAAAGCCCGGCGCGATGCCGGGCTTTTCGTTACGCGGAAGTTCAAGCAACGCTTAAAGCTTCTCGTAGAAGTCGCACACGGAGCACGAAATATAAACTCCGCCGGGGACGCCGCGTTCGCGGTCCTTGACGCGCTTGACGATGCGTGTCGGCTTGCCACACTTGGGACAGTCAGTCGACTTCGTCGTGTCCATTACCTTCTTGCGATCACCTGTTTTTGCAATCTTTGCCATAGGTCGGTTGTTTCTCCTTCAGGGTGTCTCTGCACACGCGCGCGATAGATTGCG
>Ga0224531_1001361_pt1 | contig 10841 bp, 13 predicted proteins | sample CBST100metaG_FD_179876 | JGI IMG/M metagenome (GOLD analysis project Ga0224531, IMG submission 179876) | Peat soil microbial communities from Stordalen Mire, Sweden - C.B.S.T100 | ecosystem: Environmental > Terrestrial > Soil > Wetlands > Peat | place: Sweden: Norrbotten County, Stordalen Mire... | reverse complement strand
CGGTTCACGGTTCCGCCGCTGAGTGACGCGCGGTGGCGCACGGTCAGCTCGACAACGCGCCGCACGCCAACTGAAATACAGACAGCTATCGACCGACAAAATTAACACAACTCGAAGGACAAACGACAATGCGTACTCTAGTTTTTGCTACCATGGCTCTGTCCATGCTTGGCAGCGGCGCTGCTTTCGCGGATGCGACCCAGATCGGTGATGCCAACCAGGCACCTGTTTTTGCTACCGTCTCCGGTGATACTTCGGCTGTGATCGACGTGGGTAACGCCAGCCAGGCGCCCGTCTTCGGCCAGGTTTCTGGCAACGCCGCGACCGTGACGGAAATCGGCAACGCCAACCACGCACCGGTGTTCACGGTGATCGGCGGCGACGCGGTGGCCAAGTAGTTGGCTCTCGGCCGGCTCGGTGGCACGGGGGTGGATGCCACCTGAACCCCGGGGCGAGGGAGGGGCAGCCTGTGCACTGCCGCCACCGCCTCTCGGGACGGCCGGATACGAACAGAATTGCCGTCGACACCCCCAGCGCGCCGACCGGCATTACCCCGGTTGGCGCGTTAGTGTTTCAGGTCCCAGGTCTTGTTGACCGCAGTCGTTAATGGAGGGAAAAGTGTTGCCGGATCGCGAGGGCGGCGCAGTCGCGTCCAGCGTGACAGCGACAGGAGATAGAGCGACCATGGGCGAGACCAAGCCGGCACGGACCGGTCGCCCGCGCAGCGAGTTCTGCCAGCAGGCGATCCTGCGCGCGGCTCTGGATCTGCTGGCCGAAGAAGGACTGGCGGGTTTTACCATTGAGGCGGTGTCGGCGCGCTCCGGCGTGGCCCGTACTACCATCTATCGCCGCTGGCTCACCAGGGGAGCGCTGGCGGTCGACAGCTTCCGGCATGCGGTGAGCGCCGAGTTCACCCTCTCCCCCACCGCGTCCGCGGTGGCCGATCTCAGGACCGCTTATCTGGGGATGATCCGGCTGTTGCAGGGCCAACATGGCCGCATCCTGGCCAGCATCCTGGCGGAAGGGCATAGCGACCCCACGACGATCGGCGCCTTTACCGACGGCTATCTCATCCCGGCCCGCGTGCTGCCGCTCCACATCCTCCACCGCGGCATCAAGACGGGCGAGTTTCGGGCCGATGTGGATCCGCAGTTCGTAATGGAACTGCTGTTCGGCGCGGTCTACAGGCGCCTGCTGCTGCGACAGCCGCTCGACGAAGCCTGGGGCAACGCTGTGTTCGATCTGGTACTGACCGGCTGCACGCCGCAGCCGCAGCAGGCCAGCCAGACCATGGCGGCCTAGCGGGCGGCGTCCGATCCAGGACGGACGCCGCCCGCGTCGTACCCGACCATTCCCGGCCCGCCTATTCAGGAGAAGGCCGTCTCCGGCTGGATGCGATAGGCGCCGAGCGATTCGTCGACGTCGACCTGAAGGGCGCTGTTGACCACGTTGTTCACGATCATCAGTGCTCCGAACACCGTCAGTTCGACGATCTGCGGCTGCGTGAAGTGGGCCGTCAGCCGGGAATACAGCTTATCGGAGACGCGATTCGGGTCGGCGGCGAGCTGACGGCCGAAATCCACCACGGCCTGCTCGCGTTCGGTGAGGTCGAGATGCGCGGGGTCCTCGCCCCGCTCGATGATCGCCCGGCGCATGAACGTGGCGCAGAGTTCGCAGGCGTTCTCGCGCGAGATGGCGTCGCAGAACAGCACCGACAGACGCTCGCCGAGGAACGGCTTCACCTGGTCGGACAGGGTGTACCATTCAAGCACCGCGTGCAGGGCCGGCAGCGAATGCAGCAGCGTCGCTTTCATGTTGGTGACGACACCGTGCTCACGCACGATCTTCTCGTACTCGGCCTTCGCTTCGGCAGATGCTTCCGCGGGACGGACGAGTGGAATACGGGCCATGGATGACTCTCCTTATGCTTCAGGAAGTGGGGAACTTGGCGGGCGCATCCCTTTTCCCCTTGAGCGCTCAGCGGCGTTCAAGTCCGGTGGTCGAGCCGCTTCGCCAGCCGGTCGCCGGTGAACTGCACGCCACACACCAGAACGATCAGCACCGCCACCACCGCGACCATCACCGTGGTCTCGAAGCGCTGGTAGCCGTAGCGGATGGCAAGGTCGCCCAGGCCCCCGGCACCCACCGCGCCGGCAACCGCGGATTCGCCGATCAGCCCGACCAGGGTCACGGTGAAGCCGGCGGCCAGGCCCGGCAGCGCCTCGGGGATCAGCACCTCCCACACGATCTCCGACCGGCTGGCGCCCATCGCGCGCGCCGCCTCGATCAGCCCGTGGTCCACCTCGCGCAGCGACACCTCGGCGATGCGGGCGAAATAGGGCGTGGCAGCGACCGTCAGCGGTACGATCGCCGCGGCGGTGCCGATCGAGGTGCCGACGATCAGGCGCGTCAGCGGGATCAGCGCCACCAGCAGGATGATGAACGGCACCGAACGGAACCCGTTGATGAACCAGCCGAGTACGCGATTGACTGTCGCCTGCGGGCGGATGCCATGGCGGTCGGTGGCGACCAGCACCAGCCCGAGTGGCAGGCCGAGCACGAACGACACCGCGCCGGCGACGAAGACCATCAACGCGGTCTCGCCGATCGCCTGAATCAGCAGTTCAAGGATCTTTGGCGACATGCCCCAGCACCTCCCAGGCGGTCACACGGTCTTCCAGGTTGGCCCGCAGCCGGTCGAGGAATCCCGTCTCGCCGCCGCCATACGGCAGGCTGACGAACAGGCTGCCCACCGGCTCGCCCTGCACGTGGTCGATGCCGCCATGCAGCAGCGTCACCGGCACGCCGAGCGCGTGCGACAGCGTGGCGAGCAGCGGCGCGCGGGCCTGCGCGCCGTGCACGTCGAGCCGCAGCACCACCGCGCCGCCCAATGAGGGCGCCGCGCGCAGCCGCGCGCTGATCGCCTCCGGCAACTGCGGGCGCAGCGGCTGCAACAGGCGCCGCGTGCTCTCCGTCGCCGGCTCGGCGAACACCCGCCAGACCGGGCCCACTTCGATCACCCGCCCCTGATCGAGCACCGCCACCCGGTCGGCGATGGTGCGGATGACGCCCATCTCGTGCGTGATCAGCACGATGGTCAGACCCAGACGGCGGTTGATGTCGCGCAACAGTTCCAGGATGGCGAGCGTGGTCTCCGGGTCCAGCGCGGAGGTCGCCTCGTCGGACAGCAGCAGGACCGGGTCGGCCGCCAACGCGCGGGCGATGCCTACCCGCTGCTTCTGCCCGCCGGAGAGTTGCACCGGATAGGCGTCGGCCTTATCGGCGAGTCCGACGAGGTCGAGCAGCTCGGCGGCGCGGGCCTGGCGCCGGCTCCGTGGTTCGCCGGCGATCTTCAACGGCAAGGCCACGTTTTGGGCCACCGTCTTGGCCGAGAGCAGATTGAAGTGCTGGAAGATCATGCCGATGCGCCGGCGCACCGGCTGCAGCGCGCGCTCGGAGAGGCGGGCAATGTCACGCCCGGCGATCTCGACGCGGCCGCTGTCGGGCCGCTCCAGCCCGTTGAGACAGCGGATCAGCGTCGATTTGCCGGCCCCGCTGCGGCCGATGATGCCGAGGATCTCGCCCGGCTCGACGCTGAGCGAGATGTCGTCGAGCGCCAGCAGGCCACCGAACCGTTTGCTGACGCCGGTGAGCCGCACGGCGGCGGCCTCGACGGACAACGAAGCCTGGCCGGCGGCGCAGAGGACGCTGCTGCCGCCGGCGTTCAGTTCCAACACGTCGGACACCTTGTGCTCCAATGGCAGCCGGGCAGCGTTCGCTTCCCGTTCACCAGGCCGCGAGCGCGGTGCCGTGGTAGGCCTTCGCCAGCGCGGCCTTCACGGCGTCGTTCTGGTAGGCGGCCACCAGCACCTTCACCCACGGGTCGTTCTCGTGCCCGGCCTTCACGGCGATGAAGTTGCGATAGGGGTTGTTCTCCACCGCCTCGGTCGCCAGCCGGTCGGCCACGGTCAGGTGCGACTTCGCCGCCCAGTCGTTGTTGACCACCGAGGCATCGAGGTCGTCGATGGAACGGCCGACGATGCCGGCGTCCAGTTCCTGGACCTTGATGCCCTTCGGGTTGTCGGCGATGTCCGTGGCGGTGGCCAGGATGCCGGCGTCCTTACGCAGCGTGATCAGCTTCAGCGCCGCCAGCACGTTCAGCGCGCGACCCTCGTTGCTTGGGTCGTTCGGCACGCCGATCACCGCCCCCTTGGGCAGTTCGGAGAGATTGCGGTGCTTGCGCGAATAGAGCCCGATCGGCCAGAGCGCGGTGTAGCCGACGATGACGATGTGGTAGCCGCGGGTCTTGATCTGGTTGTCCAAGTAGGGCTTGTGCTGGAAGGCGTTGGCATCCACGTCGCCGTTTTCCAGCGCCTCGTTGGGCTGGGTGTAGTCGTTGAACGTGGTCAGCTTCACGGTGATGCCGTGCTTCTTGGCCTCCTCGGATGCCACGGCCCAGACGTCCTCGTCCTCGCCGCTCATGATGCCGACACGGATGGTCTGGTCCGCATGCGCCACCACCGGCAGCGTGCCGCCGAGCAGCAGCAGGGTGCCGGCGAGGCCGAACGATCGGCGGGAAATGGACATGGCAACTGCCTTTCGCTGGGGAGGCCGCGATGGCCTATTCTACATCATACTAATGTCTTTTACATATTTCACGGTAAGCATTGGACTCAACGTCCGCCATGTCACTTGGTCGCAGGGCAGACCTGCAAATCACTAGGAGCGACACCCCGGCCGTGGCTTCGCGGCAGGAATAACAGTAAAATTACGTTGTATGGGACGGAACACGCCGCCGCGCGCAGGCGGAGGGTGTCGTCGGTGCGCCATGGCCGAGGCGGACGCATTGCGTTCGGCCAGGCCGTACCTAAGTCCTCCACGGACTAGGGAGCGCATCGCGCACGCGGCCAAGGGCGAAGAGCGCCGCTTGATCGAACCGACGGTGCGACAACCACCTTCGCAAAGGCGATCGACAGGAACCTGGCAGCAAGAAAGACCGCCTAGAAACACAGATGTGGCCCGCTCCGGCAGCGTCGCCGGCAAAGGAAGGAAAAGACATGCGTTCGACAAAATCATGGGGGGTCGTTACGGCCCTGGCGTGCCTGTTATGGTTGAGCCTGCTCGCCGTCGCACAGGCGGCCCCGCTGTCGTTCACCGTTGCACTCACCGGCGCCCAGCAGGTACCGCCGGTCGCCACCTCCGGCACGGGCAGTGCCGCTCTCACCTACGACCCCTCGACCCGCCGGCTGACCTGGTCGGTTACCTACGATGGTCTGTCGGGTCCGGCCACCATGGCGCATATCCATGGTCCTGCGCCGGTCGGCAAGAACGCTGGCGTGCTGATCTGGATCAGCCCGAAGGGCAGTCCGGTGACGAGCCCGATCAAAGGCGAGGCCACGCTGACCCCGGGACAGGCTGAGCAGTTCACGGCCGGCGAGTGGTATATCAACATCCACACCAAGGATGATCCCGACGGCGAGATACGCGGGCAGGTGATTCCGCCAAAGCCCTGAGCCGGGCGGCCCCGCCGTCGCCAACTTTCGATCAAGCGGGCGTCCTCGCCGGCGCGAGGGCGCGGGGCATGGTCAGTCCTGTGGATTCGCCCCGGATTTCCCGCTAGTATTCGACGGCGACTGAAACGGCCGCATCGCCAATCGGCACGATCCCGGCGTTGCGGAAAAGAGGAGGCAGACCATGACGCAGCTCAAGGGCAGCAAGACCGAAGAAAACCTGAAATCCGCGTTCTCCGGCGAATCGCAGGCCAATCGTCGTTACCTCTATTTCGCGCAGAAAGCCGATGTAGAGGGCTACAACGATGTGGCCGCGGTGTTCCGCTCGACCGCCGAGGGCGAAACCGGGCACGCGCACGGACACCTGGAATACCTGGAGGCTGTCGGCGATCCGGCCACCGGTTTGCCGATCGGCAAGACCGACGCCAATCTCAAGTCCGCCGTCGCCGGCGAGACGCACGAATATACCGACATGTATCCTGGCATGGCGCGCACCGCGCGCGAGGAAGGCTTCGAGGAGATCGCCGGCTGGTTCGAAACGCTGGCCAAGGCCGAACGTTCGCATGCCGGCCGCTTCAAGCGGGCGCTCGACGAGCTGAAATAGCCGCGAACTGAAACAGCCGTGCCGAGAGCGGAGTGCGAAGCAGCGGTGCGCCCCGGCAAGGGGGGATGAATGACTGAAGGCGGTCTGCAAGCACCGAAGCGCCATCCGATTGCCTGGCAGGATCCGGATTTCTACGATCCTCCCAGGGTTGAGATGGAACTGCGGCGGGTGTTCGACATCTGTCATGGCTGTCGCCGCTGCTTCAATCTCTGCGACTCCTTTCCCCGCCTGTTCGATCTCATCGACGAATCGTCCAGCGGCGAACTCGATGGCGTGGCCAGCAAGGATTTCATGCGTGTCGTGGAAGCCTGCACGCTTTGCGACATGTGTTTCCTGACCAAGTGTCCTTACGTTCCACCACACGCATTCGACCTCGATTTTCCGCACCTGATGCTGCGCGCCCGTGCCGCCGAGGCGCGCCAGCACGGCGTGCCCTTGGCCAGCCGCGAGCTGGCCAAGATGGACCGCAACGGCAGGCTTGCCGGCGCCATCGCGCCGTTGGCCAACTGGGCGAGCGCCACCGGCAACACCCTGACCCGTCCCATACTGGAACGGGTGGCGCACGTGCACCGTGCCGCCGAACTGCCGCGTTTCAGCGCCAGGAGTCTCGTTGCACAGGCACGCAGGAACGTCCCGGAGGTCGATCGGACCGCGCCGGCGTACGGGCGGAAGGCCGTGCTCTACGCAACGTGTTTCGTGAACTACAACGACCCCGCGGTGGGCTTGGCGACGCGGGCGGTGCTTGCCCGCAACGGCGTCGCGACTGAAATCGTCTATCCCGGCTGTTGCGGCATGCCGCTGCTGGAGCTGGGCGAGATCGACAAAGTCGCCGAGGCCGCCCGGACGGTGGCCGGCGCGCTGCGGAAATGGATCGACGACGGCTATGACGTGATCGCCCTGGTGCCGTCCTGCGCGCTCATGCTGAAGTTTGAATGGCCGCTGATCCTGCCGGACGACGAGAACATCGGCCGGCTGGCCCGGTCCACCTCCGACGTCAGCGAATACATCGTCGCCATCGCGCGCAACGAGGGGCTGGCCGGCGGCATGAAGCCGATCGGCGGCGGGGTCGCCGTGCATATCGCCTGCCATGCCCGCGCCCAGAACATGGGACAGAAAGCCGCGGAGATGCTGCGCCTGCTGCCCGAGGCGGACGTGCAGGTGATCGAACGCTGTTCCGGCCATGGCGGCTCGTGGGGCTGCCGGACGGAGAATTTCGAAACGGCGCTGAAGATCGGGCGGCCGGTTGCAAAGCAGATGCAGGATGCCGGCAAGTCCTTCATCACGTCCGAATGTCCGCTCGCCGGCATGCACATCCAGCAGGGCATCGACAAGCTGGGCGGCGACGCAAAGCCGACCCTCGTCCGCCATCCGATCCAGCTCCTCGCACGGGCTTACGGCATCGGCGCGTGAGCGTGCGGCGCGCCAGAGAGGGACAAGCCATGGCAAACCGGCATGAACTTACCCCCGCCGATATCCTGCTGCCGGCGGCATATGCCGGGATGCGCGACGCGCAGCGCCGGCGCGTCGCCGCGCTCAAGCGCGTGCGTCGTCTCGAAGTGGGTCCCTGCGTGACCTTCTTTTTCGAGAGCTACGATACGATGTGGCTGCAGGTCCACGAGATGATCTTCATCGAGAAAGGTGGCGCCGAGCAGGTGGCGGGCGAGCTGGCGGCCTACAATCCGCTGATTCCGAAGGGGGTGGAGCTGGTTGCCACGTTCATGATCGAGATCGACGACCCGGTGCGCCGCAAGCAGACGCTGGAGCGGCTCGGCGGCATCGAGGAAACGGCGTTCCTGCGCTTTGGTGGCGAAACGATCAAGGCCGTACCGGAACAGGACCTGGACCGCACCACGGCGGACGGCAAGGCGTCTTCGGTGCAGTTCGTGCATTTCCCGTTCTCCGCAGAGCAGATCGCGCGATTCGCAAAGGCGGAGACCGAGGTCGTGCTTGGGCTGAACCACCCGAACTATGCTCATATGACGGTGCTGGCGGAGCAGACGCGGCGGGAACTGGCCAAGGATTTTGTCTGAGGAGGTCCGAAGGCAAGGCGAAGGATAAAAAGAATGACCATCGAGACGATTGCCACGGTGCCGATTCCTGGCCAGAAGCCCGGCACCTCCGGCCTGCGCAAGAAGACCGCCGTATTCATGCGGCCGGGCTATCTGGAGAATTACGTCCAGGCGGTGATCGAAGGCGCCGGCGGCGTCAAGGGGCGGAGCATTGTCGTCGGCGGCGATGGCCGTTTCTTCAACGACGCGGCGATCCGCACCATCCTGCGCATGCTCGCGGCGAACGGCGCGGCGAAGGCGATCGTCGGCCGCGGCGGCCTGCTCTCGACGCCGGCCGCCTCGAACGTGATCCGCAAGCGCGGCGCGTTCGGCGGATTCGTGCTGTCGGCGAGCCACAACCCGGGCGGCGCGGGCGGCGATTTCGGCCTCAAGTTCAACATCGCCAATGGCGGCCCGGCGCCGGAAGCGGTCACCGACGCGATTCTCGCACGCACCGAAACGATCAACGCGTACCGGATCGTCTCGCAGGAGGCGCCGCCGTTCGATACGCTGGGCGAGATCTCGCTCGGCAGCATGGCCGTCGAGATCATCGATCCGGTCGTGGACTATCTCGCGCTGATGCGTACGCTGGTCGATTTCGACCGCATCCGCAAGCTGTTCGCCACCGGCTTCGCGCTGCGTTTCGATGCGATGCACGCGGTGACAGGACCGTACGCCAAGGCGATCTTCGAGGACGCCCTGGGGGCTGCCGCCGGCAGCGTGGTCAACGCGGTTCCCCTGTCCGATTTCGCCGGTCACCATCCGGACCCCAACCCGGTCTACGCCGTGGATCTGTTCAGGCTGATGTTCTCGGACAGCGCGCCGGACATGGGTGCGGCTTCGGATGGCGACGGCGACCGCAACATCGTGCTCGGCCGCGGCATCGCGGTCTCGCCCTCCGACAGCCTGGCCGTACTCGCCGCCAACCTCCATCTCGTCAAAGGGTATACGGGCGGGCTCAAGGGCATCGCGCGTTCCATGCCGACCAGCCGCGCCGCCGACCGGGTGGCGGTGAAGCTCGGCGTGCCATGCTACGAAACGCCGACCGGCTGGAAGTTCTTCGGCAACCTGCTCGATGCCGGCCGTGTCACCATCTGCGGCGAGGAAAGCGCCGGCACCGGATCGGACCACGTGCGCGAGAAGGACGGGGTGTGGGCCATCCTTGTCTGGCTCGACATCGTTGCGGCACGCGGCGAGACCGTCGCCGACATCCTGCGCGGCCACTGGGAAACCTATGGCCGGGACTATTACACGCGGCACGACTACGAGGCGATCCCGACGGCGGTCGGCGAGCGTCTCGTCGCCGATTTGCGCGCCGGCCTGCCGACGCTGCCGGGCAAGAGTTTCGCCGGGCTCCGGGTCACCAGCGCCGACGACTTCGCCTACCACGACCCGACCGACGGCTCGGTTAGCCCCCGGCAGGGCGTGCGGGTGCTGTTCGACAACGGCGCCCGGGCGGTGTTCCGGTTGTCCGGCACCGGCACCGAAGGCGCCACGCTGCGCGTTTATCTCGAAAACTTCGAGCCCGACCCGGCCCGCCACGCTCTCGATCCGCAGGGGGTACTCGCCTCCGTCATGCAAGCCGCCGACGCGATCGGGGGCATCCGCGAACGCACCGGCCGCGAGAAGCCGGACGTGGTCACCTGAGCCTGCCGTCCATGCGCCGCGCCCTGGCCCCCGACACGCCATCTTGCGACCAGGGCGGGCGCGGCTCACCATGGCCGCCTAGTCACGTGCGGAGGGAGTTAGGGCGATGCCGGTTGATGGCCTGGGTGAGTACGACGACCAGAACGTGTTCGCGAAGATCCTGCGCGGCGAAATTCCGGCGCGCAAAGTATTCGAAAACGAATTTGCCCTTGCGTTCCATGACATCGCCCCGAAAGCGCCGGTGCATGTGGTGGTGATTCCGAAGGGCCGCTACGTGTCGCTGGCCGATTTCTCCGCCAAGGCGCCCGACGCCGAGGTGGCCGGGTTCTTCCGCGCCGTGGCGACGGTGGCGAAGCAGTTGCAGTTGGAGAACGCCGGCTATCGCGTGCTGGTGAACATGGGCGCCAACGGCGGGCAGGAAGTGGCGCACCTGCACGCACACCTGTTCGGTGGCAAGCCGCTGGGGCCGATGCTGGCGAGAGCATAATACTGCGCGTGCGCCGCTGTAGTCGTATCACGCGCTAACCATTAACCTTCGCCGTACTGGACACTCTTGATGGCTCCAAGCACCGAATGGTGATCGGCTGGTGTCGACATCGCTCGCGCGTTGTCATCGATACGATTGGCCAACATGGGATTGTCGCGACGTAGTTCTTCAAGCAGCTCTATGATTTTGGAGACTTTTTGGTCGTTCAGGATCGCGAGTTCAAGGGCCAATTGTTCGCGGTGGCTTGCGAGCTGATCTCTTCGGCGCTGCGTCGTGAGAATGAGAGCCGCCACATAAAGCGCGCCCGTCGTGATGGCGCCCTGAAGCCAGACAAACGGAGGAGGGTCCGCAGGTCTGATGTCCATGACCCCAGCCAGGATATTGCCGGCCACCCACAAGAGGATCGCTCCGGTGAGCGCCGCCACGAAGCCGGGTAAGCCGACCAGGGCGGTGAGGCGATCCACGGCAAGTTGAAGCGTACTGGTCTCTTGATGGTGCTCGGCGCGAAGCATAGCCGCCGCCTGCGCAGCAACATGAGCGTTCAG
>Ga0224531_1001353_pt1 | contig 10868 bp, 10 predicted proteins | sample CBST100metaG_FD_179876 | JGI IMG/M metagenome (GOLD analysis project Ga0224531, IMG submission 179876) | Peat soil microbial communities from Stordalen Mire, Sweden - C.B.S.T100 | ecosystem: Environmental > Terrestrial > Soil > Wetlands > Peat | place: Sweden: Norrbotten County, Stordalen Mire... | reverse complement strand
TCCATGTACTCACGAGCAGAATCTGGCGTCGGAAAGCGACGATTTAACTCATATGCGCTGATAGTTGAGCGGCTCATGTGTTCATTTTAAATGTACTTATGATGGTAATCAAGTATATAGTTCCCTTTGAACGCACCACGGCTATATGCCTCATCGGCGAGCCTGGTGCGGGAAAGACCCAGCTCTCGTTACTCATTGGAAACTCCAGCCCGAGGCCGCTCGTTTGGGTGGATGTGCCTCGCGGGGCTACGCCCGCTCAGGCGTGTTTCGCTATCGATTCGACGCTGAGGATGGTCAGCGGCGGGCAATCCGGTCCAGTCCTGTCGAAGATGTACGAGGAGATCAGCGTCTCACTTCAAGGCTCTCTGGTCGTGCTAGACAATCTTCCGCGATTTCTGCCGGGAGATCCCCTCGCACGAAGAATCGAGCTATTGAGCCGCTATCTTGGGTCTGCCAACGGTAAGCTGCTGACCACCTCGTACTATCCGTTTCCGAAGCGAACCAGTGAACAGGCAGCGGTGGAGGAAATTCAGGCGCCACGGTTCGACGAAGGCGAGACACCTGAACTCCTAGTCGCCTATGGCGCCCCGACGGTGTTGGCGTCGAAACTGACCACGCTGATCCATACGGCCACCCAGGGGCTTCCCGCTTTAGTTACAGCCGTCGCCAGATATCTTGCTTCGAAGGGCTGGTTGTTCGATGCCAACGAGTTCGAAGCGATCGTCAAGGCTGAGTTCGCTCACGCCGAGCGGACAGATGCGCGTGAACTCCTGCGCCTGACGATACCGGATGAAGGCACTCGCGAGTTGCTGTACCGCCTGACCCTGGTCATCGGGGGAATCTCGAGGGAGGAAGTGGAGCGAGTTGCGCGGGTAAAAAGTCCTATCTCGCTACCGCTCGAAAAGATGGAAAGGTTGACTGGACTATGGCTTCAGCCCTTTGTCGGAGATAAATACACGATATCTCCACTAATCGATCCCGCGGTCTCCAATCTGCTCGAGGAGCGAACGCGCCGCGGCGTATACACGGTCCTCGCCCTCAGCATCATGGCCAGGGGCACGATCTATCCGCTCGATGCTGTCACGTGTATTCACTACTTTACCTTGGCTGGGCTGTTCGGCGAGGCAGCCTTTATGCTTGCCAGCGCGTTAACAGCCCTCATCGATGCCGAGCCAGATCTTATCGAGGACAGTATGGTGCTCGCGTCCGTTTGGATCGCTGAGATTCCGGATCAGATCGACATCAATCTGAAGCTGCACATCCGCGGACTGCAGATTGTGGCGACGGATAATCGAGGCCGCTCAATTGATTTCCTGCTGTCGCGACTCGATCAGGAGCTCGATTCTGGAGGTGCGAACACCTGGGGCGGTGCGATCGCCTCCAGCTTTCTTGCAATCCGGTTCTGCAAGAAACATCCGGCGATCGCCAACCGATATCTCCTGAAGTACCTGCAGAGGCCGGCGTCCGTTGTATTTCCCGATGGCAAGCAAGTTTCGATGGGCGAGACGTCCTTGATTGGTATCCTCTGGGCAACAGCGCAGTACGCAGGATCAGACGAAGAGGTTGAATCCTGGATCGGCACTGTGGAACAGCTGACGCCGCAACAGATCGAAGAGCTCGATGCATCTCCTTTCAAAGAAGATAGCGCGTCGGTACTTTGCGATGGAATTTGGCTGCGTGATTACAGAAAGGCACCCGGTGACCGCGATTGGAGTCGAGTCGAAGCACTGGTCCTCAGAGTAGAAGCTGTTGGGACTCAGCGAGGATTGAAGACGCTCGCAGCATCTGCGATCAGGACCAGAATCATGATCCTTGCTGAATGGCGCCACGATATGGACGCTGCTGTACAACTGGCTCTTTCGTCTCTGCCCCAGTTCAACAGTGAGGGTGATGCGTTCCTCATCACAGAAGTGACAGGCCGCCAACTGGCTTATGCCGGTCGGAAGAGCGAAGCGATCGAATGGCTTGAACGCGCGCATGCTTACACGATTAGCGAGCACGAGGTGTGGCGCAGAAACGTCATGATCACCCTGGCGGAGTTTCTTGGAAAGGAAGATCCCGCGAGGGCCGTTGCGCTGACCCACGAAGCAGTCTTGTTGTCACGGATAGCGCTGTTGGGGGAGCGGCTTGCCGAGTCCTGCGCAGAAGAGACAATTGCTCGCTGGAACGCCAATGACAGAACGGGCGCATTCGACTCCCTCCAACTGGCGGTCAGGGAAACGCTGACAGCCGAGAGCGATGCGATCACCTGGAAGGAATTGTTCCTCAGCCTCTTCCGCGTGGCAATCTATTTCGGGTCGATCGCTCATAAGTCCCGGCCTCCGGTAAATATCGACGCTCCAACGCAGGGAATGTTTCTTGGCACTGACGGTTTGGACACGACGAAGTTTTATCCGGCCCAGAAGAGTTACATCCAGATCTGGATGGCTATGTTTGGAGAGGGGCTCCGAGAGTATTCGGCCGCCGAAGTGTGGTTGCAGGGCGCAATGCAACTCGCCGAGACGTATCCAGTCGCTCGGAGTATCTACACGTATGCCGGATTTTGGGTCGCGTACCCACTGCGGCGGAATGATTTTCGGGCGGCAGTGCGATTGACCGTCTTGATGGCCGACGCGAATCCCGACTCGGCAGCTCGATCAGATCAGGCGGGAGATTCCGTCCAGCAGTTTGCGGTGCCCAAGGAGTTGACCGCCGCACAAGGTCCGTTTGCGGTGATCATCGGTCTCGTTCCTGCGGCGCTGCGTCTCGCATTTCTTCGGTTGCTGGGTTCTTCGGACGAGGACTTGGCCTCGCAGATCGGTGCCATAGAAGACGGTCTGGCTGGACGCCCAGAGGCAAATCTCGTCTCCCAGGCCCTGCGCGATGCGGTGTTATCTGCAATGACCTCGACCGATTGTTATGTCCGAGCTGGTCAATTGATTCCATCAATGGGTACCGCAGCTGCGGGCATGATTTACATGGTTGGCAGCGCTCTCAAAGCACGGGTACCGGATGCGCTTGTCTCACAAACATGGCTCGCGCAGAATCTCGAGCGCTTCTTCGCTGAGTATCCGTCGGTTCAGGACGAACTACTGGTCCCATTTCTCGAAACCTATTGGCACAGACAAGTCATTGCGAATGGTCACGAGTTTAGAAGCGGGGCTTCCTTCACTCTTCGAATGATCAATGAGTCAGGGAGATCTGCTTCAGGTTCACGAACGAAGGCGTTACTGCGGAGCATGGATTCGTGCATCCCAACCGCTCTCTCGAACGGCTCCCGGAGTTGGCTCTCTTTATAGACGACTGGGTTATTCGCCCACCCGGATGAGGATCTGAATTCGGCATCAAGAGAAACCACGAAGCCGCCTGCAAGATAAGTGAGCTAATCGAACAAGTAGCTGTATCGCTAATTGTTGGTAACAGCCGAAGTTCCCCGTTCTCGGTTCTTAATGGTGTTCACGCCGTGCACAGTCCGCGAAGACGAATAAACCGTCTGGTGGCACTGATAGACAACATTCTGGTTATACCGGGCGAGTGCCGCGAAATCATTGACGAATGGATGAACGTAAACAGTCTTGCCCAGGGTCTTATACCGCTCAATGAGGTGCGGCGGGGGCGCAACCGGAAGCTTGATGTCGTCAACCGACCCAAAAAGATACATGATGAATGCTGTCGAACAAAGATTGAAGTTGAAGGAGAGGTGTGGCTCGTCCGGCAATGGACTTGCAAAGCCTCGATCAGAGAGAAGGCATCGCTTATCTGCATCGTCGTCGGTGTACCGATGTACACATACCATTGGAAAGCCGGATGGCCTCTCGAACAGTTGTTTGACGGTCAACTCCATGAGATTCGGTTCCTGTGGTTTTGGCCGCATGAGCATCATGAACAATGAAGCGAGCCACATGCGATATTCGTCGGTGGTGATTCCGAGTTCTGCGCACAGGTGATCCTGGTGCGGTTTGCTTCCAGTGAGCACGGCGTTGAATTGGGTTAGCAGGTCAGGATCGGTGGGCTCGAAACGCGTGATACCACCGACAGTGTCTAGGGCCTTTTTTATGGAATACGGATTGCGAAGAAAGTTCATGAATTTGGCGACGAAAATCGCCAGGATTTCTTCCTTGATGTCTGCGGAGCCTTGATCAATCTTTTTTAGAAGCGAAACCGTATTGTTTCGCATGGTGCCTTCATACTCTTGAAACGCCTCCTCGTAGTTTTTGCGTGCGTTGTTGGGAAGTACGTCGAAACTGAAGAGATCGCGGAGGGACAGGTTTTTGGAAATCAAGCGCCCGTCTTGAGAATCGAGTGCGAGAGTAAAAGCTTCTCTGTCCAGGAGCGACAGGGAATAAATGCGCTGATTGCTAAGCTTCGCCTTAGGATTCCGCGCATTGATCCGTTGCTCAACTTGCGAAATGTAATGCTGATTCGCCGTAGCATTCGAGTACCGCGTGGTCATCGCAACCCCTCCCATGTAGGCTAGAACCGACCGTCAAGCATTGACCTCAGCATGGTAAATGCATCATCGATTTCCCGACGACACGAAGGCGCTGGTCGAAAACACGTAGGCATCCGCTCGAAAAGGACATCTCTTTCGTGGGCTGCGTGTAGCGAACTGTGGATTCAGATCTGTCGTGGCACTTCTGCATAGAATTTCAGACAGTAAATCAAATCCTGAATCATCGGCTCGTTCACAATCGGGATCTGCGGCCTCAACGAAGGGAAAAAGCTTCCCATACCAGCGGGTGACGGCTCATCGTCGCTGCCGTAGTAGAAAGCGAGATTGGTGACGAAGACTGCGCTTTCAGAAGATGGCTGCTCTGAAGCCTGCCATATGACGACGAGACCGTCCCGAATTTCTTTCATCCACGGAACCGCATCGACCGGGAAGTCAGAGTATCCCGGTGTACCGGCGGGAATAGTGTCAGGCACATTAGCATCAATGAAGATGAGGAACGGCAGGCCACCTTGAGGGGATTGTTTAATCGCAGTCTCGTATAGGCCAAAAACGTCACCCTTGAGATGCGTCTCGGGTGAAACGGTACCAGCAAAGTTATACGATCCCTGCCGCTTCCGGCTCTTGGTCTCAACTCCCACTTTTTGTTTTGTTTGCCGATGGGTCGCAATGAACTCCGGATGTTTGCCCGTTGCCTTGGTGTCGTCGATCCAATCAATATCGAAGCCGGCGCGAGCGAACACCGCTGCTATCAGAATCTCGTAGCGTGCTCCCTGGAAAGCCTGGAACTCCTTCAGCCTCTTGACCAGCGATTCGGGAAGTTTGTGCACCAGTTGCAGCCAGTAGATGTCATAGCCAAAGCAAAGGTATACCTTTGCGGGGCCAGTGAGTGTATGGCCCGTACTGATGGCATCATCTCCATCCCCCGGTCTTTTCAGAAGGGAGATCGTGGAGGAGCGCCAACGGACGATTGCGTTTTGCTTGAGGTACGGAAGCGCCAACTGTTGCTCAAACCATTCCTTGCCCATCGTGTCAACGACGAGTCCGTCCAGGAACTGATGGAATGGCTGCTCCTGAGGGCTGTGGAAGAGCCTGTTCCAGAGACTGCGAAACCGTGTATCACCCATGACGACGCTCGAAAGAATATGGGTTCGTGCGCCGGGAACAATGATCGGCGTGGATCCGAGCAACATCGCGTTTCCCATAGCGTGGCTACCTTTACCGTTGCAGCACTCGCCGTATGTTTTCCCGTGGAGACCGCATGGGCACGGCTTCTCAACGGGAAACAGGGGTATCTCGGGCATTTTGAGGTTGAGTTTTGATACATCTTTTGGCGTCAGGTCGTTCATGCCGATCTGGAATGGCTGCCCCTCCGGGGCAGGCTTATTGCAGACGCGGCAGGTCAGAGGGGCAACGGTCTTGCGCACCCCTTCCGCCACACCCCCTGGATTGTGCCGCGAAGCATTCGCGATCAATGTCTCAACGCTGCGCTTGCCGCAGTTGGGACAATCGAAAACTACGTCGGCTTTGAACCAGTGGTCTACCATACTCTCGCGCAATTGGCGGTTCTGATGCCTGGGGAATGCAGAAACATCAATCGGAGAAATTTTATTCCTGAAAAGTCGGCCAGTGTTCACCAATTTGACCGCACAAGGATTTCAGTTGATACTAACAGCCTTTACCTGGTCGGGTATTTCTTGAAGGTATTGTTGGTCATTGTGTAGGATGAGTTAACCGTACAATGTACGCAGGCTACGGCAGTTCTCAGTGAAAGAGGCAAGCCATTATGGAATCGACAGAAGAGCCGCGTATTGATCCGCTAAACCGAAAGGCGTACATCCGTGGATGGGAGCGAAAAGCTCCTCCCGAAGAGAAAGAGATCAGCTATTGGTTTTGCGAGTTTGCCAAAGACGCGGCTACCTGGGAGACTGCTTTGTCAGCGGAGCAGGCGAGGTCCATTTTGAATATCGGTGTCACTATTCCATCGCTTCAAGGCGGCATCCATAGCCTGCGCAATTTCGCGGTTGAGGCGTTTGCTAATAAGTTCGTCATCTCCTGTTCGGGGCCATTTATCTATACTGCCCGCGGCTCATCGAATCAGAATGTCGGAGAGTGACGGTTCCACGTCGTCGATCAAATACGCAAGGATGTACCGCCTCCACATGATCCTCGGTTTACGGTAACAGCCCGTTGCGCTCATTATCAACACTATCGGCATTTCCCCACAGGTTCCGACGCATGGCTAGCGATCCGAATCCCTCTTGAAGAGTGGAATGCTGGCCGTCACGCCGCGTCATCCAGTTCTTCGAATTCTTCCGGTTCCTCGTCATCGTCGATTTCTGCAAATCCGGGGTCATCTTCCGGTTCGGCTGGCATAGTTGTGGGAGTAGTCGCTGGTGTCGGCATATCGAAGAGGCTTGCGGGCTTCTGCGGTGCGGGCTTCGTTGGCTCGGCAGGCTTGGCTGCGGGAACATTCTGCGTGACTTCCGCCTTCGCAGGCGTCGCCTTGGTAGGCACTTTGGACTTCGCGCGCGCCTCTGCCTGAGCCGCTTTGGATGCCGCATCCATCTCGGCCTTCGCCTTCTCCAGTGTGTTCTTCATCTGAAGATGGGAGCCGACGAAGCTGATGATTTGTGTTCTTCATCTGAAGATGGGAGCCGACGAAGCTGATGATTGTCGAGGACAACTCGGCGTCCAGATCTTCGGCAGTGCCGGTGACGCTGAGTGGGGTGGTGAGAGCGTCATTGTCGCCGTCTTTGAGTTTCTTCGGCACAATGTTCACCCGAATCTGATCTGCATCGACAAGCGTGACCGTGAGCAACACTGCGCGGTCGCGCAGGACTGGTAGAAGTTCTTTGAACATGAACAGTTCTCCTCATGGATTCTGACTTTCAGTTGGTAATCCCTTTCTTCGGGGCTCCTTGATTTCTGGATCATCCCAGCGCAGGGTGTAACGCTCCCCAAGCGCCAGGTTTTCCAGATATGCCTTTGAATCGTTCTCTCGTTGCCACAGAAGACGGTAGAGCGTATCTACGGCCGACTTCATGATGGTCTTCATCTCTTCATCGAAGATGTGGGAGGTTTCTTGCCTGCCGGCGCACGCCGCGCACGGCTTTCCGGCGTGCAAGGCTTCAATGGGGCCGTTGCGAAAGGCAAGGGCAACCATTGCTTTCGTTTCGGCAGCGAGGAGAGGGTCGAGAGTCATCTTCATGGCGAGCCACCTCAACCCTCGAAGCATACATTTGCCATGAGAACATGTGTTGAATCTGAGAGCCAGCTCTTTTTCAGCCTCCGCTAGAGCTGTCTCAAGCCGTTCCACTTCGAGCCGTCGAAGTTTAGCCGTACTGGTCCACTGCTCCATCGCGTCACTGTCGGACGAAATTTTGGCCTGCATCTCCAGCCAGCGGCTTTCATTCTCGCGGGCGACCTGGATTGCCGATTGAAGCGTGGAATCATGCTGTTCTCTGGAAGAGGTCATCCTAGAGAAGGTTGCTGTTTTGGATACGAATGCAAGGTTTGACGCAACCAGAAGCCACGTTCTGGATTCAGCCTTTGGCGCTAACGAAGAATGACCGACTTGTGCTTGGTTGAAGCAACTCACACAAAGAGCACTTTGTGGCGAGGGCGACAAGGAGCAACAGGTCATCCACACAGGAAGCGTGGATCGATCAGTGCTGCGCAGATTTCAGAGTCGCTTTTCCCAGACTCATTTTCAAGACTTGAGCCTCTTCTTCGATTTCGACGGTGGAAGGTAGTTCTCTCCGGTAACAACCTTTCGCCCAGTCTTACTTTCCAATTCGAGCCGGGCGCGTTTGGAGATGTTGCCACCTGTCTTGGCTGCCCTTTTGTTGGCAGGCAAGCCCACTGCCTTAGTCGTCTCCGCGATCTGGCGCGTTGAAAGCTCGGCCAAGGCAGTGAAGATTAATTCAGCCTCGCTCATGTGGTCGCGCAGATTCTGGGCCTCAAGCCCTTTGAGGTCTTTATGCTCCTTGACTGAGACGCCGGACCATTCCTCGTGAATGAGGTTGGTAAGGATTGCGAACTCCTGCCCTTGCTGGACCTCATGCGCAGCCCAGTAGTCGGTCAGCTTGTTGCGCGTCTCCTGTCCGGTCATACGCTGGGTAATCCACTTCTCGCTGCGGCCCAGTTTGCGCCAGTTCTCCCTGGTCCGTTCCAGCGCCAAGGCGGGATCGGCCATCTCCTGCAAGCGTTCGTGGCCGACCTTAGCAAGCCAACGCTTGAACGGTTCAGCTTGGGGTGAGGGGATGGACTGAACCAACCGGAGTATTCCGGGGACGTTCCAGCATTGCAGCTTTTGGATTCCCCCCGGTGTTTCAAAGGGTAGTGCAAGGGGGGGGACAAATTGTCCCCCCCCTTTGAAGGCATCGGCCAGGGTGGCGTCACGGCGGCGTAGTTTCTTCAGATAATCCGATGGATTGGGCGAGTCCGTCAGCGCGCCCACGATGTCGGAGACCACAAACCACCACTGCTCCTCGTGGAAGACCCGGCGCACCAGACGTTCTTCAAAAAGAGCCATCTCGCTCATGAAAAGGCCTCCAGATCCTCGCAGTCGTCCGCTCATAGAGTGCCGCGATCAGCTTGGCGCGGGCTTCTAAGTCGCTGCATATGATTGCAAACAGTTTACAGCTTGCCGGTAGAAGATTGAGGGAGCGGAGGTTCATTTAGCCGGGCAAACTGGGGCAACGATCGCGAGTTCCAAAGTTCAACGAAGTGAGGCTGTCCTCGATCGAGGGATTCTGATTGCGGTTCCTTTCGATTCCGCTCTGCAGCAGTGGTTGCGCCGCCGCAACCGCAACCACATTCTTTGGTCGATTGGCAGCGCCGTCATTTGCCCGGTCTCCGCATTGAAGAATGCTCCATGATGTGTGAGCTTTCCGTAGCGAAAGAGCCGCGCCAGCATCGCCAGCGAACTCGACGCCAGAGTCTGGTTGATAAACGGTTCTTGCCGGTCCAGTGCCTCGACAGCCGAGCAACTTGGCAACGGGTCTTCACCAGCTTCGGTGTCGATGATCTCTGGATACAGTTCACTGACCGTGCGCAACCGCGCGGCCTTCCTGCGATTGCGCGCATTCAATGGCTGACCGAGAACGAACTGGCCGCTGGCCGCGTTGTTGCCGAGATCAAGCCAATACGCAGTGCGGTTCCTGGCTTTGGTCAGTGCGCACGCAATGGTGCTGCGCGCCGCTCTGGTGTCCACGCAGCCGATCAGTAGATCAATGGATCGGTCATTGATCCGGTCGAAAGTCTGCTCATCGAAGTAAGTTGGCTCGGCCCGCCACCGCGTTCCCCAGAAGAGGTTGATGCGATTGATGAGGACGGTCGCCTTGTTCTGCCCGATGTCGGAGACAGAGAATGGCTGGCGCACACAGTTCGTCTCTGAGACGGTATCGGCGTCCATCATGACTACTTCGAGTCCTGATGACCGGCCCCAGACCCGCATCGCCTGGTCGAGATAGGGCAGGCCCATAACGATGGCGCTGCCGGTTCCGCCCGCGCCGATGACCAGTACGCGCACCGGCTTTTGGCCCAACAGATCACTTATAAGCGTGTGCTCAATGCGCATTTCATCCTCTCTCCCCGCGCACAAACTGCGTGAGCGTTTGCGGAAGGACGATGAGTGTTTCGACTGGAAACTTTTGGCGCTTGCCGATCAGGCCACTCCACAACCCATCGAATCCGCTCTCATGGCGTGTCAGGCGGCCAACATTGGCGTGAGTGAAGGCGCTCTCGTAAAAGCCGCGCTCCCAAGCTGGAATCGACGCAACAGACGCGCTGTCCGGGCGTCGCATGGTGCCGGTGCATACGCGCCCATCGTCCGAGAGATTCCAGAAGGGCGCGACGGCAAGCTTCGTTGAACTATCAGGGCGCTTGCTCTCGGTGAGTGCCCGAATGTTGAGTTCTCCATTCGAGACCCGCCAGACCAATGGAGGTTGCGGGAAGATGCAGCCATTCAGCTTCGCGGCCTTGCCTTCGGAGTTCTCGTAGAACATCTGGCGGCGCCGCGCTGGAGTCCACCAGACGATCATGCGATCCGCCTTGGCAAGCACGTTGGTCGGCAGCACTTCGGCCTGCACGCTGCCGCTGAGGGCGCGCGTCAGAGACTCGATGAATGCTACAGTGAGCGGTTGCGCCGGACCGAGCGTGGGCGGCGCATCCTTGCGGGTGGTCACATCGTGACGGGTGATGAAACTGCTCTGCCGGTCGCGATAAATCAGTAGCGCCTCATGCAGCTCGAAGCGATGATTCTCCCCGATCGATAGATGTACCTGCATGGTTAGTCTCCCAGCGCGTGATTTCCTCTACCAATTCAAAGAGCGCGCAGTTGAGCGCAATGAAGCGATCCACGATCCGAATAGCTTGCCGGACCTGCTCCGGGTGACGCGGCGAAAAGACAACGCACACGGTCGGTTCGGCCGTG
>Ga0224531_1001351_pt1 | contig 10872 bp, 10 predicted proteins | sample CBST100metaG_FD_179876 | JGI IMG/M metagenome (GOLD analysis project Ga0224531, IMG submission 179876) | Peat soil microbial communities from Stordalen Mire, Sweden - C.B.S.T100 | ecosystem: Environmental > Terrestrial > Soil > Wetlands > Peat | place: Sweden: Norrbotten County, Stordalen Mire... | reverse complement strand
TCAACCTGTTCCGCCAAGACAAATCCTCACGCCTCGGCATCCATGGAAAACGACTCGCCGCCGCTTGGGACCATGACTATCTCCTGAATTTGATCTCCGGTTCAATTTAAGATGCGTCGGCCCTGGGTTTCCCATCCTGGAATCGCTTTTTGCTTCGAGGGTGGCATACCACGAACCTGAAGATATGAAATCACGCGGTCATGGACCCTCATTCCCAAAATGCTCTAAAATTAAATGTGGCTATAATTAAATATGGCCATCGAATATCGGAAACATTATCTCTTTGCCAGCGATTTCGACAAGACGTTAACCTTCAACGATACGGGTTACGTGTTGAGCGAGATGCTCGGCATCTCCGTGGCGGAGTTCGAACGCAAGGCCAAAGGCATGGCCAAGCTGAACCTGGTTCAGCAGGGCGCCGAACTTGCCTATCTGCTCCTGCACGATCCGGCCTTCCACTCGCAGGTGCGGCGCGAACATCTGTTTGAAGTGGGCAAGCACATCCGTCTCAAGCAAAACATCAAGCAGGTCTACGAAATCCTCGACCGGGGAATCGAAGGCTTTCACTTCGATTTTTACGTCCTCTCCGCCGCGCCTGTTGAAGTGATTCAGTCGGCGCTGGAGGGAATTGTGCCGCAGGACCACATCTTTGGCACTGAGTTCAAGTACACGGGCTCGGGCGAGATCGACAGCCTGGTGCGGGCGACGGCCGGCTATGGAAAAGTCGCGCGCCTGGAGCAGCTCGAAGAAGATCTCGACGTTCCCTCCGACCATGTGGTCTATGTGGGGGACGGCAGCTCCGATATTCATGTAATGCTGCAAGTGAATCGGCGCGACGGCTTCACCATTGCTGTCTCGGAATCAAAGCTGGTGGCGCAGATTGCCAAGCGGACCGTGCTCAGCGATAATGCCCTGCCAACGCTGGTGCCCATATTGGAGGAGATTGCCGGCTGGCAGCGGCCGCAGATTCGGCAACTCTTTGAGTCCTACGGCTTCCTGATTCAGGGATGGGAGAGCGTGCAAACTGATTGGGTCACGCTTCGTCCCAGCGGCGAGCCGGCGGAAGGCGGAATAGGCCCAAAGCAAAGCACAACTGGAGCGGAACCCGCGTAGCAGGGCGTCCCATTCTCAAACTGCGCAATCAGTTATGGTCTCCCAATCTTGACCTGCGTAATCAGTCTGGGTGCCCCATCGGAATTTCTGCAGCCACATCATCCTTGCCGCGTTTTTGTTCTTGCGGCAAGGATGGGAGACCACGAACCTCAACCAGCCTCACACTGACTTGCTGACTTGCTGCCTGCCCGCTTGCGCCTCATGACCCGCGCGATGTATCTTCCGGGTCATGCAATGGGCAACTCCCAAGGAACGGCGCACTCTGGGTCAGGCGCGGCGCAAGCAAGTGGGCCGCCAGGAACACCACGAACTCAAACCCAAGGCGCGGCAGGCCTCCGCGCTCGACCTGCTGGCCCGGTCAATGCAGGGCCGCGTTCCCGCGCTCATCAAGCTCAAGTACAAACTCATGGCCGAGTCGCCTTTCGGCTACTTCCGCGGCGCGGTCCCGGTGATGGCCGCGGATCTGGCGGTGCTGCCCAACACCGGCATCGTCTGCCAACTCTGCGGTGACGCCCACGTACGCAATCTGGGCGCCTTTGCCGCGCCCGATGGCCGCCTGGTCTTCGACATCAACGACTTCGACGAGACCATCCGCGGCCCCTTCGAGTGGGATCTGAAGCGCATGGCCGCATCGCTGGTGCTGGCTGGCCGCGGCTCCGGCCACAAGGAAGCCTCGGCGCGTCAGGCCGTGGAGAAGTGCATCGAGAGTTACGCCGCCCAGATGGCCGCCTTTGCCCGGATGCCCTTGCTTGAAGTGAATCATTTCCAGGTTCACCGCCTCGGCCAGGTCGAACCCATCCTCGATGCCCTGCTCCAGGCCGAGCGAGCTACGCCCCGCCACATTCTTGACCAGCTCTCCGAGCCTCTATCCGGAGAACCTGCCGCACCCCGCCGCTTCAAGCAGATCGAGCCCACACTCACCCGCGTCACCGGTTCACAGGCCAAGGCCGTTCTGGCCGCTCTCGGCCCTTATCGCCAGATGCTCGAGCCGCAGCGGCAACATCTCTTGTCGCTCTATCGCCCGGTGGACGTGGCATTCAAGGTTGTCGGCACAGGCTCCGTGGGCCTGCGCGACTACTGCATCTATTTCGAGGGCAACGGGCCGGCTGATCCGTTGTTTCTTCAAATCAAAGAAGAGACGGCCTCTGCCTATGCGCCCTATCTGCCCGAAGCCGAACCGCCCCGCCACAACGGCCAGCGCGCGGCTGAAGGTCAGAAAGCGATGCAGGTACAATCCGACCCATTCCTCGGCTGGACGCACTTTGGCGGGCGCGACTATCTGGTTCGCCAACTGAACGACCACAAGGGTTCCATCGAATTGAAAGACCTGGCCGGAGACGGCCTGGAGGCCTACGCCGAGGTCTGCGGCGAGCTGCTGGCCCGTGGTCACGCACGCTCCGGAGACCCACTCATCCTGGCTGGCTACATCGGCGACGGCGACGGCTTCGCCGAGGCTCTGGCGAAGTTCGGCTCCCTCTACGCCGACCAAACCGAGAAGGACTGGCAAGAACTGAAACGCTCGGCGAAATCCGGAAGCAGTCGGTAGCACATTTTTTCCAGCTACAGGAGCCCAGATGCTTGCGCTATTGCACAATATAAGGTACACTGTACTAAATAAGGTGCAGGCTGGCGATGAGCAAAAAGCATAAGGGTTCGAGCATCGACGATTTTCTCAAGTCGGAGGGAATCTTCGAAGAGGCGCAGGCAGAGGCGATCAAGGAAGTCGTTGCATGGCAGTTGGCCGAGGCGATGAAGAAGCAGAAGATTTCCAAAAACAAGATGGCCACGCTACTCAAGACCAGCCGCACGCAGGTAGACCGGCTTCTCGATCCGAAAAACGACATTACGCTAGGGAGCTTGCAGCGCGCGGCGGCAATGGTCGGGCGGCGGGTTTCGATTGAGCTGATTTAGCGATGGTTACTCGTGTAGATACTTGGGAGTCACTGACTCCCAAGTATCAGAATCGAGATCTGGGGCACCCGGCATAGAGAACCGGTTAGTATTCCTCAACGAAAGAATCCTTCGGCGCCATTGTGATGGTGCCTCCACAAAGCAGGTAGCACCCTCGCGAGGCATCCTGATAGATCTTCCTGATGGGGACGCCATTATATGGATTCGGCTTCCCTACTTCAGCGACCATAATCTTGCCGTCATGCATGAATGACAGTTTGCGGATTCTGCGCTTCGTGATCGTCGCGCCCATCTCTTTACTGATCCACTCGTTGTCAGACTGCCATTCCTCTGATTCGTTCACTCGGCATCCTCCCCGTGTATAGATCCACCTTGCGGCTGCCCAAGGTCTGGATTTTCGGACCTGGGATGTACGCTGGCTGACCACTGTTCACTGACCACTGCGGCTACGCTCTTCCCGCGAACTCCCGCGTCTCGGTATACACCTTCACCTTTTCGCCTACCTGAATATAAAGCGGAGCCTTGATCTCCAGGCCGGTCTGGAGCCGGGCCAGCTTGGTCACGTTGCCGCTGGTGTCGCCGCGCGCGCCGGGTTCGGTGTATTCCACCTCCAGCTCGACCTTCTCCGGCAACTGCAAACCGATGGGGTCGCCGTTGAACTTATGCAGTTGAATGATTGCGCCTTCGACCAGGAAATCCAGCGCGTTGCCCAGCATCTCTTTGGTGAGTGTGAGTGTATCGAAGCTCTCCTGGTCCATGAAGTGCGAACCTTCGGCGTCGCTGTAGAGGTAAGAGGCCTCGACCTCTTCCAGATCCGGCTCCTTGAACTTCTCTCCGGCTTTGAATGTCTTGTCGAAGACCGCGCGCGTCAGCAAGTTGCGCATCTTCAACCGGACCAGCGTCTGCCCGCCCCGCGCCGTGGGGGTTGAAACCTCGGCATCCATACAATAGTACGGTGTGTTTTCAAACTCGAAGTACATCTTGCGTTTGACGGTAATCGCTTCAATCAATGCGGCCATAAATTCCTCAAAAAGACAAGAGTTCGCAGCCGAAAAGCGCGCGTGGCTCTTCTCCGGCTCCCTGCCTATTATAGGGTGACACGCCCATGCGAGACCTTGCCCGCTTGCCACTTCACCCCCTTGCTGGCGATCCTGCCGGCATAGCTTTTTGGGATTTGCTGTCGGCTGAAAGCACGTCGCCAAGTGCCTTTTTCCCTCTCCGGGGTCCCCAACGAGCGGACTTTGCTCGTTGGGGTGGAAGTAAAAGGCATCCTGCAATCCCCTCATAGCGTCTATATAGAGTCAGAAAATGATCGAACCCGTCCTTCGGGCTCGATCTCTTCTCCAGAAAGAAGTGCTATGGCGCATGAACTGTTGACCGCACGGCTGGAACGCAAGGAGTGCATCTCCGAAACCGCCCAGTGCTACCACTTCGGGTTCGTTCTTGACGAGTTGGAGAGCTTCCCTTATCTCTCCGGCCAATTTGTTTCCGCCGTGGCGCCGGATGCCAACGGCAAGCAGCAGACCCGGGCTTACTCGATGGCCTCGGCGTCCAACGGCAACCGCTTCGAGCTGTGCGTGAACCGCGTGGAGGAAGGTTTCTTCTCGAACCATCTGGCCGACCTGCCCGATCTGCCCATCGGCGCGACCATCCAGATTCACGGGCCGCACGGGCACTTCATCCTCCACGAACCCATTACCGACTCCATCCTGATCGCCACCGGCACCGGCATTGCGCCCATGCGCGGTTACCTGCAAGGTCTCTTTCCAGAGAACGGCCCAGACCGCAGCAACGGCAAGCAGGTCTGGCTGGTCTATGGCACGCGGCACGAGAGCGACATCTATTACCGTGCCGAGTTCGAGGCTCTCGGCCGCCGCAAGCCAAACTTCCACTACCTGCCCACGCTGAGCCGCGCCGATGAAAGTTGGACCGGCCTGCGCGGTCATGTCCAGGAGCACGTGGCCCGCATCGTCGAGGAACGAGCCGCGCAACTGGGCCAGCCGCTCCCAGCGCCCCCGGTTGATCCAAATTTATTGCAGTCGGAGCTGAACTTTGACATCTACGCCTACATCTGCGGCCTCAACGAGATGGTCTCCGGCGTCCGCGAGTGCCTCACCGCCTTCGGCTGGCATCGCAAGCAGATTGTCTTTGAGAGATACGATTAGGGCGGAAAAGCAGAATAAGTCTGCTACAGATTGAACAGTTCTCGCAGCCGCTTGGTCTGGGCGCGGCTGACCGGAATCTCAGTCTGCTTTTTGTCGTTCATGCGCAACTGGTAGCTGGATTTGAACCACGGAACCACCTCGCGGATGTGGTTGATATTCACCACAAAGCCGCGATGGGCGCGCCAGAAGAGCGCCGGGTCGAGCAGGTCGAGCAGTTCCTCCAGCGTGCGGCACTTGGAGTTTCCCTCGAAGTTCCGCGTCACGATGCGAATCACACCATCGTCAATGGCGGCAAAGCAGACCTCCGCCTGGTCCACCAGCAGAAGGCGGCTCTGTGCCTGCACAATGAGCTTGGCTGGCTGGGGTGTGCGGCTGGCGCCCTGCGGACGGTTGAGCAGGCGCAGCAGCGCATCGATTTGCGACTCCGGCAGCGAGCCGGGCGCATTGCCGGCCAACCTGCCCCGCACCCGCTCCACGGCCTGCTCCACGCGCGTGCGGTCAAACGGCTTCAGCAGGTAATCCACTGCATTCACATCAAAGGCGCGCACTGCGTATTGGTCATAGGCTGTGGCAAAGACGATCTGCGGCAGCGGTTCCGCCTCCGCACCTGCTTTTGACCTGTGATCTATCAGCTTCTGGATCACCGCAAAGCCATCCAGCCCCGGCATCTGCACATCCAGAAAGACCATATCGGGATGGTGCTCCTCGATCAGGTCCACGGCCTCGATGCCGTTGGCCCCCTGCGCCACCACCTCAACGCCGCCCACTTGGTCGAGCAGATACTTCAGCTCCTCGCGAGCCAGTTGTTCGTCGTCGATGATGAGCGCGGAAAGAGGCATGAAATCGGAAGAAGAACGCAGCTTGATTGTAGAAAGGCTACCCGGCCGGGTCAATTGCGGCAACTGTTTTCGCAGCGTAGACTGATCTGATTTGCAGCCGCGAATCGCCGGAAATGGCCCTTCCCGGTGGCGAAAGCCTCAACCTTTTGCCGGACAGGCCTTTCCGCGGCCTGTTAAGCTGGGCGCATGGACGAGCAAGACCGGAAGGCGGAGAAGATCACCAGGGTGCGCGGGCAGTTGCTGGAGTGGTACGACCGCTGCCGGCGCGACCTTCCCTGGCGGCGCAGCCAGGACCCCTACGCCATCTGGGTTTCTGAGGTCATGCTGCAACAGACTCGCGTTGCGGTGGTGGTGGAGCGCTATCAGGCCTTCATGGCGCGGTTTCCCACGCTGGTTTCGCTGGCGCTGGCGCCGGAACAGGAGGTACTGGCCTTGTGGAGCGGGCTGGGCTACTACCGGCGGGCGCGCATGCTGCACAAGACGGCGCAGTTTGTCGCCAACCACAATCAGGGCAACCTGCCGCAAACGGCGGAGGAATTGCGCCTGCTGCCCGGCATTGGCGCTTACACGGCTGCCGCTGTCGCCAGCATCGCCCACGGCGCGCGGGTGGCCGTGGTGGATGGCAACGTGGAGCGGGTACTCTGCCGGTTGGAAGGCTGGGAGGCCGGCAGCCGCGCGGGCGGCGGCGCCGCGGTCCGGCACAAGATCGAGGAACTGGCCACCGAGCTGATTTCTCCGCAGCGGCCGGGAGACTCGAACCAGGCGCTGATGGAGCTGGGCGCCACCCTCTGCCTGCCGCGCAATCCGCAGTGCCTCGTCTGTCCGATAGCCTCTGACTGCAAGACCCAGGGCGAGCACCAGACCACTCCGCGGCCGCCGATGATTGCCCGCGAGGTGGCCTTCGCGCTCTCGGTGCGCACCGGGCAGCAGGCTGGCCATGCGCACCGCGAAGTGCTGCTGGAGCAGCGGCCGGCTTCGCTGACTGTGATGCCGGGGCTATGGGAGCTGCCCGCGCTCACCGAATCTGCCGTTCCCAAAGAGGAACTGCGTCTGACGTTGCGCCATTCCATCATGCAGGTGAACTACTACGTCCGCATCCGCACGGTTTTTGAAGACGACCTCGACGCGATGACCGTAGCAGGCGGCTTGCGGCGCTGGGTTCCGCTGGGCGAGGCTGCCACCATGGCGCTCACCGGGCTGGCCCGCAAGGCGCTGGCCCGCTTGCATCTGCTGGTTGCCGCGCCGCTCGACGCCATTGCCTCGCAGGACAAGGACGACGTACTCTAGAGGGTCGATTGAGGCGTGCTGTTGAACACGCCTGTATTTTTAGCTCGATACCAACCGGGAGAATCCATGCACAGCAAGCTGGTTTTAGCCGTCGTAGCCGCAAGCATTGCGGCCGTTCCCTTCGTTCACGCCCAGCAGTCCGCCTCCAATCCGGTTCCAGAGGTTGCCGGCCTGCCTCCGGCCGCGCGCGCCGCCGCTGCTTCCATCAACCCCGAAAAGATGCGCGCCCACGTGCGCTTTCTCTCGCTCGATCTGCTGGAGGGCCGCGGCCCCGGCATGCGCGGTGGCGAGTTGGCCGCTGAATACATTGCCACGCAGTTTGCGCTGGCGGGCGTCGAGCCGGCGGGCGACAACGGCACCTACTTTCAGCGCGTCCCGCTCTACGCTGTGCATACCGTCGAGGACAAAACGAAATTTTCGCTCATCCCCGCCAAAGGCCAGCCCATCGACCTCGCCTACGGAACAGAAATTGTTGCCAAGGATCAGACCGGGCAGGAGGCCGCCGATTTCGACGCGCCCATCGTCTTTGTGGGCTACGGCATTCATGCGCCGGAGTACAACTGGGACGACTACGCCGGTGTTGACCTGAAGGGCAAGATTGCCTTGATGATCGTCAACGAGCCTCCTTCCAACGACGAAAAATTCTTCAAGGGCAACGCGCTCACCTACTACGGGCGCTGGACCTACAAATACGAAGAGGCCTCGCGCCGGGGAGCGGTGGGTGTTCTGCTGATTCACCGCACCGATCTGGCCGCCTACGGCTGGGAGGTGGTGCGCAACTCCCAAGCTGTCGAGAAGAGCTATCTGCAGAACGATCCCAGCGCCAAGCTGCGCGCCGCCGCATGGATTCAGCACGATGTGGCCCAGCGGCTGCTGACGCTGTCTGGCCTTGGCGATCTCGATCAGACCATCGACCAGGCGGGCAAGCCCGGCGCGTTTCACGCTAGTGAACTTCCCATCAGGTTGCGCGCGCACATTGAAAGCCAAGTCCGGCGCTACGTCAGCGCGAACGTGGTGGGCCGCGTGCCGGGCGCGAGCGCGGACAACCAGGCGGTGCTTTATACCGCGCACTACGATCATCTCGGCATCGATCCCAGCCTTAAGGGCGACAACATTTTCAACGGCGCGGCCGACAACGGAACTGGCTGCGGCATTCTTCTCGAACTGGCCCGAGCCTTTGCCGAGTCGCCCGTGCGGCCACCTCATGCGATTTACTTTTCCGCCGTCACCGCTGAGGAGCAGGGCCTTCTGGGCTCGGAATACCTGGGGCTTCACCCGCCGGTTCCCGTTGGGCAAATTGCGCTGGACCTGAACTACGATATGCTGCTGCCCCTCGGGATTCCCCGCGCGGTGAACGTGAGCAACGCCAAGCGCATGGACTTCTGGCCCACGGTGCTGGCGGTGGCCAGGGACTTCGATCTCGCCATCGAGCCTGATCCGGAGCACGATGGCGGCGGTAACTACCGCTCCGACCATTTCTCGCTGGCCCGGACAGGCATTCCCGCCTTCTCCATCGGCCAGGGAAGCCTCTTCGAGGGACACGACGCAGCCTGGGGACAGCAGCAGGGCATGGACTTCGTGAAGCATCATTACCACCAGCCTTCCGACGAGTACCACGCCGACTGGGACTTCCGTGGCAACGCCAAAATGGCGCAGTTCGGCCTTGTGCTGGGTTGGCTGGCCAGCCAGCAGCCGAAGGCCATCGAATGGCTCCCCGGCGATGAGTTCGAGGCCGTCCGCAAGGCCAGCCGCGCTCACTAATCGCCGACAAACCACGAATCAACGCCATGCCCCATCCTTTTCGCCGCTTCATCACGAAAAGGGTGGGGCATGAACGCATCCTGGCGCGCCTTGAGCGCATCAAAGACACGTTAGGTAATCTGTCGGAGCGCATCCCGGCAACGCAATTCGCAAGCATCCAATCAACCCCAAGGAGGGACAATGGCAAGCAAGGCAAGTGCGGTTTGGACAGGTTCACTCAAGGAAGGCAAAGGCACGATCTCGACGGCGACAGGCGTGCTGAGCAACGCGAAATACTCGTTCGCCACGCGCTTTGAAGGCGCCAACGCGGGCACCACGCCCGAGGAACTCATTGCGGCGGCCCACGCCAGTTGCTTCTCGATGGCCCTGGGCGGAGAGTTGGGCGGTGCTGGGCTGACGCCTCAGAAGATCGAAACCCACGCGGCTGTTTCGCTGGGTAAGGTCGAGGGCGGCTTCGCCATCACCCGCATCGCGCTCACCACCACGGCCAGCGTTCCCGGCGCTTCCCCGGAAGTCTTCGCCAAGGCCGCGGCCAATGCCAAGGCTGGCTGCCCCATCTCGAAGCTCTTCGCCAACAACACGGAAATCACGCTCGACGCCAAGCTGGTCTAGTACGACAGTTGTCAATCGGAGATTCCTGAGAGAGCTGGATGCCCCACCCTTGCCACGTTTTTTGTGGCAAGGGTGGGAAACAACGAACCTCAACCAGCCTCGCGCAGACTTGCCGACTCGTTGACTCGCTGACTTGCCGACTTGCTATCACAACTCCAATCTGGGTTTTTGTTTTTGTGGCAAGGGTGGATTAGCCTGGAAGTCCCCGGCGCTCCCGGCCCGTCTTCACGCACCAAAATTTGACACAAGGTCCCGCATTTGCGAGACTCGAAGTTGCTGCCGGTTCAGTGGAGAACGCTGGACCTGTGTACTGTGCCGAAGTGGCGGAATTGGCAGACGCGCGTGGTTCAGGTCCACGTACTCGCAAGGGTGTGGGGGTTCGAGTCCCTTCTTCGGCACCATATGATCCTAAGTTGTTTAAAATGAGCCGCCTTCGGGTGGCTCTAGTCGTTTAGTTAGGTTTTAGTTAGGTCACAGGCTACAAATTCTGGGAAATGCCTCTGCGATTTGGGCTGTGCCGTCACCAAATATCATCACCGCAACGTGCGTGGTCTCCGCGTCCGCCGTCTCCAGTGTGACGAAATTTGGGTATTTATAGGAACCAAGCAAAAGAATGCCAGTCCAGAGAAGAAGGCCGAAGGGTGGGGAGACGCCTGGACCTGGACCGCCATTGATGCCGATACCAAGATGTGCATTTCCTATCTTGTGAGCGGACGGACTACCGGCTTGGCGACTGATTTCATGCTTGATTGCCGGGAGCGGATAGTGGGGAATCCACGGATCACCACAGATGCCGAGTGCGGCAAGAAGTCGGGGGGCAGTCTGTAAATCTCTGATTTCATGGCACGAAAGCAGGATATCCGTGTGGTTTATCAGGCCGTAGCGTTGGGGGCGTACTAGTCTCACCTGCTTGGCCGACTTAGACGTGCATGGATTCTAAAGGCAGTTCCTCGCCTGACCCCCGACTTCTTGCTGCACTCCCCGGTCTACGCTACTGACGAAAACTGACGTCTACAAGGGGGGCTCACATAGATACGGTCGACTGGCTGGCGCCAGCAAATATAGCACCGGTAGAGAGCGCCGCCGCGATTTTTCTCGTTTGCCATCTGTACGGTTCTCAAGTGGGCAGACAAGCGAAGCGGCCGGAGCATCTGCTCCGGCCGCTTCGCTTGCTATGCGGGTTT
>Ga0224531_1001347_pt1 | contig 10899 bp, 10 predicted proteins | sample CBST100metaG_FD_179876 | JGI IMG/M metagenome (GOLD analysis project Ga0224531, IMG submission 179876) | Peat soil microbial communities from Stordalen Mire, Sweden - C.B.S.T100 | ecosystem: Environmental > Terrestrial > Soil > Wetlands > Peat | place: Sweden: Norrbotten County, Stordalen Mire... | reverse complement strand
CTTTTCAGAAGCGTATGTGTGAAACTGATCCAAATCATGGCTTCCGAGGAGGATGGTTTGAGTTCGTAGTCTTTGCTCAGCCTTCTCGACCATCCCATCCAGGCGAAGCTTCTCTCGACGATCCAGCGTTTAGGCAGTACTTTGAACGAGTGCAACTCATTTCGCTTGGCCACCTCGACATCGTAACTGAACATCTTTTGGGCCCAGTCGATAAGAGTTCCCGTGTAGCCGCCATCAGCAAAGCCCTGGTAATTGTGGGGCGGAGTATCGGTTCTGCGCCTGTCGAGGCTGCCACAAGAGCTTCAAAGTCGTGCGCATAGATCAGCGTTATTGCTGCGAAAACTGCAAGCATACGCAGGTCGTCAGAGACGGCAGAGAACGGCTGCGCGAAACCGCACAACCAACCAAAACGACAAAGCATAACCGGGAGAAAAAATGAGCATTTTCAAGCGTGGCACCGTGTATTGGTATCACTTTTTGTTCAACGGGGAGCACGTCCAACACAGCACGAAACAGGGGAACCCTCGGACAGCCCGCCAGATTGAAGCTGCCTTCCGCACGGCGCTTGCCAAGGGCGACGTGGGCATTACGGAGCGGAAGAAGGCTCCCGGCTTCAAGGAAGCTATGCGGGCGTTTCTGGCATGGTCAGAACAGGAGCATAAGCAGCACCCAGCAACACACCGGCGCTATTTGGTGAGCAGTGCGGCCTTGTTGCGGTGTTTCGGGGACCAACCGCTGGACAAGATCACTCAGGATGCAGTCGAGCAGTTCAAGGCGGCCCGTTCGGTTGCCAAGGGCCAGCGGACAAAGAGGCTTATCAAACCAGCAACGGTGAACCGGGAACTGGCGTGTCTTCGAGCCATGTTCAACCATGCGATCAAGGCGGACGCGTTACTCAAAAATCCGGTTTGCAAGAACGGAGTCAAGGCTTTCCATGAAGACAATGAGCAAACGCGGGTTCTTAGCTTCGATGAACAGGCGCGGTATCTGGCCGTGGCAACGCCGATGCTACGGGACATTGCTACGATCATGCTGGAAACCGGGATGCGACCGGAAGAGGTTTACCGGATTCAGCCCGAGAACGTGAATCTGGCGAGTGGGCTTCTCTTCAATCCCCACGGCAAGACGAAGGCGGCGCGGCGGTGGGTTCCGTTGAACACGGCGGCTAAAAGTGTCTTGGCACGACGCATGGAAGGCCTAAAAGCGCCTTTCCTTTTCCCGTGTGACACGGACCCGACGCGGCCTGTGCCCAAGGTCAACAATGCCCATGAGCGAGCAGTGAGGGACAGCAAGGTCGCTCCATTCCGGCTGTACGATCTTCGGCACACATGGGCAACGCGGGCGGCAGAGTCGGGCATTGATCTTGTGACGCTGGCGGCGTTCCTGGGCCATTCCAGGATGCAGATGGTCATGCCCGGTATACCCAGAGCATCAGGGGCGGTCTGTGGAGCGGCTGGAGCAATTCAATGCGGCGCGGCAGATGGAGGCTCTGTTACCGGAGCAGAGTACGACGGCAAGGGTGATTCAGTAAGAAAACGACAGCCACCAGCTACAATTCCCGCTACAGTGGGCATGTAGCCGCTATTGCTAATTGACTCTAAGTTGTTGAAAGGATTGGAGGCGCGGGCCGGGATCGAACCGGCGCATAAAGGTTTTGCAGACCTCTCCCTTACCACTTGGGTACCGCGCCTTGGCAGGGCTGCCGTTATCGATACGTTACGCTCCGAACCACCGTAGCCAACCCGGAATAACACCGGAGGGCGGTTTGGAGCGGGAGACGAGATTTGAACTCGCGACCCTCGCCTTGGCAAGGCGATGCTCTACCACTGAGCTACTCCCGCTTGGTACAGTTTTGAGTATACCGGCCAGCCGAAATTGGGTCAAACTCCAGCCGGGGCCGACTGTTCCGCACTTGGGAACGAAAGGCCCTTGTCAGAGCGCGAACCCTTCTCCTCACGCACGATTTGTCCGTCGAGCATATACAAAATCCGGGACGCTATCGCCGCCGCCTCGGGGTTATGGGTAATCATCAGCGTGGTCTGGCCCAGCTCGCGATTCGAGCGATACAGCATGTGCAACACGGCATCCGAGTTCTTCGTATCCAGATTGCCGGTGGGCTCGTCGGCCAGAACAATGGCCGGCCGCGTAATCAGCGCCCGCGCAATGGCCACGCGTTGCTGCTCGCCGCCGCTCAGTTCCGATGGCCTGTGCTTCAGCCGCCCCTGTATGGAAAGCAGGTCGCTCAGGTGGTCCAGATATTTCATGTCGAGCGGCCCTTTGCTCCCGCTGATCTCGTAGGCAACTTCAATGTTTCCCATCGCCGAGAGCGCTGGCAGCAGGTTGAACTTCTGGAAGATGAAGCCAATGCGGTGTTTGCGCAGCTTCGTGCGTTCGCCGTCGTTCAACGTGGCAAAATCCACGCCGTCAATCACCACCCGCCCCTCGGTGGCTCGCGTCAGCCCACCCAGCAGGTAAAAAAGCGTGGACTTGCCAGAGCCGGACGGGCCCACAATGGCCACAAACTCCCCCCGTTCCACCTTCAACGAAACGTTGTGGACCGCGGTGACCTGAATTCGGCCCGCCGTGTAAACCTTGGTCAGATTTTCGGCGAGAATGATCGGTGAAGAGGCTTTGGACTGCACCTTGTTATTGTAACCGCGGTCTATGCCCGCTCACTCCCTGGAAATGGCCCGCGCGGCAAATTCCTTCCTGATATCCGCCCCAAAAGCCTCAGAGAGCCCCGCCGCAGGCCGAGCAGAACCGCGCTCCCGGCACATTGGTCTGCTGGCACTTCGCGCAGACTACCAGCGTTCCCTGCTGCCCCGTAGCGGCTAGCGGCACGGTCACGGTCAAATTCACCGGCTGCCCCCATCCCGGCACAGAAATCCCCAGCGACGCCGCAATCCCCGCCGCCTGGATGGCGTTGAACTCCCGCACCCGTCCCGGCATGAAAAAGCACTCGATAAGGCCCAGCAACGCCGGAATCCCCGACCAGAAAAAGCAGCAGTACAGAATCCCAAGCCCGGTCCGGCGCAGATAAAAGTGATGCAGCCCAAAGCTGCCCATAAACAACGCCAGCAGAATGCCCACAACCTCATCGCGGCGCACCGACTCGTACTGCTGGTAAAAAATGGCTTGCGGATTTGGATATGTGTAGCCGCCCATGGTATTTCTCCTTGCTCACTCTGGCTTCAGAATACGCAACCAGCCGCCAGCCGGTTCCCAGCCAAATGATTGCCGCGCATTCCTGCGGCCCGCCGGTTTATCCTTGCCTCGATGCTTAACACCGTATCTGTGGCCATCATTACCCTAAACGAAGCGGCCAACCTGCCGCGCACGCTTGCCAGTGTGCGTTGGGCGGACGACATTGTCGTTGTGGATTCTGGCTCCACGGATGCCACCCTTGAAATTGCCCGCAGTGCTGGCGCGCGGGTCTTTGAGGAGCCGTGGAAGGGCTTTGCCGAGCAAAAAAACTCCGCCATCGCGCACACCACCGGCGACTGGGTTCTTTCGCTTGACGCCGATGAGGAAGTCAGCCCCGAACTGGCGCTTGAAATCCTGCTGCTGCTCAAGAGCGATCCACCCCTCACCGCCTACTACATTCCGCGCCTTAATCATTTTCTGGGCCGCTCTCTCCGCCACGGCGGCTACTGGCCCGACCGCAAGCTGCGTCTCTTCCGCCGCGGCCTGGCCGACTTCGCCGAGCGCCCCGTCCACGAAACGATGAAGGCTGTCGAACCCGCGGGCCGCCTGCATACCCCACTGCTCCACCATTGCTACCCCACGCTCGACGAGTACATCGAGCACATGAACCGCTACAGTTCGGCCAGCGCGGAAATGCTGCTTCAGGCCGACCGCCGCAGTGTTACTCTGTCCGCATTTGTCTGGAACGCGCTGCTGAATCCCGCGGCAACCTTCGTCTACAATTACTTTTTCCGCCTCGGTTTCCTCGATGGCCGCGAGGGCCTCGTCCAGCACCTGAACCACTCCGTTTACATCCACTGGAAGTTCGTCAAGGCGTGGCAGGCCGGCAAGCGCAAATAATCAAAACCTGTGGTGCCCACGCCCAGCAACAAACACAACCATCCGCAGCAACAGCAGCAGCATGGCAAGCGCCACAAAAGCCATTAGCAGTAGATTCGAATTGCGCGGCTTTGCTTTGCGTTTCATGCGGAACTCCGGTATGAACGAACCCCATCTTACCCCACATTTCGCACTTCAAAAACAGAAAGGCCCTTCGGAGCAATCCGAAGGGCCTTCCCGTAAAACCGACAGCTTGTGCCTGTCTCTATAGTTCGTTGAATAAAAATGCTGTCATCCTGAACGGCGCGTAGCGAAGTCGAAGGACCTGCATTTCCAAGCTCAACTTGCTCCATCAACTTCCAGGGCACCGCAGCAAGCAGCCTTACGCCGTAATCCGCCGCACCGGCTTCGATCCCCACAGCCCGTACCATGCAATGTAAAGATAGCAAATCGCGGGAATCACAAACGCGAACTGGATGCCCACCTTGTCGGCCAACGCGCCGATCAGGAAGGGAACCACGGCCCCGCCCACACACGCGCTCATAATCAGCCCCGAGCCCTTGCTCGTCATCGGCCCCAGCCCGGCAATGCCCAGCGTGAAAATGTTGGGGAACATAATCGAGTTGAAGAACCCGCACAGCACCAGCGTCCAGATTGCCACCTGCCCGCTTGACACCATCGACAGCACCACCAGCGCCGTGGCGGCAAAGCCGAAAATCCCCAGCAGCTTGCCGGACTTCACCTTGGTCAGAATCCACGAACCCAGCAGGCGGCCCACCAGCGCACCAAACCAGTAGAGAGAAACCAGGAACGACGCGGTCTTCAACGAGCTCATTCCCTGAATTTTGAAGTAGTTCACCGCAATCGAAGCCAGTCCCACTTCCACGCCCACATAAAAGAAGATGCCCAGCGCGGCCAGAACCGTGTGCCTGTAGCCCCAGATGCTGCGGCTCAGCATCGCATCGCCATCCTTGGCTGGGCGGAACGATTGCGTTTCGGCGACCGCCGGCAAGCGGGAAAAGGCCACGGCCACTCCCAGAATCAGCAGCCCGCCAGCGATGGCGATATACGGCCCGCGCACCGTGTCGGCAATGCTCGCCTTGCTGGCATGGCTGCCCGGATCGGTGAGGATGTACGCTCCAGCCACCAGCGGAGCCAGCGTCGTGCCGATGGAGTTGAAGGCCTGCGCCAGGGTCAGCCGCACTGAGGCGCTCTCCTCCGGCCCCAGAATGGAGGCATATGGATTGGCCGAGGTCTGCAGCGCCGTAACGCCCGCGCCCACCACGAACACCGCGGTCAGAAACAGCGGAAAGCTCACCATCTTGGCGGCGGGAACAAACAGCAGGCACCCCACCACCTGGATAAACAGCGACACCACCATCGTCCGCTTGTACCCGATCGTCTCAATCAGCTTCGAGGTCGGCGAGGCAAACACAAAGTAGGCCAGGAAAAACGCCGACTCGGCCAGCATCGCCAGTCCGTACGGCAGATCGAAAATCGACCGCAGGTGAGGCACCAGCGCCATGTTCAGGGTTGTAATGAACCCGAAGATGAAAAACAGCACGGTGACCGTGATAAATGGGATCAGGTATCCCGGTGACGTGAGCGCCACCGAAGTTTTCGTTTTCGCTGCCATAAAAGTGCTTCCCTGCTTCCTCAGATTGTTTTGCCCGACCCGGATTTTCTCTAAAATCCAGGACTGCCGCTGCTCACAACACTATACGGAAAGCGGCGCACATGAAAAGCGATTCCGCTCGCTATGGCATTTCTCCAATTGCAATACGCCGAAACCACGGCCGCCAAAATGCATCTATTGGATAGACGCTTAACCTGCCGTACCGATACCTTGAACCAACAGTTTCCGCTATTCTCATTTCAAGATTAGGAGAAATAGATGGCTATTCCCGTGCTAAGCAACGCCAAGCTGAAAAAAATTCTTGCCGCCCTGGAGGGCGACTGGCAGGCAGAGATGGAGGGATACCACACCTACCAGGCTCTGGCTGACCGCGACACCGACCCGATCCGTGCCCAGGTGCTGCGCCACCTTGCCGCCGCCGAAATCGACCACGCCGCTCTCTGGGCCGAGCGCATCAAGGAGTTGGGCGGAGACGAGCCTGTCTACTCCGGCAATCCCGGCGGCGAGGCCAACACCCTGGCCAACCGCGCCGGCGGCATCCGTATGGCCCTCCGCCGCCTTGAAATCGACGAAAGCCGCGACATTGCCCGGTATGGCGAGCAGCTCAAGGCCCTCGGCGACGAGCAGTCCATCGCCATCCTCAACCACGTCATCGAGGACGAAAAGGAGCACTACCGCGAACTGGGCTCGCTCCTCCGCGGCCACTACACAGCCCCCGCCAACGCCCCCAAAATCGACCCCCAGGCCGTACTCGACGAACTCCTCTCCAAGCGCAACCAGGGCCGCAAGCAGCCCGGCGCGTGGATCGGCGACGCCATCTACGGCGTAAACGACGGCCTCGGCGCCATCTTCGGCATCGTCTCCGGCGTCTCCGGAGCCACCGCCGGCGACAGCAAATACGTGCTTTTGGCCGGTCTCTCCGGCCTCGTCGCTTCGGCCCTCTCCATGGGCTCCGGCGCGTATCTCGCCGCCAAAAGCGAGCGCGAAATCTATCTGGCCGAGTTGGCCCGCGAGCGCGAAGCCATCCAGATGAACGGCCCCGAGGCCCGCGAGCTCCTCTCCCTCTATTACCAGGTCAAGGGCCTGCCCGAGGAAGACTCTCAGACCATGGTCAGCCACATCGCCAGCGACCCCGAGCAGTTGCTCCGCGTCCTGGCCCACGAACGCCTCGGCACCTCGGAAGCGGCTCTTTCCAATCCCCTGGTCTCAGCCGCCTCCGGCGCGCTCTCCACCGCCATCGGCGCGGCAATTCCCATCATTCCCTTCTTCTTCATGCACGGTTTGGAAGCGGTCATCGCCGCCGCCGTCGTCTCGCTCGCCGCCCACTTCGCCGTCGGCGCAGCCAAGTCGCTCATCACGGTTCGTTCCTGGTGGTCCTCCGGTTGGGAAATGACCCTCGTCGGAGCCCTCGAAGGCGCCGTCACCTACGGCATCGGCCTCCTGCTAGGCCAGGGCGGCATGTAAGAGCCGCCCTCGCACTCCAGCAAATAAAAAATTCCGGAGGGAGCAGGGGATTCAGTCCCCTGAAAAAGGCTCATCAATACTGGGCCTTCAGGCCCGGACCTTTGCTACTGTCGGTATCTGACCGCTTGTTTATGTACGATCTTCCGTGCCCCATCCTTTCGCCTTTTTCCTGGCGAAAGGGTGGGAAACCTCGAACCTCAATATACGAAATCCTGCGATCAGCGACTTGATTTTCGGTCGATTCTCATAGCAATAATCCACTCATCCAGAACGCGCGTTCCATCACTACAATCGCTGCGCGGCGCACAGGCATGCCGCTGCTCCAGGCATTTTTCCGCCTGGAACAGCGGCCCCCTCCGGCTCAATCTACCTGTGGTGCTTCTTCACCGGCGCTTTTTTCACGGGCTTTTGCACGTGCTTTTTCGCAATCTTTTTCTCGGGCTGAACCGTTGTCGGAGGAGGCGCCTCTGAAGTTGCGATGTCCGAAACCGCCTTCCACGAGCCATCCGCCTGTTTGCGATACACGGTAACGTAGCTACCGTGGTCGTTCACAACCTTCTTGGTCCGCGGATTGGTCATGGTCATCTTGTAGGAGCCTTGCGCATAGCCCAGATCCCCGGATTTTGCCACATCGACTTTGCTCGCATGGAACTGCAATGTCATGGCCGGATCGGAAAGCATCTGCGTAACAGCGGTTTGAATCGCGTCCTTGCCAGAACTCGCCGCCGTCCCCGGAGTCATCATCACCGCGTAGTTCGCGTAGTGAGCCACAAGTTTGTCCGCATCTTTCGACACGAGATCCTGGTTCCATTGCGATTCCACGCTCCGGATCGCCTTCACATCGGCATCGCGGGTATCAGCGGACTCGTTGCAGCCAGTCGCCATCCATAGGATCAAAGTGGCGCCGGCCAAAGCAGCATATCGTCTCATCCTATCTATCCTCCACGGAAGAACGCAGTAAAAAGCAGAAAGCCACGGCGAAACGCGTTTGGTTGCCGCTGGCTCCTCCGGTAGCAGATATTACCCACACAAGATGAGATAAAGCAAGATAGATATGTGCGACTTATATCAAGTTAGATACGTGTAATTGAAGCGCCCGCAGTTGAAACTAGCCGGATGCGGGAACAGGCGCAGACTCCCGAGACTGGATTCAGACCTGGAAAAGCAGGATACTGGCTGTTCCACTCCCGGCTTCCCACCAATGCCCCGTGCCCCATCCTTTCGCCTTTTTTCTGGCGAAAGGGTGGGAACCCTCAACTCTCACCTCACGGGCTTTTCTAGTCCCTAGTCCCTGTTCCCTAGTCCCTGCTTTTCGTCCGTTCCTCTTCGAGATACTTCAGCCACTCCTCGATTCCCACTCCAGTTTTCGCGGAAGTCTCAAACACCCGTATCCCGGGCCGAATCTCATTGATGTTTTTGAGAGCCAACTCCCGGTTAAACTCGCACGGCCCGGCCAAATCCATCTTGGTAATCACCGCCGCGTCAGCCGAGTTGAACATCGTGGGATACTTCAGCGGCTTATCCTCGCCCTCGGTCACGCTCAGCAGCGCCACGCGAATCCCTTCGCCCAGGTCGTAGCTCGACGGGCAAACCAGGTTCCCCACGTTCTCAATAAACAGGAAGTCCAGCCCTTTCAGATCCACCCCCGCCCACTCATCCAGGTGCTTGCCGATCATCTCCGCGTCCAGGTGGCAGATTCCATGCGTATTGATCTGCCGCACCGGCGCGCCGCTCGCCGCCAGCCGCCGCGCGTCGTTGTCCGTCTCCAGGTCGCCCACCAGCGCCGCGGCCTTCTTGCCCCGCGCCCGCAGTTCCTTCAGCGTCCACTCCAAAAATTCCGTCTTCCCTGACCCCGGACTTGAAACCAGATTCAGCACCAGCACGTCCGCAGCCGCATAGCGATTCCGCAGCCCCGCCGCCAGTTCATCGTTCTTCTTCAGAATTCCCCGCCGCAACTCCACAATCCTGGTCGTCATGCCTTCTCCTCTACCTCGTCCTTTTCGTATATCTCGATTGAATCAATCTCCAGCTCACGGCCCTGCCGCAAATCCATCGTTGGTTCTCCGCAGTTGGGACATCGAAAGCTCTGCAAGCTCGGCAGTTCCACATCCTTGCCGCACGGCACGCAGTGCATCACCACCGGCAGAGTCACAACCACCAGCTTTGCCCCCGCCAGCGGCGTCCCCTCGGTCGTAATCTCCCAGCAGAACTTCAGTGAGTCCTCGACAACCGACGCCAGCGCCCCCACCCGCAGTCGCACTTCCTTCACCCGTGCTCCGGGGTAAGCAGCCACTGACTCGGTCACCGTGTCCACAATGCTCGCCGTAATGGAAAGTTCATGCATAAAAAGTCGATTTTACGCTCCAGCCTCCCTCCGCTTCTCATTGGGTGGAAGCCGCAGGTCAAGCCTGTTTGTAACCCTCACCAAATCAATGGCAGTCCCGGCACAGCAGCCACACTTCCGCCACCTGCACGTTGCGCCCGCCTCCGCCCAGTCCCTCCGGCACCGTCCACTTTAGATTCAGCGTTCCCCCCTTGGTTGCAACCTCCGGCACGGGAAACTCCACCGTCTCGGGCTTCGTAGTTCGCAGCCCCGGTCCGTGAAGCACATACCGGTCGTTGGCCGTCAGCGCAATCTGGGCCGTGTGTTCCTCGCATACACATGGCCCTTGCAGCAAGACTCAGAATCGACTATTTACATTGCATCCTCGTGCCACTGGGCGCATCCAACCAGCGATTGCACATTCTGGTACGACGCAATTCCCCGGTGGTTCCACGGCTTTTGCCTCAGGCAGGCGTCACGGAATCGAAGCCACGGAGGCTGCGTATCAGGAGCGTGCCGCAAGGGAGAGAGAATGCCTTATTCGACAATAAATCCCTACACCGGAGAGATCATCAAGGTTTTCCCCGATGCAACGGACGCTGAAGTAGCCAGCGCCATTGAAACCGCGCACGCCACCTTCCTCCAATGGAAGAAGACCCCGTTCGCCGAGCGCTCTGCCGTAATGCGCAAGGCCGCCGGCCTGTTGCGTGAGCGCAAGGACAAGTACGCGCACCTGCTCACACTTGAGATGGGCAAAATCACCGCCGAAGCCCTTGCCGAGGTCGAACTTTCCGCAGCCATCTTCGACTACTACGCCGACAACGCCGAAAAGCTGCTCCAGCCCGAGACGATTCCCGTGGCCAGCCCCGCTGAGGGCCACGCCGTCCTCATCCACGAGCCTCTCGGCGTCCTTCTCGCCATTGAGCCCTGGAACTTCCCCTACTACCAGGTCGCGCGCATCATTGCCCCGCAGCTCTCCGCTGGCAACACCATCCTGCTGAAGCACGCCTCCAACGTGCCGCAGTCGGCCGCGGCCTTTGAGCAGCTCTTGCTCGACGCCGGCCTGCCCAAGGGCGGCTTCAAGAATCTCTACGCCACCCGCCCGCAGATCGAGCACATCCTCAACCATCCCTTTGTGCGGGGCGTCGCTCTGACCGGCTCTGAGGGCGCAGGCGCCACAGTTGCCACGACTGCTGCCAAGGCCCTCAAAAAGTCCACGCTTGAGCTTGGCGGTGCGGACGCTTTTGTCGTCCTCGCTGATGCCGACCTCGACAAAACCGTCAAGTGGGCTGTCTTTGGCCGTCACTGGAATGGCGGTCAGGTCTGCGTCTCCTCCAAGCGCATCATCATCGTCGATGCCCTGTACGACGAATTCCTCAAGCGCTACACCAAGGGCGTCGAAGGCCTCAAGGCTGGCGATCCGTTCGATCCCGCCACCACCCTTGCGCCGCTC
>Ga0224531_1001345_pt1 | contig 10909 bp, 9 predicted proteins | sample CBST100metaG_FD_179876 | JGI IMG/M metagenome (GOLD analysis project Ga0224531, IMG submission 179876) | Peat soil microbial communities from Stordalen Mire, Sweden - C.B.S.T100 | ecosystem: Environmental > Terrestrial > Soil > Wetlands > Peat | place: Sweden: Norrbotten County, Stordalen Mire... | reverse complement strand
CGCCACTGTCCACTGACCCCTCGCCAACAACCCTCCCCTCCCTCCACGCCTCAGCCGAACCCGCCGACGCGGCTGCCCCACAGCCAGCCCTGGGCCTGTCAAAGGATCTCGATGTTGAGACCTGGGATCGTTGTCGTTCCACCCATCTGGAATGCTTTACAGAATCTCAGCCGCCATCAAATCCCGCAGCGTCTCCCGCCGCCGGATCGGCCGCGCCTCGTCCCCATCCACCAGCACCTCCGCCGCCCGCGCGCGCGTGTTGTAGTTCGAGCTCTCGCTCATCCCGTACGCTCCCGCGTCCAGCACCAGCACCAGTTCGCCCGCCTTCACCCGTGGCATCTTCCGGTCGTGCGCAAAGAAGTCTCCCGACTCGCACACCGGCCCCACTACATCCACCTTCGCCGTCGCCCCGCGTCCCTTCGCCACCGGCAGAATCTCGTGGTGCGCCTGGTACAGCGCTGGACGGATCAGGTCGTTCATCGCCGAGTCCACGATCACAAAAGTCTTCGCCCCGTTCTTCTTCACGAACAATACGCGCGTCAACAGCCCGCCCGCCTGCGCCGCCACAAACCGCCCCGGCTCCACCAGCAGATGCACCGCGCCCAGCCCCGCCGCGGCCTTCCCCAGCGCCGCCGCGTACTCCCTCACCTTGCCCGCCGCATCGAACTTCGGCTCCATCGGCGGGTCGTTATAGTCGATCCCCAACCCGCCCCCCGCGTCCACATACCGGATCGTGTGCCCGTCCTCGCGCAGCTCGCCCACCAGCCCGGCCACCCGTTCCAGCGCCGCCCGAAACGGCGCGACCGCGCGGATCTGCGACCCAATATGTACGCTCACTCCAGCCGCATCCAGCCACTTCCGCCGCGCCGCCCTGCCATAGATCGCCCGCGCCTTGCCAATCTCAACCCCAAACTTATGACTCCCCAGCCCAGTCGAGATATACGGATGCGTCTCGGCAAATACATCGGGGTTAACCCGCAGCGCAAACCGCGCCCGCACGCCCAGCGCCTCCGCCCGCGCGGCCAGCAACTCCAACTCGGCCTCCGACTCCACATTGAACAGCAGAATCCCGGCCTTCAACGCCAAGTCGATCTCCCACTCCTGCTTGCCCGCGCCAGAGAACACCACCCGCCCCAGCGCAGCCTTGTTCTTCTGTCCGCCCGCCCGCCGGACCCGCTCCAGTTCGCCGCCGCTGACAATGTCGAACCCCGCGCCCAGCTCCGCCAGCAGCCGCAGGATCGCCAGCGAAGAGTTCGCCTTCACCGCATAGCAAACCGTCGCCTCACGTCCCGCGAATGCCGCCTGAAACAGCCCAAATCGATAGTGAATCTGCTGCGCCGAGTAGACGTACAACGGCGTGCCGTACTCCGTCGCCAGCTCCTCCAGCGACACTCCATCGCAACAAAGCGCGCGCCCACGATAGTGGAACGGCCGCGCCGCGACAGCATCCCGCGCCGCAGCGCCTTTGCCTGCTGCCTTCCGCATCCGAGCGCTCAAACCCCGCTCCCCGTGCTGCGTTCAGGCAGCGTGTACGGCGCTTCGGGAATCACGATCCACGCAATGATGTACGCCAGAATTCCGGTCCCGGCAAACAGTACGCACAGCACCCACAGCAGCCGCACTGTCGTGATGTCCCAACCGTAGTGCAGCGCCAGGCCAGAGCACACTCCGCCGAAGACGCGCGGAGTGCGCAGCCGCACAAGTTGCCCGAACACCGGCGCGCCCACAACCACTGGCTGCACGACCGCACCGCACGAGGGACAGAACCGCGCCGCCGCTTCCACCTGTCTTCCGCAATGAGAGCAATACATCGAACGCCTCCGGGAGTATCTATTTTGCCATATCCGTGGACTTATATACGCACGCACCTGCTGACAGGTTCCACGGAATCGCGCCCGGCGTTACTTGCCCGCATACGGCGTCTTCATCAACCGCCGCGCCGCCTCCGCCTGCGACTGGTCGCCTCCGCCCGACGACGCCATCTGATAAAGCCCCACCGCCCGCGCCCTCTGGTGCAGCAGGTCGAACATCTCGCCCGCGTTCAACTGCGCGCGCTTGCGCAGCCAGTCGCTGCAATTCGGCTGCTCGGCTGCCTTCAGGTAGTTCTCCGCCGCGTCCGCGATGTCGTTCCATCCGCGCTGGGTGTCCGCCAGTCCGAACCACGCCATCTGCACACGCGGGTCCACGTAGTATCCGGGCTTCGCCGCGTCCGCCAGCACCGCCTTATACAGCGCGATCGCTCCCGGTCCATTGCCCTCGTCCTTGGTCAGGTTCGCCTCTTCCAATCGGAACAAATAGTTGTGCGGATACTGCGCCGCCAGTCCATGCTGCACCGCAAGCGCCTCCGGGTAGCGCGCGTCGTGGCGCAGGAACAGCGACAGCGCGGTGCGCGATTCCACCGCCGTCACCACGCCATGCGCCGAGCACTCGCGCAGCAGCGCCAGTCCCCGCTCCTTGTTCCCTCCCACGCCCATTACACCCACCAGCATGCGCACCCAGCGCGGCAGGCTGGCCACCGCAAACTGCTGAATGCCAACCGCCATCTTCGCGTCCACATACAGCGGGTCGATCTTCAACACCTGCTCGGAGTCGTTGCGCGAGGCATACCCTTGCCGCGCCGCAGCCACATAGCTGTGGTCCGCCAGCGTGATGAACGCAGCATGCATCCCGCGCAGATACCCCCGCGCGAAGTACGCGTCCTTGTCGCTGCCATTGGCCTTGATCCGTGCGTCGGACAGCCGAATGCCGGTGTCGGTCAGCCACTCGATCCTCTGTCGCGTCGCATCGGGCACCGGTACATTCCGCTTCGAGGTAAGAAAATTGTCGTGAGCATAATACGTCGTATCCAGCAGGTCCTGGTGATACAGCTCGCGGAAGACGGTGAAAAACAGCTCGTATCCGTAGGCCATCGGCTCCTGCGGGTGCGCCTTCAGCACCGCATCCGACCGGCTTATCGCGCCATCGAAGTCGAGAACATAAAAATGCTCATAGGCATCCCTCACCACGGGATCGAAGTTCAATGGATCGGAGTGCTGAATCGCATCGTTCCTCTGCTGTGCGGAGGCGCGCACGATGGACGCGTTGCCAGCGGGCACGGCGCCGGCAAGCAACGTCAGCGCCAGCGCAACCACGCAAGCCAACCCAGCATGATGCAAGCTGCCCAAAACAAAGCTGCTAATTAAGCGCCCGTGGAGGACGCCTGACACAAACGATGAATCAACGGAACGCATCGGATCCACTGCTCGCAACGATTTCTACTCCTCGTCATGCGGCCTGCTCAACACGCAAACCCCACTCCATAGACTGTACCTTGAAGTACTGTGCCCTGGAACTTAGAACCTGTTTAAATACTGCTTTTCGCAGCGGAGATTTACGAATTGTCATTCTGAGCGAAGCGAAGAATCCCCGTATTTCGTCGTTGTCTGTCTCCTCGTTGTGTGCGAGTCCAGTAGTTTTTAAACAGGTTCTTGGACTCGTCAGGATATGGAAAGACTTCCCGGCATCGCCGGTGGGCCGCAATCCACCCGAACGTAATCCTGCGCCACCGCCGCACCCAGACGGAAACCAGGTCACTGCAAACAGATGGTTCCCGGAAACAAATCACGCTCGGATGCTTTTGCGAAACCGGAAGAAGCGATGCTCGCAGATATTGCACCGCAAGGGCACCATGCCAATGCTGCGCAACAAGAAATCATACAGTCGGTGATGCGACCTCCGGATGTCGCGTTCATGGCACTTCGGGCATTTAACAGCCATAGCTGGCAATCTCCTGTAAACCTATGGCCCGGCTAAGTAGGTCTTCCAAGGCGGATTCCGCCGCATTTCAGAGTTGCAAGTCGTTACAATCCCCAAGGCCGCAGTGCTGCTTGGTGAGTGTACCAATATGATGCACTCACCATGACAAATTCGCAATCTGGAGGAACATTTCAGGTACATTTCAATCGTGCCCTTCGACTCTCTCTTTAGCGCCGGGAAGTCGTTCTTCGCGCAGAAATCAGCCATCTTATGACCCGCTTTGAACTGCTTCATCTGCTCGTCGGGCAGGCCCGGTCCAACGGCTTCGACTTTCGCAAGTGGTATACCGCCAAGCTCGGCTTGTCGTGGGAGTCCACCCAGCAGGCGGTCGAAACCCTCTGCGCCGAGCGGCGATACTACGCCCTCCTCTTCTCCCACGAGTTCGCCTCCAGCTTCTGGAAGCCCGGCGAACAAATCACCTTCCAGGTTCCCAATCAGACCTTCACCCGGCGCATGGCCGATGGCTCCATCGCCACCGTCTCCCGCAAGGGATACACCCGGCGCAACACCCGCCCCGATGCCTGGCGCTATCACCTGAGCGAGCTCGCCCTCTCCGAGGAGCCCCTGCGCACCATGCGCAAATACCTGCGTGTCGAAGAAGACCTTGACCCCGACGACGACCAGCCGTCACCATCCATCGTCCCCGGCCAAACGCCACCGTCAAAGTCCGTAGACAAACCAGCCCCCGCGAAGATTGCCCTCGTGCGCCGCCGCCTTATTTAGGCTTCAATCGCTCACACCACCATGTAACTTGTCATTCTGCCCCTGAGAACCTGTTTAAATACTGCTTTTCGCAGCGGAGATTTACGAATTGTCATTCTGAGCGAAGCGAAGAATCCCCGTATTTCGTCGTTGTCTGTCTCCTCGTTGTGTGCGAGTCCAGTAGTTTTTAAACAGGTTCTGAGCTTGCGAAAGGAAAGAATCCCCGCATTTGTCTATTGGACTTGCGAAACACCTTTCGGAAACCCATTCTACGGTTTCAAACTTGCCAGCGCCTTGCGCGCCTCCTTGGCCTCTTTGTCCGTCGGATCGAGCTTCAGACACGCGTTGTACTCCGCAATCGCCTCGTCCGGCTTCTTCAACCTCAGCGCTGCCGTGGCCAGCGCAAAATGCGCGTCCGGATCGTCGGGCGCAGTCTTCACCGCATCCTGGCTGCGCAGATAAGCCCCTTGCAGGTCGCCCGTATCGGTGTAGAACTTGGCCACGCTCAGGTCCTCGGCTTCGCGCTCGTCTGCCGTCTGTAGCTTCGTCCCCACGGGATTCACCCGGTGCAGCAGGTGTCTGCCCGGAGTGCCTTCGCTGCCCTTGTCCATCAGCCCCGCCGCGTCTGGAGATCCCGCCGCGTCCGCCGGCCCCGCTGGATCGGCCGCATCGCCGCCAGAGCTGGAGCTGCTGCTCGATGAGCTAGAGCTGCTGCTGGAGCTGTTCGCATCCGAACCGCCGCTCGCATCCCGAGTACCGCTCACGGCAGCGTCCTTCCCCTCCTCACCGGGAAATGGAAAGTCGCCGTCCAATCCCTTCTTCCCTGCCGGCGCAGCGCCAGAAGCCGCACCAGGCGTTGTGCCCGAAGCCGCACCGGGAGCATCGGGTGTCTGCGGAACGCCGCTGGGCTTCGCCGGAGTCGCATACGGCGTTAGCGAAGTTCCACTCCCACTCGCCTCGTCGGGGAACGGAAACTGTTCCGTCGCACTCTGCTTTCCCGAGACCGCCGGCGTCGTGCCGCACGGCACAGGCTGCGGCGCCACCGAACAAGGCGCGAGAGCAGCCGCAGGCGAGGGCGCGGGAGCAGCCGCAGGCGTACTCTGCGCGCCGCAGGCAACTGCGGCCCACGCCGCCCACACACCTCCAACGATTGCCATCCAGGAGTGTCTCCGCATCTCGGTCCCTTCCCCTCCAGTTTAGACGATTCACCCTGCCCAAACGTCTTCGCAAGGACCGCTTGAACAAGATTCGTCTCGCGCATTTGTTATAGTCAGTCCAGAATGTTGTCTCCCGGACTCATCGTTCGTTCCTCCTCCATCCACGCCGCCGGCTGTTTTACCTTGCGCCCCATCAAAAATGGGGCCCGCGTCTGCGAGTACGATGGCCAGCGCATGTCCAAGTCCGTCGCCGACGCCCGTTACGAGGGTCGCCCCGTCACCTACCTCTTCCACTGCGGCCGCAACACCGTCATCGACGGCTTCGGAATGGCCATGTTCCTCAACCACTGTTGCAACCCCAACTGCGAGACCGAGCAGGACGCCGACGGACGCATCTTTATCTCCGCCATCCGCAACATCGCCGCCGGCGAGGAGCTCACCTACGAGTACAACCTCCACGACTCCGACGAAGACGACGCGCCCTGCTTCTGCGCCGCTCCCAACTGCCGCGGCACCATGTTCAGCCCCCTCGAACTGAAACGCCGCGCCCGCATCGCCCGCCGCAACGCTGCCGCCAACCCCTGAGACTACCCCTGGCGTCCTGAGTCATTAATTCGCAGCACTAGACCAAGGGCCAAAGGCCCGATCTATACCAGCCTGAGCGAACGGGGTCCCCGGCGAGCTTGCTCGCTGGGGCAGGCAGCCCCAGGGTGCATTCCGCCACAAAGCAAAGGGCTGAAGGCCCGGCCTATTCTTCAACGAACTTCAGACTCAGGACGCTAGTTGTCGCTCAGCACATCCGCGTTATAGTTCAGCAGCATCGCCTTGCCGGGCGAAGGCAGCTTGCCCAGCGGAATAGTCTGGTCGATTGTCCCGCTGCCATGGATCACCACGTTGAACATCCGCTGCACCTGGCCATCCTTCAACTGTAGATAGAGTGGGATCAGCATGACGAAGTTCTGCGACACATTGCTCTGCGTCAGCTTCAGGTGAACGCTGGTGAGGCCATCGGCGACCGTAAAGTCCGAGCTGATTGTGTAGTGCGGCAGCTCGGTCCCGTAGACATACTCGTCGAAGAACCAGTCCAGTTTGCCGTCGTGCCTCAGGTCCATCCACTTCGGCATCGTCTTCTCCATCGACGCTTTCCAGTCCTCGGTGGTCGCCGCCTTGCCGGAGTAGTCCTTTACAAACTGCTGCATCGCTTGCTTGAACGTCGTCTCCTGGTCCTGCGTCGACCAGTACATCATCTCCAGCATGTGCAGCACGTACGCACCCTTGCTGTAGATCAGCGCCTGGTAAACGTCTTCGCCGGACTTCGAGTTTGACACCCGTGAGCCCATGGTCAGTGCTCCCGCGTCGATCGGGCGCACGCCCTGCGTGTTCTTCTGTAGCAGGTTGGTCTGCTGCTCCTTCCAGAAGGCCCGGTAGTCGTCCATCTTGGGCGACGTGTGCCGCAGGTATACCCCCACCGAGAAGTTCGCAAACCCCTCGCTCATCCACTGGTCGCGATAGCTGCTGAAGCCAACCAGGTTTCCCCACCACTGGTGCGAGACCTCGTGCGGCGTCACCTCTCTCCAGTAGCTGGCGTCGTAGTCCAGCAGCCCCAACTGGAGCTGGATTCCACTGTCCCAGAATCCGCAGATGGGCAGATACACCAGCATGGGCCAGCTCTGGCCGTAGGTGCAGGCGCTCTGCTCGGTCAGCGCCACATGGTCGTAGGGCAGCTTGCCGAAGTAGTCCGTATAGGTCCGGATGGCCGCGCTCCCCTGCGAAACCTCGCCCTTCAGCGCCTGCACGGCCGACAGGCCTCCCAGGGTGTCCGACTGCGCAAGGCGGGCGTACTGGTCCGGCAGGCCAACGTTGGCATACCCATCCACGCTGAACCCATCCATAATCTTCACCCCGCTTGTCTTGAAGTTCCCCAGGTTGAACCCTGCCACCGGAATCGGCGCATTCGTCTCCCACACCGCCTTCACCATCCCCCCGCCCTCCGGTGCCAGACTCACCTGCTTCCCGGTGGCAATGATCTGCAGGTTCTGGGGCAGATGGAATGTCATGTGGTAGCTGGCGAATTCGCCCATCTGCGACCCGCCCGACGGGTACCAGCTATCCCGCGCACCGGGGATAAGGTAGTAGGTCTCGTTGCCGTCGGCGCGCAGCGCGTCCTTGCCGCTGTACACCGTCAGCACCCGCAGCGTATCGCCCGCCTTCGCCGCCTCCGGCAGGATCACCGCAAAGTCCGGATCGCTGTTCTTGTCCTCCTGCACAAAGTCCAACGGCGCGCCGCTCTCGCTGTAGACTCCAGAGACGCGCAACGTCGGGTACAAATTCAGCCGCACCACGCGGACTCCGTCGCGCAGCACCTTCATCGTCGTCTCCGCCGAACTCTTCATCTGTCCTGCGCGGTCGAAAGTCACGTCCAGTCTCTCGTCCGTCACCTGGACGCGCTTGCCGTGGGACTTGTCGTCGGCGTGCTGCATCTTATAGGCCACCCACGGCTGCAACTCCACGTCGCTCCAGGTCGTCAACTCCACCTGGTCCGGCGAGGCGTGTGCGGTTCCCTCGGGATCGACCATAAACAGCACATTCTTCCCGGTCAGCACGTTCCCCATGCGCAACGACGCCAGAAAGAACCCGCCCTGCCCGCTGCCAATCACATCCGCCAGCATTCGCAGGTCAATGTTGTCGCTCAAGTCCTTGCGATAGTTCTTCGCCAGGTCCTCGGCCGCACTGCGCACACGCTTGTCCGGCGCGCCAGCAGCACCCGCGGAAGCCTTGCGGATCTCCTCCGCCGTCCCGTCCGTAAATCGCAGCACCAGCGTAGTGAACTCCTGCGTCATCGAGTTGCTCTTGGTCAGCAGCGCCAGCGAGCGCTTCTCGCCCGCGTCCTGCGGAGCCAGATCGAACCGCCCCTTGCCCACGAAGACCGCGCCCGTTACCCGGCCCTCCACTGGCGCATAGAAATAAAAATCGCCCTGCTCGAAGCTGAACTTCCCGCCCTCGCGCTGCAGCGTGAAATCCTTCACTGTAACGCCATCGGTCCCGGGCAGGTCGGCCCGTAACTCCGCGTAGGCGCTCAACGCATTGGCCGCCCGCGCCCGCCCATTCGGTTCAATCGGTTTGGACGCGGTCTGCGCAAACACACTCGCCGCCATCAGCAGCACAGGGAAGATAAATTGTCTGGAATCCATACCAGCCAAATTACAGCCGTCCCCACACCATGCGCAACAATACATCGGCGAATTGTGCAAATACCGCCTGAATCGCACAAATATCGCACACCACCCTCTTCCACATAACTCCCGTTCGCGGTTCATGGCTCATAGCTCGCAGCCGGATTACAAATAGCTCCTTTCGGGCAGTAGAATAGCCACAGACACGATGCCCTACCAGGTTCTAGCCCGCAAATACCGCCCTCAGCGCTTCGCCGACGTCGTCGGCCAGGACCACGTCACCATCACGCTCACCAACGCACTGTTGCAGAACCGCATCGCCCACGGATACATCTTTAGCGGTCATCGCGGCATCGGCAAGACCACCATCGCGCGCATCCTCGCCATGTCCCTCAACTGCCGCAACCCCATCGGCAGCCCGGCGCGCCCCACCGCCGAGCCATGCGAGGTCTGCGACTCCTGCACCGAGATCCGCGCCGGCAACGCCGTCGATGTCATCGAGATCGACGCCGCCACCAACCGCGGCATCGACGAGATCCGCGAGCTGCGTGACGCCGCCCGTTACGCGCCCTCCCGCGACCGTTACAAGATCTACATCCTCGACGAGGCCCACCAGATCACCGATGCCGCCTTCAACGCCCTCCTCAAGACCCTCGAAGAGCCGCCCGACCACATCGTCTTCATGATGGCCACCACCCAGCCCGAGGACATTCCCCAGACCGTCCGCTCGCGCTGCCAGCACTTCAGCTTCCACGCCGTCAAGCTCCTCGACATCCTCGGCCAATTGCGCTCCATCGCCGCCGCCGAGGGTGTCATCGCCGACGAGTCCGCCCTCTCGCTCCTCGCCGAAGCCGGCGACGGCTCCATGCGCGACGCCCTCTCCATCATGGACCAGGCCATCGCCTCCGCACCCATCGAGCCTTCAGCCGATGGAACCGGCGGCCACGCCCGCCTCGACGCCGCCCAAATCCGCGAACTGATGGGGACCGTCCCCAACGCCGTCTTCGAGCGCATTCTCGAAGCCGTCAACGCCAACAACTCCGCCGAAGTAATGACCGCAGCCAACCAGCTCCTCGACGCCGGAAACTCCGCCGCCCAGCTCGCCCGCCAGTGCGTCCGCTACCTGCGCAACGCCCTCATCGCCAAGATCGCGGGCCTCGGCGTAGACGGAGAATCCGCCGAAGGCGTCGGCAACGAGCTTCTGCAAATCTCCCCCGACGAGCAGCGCCGCGCCGCCCGCACCGCTGCCCTCTTCAGCGAAGAGGAACTCAGCCGCTTCCTCCAAGTCATGCTCCGAACCTTCGACGAGCTGGGCTACCGCCAGGAACAGCGCTTCCACTTCGAGCTCGGCCTCCTCAAGCTGGTCCATCTCCGCCGCCTCCTGCCCATCGAAGAAGCTCTCAGCCAGCTTCCCATTGCAAAGCCGGGTGCCCCATCCACGCCGGAGTCTCATCCCGGCATGGGGGGGAAAACCGCCGCCAAGCCGGGTGCCCCATCCATGACGGGGCCTCATCCCGGCATGGGTGGGAGACCGGCCGCCGTACCCACCCGTCCCGCCTTCTCTCCCTTCGAGCAGGACAAGCTCCGCCGCCGTCCAGAGATGTCCGCGCCCATCCCCATCTCCGCGGGTGTCCCATCCATGACGGGGTCTCATCCCGTCATGGGTGGGTTGCCGCCTTCTAGTGCCGCAGTGTCTACACCCATCCCCGAGACACGCGGCGCCAACGCCGTCGCCGCTCGTCCCGCCATCGAAACTCTCCCCACACCGACGCCCGCGCCGGTGCTTCTTCCCGAATCCATGCCGCTCACCGCGCCCTCCCGCGTCGAAGATCGCATCGAGCGGCAGCCTGACGTCGCGCTTCCCACCCCGGTCTTCGAGACCACCGCCGAGCTCGCGTCCCCCTTTACTCCACACGCAGCCGCAAAGCACGCAGCCGGTTCCCCCGCCCTCAACTCCGATGCCGCCGCCATGGCCCAGCACGCCGTCGTCGAAGCCCTCGCCGCAGCCAAACAATCCTCCGCCGCCGACGCCATGGCCGACGCCGCCTGGACCCTTGCCAACAACGAAGCCCGCGTCCAGAC